>Ga0209656_10001371_pt1 | contig 15925 bp, 18 predicted proteins | sample BogFormECP12_OM2_FD_188239 | JGI IMG/M metagenome (GOLD analysis project Ga0209656, IMG submission 188239) | Bog forest soil microbial communities from Calvert Island, British Columbia, Canada - ECP12_OM2 (SPAdes) (version 2) | ecosystem: Environmental > Aquatic > Freshwater > Wetlands > Bog ... | reverse complement strand
GCAAACCAGTGATCCTCACAACACACCGCACCGGTCGCTGCACGCTGCCATCAACACCATCGCCTGAATGTCGTCCCCAGAAGTCCATCTCGGCAGCGTTCATGCATAAAGCAGGCTAGTACGCTGATTGGCGGCAACATCCTTGAGCGATGTCATAGCAATTATGCCTGCGACTGTTGCAAGGAGGGCGACGCACAGCATCAGCAAGATAGGCTTGGGGCTATCAGGCAGAGACTCTTCCCATATCACTTTTACTAGGATGGCGGCGAATGCAGAAATTGTACTGAGATATCCAAGAAAATAGGCTTGGTCCGCCAATAGTTCTAGCTTCGCTGGGTCTTGCCGATGATTCTTCAACACGATTACGGAGTAAATAGCAATTAACACGATAGGCAGTAGACCAAGCCGCAGAGAGTTAAACAATGCGGCAGTCAGCACGGCCAACACTGCCCCGATGCGTAGCCCTAAGGAGACACGCGGATTCATGTCGGTTGGCCTCTGCTCTCGAGCCCAATCGGAAACTGACGTGTGGTATGAGTGGCACGGAATAAAGCTAGTGCGAAGAATAAGGTTGGCTGATCTTGGTAGTTGGAATACGGTCGGCAGCTGTGGAATTGTACGGGTTGCGAACGAACTAGTTCGGAGTAAGATCCCTTCACTGTTGGCTTCTCTCACTAGGCGCGGCGGATCGACTCCAGCGTGGTACTATGACACGATCTTGCGAAAAGCGAAATGGCACTAAGGTGCCGGCATTGGGAGCGGGCACCATTCACGAGCACCGCAAGCCGTCTGGAGAGTAGGCGCTTTATGTTAGGGAGACGCGGATTAAGTTCTCCTAGTTGAGCCAGTTGGGCGCGAGTTGCTGACCCATATTCCCTGAACAGGAGCAAAAGAATCCGCACTGTTAGTTTGAAGGCGGCTTTGAGCGGACGCAGGGCTGCTTCCATCTTATTTCCATATATGTTGTCCCCCCTTGACCATTTAGCCAGCCTTCTACGCGTGCCACATTGTCGAACCATCTGCACACTTCTATCTCCTCATGAGTTCCCAGATGTCGACACCTAACGTCATATATTGGCCCGGGAGCAGTCCAAATATTTGCCCACTCGTGGCCTGGATTCGTGGAGTCTCCTCCTCGACGTTTGAGCGGAATGGTCATGTGATCGTGCGGATCGAAAGACAGCTCGTATACATACCTAATCTTAGTTGCTGGATCTTCGTCGCAAAAGGCGTCTGGAGGATGGTTGGTCTCTGCAGAAGGGATCTTGACCCCACCGTCGGGCGGTTCATTTGGTTCATTTTTCGAGCCAAGACCCGGCCCCTTCTCGCGAAGCATAACAGCTGCCAAGAGAATTGCTAGACCAAGAAATACTGAGAACCAAATGACGAGACGGACTGTTACGGACTTTTCACGTCCAAAAAAACGATCCGCAAGAAATGCAACCAAAATTACGCAAAGCGCCGCAATCGTCAGCGCGGTACGGCCACCAGCTTCTACTGCCTTAGCTAGCCAATCGAATGGTCCCATCACTAACATGGTGTTCTCCCCAAAAGTGGTCTCCAGGCAAGAAAGCCGCTACGTCGGCAACCTTGCGCATGCTGTGGTTCTTAACCGACTTTGTAGTCTCTGCGCCGTCGCGTAGTTCGTTCTCAGGTTGATGCCGGGGGTCACTATCAGCGCCACATCGCATGTGACCAGCACCAGGATTCACGTCCGACTACATTGCAACGGTCGAACGGCTCCTACCAACTCCATTGGAATGGGCAGGACTCTCCAAATAGGAATGGTACTGCAGTTCTCACGCGCGTTTAAGCTGCCTGCTGGAAGCGCGGATGTTGGTGGCGGGCTTTCGTTCCTGTTGCGCCAACCAAGTTCGGACTGAGTCGACTCTGTAGAAGACCAGGCGACCAACTTTGATACGTGGCGGGCCTAATCGACGCGCAGCAAGACGCTGCAGAGTCCGGACGGAGCGATTCAGTTGCCGGGCCAAATCGCTTTCACGGATATAGCCGTCGAGCACGGATGGAGTAGAATCGGAAAGGTCACCCACAGGCCTTTCCTCCCTTTACGAATTAACGGACAATCTACCAAGAGCGTCCCCGATGATAACCCAAAACTGCCCTGATGTTGTGGCATTTTCGCTTGAATCGGACTTTAGATCGATCCCGCCCGATTGGATTGATCCGGACACAGTGCGGACACAGAGGCACCCCACGGATACGGGCGGACATCATGCTGATGGAGAAAGGCTTATATTTAAAGGCTAGAATTATGGCTGCCCCCCAGGGATTCGAACCCCGATATGCTGATCCAGAGTCAGCTGTCCTGCCGTTGAACGAGGGGGCAGCAGTTGCGGCTAATACCAACAATGCAGTTTGTCAGCCGATAGATTGATTCTATTGGCTGTTGCGCGCGAGCGTCAACACGCTGGTTCGGTGACTCACACGTCTTGCGATCAGAAATATCGTTGATCTTGCCTGGTCACGGCGACTGGTGGACGTGCGCGCTAGAATGAGCAACAACGCTTTTCCATGAGGGTCCCATGACGTCTTCCGTAGGAACCGCCGCCTTCCCCACCGACACCGCCGATGTTGCACGCCAGCTTCTCCAGGCCGACCAGTGCGCCTTGCTTGTGGTTGATATCCAGGAAAAGTTGCTCCCACCCATTTTTAACAAGGACGAGCTAATCAAGAACTCGCAGCTCCTCGTTCGTCTGGCTAACATTCTCAAGCTACCGACTATCGTCACCACGCAATATGCCAGGGGACTCGGTGTGATCGTTCCGGAGATCGCTTCGCTGCTCGCCAACACGCGGCCAATCGACAAGTTGCAATTTGGCTGCTTCGGCTGCAACGAGTTTCGCTCAGCGCTGAAGTCGCTGCCCGGTAACCGCAACACTGTACTGGTCTGCGGCATGGAGGCGCACATTTGCGTCATGCAAACCGCTCTGGGTGCCCTGAATGATGGTTACCTGGTGCACGTGGCTTCCGACGCCATCGGCTCGCGTGTGCGCTGGAATTGGGACATCGGCATTGATCGCATGCGCGCCGCCGGCGCGGTCATCTCGACCACCGAGATGATGATTTACGAGTTGCTGCGAAGTTCGGGCACACAGCAGTTCAAAGAGATGTTGCCTTACCTCAAGGGCTGACGCGAATCGGCAACAGTCATGAGTTGACGGTCGCGGTATCCTCGCACATCGATGATTTCCCTGGCTCGCAAGCTTCGGCTGGCCGATTTTTTTTCGCTCGGCTTCGGCACTATGGTCGGCGTCGGCTGGCTGGTGGTGATGGACGACTGGCTGCTTCGCGGTGGTCCGCTTGGCGCTGTAATGGGATTCGTCATCGGTGGGGCCGTTCTGCTGCCGATCGGAATTGTTTACGGCCACCTGGTGCAGGCGATGCCCGATGCAGCGGGCGAGATTGCCTACACCGCAGCGGTATTCCCGCGCATTGTAAGTTACGCCACGGGCTGGATGATGCTGCTGGCCTATTACATCGTCTGCCCTTGGGAGGCCGTAGCCATCGGGCGCATCGCGGGTTACCTCTTCCCTGCTCTGAATTCTCTCGAGCTCTACCGCGTTGCCGGCAAGCCCGTATACCTGCCTCACCTCGTTATCGGATTAGTGCTCACTGGCTTTCTCACGCTGCTGAATTATCGCGGCATTCGCCTGAGCGCGACCTTTCAGAACTGGACAACGTTCGGAGTGATCGCGCTGACGCTCGGCTTTGTCGGCGCAGGTGCAAGCCACGGATCGAGGGCTAACTTTCGGCCGTTGTTCAGCGGGCCGGCTTTGGTTTCCGTGTTCCTCGTGCTGCAAATTGTGCCCTATTTCATGACGGGCTTTGAATCGATCGGCAAAGCTTCAGAAGAGGCCAGCCAAGAGTTTGAGCCCAGACAGTTCATGGTGGCAATTCTGCTGGCGATTGTCGTGGGTGCCACGTTCTACGCAACCGTCATCGCCGCGGTGTCATATGTCGCCCCGTGGCAGAGCCTCGTTCACGAGCGCTTTGCTACCGCCGTGGCCTTTGAGCGCGCCGTGGGATCGCGGTGGATCGTCAGGATCATCATGGCCGCTGCTCTGCTATCGCTGCTGAAGGTGTTCAATGGAAATCTGGTCGCGGCTAGCCGGATGCTATTTGCCCTGGGCCGGCGCGGGCTGGCGGACAGCCGCCTCGGAACGGTGCATCCCGTCAATCGCACGCCGTCGGTCGCGGTTGTTTGTATGGGCAGTGCGACGGCACTTCTGATGTTTTGCGGAGAGTCGCTGTTGGTACCCATCACCGAAGTTGGTTCACTCGCAGCGGCGCTGGGCTGGATGGCGTCGTGCGCAGCATACCTGCGAATGAGACCTTCTTCAGTTGGCCGTGCCGCAGCGCTAACAGGATCGGTGGTCGCCGCACTTATGATTCTGATGAAAGTGCTGCCCCAAGCTCCGGGCCACTTCAGTATCTACGAGTGGATGGCAATGGCGGCTTGGGTCGGATTGGGACTCGTACTCCGCCGCCGGACCTGAAGTAATTTGCGCACGCTTTCCTCACCACGGAGGACACGGAGACCACAGAGATGTGAAATCTTCTCCGTGTGCTCTGTGCCTTCGTGGTGAATGATTCCGCCGCTACGACTGCAACTGCACGAGCTCCGTGTAATACCGCGCCGCATGCGGCGAGCTCGTCAGCACGGTCTTCTCCGGCAACTCGCCCATGTACATGGCGATTTCGTCGCAAGCGTGCAGGCGCGGGCAGCGCAGGCAGTCTTTGTACATCTTGTCGGGCAGAAGCTGTTTCTCGACAACTGTGAATCCCATCTTGCCGAAGAAGTCAGGGATGCGCGTGAAAAGGCACACGCAGGTCACGCTCTGGCGGGCGGCTTCGGCAAGCAATGCATCGATTAGCATACGGCCGGCGCCTTTGCCCTTGGCCTTTTTGCCAATGGTAATCGAGCGCACCTCCGCCAGGTGCATACCGTAGAGATGAAGCGCGCCGCAGCCCACCACTTCACCCTTGTGCTCGATCACGACGAAGTCGCGGATGTTCTCGCAGATTTCGGCGAGCGAGCGTCCAAGCAACGTTCCGTCGCCGACATGTATCTGAATGAGGTGCTCGATCGCAAATGCGTCGGGCAGTGTAGCGTTACGCGCAAACATGGGCAGCTCCTGCATAGACCGCGAGTGTTTCCTCCGCTTTCTTCAACGCCGCCCGAACCTGCATGGGAGCAGTACCACCCGGCACGTCGTGTATGGCCAAAACCTGCTGCAATTGCAATGCGTCGTAAAACCTCACATCCGCCGTGATGCCGCACTGCGCGTAGTCTTCCGGCGAGAGATGCTCGAGCTCGCAGCCCTTCTGCACGCAGAGCTGCACCGCCTTGCCGATCATCTCGTGCGCATGGCGGAACGGCACTCCGCTGCGGACGAGATACGCTGCGCCGGCCAATGCGTTCATGAATCCGCCCGATGCGGCCTCCTGCATGCGTGCGTAATCGAACGTCACGTTTGCCATGAAACCCGTTGCGACTTGCACGATGCCCGACACCTGTTGCGTGGCAGCAAAGACCGGCTGCTGCGTCTCCTGCATGTCTTTGTTGTAAGCCAGCGGGAGTCCTTTCACCGTTATGAACAGTGCACTCGCGTCGGCGAAGACCTTCGCCGCTTTGCCGCGAATCAGTTCCAGCGCATCCGGATTCTTCTTCTGCGGCATCGCGCTGCTGCCCGTGGAAAACTCTTCCGGCAACTTCACGAAGCCGAACTCCGTAGTCGCGAACAAAATTGACTCTTCCGCCCACCGGCTCAGGTGCAGCGCTACCGACGACAGTGCCTGCACGAACTCGATGGCGAAATCGCGATCGCTGGTCGCGTCGACGCTGTTGGCGGTTGGTGCATCGAACTCCAGCGCCTTGGCCATCGCCGCGCGGTCGACCGGCAGGATCGTTCCCGCCACTGCGCCCGAGCCCAACGGACACTGATTCAGCCGCTTGCGGCAATCAACCAGGCGACTGAGATCGCGGACGATCATCTCGACATACGCAAGCAGCCAGTGCGCCACCAGCACGGGCTCTGCCCGTTGCAAGTGCGTGTACGACGGCATCGCGGCATCGCCGGCTCTCTCAGCCTGGTTCACGAATTCGCCCGCAAGCTCCACGAGCGACAGCGAGATCGCGTCAATTTGCGTGCGGACGTACAATCGCAGGTCCGTCGCGATCTGCTCGTTGCGGCTGCGCCCGGTGTGCAGCTTCAAGCCAACCTCGCCAGCAATCTCCACCAGCCGCTTCTCGACGTAGTGGTGCACGTCTTCGATCGCCGGATCGTCATCCGAAGGAATCCCCTCGGCCGCAATCTGATCGAGGGTCTGAAGCGTGAGCGACAATTCGCCGCCATCGAGCACGCCGGCCTTGCCTAGGGCGGCGGCGTGAGCCTTGCTCGCCGCCACCTCGTAAGGCAACAGAATGCGATCGAACGGAAACGACCGCTGCCACTCTTCGAATTCCGCGTTCAGCTCCTGGCTGAAGCGGCCCGACCACATCTTCACTTCGCTACCTCGGTCTTCTGGTGGATCAGCGCACGCGAACGGGCCGGCAGGCCCAGAATGCGGATGAAGCCTTCTGCGTCCTTCTGGTCGTAGCTCGTGCCCATGGTGAAGCTAGCTACGTCAGGACGATACATCGACGTCTCGGACTTGCGGCCAGCAATGGTGATGTTGCCCTTGTAGAGCGCCAGCGTGACTGTGCCGTTCACGTCGTCCTGCGAGCTCTTCACGAAGGCCTGCAGCGACTCGCGCAGCGGCGTGAACCACAGGCCGAAGTACACAACTTCTGCGTACTTGAGTCCGATGTGCTGCTTGAAATGTGCCAGTTCGCGATCGAGGCAAAGCGCCTCGAGCTCGCGGTGGGCAGTAAGTAGCAGCGTACCGCCGGGAGTCTCGTAACAACCCCGAGACTTGATCCCCACGAAGCGGTTTTCGACCAAATCGACCCGTCCGATGGCGTTGCGCGCGCCGATTTCATTGAGCACTTCCACGGTGGCGACCGGATCAAGCACCACGCCATTCACGGCAATCGGCAGGCCGTGTTTGAACTCGATCGACACCTTCTCGACGGCATCGGGGGCATCCTGCGGGGACTTGGTCCACGTCCATGTCGTGCCGAGGGGCGCATTGTTGGGGTCCTCCAGCTCGCCTCCCTCGTGGCTAACGTGCAGCAGGTTGCGGTCGCGGCTGTGGATCTTCTCGCGGCTCTGCGCCACGGGGATGCCGTGCGCTTCGGCGTATTCCAGGCAGTCTTCGCGCGACTTCAGCGTCCACTCGCGCCACGGCACGATGACCTTCAGCTCCGGAGCCAGGGCCTGATAAGCGTGCTCGAAGCGCACCTGGTCATTGCCCTTGCCGGTGCAGCCATGCGAGACCGCAGTGGCGCCTTCTTTCAGCGCGCACTCCACCTGGTACTTGGCGATGATCGGCCGCGCCAGCGAAGTGCCAAGAAGATACTTGTGCTCGTACACGGCACCCGCCTGAATCGCGGGGAACACGTAGTCGGTGAGGAACTCCTGCCGCAGGTCTTCGACAATGACCTTGCACGCACCGGTCTTGTAAGCCTTCTCGACGACAGCGTCGAGGTCGTCGCCCTGACCAACGTCGGCGACGAAAGCGATCACGTCACAGTCGTAGTTTTCCTTCAACCACGGAATGATGATGGAGGTGTCCAATCCTCCCGAATAGGCAAGGACAACTTTTTCACGCATGAGCACTCCTCGGCGGGAAGCGGTGAACACCGCCTTCCAGCAACAAAACCATGATGGCTTTTTGAATGTGCAGGCGGTTTTCCGCCTGGTCGAACACAACCGAACGTGGCGAATCGATCACCGACGCGGTCACTTCATCCCCGCGGTGCGCCGGCAGGCAGTGCATAAACACCGCGTGCTTGGCGGCTTGCGAGAACAGCTTCCGATTGACTTGGAAAGGCATAAAAATCTTCTGGCGCTCCGCTGCTTCGGCTTCGTGGCCCATGCTCGCCCACACGTCGGTATAAATTGCGTCCGCCCCCGACACGGCTTCGACCGGATCGTTGGTCACCAGCACGGTCGAACCCGAGGCGTCCGCGATCTTTTCTGCTGCGCTGGTGATGTCGGCATGCGGTTCGTATCCCAACGGGGTGCCAACAGAGATCGACGCACCCAGGCTCGCGGCCGCCAGCATCAGGGAATGCGCGACATTGTTGCCATCCCCAACGTAAGCGAGACGAACATTATGCAAATCGCCGAACTGCTCCTGCAACGTCTGCATGTCGGCCAGGGCCTGGCAGGGGTGCTCCAGTTCGCTGAGCGCGTTGATCACCGGAATGGATGCGTGCCGCGCCATCTCGGTCACAGTTTCGTGCGCGAAGGTGCGCAGCACCACACCGTCGATCCAACGCTCCAGGTTGTGGGCCACATCGCTCAGGCTCTCGCGAGCACCCAGGCGGGATTGCGTCTGGTCCACGAAAAATGAGCTTCCCCCCAAGCTGTTAATGCCGGCCTCGAAGGTGAGGCGTGTGCGCAGCGATGGTTTCTCGAAGAACAATACGATCTGCTTGCCGACCAGAGTGCCGCGGTAGTCCGCCGGACGCAGCTTCATCGCAGCCGCGAGTTCCAGCGCGCAGGCGAGCTCGTCGGGCTGAAAGTCCTGGATCGAAATCAGGTCACGGCCGGTCACGCTGCGCTGCGTGTAAATGCTCGGGCTCACGCCTGGGGGAATGGTTGTTGCAATCACGTCATACCTCCTTCTGGTTCGACCAGATGGAAAAGAAAAAAGCAAAATGTCCTGGGTCAATAGTCTCGGGCAAGAGTACTAACTACGTCGCTCGAGAGCGCGGTCGAAGGCAAGCTTGCTCATGACGCAATCACCTCCGTGCCGCAGTCGATGGGATGGGTAAAGAATCCCGGCAGAACTTCCGCGCTGCTCGCGGGAAGAATCCGCACGCGCGTCACGCCCTTCTTGAGCGCACTGGTGCAGGCTTCGAGTTTTGGCAGCATGCCGCCACTTACGGTCGCCTGCTCGACCATGCGAGGGATAGCTTTGACATCGAGCCAGCGGATAACGGTCCCGTCGGCATCCTTTACGCCGGAAACGTCGGTCAGGTAAATCAGTGCATGCGCTCCGCAGGCCACTGCGCAAGCTGACGCCATCTGGTCGGCGTTCACGTTGTAGTATTCGCCATCGAAACCTAGCGCCAGGCTGGACACCACCGGAACGATGCCGGCATTCCAGAGCCGCCGGATGCCCTCGGTGTTTACGAAGCGAATTTCACCGACGTATCCGAGGTCGGGAGATACCTTTTTCGTGGCGCGAAACATTCCGAGGTCGCCTCCGCAGATTCCGATCGCAGGCTGTCCCGCTGCTCCGATGGATGCGACAAGTTGCTTGTTAAGCTGTCCGGCGAGGACCATGATGGCCACGTCGCGAGTCTGCGAATCAGTGACGCGCAGGCCATTTACAAAGCTAGTCTCGCAACCAAGCTGCTTCAATGTGCGGCTGAGCGCAGCTCCCCCGCCGTGCACCACAACAACCTCGTGGCCCTCCTGGCAGAGGCCGGGAATGGCAGCGGCAAACTTCTTCACCAGCTCCTTGTTGTCGAGCGCCGCTCCGCCAATTTTCACCACCAGCTTCATTGCAGTCCCGCCCTTTCGTCGAAACCGAACATCAAGTTCATGTTCTGGACGGCCTGTCCGGCAGCGCCCTTCAAGAGGTTGTCGATGCACGAGACCAACACTGCTCGCGTGCCATCTGGCGAGAGCGAGAATCCGATGTCGCAGTAGTTCGTGTTGCGCGAGAACTTGATTTGAGGCAGCTTGGATGCGCCAAATATCCGCACCCAAGGCTTGCCGGCGTAAAAGTCACGCAGCGATTGTTCCAACTCTTCGGCCGACGTGGCCTTCAACAGCTTCACGTAGATGGTTGAGAGAATCCCCCTCGGAATCGGCAGCAGGTGCGGCGTGAACTGCAGCGACCCACTGTCGAGGCCTAATTGCTCGAGGATCTCACCGGTATGCCGGTGACCAAACACGTCATAAGCGGCAAAGTCTCCGTCCACCTCGACGAAGTGTGTCTTTGACGTGAGCGACTTCCCTGCTCCTGACACGCCGGACTTCGAGTCGCAGATCACGCCGTGCGCGACGTCCACGTAGCCTGCCTGGATCCACGGCGCCAGTGCCAGAATGATCGATGTAGGATAGCACCCCGGATTGGCCAGCAGCGCCGCATTCTTGATTTCGTCAGCGTGCAACTCCGGCAAACCATACACTGCATCGTTGTCGAGCTTCGCCGCAGACGTTGCGTCTGCATCCTTGAAGTCATAGACGGCACGGTTGGCAGAATTCTTCAGCCGCCATGCGCCGCTCAGGTCGATCACCCGGAAACCCCGGCTGATCGCTTCGGGCACCAGCTCTCGCGAGAATTCGTGCGGCGTCGCTAGAAACAGCACGTCCACGCCGGCATCCTTCATCCGCTGCCAGGAGAAGCTTTCGAAGGGAAATCCGCCATTGCCAGCGAGTTGCGGATAAGCCTCGCTCAGGTCTTTGTACGCACTGTCGCCATTGCGGCTGAAGAGGACCGGCTTCTTCACGCCCTCGTGCCGCGCGAGCAGGCGCACCAACTCGAAACCGGAATAGCCGGTTGCACCGAACACCGCGGATTGGATATGCTGCCCCATCTCTTGATCTAGCGGAAATAGCCTCGAATGCGGTTGGTCAGCCGCTCAGCCGTTCCGTTATCGCGAGCAATCACCAGGATCGTGTCGTCACCCCCGATGGTGCCCACAACCTCATCCCACTCCTCAGCATCAATCGCTGCCGAAACCGGCTGCGCACTGCCGGCACTGGTCTTCACCACCACCAGGTTCTGCGCTGCCTTCACCTCGTACACAAACTCCTGAATCAAGCGCTCAATCGAAGGCAGAAACGCGTCAGGCACTTCACCCTGAGGAAATTTGTATCCGTCAGGAGTTTTCACCAGTCGCAATTCATGGATGTCGCGCGACAACGTCGCCTGCGTCACCCGATGCCCGCGCCGGTAGAGCCGCCGCCGGAGCTCCTCCTGGCTGGTAACGTCCTGATTGCTGACCAGGTCGCGGATAGCGGAATGACGTGCCAGTTTCGACATAGCATAAATATACATCGCTATGCATACTCATGCAACGATATTTTTTTAGACACGGTCGGCTGTCATTTGTCGCGAAAGATTTGTAAGGAATTGCGAAGATCAGCGGCTCATCCGCGTCCGGCAGCAGGACGTAAGGATCGGCCGGGCCTCAGAATCTCCGCTTCAAGCGAGGGATTCTTGCTGGAGAAATCTCCTGACCACCGCAACCGCGTCCTGCTTCTCGCCGTCGACTGCGAAATTCATCTGACGCATGTCGGCGGCCGTGATACGGCTGGCAAGATGCCCGAATGCACTCCGGGCCTCAGGAACTCGACCAAATAGCTCAGGACGTGCGATTGGCACAGCATCGTACGGCGGAAAGTAGTGCCGGTCATCCTCGAGCACGACCAGACCCAGGGCGGCGATCAGTCCGTCGGTATTCGATCCGGCGACGATATCGACCGAGCGGGATTGCAATGCCCGGTACAACAATCCCAAGTCCATCACGCGTGGCGCTTCAGCAAACCGCAGATTGTAGGTGCGCACCAGCCCCTGATAACCGTCCCGCCGCTCCAGGAACTCGTAGCCAACCCCCAGCCTCATTTTCGGAGCTTCCGGCGCCAACTGCGAAAGATTCGTCAAACCGATGCGCCGCGCATCCTCGCCGCGCATCACCATGGCGAAACTGTTATTGAAGCCGAGGGGCGGCATCACCTCGAGGTCAAACTTCTGGCGATATTCGCGCTTCACTTCTTCGTAAACTTGCGAGGCATCGCCCGCAGCTTTCTGTTTAAGCACCGCCGCCAACGCCGTGCCGGTGTACTCGGGATAAACATCAATGCGACCGGCGAGAATGGCCTGTTGACAAATATAGGTGCCGGCAAGGTAGAAGCGCCGATCAACCGCGGTCCGGCCGAAGCGCTCAAGCATCTGTGCAAACAACTCGCCCAGGATGAGTTGTTCGGTGAAGTTCTTGGAACCGACCACCGTGTCGCGGCCCTTCGACCTGCATCCGGCGGCCAGAAGCGCTATCGAGCCTGCTACAAACGCGCGGCGATCGAGCATGTCAGTGTTGCCTGCGCGCCAGCAACTTCTCCACTCCACCCAACAGGAAGTCTGCCAGCAAGGCCATGACAGCGGCTGGGATCGCTCCCGCCAGGATCACGCCGTTGTCGACCATGGCGATGCCGCGAAAGATGAATTCGCCCAGCCCGCCTGCTCCGATGGCCGCAGCAATCGTCGCCACGCCAATCGTGATTACGGTAGCCACACGAATTCCTGCCAGAATGACCGGCGACGCCAACGGCAATTCCACATGCCAGAGCATTTGGCGCGAGGTCAGCCCCATCGCTAAGGCTGCTTCGCGGATGGGGGCGCTGATTCCCGCGATGCCGGTGTAGGTGTTGCGCACAATGGGAAGCAGAGCGTAGAGCGCCAGCGCCGTAATCGCCAGGCGGTCCACACGCACCCCTAACCACGGCAAGGGCAGCAACAGCCCGAATAACGCAAGGCTGGGAATGGTCTGGATGACGTTGGTGCTGCCGAAAACGAATGATTTGAGCTTGGGCTTTCGGGTAAGAAGGATACCCAGCGGCACGCCGACCGCAACCGCAAGCGACATCGACACCCCGACCAGTTGCAGGTGTTCGCCGGTCAGCATCGCGACCTCGCGTTTATGGGTAAAGAGAAAGTTCACGGGCTCAATTTCCCCGACGGAACTTGAATGGAAGCCGCGTGTAATGGGCGGCGCAGCAGTTCCACATCAGTTGCTCAAGAAAGTGCTCCCAGCCCGATACGCGCGCAAGTACTGTTGAATTAGCTCATCGCCGGATGCCAGGAACTCGTCTTTCGTATCGACGCTTCGCAATCGTCCGGCGTCTATCAGCGCGATTCGGTCACCCAGCATGAGGGCTTCACCCACGTCGTGGGTCACGAAAACGATGGTCTTTCCTAAATTTTGTTGCAGCTTTTTAAATTCCAGTTGGATCTCCGAGCGGGTGATGGGATCAAGCGCGCCAAACGGTTCGTCCATGAGAAGGACGGGTGGGTCTGCCGCCAGCGCTCGAGCCAGACCAACTCTCTGCCGCTGTCCGCCGGAAAGTTCGCTAGGGTGACGGGCGGCGAAATCCCGGCTGGGTAGGCCGACGAGTAGCAGAACCTCTTCGACTCGATCGGCTACCCGTTGGCGATCCCATTTCTCCAGCGTCGGAACCAGTGCTACGTTCTGCCAGACCGTGTAGTGGGGAAAAAGGCCCGCGTCTTGTATGGCATAGCCAATCCTGCGTCGCAGACGGATCGGGTCCCACTCTTCCGACCGCTTGTTGTCCACGAACACATCTCCCGACGTGGGAAGCAGCAAGCGGTTGATCAGCTTTAAGCAGGTGGTCTTGCCCGAGCCGCTGCGGCCCAACAGCATGACAGTTTCGCCGCGCCGCACGGACAGATTGAGATCGTCGATTAAAGTTATGCCGGGCGAAACTTGATACCCGACTCGACGAAACTCGATTGCTTTTTCGAAGCTTTCACCCATTGTGGAACCGGCACTATCAGTCGCCTGATGGCTCGCCACAGGGTATCAAACCTTCGTTGTAAGCGGAGGCAGCGCTGGTTCCCGGCATTCCGCAGCCCAACCACGATGCCGATTTGTGGCAAAACAAAGAGGGCACCGTAAGGTGCCCTTGATACGAACAGCTTCGCACGCAACACTAGCGGCGGTCCCAACCACCGCGAGAGTTTCCGCGATCACGACCTCCGCCGCCCCCGCGTCCGCCGCCGAATCCGCCACGGCCACCGCCTCCGCCATTTCTGGGCCGGTCCGCCTTAGGACGGGCTTCGTTGATGTTCAGGTTACGGCCTCCGAGAGCGGTGCCGTTCAACGCCTCCATCGCCTTGGTGGCTGCATCGTCATCGGGCATTTCCACGAACGCAAACCCGCGGGGCTGACCGGTGTCACGGTCGGTGATGATATTGACCTTATCGACCGCACCATACGTTTCGAATAGCGAGCGCACCTGGTCCTCCGAAGCATCGAACGACAGGTTTCCCACATAGATGTTTTTCATTGTTGCCTCGCTTTTGGCGTGAGGCCGAATCGCGGACCAATAACATCGATGGCGCAGCGCGGCCGCTGGTTGAGGTGGGTGGGATGAATCGACTCTGCGGGCGACGAATTCACTTGGGACCGAAATAGAAAGGAGGGCATATACGACACCCTCCCCCATTGAAGCTGTTTAGAGAACTTGCACGTTTTCTGCTTGCCAGCCCTTGGGACCGCGCTTCACTTCGAAGCTCACCGCCTGGCCTTCCTGCAGCGAACGGAAACCGTTCGACTGGATGGCGGAGAAATGCACAAAAACGTCCTCGCCGTTCTGGCGAGAAATGAAGCCAAAACCCTTGGCATCGTTAAACCACTTTACTGTTCCTTGTTCCATGTGTTTCTTGAATTTCCTTGTGTTGAACTTGCGCTGCGGGATCGGAAGGTTACAGGCAGGAATCGCTCAATACTTCGGGAGGGATGACTGCGAACGTGCCGTTCAAACAAACGCAGCTTAAGTATACCACCTAACCACTTCAGACTCCTAGCGGGGCAAAAGTACTACCGGCCCAGGCGAACAAGACCCTGACGACAAATTTTGCCACAGTCTCGTCCTTGTGCCTCTCGCCGCGCCTCTACGCCAAGTCTGCGATCGACCGAACTACTGCGCCAGCAACAGGAGCCGGCTGCCGGAGTCGAGGTAAACGGTCGTCTTGGTAGATTGCAGAATCGTTCCAGGCTCTCCCATCGAATAGCTTGCGATCGTCATGTCCTGGACGTAACAGACCCCCGGCCTCATCGCCTCCGGAGCAACCGATGTCGCTCCGCGAATGCCGAGCCCTTTACTAAGGGTATCGCTGCTTCCGCTGGCATCGCTGCGGCCTGCCGCCTGTGACATCTGGGTGACACGACCCGCCGAGGCCGCCCCGTTTTCGGCCGCAACTGGATCAACTCCACCTGGCTCCCAGCGCGGTGCAACGCTTACAAGTGCCATCGTCAATGGGATTTCCTTGCCGTCCTTCAATTGCGCCTTGTCGAACAGCAGCCCCAGTTTGGATGGGCCTTCCTTGTCGGCCTTCATTTTGATGTCCGTCACCTTGCCCAGGATGTGAGTCCCTTTCGCCAGCTCCGTCCCATCCTTGAGCTTGGTCGGTTCGGTCAAACGGGCCACCACTTCATCGCCCACCTTCACCTTCTTAGGGTGAACAATCTTCTCCAGCACCGCGTGGATCTCGGGCGATGCGGCGGGCGCAGTTGCGGCTGCCTGCGTCTGGGCCGCCGAAGTCTGCGTCACAACTAATCCTGCGGCCGCAATGAGAAACAGCGCCGTCAGAAGTGATATGCAAAATCGATTCTCTACTGACATGATCGGAACTCCTATAAATGTGCTGCACGACTTCGACCATCCCGCCAGCAACCAGTCGGCAGCCGATAAACAGGATATACGTTGCCCAGTCCCATAACAATCGGGGAACTCACCAAGCTTTGTGACTTACGTTACGCGAACACTTGGCATTTGAGACCCGGAGGTTGCCCCGAAGTCGTTCTGAACTTGAACGTACACCAAAGCATTTCTGCCCAGCCTGAACCGGCCACGCCGACGCCGCACTCTCGTGCGTCTTTGCCTCACCATCGAGGTGCCAGTTGCAGATACCGAAGGCTTTTGACCCGCTAATCACTTGACATCCGCATCGTACGACAGCAGAATGCCAGAACTGGGATTGCTCAGTCAGAATCCCGCCGATCCAATTGAGTCCTCCCCTAATGAACGCTCATCCGCTC
>Ga0209656_10001370_pt1 | contig 15925 bp, 14 predicted proteins | sample BogFormECP12_OM2_FD_188239 | JGI IMG/M metagenome (GOLD analysis project Ga0209656, IMG submission 188239) | Bog forest soil microbial communities from Calvert Island, British Columbia, Canada - ECP12_OM2 (SPAdes) (version 2) | ecosystem: Environmental > Aquatic > Freshwater > Wetlands > Bog ... | reverse complement strand
GCGTCAGCTGCCGCCTGCCATCCCGCCGCCTACGTCGGCGCCAGCCGCGTCGCCGTCCCGCCGCGGTCGCCCGCGGCGTGGTGCCACGTCGGGCTGAATTTCCGGGATTCTCCTTGCCAATCAATAACTTCCAGAAATGCGGTGTCGAACTCAAGTCAGAGCTTCCGCCGAGCTTTCGGGGTAGGCTCATTGTCACTCAAACCAGCGACGGCGCCCGCGATGCTGTGGGTGTAGCCACGGCGGCAGCGATGCTCGCCTTCGCTGTCGAACGGCTTTTCGCGGACCCCCAAGCGGCCACCGGACTCGAGCCCCGCTCCTCCTCGGACGAACGGGACTCGTCGACTCTGCAAGGGTTCTGTGACTCGAACGCACTCTATCCTGACATTACCCCGGCCACCGCCCCGCTGCTCAGCGTCGCCAGCGTTCCCGAGATCATGGAGCGCCATCCCAGCGCCACCACCTCTGCCCGCCGCTCCGGTATCATCGTGCTGAGCCCACCCGTCAAAATGCCCAGGCTGCCGAAATTGGCGAAGCCGCACATGGCGTAGGTCATCACCACCCGACCACGGGACGAAAGCGCACCCTCCGGTAGGCCGGCCATCTGTAGGTAACTTAGAAACTCGTTCAGCACCGTCTTGGTCGACATCAGCGTCGCCCCCACCGCGCTCTCCCCCCACGGCAGACCGATCAGCCACACCAGCGGGCGCATCGGCAGCGCGAAAATCGCCTGCAACGTCACCGGCGCGCCGCCCCACTCCGGCAGGTGGGCGAGTGCCATGTTGATCAACGCGACGAACGCCACCGTCACAAGCAGCACCGACGCGATGCCGACCAGCGGCGCCAGCCCGTCCATCGTGCCGCGCACCAGCGCATCGAGCGAACTCGCCGCGCGGTGCTCGGGCGCGATCTCGGCCGCATCGTCGCCGGGACCGAACGGCACCATCAGCTCGGCGATCGCCAGCGCCGCCGGCGTGCTGATGACGGACGCGATCAGGATGTTGCCGAGCGCGTTCGGCACCACCGGGCCCAGCACCGACGCATAGATCACCATCACCGTGCCCGCGACACCGGCCATGCCACAGGACATCAGCGCGAACAATTCGCCGCGCTGCATCCGCGCGAGCCACGGACGGATCAGCAGCGGCGCCTCGATCATGCCGAGGAAGATGTGCACCGCCGCCCCCAGCGACAGCGCGCCGCCCAACCCGAGCGTGCGGCGCAAGCCCCACGCGAACACCGCGGTGACCCGCTGCAGCACGCCCCAGTGGAACAGCAGCGACGCGAGCGCGCTGATCGTCAGCACCAGCGGCAACGCCTTGAACGCCAGGATGAACGTGGCACCCGGATGCGTCTCGGCGAACGGCAGCGGGCCGCCGCCCAGATAGCCGAACACGAACGCCGTGCCCGCGTCGGTCGCGTCCTGCAACGCGGTCGCCACCGAATTCAACGCATAGATCGCGCGCGCGGCGGGCGGCACGCCGATCAGCAGCGCAGCCAGCGCCAGCTGCAACCCCACCCCGCCCAGCACCGTGCGCCAGCGCACGCGGCCGCGCCGCTCGCCCAGCAGCCACGCCAGCGCGAGCAGCACCGGCAGCGCCAGCAAGCCCCGCAGATGTTCGATCGGCACGCCCGTCAGACCGCGAACCGCGTCTCCATCTCCCGCCGGAACCGCAGCGCCTCGTCGCGCTCGTCCAGTTGCACGTCCCGCCACGTCACGACCTGTCCCGCCGCAACCGCGCGGGTCAGCGGCAGCCGCGAGGCCAGTCCGATCGGCAGCGCACCCGCCGCGAGGCTCGCCGACACCGGCAGCAGCTTGCCCCACACCGTCGCACCGCCCTCGCCGTCCAGCACTTCGCCTTCGCGCAGGTCGCGCTTGGCGACCGCCGCCACGTCGCCCCGCCACGCGTCGGGCGCGCCGGTCGGCTCGCGCCGCAGCACGGCCGACAGCACCGACACGTTCAGCTCCAGCCCGATCAGGTGGAACGGCCGGTACAGCGCCGCGCGCCGCCCCGACGGATCGGTGACGACGCCGTACTCGGCGAAGCAGCGCATCGCGTAGTCGTTGGGCGCCTCGAACACGACGTACACGCCCCAGCGCAAATCGTCGGCCACCGGCGAGCCGTCGCGATGCACCGACGACACCACCTCCACCTGTCCCGCGTGGTGCAACGCACCGCCCTCGTTGCTCGGCCGCAGCACGCTCGCCAGCTCGCGCGCGCCGCACGGCGGAAAGCCGAGGCCGTCGGGCGGCGGCGTCAGTCCCGTCGCGTTGGCGATCGCCGCCATCTCGATCGCCGACTTCGTGCCGTCGAGAAACGAGTTGAACATCTGCGGGTTCATCCCGCCCGCCGCCGCCGCCTCCGGCGTCAGCCCGTAATAGCCCCACACCGTCGCCGGCGTGGAGGCGTGGAACTCGGGCAGGTACTTGGTGCCCTTCCCGGCCGCGATCACCGCGAACCCGCAGGTGCGCGCCCAGTCGACCATCTCGCACACCAGCGCCGGCTGGTCGCCATAGGCGAGGCTGTACACCACGCCCGCGCGCGCCGCGCGCTCGGCCAGCAGCGGCCCCGCCAGCGCGTCGGCCTCGACGTTGACCATCACGATGTGCTTGCCCGCGTCGATCGCGCCGATCGCGTGGCGCAGGCCGGCGGCGGGATGGCCGGTCGCTTCGATGACGACCTCGATGCGCGCGTCCTCCATCAGCGCCATCGCCGCGTCGGTGAAGCGCACGGCGTCGATCCGTCCCGCGTCCCACCCGGTGCTGCGGCACGCGGCGCGCGCGCGGTCCGGCGACAGGTCGGCGATGGCGGCCACCTCCAGTCCGGGCGTGGTCGACACCTGCGAGAGGAACATCGTGCCGAACTTGCCCGCGCCGATCAGGCCGACCCGCACCGGGCCGGACTGCTCGACGCGACGTTGCAGCAGCCGGTGCAGGTTCATCGGGGGCCTCGCGCGAATGACGGCCGGACGATCCAGGCAAATCGCCTTCCGGTCCAGAGGCCAAAGCCTCGATTCAGCGCACGATTCACGGCTCCGGCGATTCCGCCTCCGCCGATCGTGCGCTAGGCACTGTGCCGGAACGTCACCACCAGCACGTCGCGGAACCCGGGATGCGACGGGTCCTCCGGTGCGACCGGCGTCACGCCGTGCATCACCCGCAGGTCGTCGACCAGCGCCGCGTCGAGCGGCCGCGCCAGCGTGAAGCTGCCGAGCTCGCGCCCGTCCGGCGACGACACGGTCGTCACGCCCTCGCGGATGTTGCGGCGGTTCACCAGCAGCACCAGCACCGTGTCCACGCCGTCGCGGTGCCGCCCCTCCGGCGTCGGCTTGCCCGCCGCGCCCGCGCGCGCCTCGATGCGGAACTGGTGGACCTCGATGTGCCACGCGACGTGTGGCGTGATCGCGTCGTTCAGCGCGCGCATGGCCGACAGGATCGTCGTCATCGTCGCACCCGCGCCGATCTCCGGCAGGATCGGCTGGAACCACCGCTCGATGTCGCCATTCAGCGGGTTGTAGTCGCGGCTCTGGTAGTGCGGCTGGTGCGGCTCGCGGGTGATCGGCCCCCCCGGGCGCGCGGCGAAGATTGCGTGGCGGCGTTTCCGGTAGCGCCCGCCATCGGCCATGTAGGTGTCCAGGCCCAGATCGTCCCAGCTCGCGGCGAACGCGGCCCAGTCGCCCAGCGTGCCGTGGTCCAGCAGCACGCCGCGCATCTCGGCGCCCGGCACGAACGCAAAGCCCGCGTCGCGCAGGCGGGCAGTCAGGTCATCGGTCATTCGGCGGCCCTCGGTATCGCATCAGGCTGTACCGCCTGCTCCGGCGACGCCGCGGCGCCCGGCGGCGGCTCCTCCGGCGCGGGCGGATGGTGCCGCGCCTCGATCATGTAGGACACGGACGGGTTGTAGATGGCGATGCCGAGCTCCTCGAACCGCTGCTTCAGCCGCTTGTTGAACTCGCGCTGCACCGCATACCGCCCGCTGTCCGTGCAGCGGATCTGCCCGACGATCGTGACGCTCGACCCGTCGACCTTGTCGACGCCCCACAGCTCGAGCCCCGACAGCATCTTCGGCCCGAAGGCCGTGTCGTCCTGCATCCCGGAGACGATCGCCTTCAACTCCTCGCACACGCGATCGACGTCCTCGCTGAACGCCACCGTCACGCTCACCGGCGCGTTGCCCAGGCCGCGGTTCGTGTTCGTCACCGTGGTGACCGCGCTGAACGGGATGATGTGCACCGAGCCGTCGCCCGCGCGCAGCTTGATCGTGCGCACCGACAGGTGCTCGACGGTACCCGACAGGCCGGACACCGTCACCCAGTCACCCACCTGCATCGCGTTCTCCAGCAGCAGGAAGATGCCGGTGATCAGGTCCTGCACCAGCTTCTGCGAGCCGAAGCCGATCGCCACACCCACGATCCCCGCGCCGGCCAGCAGCGGGGCGATGTTGACGCCGATCTGGCTCAGCACCGTCAGCCCGGCGACGATGCCGATGACGATCATCAGCGCGGTGCGCAGCATCGGCATCAAGGTCTGCAACCGCGCCGCGCGCACGTTCTGCCCCTCGCGCGTCAGCCAATCGAGGTGCCACTCGAACCGCGCGTTGGCCGCCTCCCAGGCGATCAATGCGACAACGATCGTCACGCCGATGGTGACGAGCGCGCTCACGATGCTCTGGCCGAGCGGGGCGAGGACGAACCAGTCCAGGGTGCGCAGACCCCAGAGCTGCATCAGCCCGAGCAGGGCAACGGTCCAGACGGCCACCTGTACGATGGCGCGCACCAGCGGGAAGTAGATCGTCAGGCGCTCGCGGAATGCGCGCGGCCCTTCACCGTTCACCTTGCGCGGCCGCATCGCGCGATCGATCCCGCCGAGCAGGACGATCAGCGTCAGCCGGGCGCCGATCGAGACGGCGACCGCGGAGACGAACATCCGCATCACCACCGCGTAGCCGTTGGGCACCTCGATCGCCCAAACGAGCCAGGTCGCGGCGAGGAAGAAGATCGCCACCCAATGCCAGGTAGCCGCGAAGCGCGACCGCACGCCCGCCAGCAGGCTGTTCGGCGCGGGCGTGCGGCTGCGGATCCAGCTCGCGACCGCACGACGCTTCTGCAGCACGACCACGGCGATCAGCACGTGATCGACGAAGCCGACCGTCTTGAGCAGGGCCTTTTGCGCCAACGGCGACAGCCCGAGCAGCACGTCCACCGCGGCCACCGCGTAGCCGAACACGGCGATCGCCACGATCCGCCGCAGCCAGCGCATCGAGTAGGCGGCGTCCTCGCTCGACAGGTGCACCAGCCGAAGGCGCGGATGCTCCGGCGAGAGGATCGTGCCGGCGACGGCCATGACCGCGGCGACGAACGCGTACGCGTTGATCACCGCCAGCAGGATCAGCCGCGTCTGCCGGCCGTCCGCCAGGATGCTCGCGCTTGCGGCATAGGCGGCGACCAGGAACGCGGCGACCGGCAGCAGGTCGAGCAGCAGCCGGAGGAGGACGAAGGGCATGCGGCGCAGCAGCGTCCAGGCGGTCGGCCGCAGGCGGCGGCGCGTGTCGGCCTCCATGGCGCCGGCTTCGGCCGCAGCCTCTGGATCGGCCGGCTCCTGGTCCTGCTGGGCTCCGACGATGGGACGGTCTTCGTGCGCCGCCGGCGCGCGGGCCTGGAAGCGTGCGACCACGCGGCCGATCAGCCGCCGCACGACCCACTCGACCGCAATGCCCGCGGCGAGCGCCGCCACGATCCGCCAGGCCGTAGCCAGCACCAGGTCCTGCGCGAGCGGATCGGTGGCCATGGTCCGCGCCCAGCCCCACAGCAACGGGATGCTGCGCACGGCCGAGAAGGCCGCCAGCGCCTCCGCCGAGGCCTGGTTGAGCAAGCTGGAGCCGAACACGACCAGGCGCGCGCCGAGGCTGTCGGGCTTCAGCGGCAGCGGCTCAGCTTCCGGCGCAGCGCCCGTCGCCGGGGCGGCGGGCTTGCCCGCGGTTTGCGCCGGGGCGGCCGCGCCGGCCTGGGGCGGCGGCGCGGCCGGCGTGGCGGACGCGGGCGCCGGCGGCGCCGCGGCGGCAGGGGCCGGCGGGACGACCGCCAGCGTCGACCCCGCTGCCGGTTTCCCGGAGGCCGGGGCCGGCGCCGGGGGTGCCGGCTGCGCCGCGACGGGGACCGGCGGCGCGATGGCCGCCGCCCTGGTCAGCGCCTCCAGCTTCGCCTCGAAATCGGCCAGCGCCGCCGGGTTCTTCAGCAGCGCCAGCACACGGGCGGCATCGGCCGGGCTCACGGCGGGAGGCAGCGCGGCGGGCGCCGGCGCAGCGGGATGGGGCGGCGTGTAGCCGGTCGGTGTCGTCGACTCGACCGGGATCGCCTTCGGCGCAGCCGGCGCCGGCACGTCGGGCGGACTGACGGCGCCGGGCGGCGGGGCTTCTGCCGGTGGCTCGGCGGGGGGCGGCACATAGCCGGTCGGCGTCGTCGTCTCGACCGCGGCGGCCTTCCCCGTGTCGGGGGCAGCCGGTGTCTGCGACCAGCCGGCCGGAGCCAGAAAGGCGGTGACGATGCAGACCAGGAGCGCGATTGCGGCTCGGTTTCGCATGACGAAGGTCGCACCATACCCCCCTGGCAGGGTCAACACGACCGGCATGAAATGTCTGTCAGCAGGGGACTGGAGCGGACCGGCATCCGCCCAATCTAGTGAATGATGTTCAAGTCCGTCCTGATCGTCCTGGTGGCGATCCTGATGTTCGCCACACTCGGCGTGCTGTTTGCCGGGATGTTCGGGCTCGTGCGCGGCGGCGACAACCCGCGGCGGTCGAACATGCTGATGCGCTGGCGGGTCATCCTGCAGGCTTGCGCGCTGCTGCTGTTCGCGTTGCTGCTGTCCTTGCTGCGACCCTGATCCCAAGGCCGGGCGACCGCTCGCGCAGGTTTGACACTGCTGCGTAGCGCTGCATAAGGTCCGCCGACGCTGATGCCGTGGGAGACGTGCTGAGCTTCCGGGCGCGCTCGCACGCATCGCTCCCAGGACTCAACGAACAATTTTGAAACGGCACGGGTTGGCCATGAAAATCCTCGTCCCCGTCAAGCGGGTCGTCGACTACAACGTGAAAGTCCGCGTCAAGGCGGACGGCACCGGCGTGGAGACCGCCGGCGTGAAGATGTCGATGAACCCGTTCGACGAGATCGCCGTCGAAGAGGCGGTGCGCCTCAAGGAGAAGGGCGTGGCGACGGAGATCGTCGCCGTCTCCATGGGCGTCGCGCAGTGCCAGGAGACGATCCGCACCGCGCTCGCGATGGGCGCCGATCGCGGCATCTTGGTCGAGACCGATGTCGAGCTGCAGCCGCTCGCCGTCGCCAAGATGCTCAAGGCGCTCGTCGACCGCGAGAAGCCGACGCTTGTCATCCTCGGCAAGCAGGCGATCGACGACGACATGAACGCCACCGGCCAGATGCTGGCCGCCTTCCTCGGCTGGCCGCAGGGCACGTTCGCCAGCAAGGTCGCGATCGAAGGCGACACCGCCACCGTCACGCGCGAGGTCGACGGCGGGCTGGAGACGGTCGCAATCAAGCTGCCGGCGATCGTCACCGCCGACCTGCGGCTGAACGAGCCGCGCTATGCGTCGCTGCCCAACATCATGAAGGCGCGCAAGAAGCCGATCGAGACGGTGAAGCCCGCCGACCTCGGCGTCGACCCCACGCCGCGGCTGACGGTGGTGCGCGTGGTGGAGCCGCCGAAGCGGCAGGCGGGCCGGAAGGTCGCCTCGGTGCACGAGCTGGTCGAGAAGCTGAAGAACGAAGCGAAGGTGATCTGAGCATGACCGCCCTTGTGCTGATGGAGCATGACGCAACCCACATCAAGCAGCCGGCGCGCAGCGCGGTCGCCGCGGCGCAGAAGCTGGGCGAGGTGCATGCGCTCGTCGCGGGCCACAACGTGCGCGCGGCGGCCGAGGCGGCGGCGAAGCTGCCCGGTGTCGCCAAGGTGCTGCTGGCCGACGCGCCGGCCTACGAGCGCGCGCTCGCCGAGCCGCTCGCGGCCTTGCTGATGAAGCTCGCGCCGTCCTACGACCACCTGCTCGCGCCTTCGACGGCAATCGGCAAGAACGTCATGCCGCGCGTCGCCGCGTTGCTCGACGTGCAGCCGATCAGCGACATCGCGGGCGTCGAGGACGCCGACACCTTCATCCGCCCGATCTACGCGGGCAACGCGCTCGCCACCGTCAAGTCGTCGGACGCCAAGAAGGTCATCACGGTGCGCGCCGCCAGCTTCGACCCGGTGCCGGCCGAGGGCGGCAGTGCGCCGATCGAGGAGGTGCCCCCCGGCGAGGACCCCGGCAGCTCGCGCTTCATCTCGGCCGAACTGTCCAAGAGCGAGCGTCCGGAACTGACCGCCGCCCGCGTGGTGATCTCCGGCGGGCGGGGGATGCAGAACGGCGAGAACTTCAAGCTGCTGATCGACCCGGTCGCCGACAAGCTCGGCGCGGCCGTCGGCGCCTCGCGCGCGGCGGTGGATGCCGGGTTCGTGCCGAACGACTACCAGGTCGGCCAGACCGGCAAGATCGTCGCGCCCGACCTGTACGTGGCCGTGGGCATCTCCGGCGCCATCCAGCACCTCGCCGGGATGAAGGACAGCAAGGTGATCGTCGCGATCAACAAGGACGAGGAGGCGCCGATCTTCCAGGTCGCCGACTACGGCCTGGTTGCCGACCTGTTCCAGGCCCTGCCGGAGCTGGCAAAAGAACTCGGTGCTTAGCACGCGTTCCGCCACAACCGTAAGAAAGCTGTCAATGACGGTCCCGCAGGGGTGAGCTAGACCAGTGACGCCGCGCAACGAGGCGCGGCAGGTCTGGAACGGGGGACTGCAATGACAATCGAGAGCGTCGGCATTGTCGGGGCCGGGCAGATGGGCAGCGGCATCGCGCAGGTCTGCGCGACCACCGGGCTCCAGGTGGTGATGACCGACGCCAGGGAGGACGCGCTCGGCAAGGCGCTGGATGGGATCGGCCACAACCTCGACCGGCAGGTCGCCAAGGGAACGATGGATCAGGCCGCGCGCGAGGCCGCGATGGGCCGCATCCACACCGCGACCAACCTCGCCGCCTTCGCCACCGTCGACATCGCCATCGAGGCGGCGACCGAGAAGGAAGACGTCAAGCGCTCGATCTTCAAGTCGCTGACGCCGCACCTGAAGCCCGACGCGCTGCTGGCGACCAACACCTCGTCGATCTCGATCACCCGGCTGGCCGCCAGCACCGACCGGCCCGACCGCTTCATCGGCATGCATTTCATGAACCCGGTGCCGGTGATGAAGCTGGTGGAGATCATCCGCGGCATCGCCACCGAAAAGCCGACCTTCGACGCGGTGGTGGCGCTGTCCGAACGCCTCGGCAAGACCGTCGCGGTCGCCGAGGATTTCCCCGCCTTCATCGTCAACCGCATCCTGCTGCCGATGATCAACGAGGCGGTCTATGCGCTGCACGAAGGCGTCGGCTCGGTCGTATCGATCGACACCGCCTTGCGCCTGGGCGCGAACCACAAGATGGGGCCGCTCGAGCTGGCCGACTTCATCGGGCTCGATACCTGCCTGTCGATCATGCAGGTGCTGCACGAGGGGCTGGCCGACAGCAAATACCGCCCTTGCCCGCTGCTGGTGAAATACGTCGAGGCCGGCTGGTACGGCCGCAAGGCCGGCCGCGGCTTCTACGACTACCGCACCGACCCGCCCAAGCCGACGCGCTGAACCCGCCCGGCAACCGTCGCAACAGGCGACTTGACTGGCGGCCCTGCCGGCTGATCAATCTACCGGTTCCCGCATCGCGGATCACGGGGGCGCGAGGCGTGTCACCGATAGTTACCGTTTGCCCCTTTTTTGGCACCTTGCGCCGACATCCTTGTGCCTTCTTCGTGCGTATATCTGCTGCGTGGACACAAGGAGGTCCGAAACCCATGCGTAAGTCACTGCTCTCTCTTGCGGCCGCCGCCGGGATCGCCGGCGCCATCGCCGCGCCTCTACCCCAGCCGGCCGCGGCAGCGAGCCTGTTGCCCGCTCCGGCGGTCGCGGCGGCCACTCCGGCCATCGACGGCCCCGGCGACACCGCGACCGTTCAGAAGGTCTGGTGGTACTACTACCGCCCCGGCTACCGGGTCTGGCGTCCGGGCCCGGTCGTCGTCGTGCATCCATATTCCGGCGGCTGGTGGTATGGCGGCCACTACTACTACCATCGCGCGTGGGGCGGCTACGGCTGGCGCTACTGGTAACCAACCCCGCCTGAACCGTCGCGAGCCCCGGGGCGATCCGCCCCGGGGTTCCGCGCACGTACGGCCTGTGCAGTACGCCAACGCCATCCCGCCCTGGCCGCTGTCCTCGTCTCGCGGCGCCGGCCCTCGCATCGGCGCGCGCCACGCCCTATAGCCGCGCTGTCAGGAGAGACGCCGGTGCCGGTCAGCAGCGAGCACTACCGCGAGGCAATGGCCCGGCTGGGTGCCGCCGTGAACATCGTCACCACCGACGGCCCCGGCGGGCGGCGCGGCTTCACCGCCTCGGCCGTGTGCAGCGTCACCGACGACCCGCCCACGCTCCTCGTCTGCGTCAACCGCGGCAACGACAGCCACGACGCGCTGGTGGCGAACGGCGTGCTGTGCGTCAACACGCTGACCCATGCGCAGCAGCCGCTGTCGCCGGTGTTCGCCGGCGGGCTGGATCAGGACACGCCGCCGGGCCGTTTCGCCTACGGACGGTGGGCGTGTCTGGTCACCGGCGCGCCGGTGCTGGAGGACTCGGCGGTGTCGTTCGACTGCCGCATCGCCCAGCGCGTCGAGGTCGGCACGCACACGGTGCTGTTCTGCGAGGTCGAGGCGATCCGGATCGGCGAGACCCACGAGGGCCTGATCTACTACGCCCGCGGCTATCACCGGGTGGCGCCCGGGTAGTCTGCCGAGCCCGCGCCCCTCTTGCGCACGCTACCACCGGGGCTGCATTACAGCGCCTTCGCTGGCGCGGGGCGCGCCGGGTCCAGGGGACGGGAAATGATCAAGAATATCGCCATTGCAGCGGCGGTCGGTGCGTCGCTGGTCTCCGCCGGGGCCGCGCTTGCGGCCGATCCGATCAAGATCGGGGTGATCGCCGAGGAGTCCGCCATCAGCGGCGTCGGCATCCCCAACGGCGCCAAGATCGCCGCCGACGAGATCAACGCGGCCGGCGGCATCAACGGCCGGATGATCGAGATCGTCCAGTACGACGACCACAACTCCGCCGCCGACGCGGTGCGCGCCTTCCAGCGCGCCGCCAACGAGGATCACGTCAGCGCGGTGATCGCCAGCTACATCAGCGAGGTGGTGCTGGCGCTCGAGCCGTGGTCGGGCCGCCTGCACCTGCCGATGATCACGCCGGGTGCGGCGAGCAACGTGATCACGGCACGGATCAAGGAAGACTACGACCACCTGAAATACACGTTCCACGGCTACCTGACCTCGACCGAGCTCGCCGACATCGTCTGCAACGCGGCGAAGGACCAGCTGGTCACCGGCTTGCACATGCAGACCGCGGTGGTGGTCAGCGAGGACGCCGCCTGGACCACCCCGCTCGACGAGGAATACCTGAAGTGCCTGCCGCAGGTCGGGCTGAAGGTGCTCGATCACATCCGCCTGTCGCCCGACACCACGGACTTCACGCCGATCTGGAACAAGGTCGAGGGCGAGAAGCCGGACGTGATCATCACCGGCATCAGCCATGTCGGCGTGCAGCCGACGGTGCAGTGGCAGCAGCAGCAGGTGCCGATCCCGATGTACGGCATCTCCAGCCAGGCGACCAGCAGCACGTTCTGGAAGGACACCAACGGCGCGGCGCAGGGCATCACGTTCAACCTGCAGTCCGCGCCCGATACGCCCGTGACGCCGGTGACGATCCCGTTCGCCAAGAAATACAAGGAGCGCTACGGCATCGATCCCGGCTACGCGGCCTACACGTCCTATGACGACGTCTACATCATCGCCGAGGCGATCAAGCGCGCCGGCAGCACCGATCCCGACAAGCTGGTCGAGGCGATGGAGCAGACCGACCACGTCGGCACGATCGGCCGCGAGACCTTCCTCGGCCGCGACACGTCGTCGCCGCACGGCCTGCGCACCGGCCCCGGCTACATCACGGGCCTGATGGTCGAGTGGAACGACGGCAAGCAGGTCACCGTCTGGCCGCAGGGCGTCGCGGAGGGGAAGCTGATCTTCCCGTCCTTCGTGAAGATCAAGCAGACCTCGGCGCAGTAGCCGCATCCTTTCAACCGTCATGGCCGGCCTTGTGCCGGCCATGACGGTTGGGGTGAACGATCGCCGATGCAAGCGCTGCAGATCCTCATCGACGGGTTCGCGATCAGCAGCCTGTATGCGCTGGGCGCGATCGGCTTCACGCTGATCTTCGGCGTCTGCGGCGTGCTGAACCTGTCGCACGGCGCGATCATGGTCACCGCCGCCGTCGCCGCCTGGGCGACCGCCGACGCTTGGCACGCCGGCACCTACGGCGGCGCGCTGATCGGCGTCGCCGCCGGCACCATCCTCGCCCTCGCCACGTACGCGCTCGTCGTCCGTCCCATCCAGCGCAGCCGCGCCATCCCCGCCGAGGAGAAGGAGATCTTCATCCTCACCAGCACGCTGCTCTGGGGCATCATGCTCCAGGAGGCGATCGCCTACTTCTTCACCGACAACCCGAAGACCGTGCGTCCGCTGCTGCCGGGTGTGGTCGAGATCCTCGGCGTGCGCACGCCGTGGAACGAGGTGCTGACCGCCGCGATCTCCTGGGCGGCGATCGGCCTCGTGTGGCTGCTGATCCATCGCACCAAGCGCGGCAAGCAGCTGCTCGCCGCCGCGATCAACCCGCGCGGACTGACGCTGCTCGGCTTCGAGCTGGAGAACATCTACGTCCTCGTCTGGGGGCTGTACGGCGTGCTGGCGGGGATCGCCGGCGTGCTGCTCGGCGCCTTCCTCGGCGTCAGCTCGGCCAATATCGGCACGCTCACCGCCAGCGCCTTCTCGGTGGTCGTGCTCGGCGGCCTCGGCAGCGTCACCGGCTCGCTGGTGGCGGCGTATGTCGTCGGCTACCTGGAAACCGTCACCGCCTATCTCGTCGCACCGTCGATCCGCAGCGTGCCGGTGCTGCTGCTGCTGGTCGCCGTCGTGTACACGCGCCCGCAAGGGCTGCTCGGGCGGAGATAGGCGATGCGCTCGTGGATCTCCGCTGCCGTCGTCGGCGTCGTCCTCGCGCTGCTGCCGTTCGCCGTCGGCAGCTACATCCTCGGCCTGCTCGTGTTCGGCTTCTACTACGCCGTGTTCGCGATGAGCTGGGACCTGCTGTTCGGCTTCGCCGGCGAGGTCAATTTCGGGCCGAGCTTCCTGATCGGCGTCGGCGCCTACGCGGCCGCATTGCTGAACCACTACTTCAACACGCCGATCCCGCTGTGCCTCGTCGCGGCCGCCGTCGCCGCGGTGGTCGCCGGACTGATCCTCGCCGTCCCTGCGCTGCGGCTGACCGGCCCGTATTTCGGCCTCATCACGCTGGTTGCCGTGCTGCTGCTGCAGACTTTCATCGTGCTGTACAGCGGCATCACCGGCGGCGAGATCGGGCTCGACCTGCCGGACGTGTTCGCCAACGGCGAGGTGCGCGCCAACTACTGGATCGCGCTCGCCTTCATGTCGATCTCCGGCGCGATCCTGTTCGGCCTGTCGCGCTCCGCCGTGGGGCTGATCCTGCAGGCGAGCGGACAGGACCGCATCGAGGCGGCGGCCCTCGGCTACAACGTCACCAAGCACAAGCTCGCGGCGTTCTGCATCAGCGCGCTGTTCTCGGGGCTGGCGGGCGCGATGCTGATCTTCTCCCAGGGCACCGCATCGGTCGGGCTGGTCGTGGACATCGCCGTCGGCGTGCAGGCGATCATCGGCGCAGTGCTCGGCGGCCGGCGGACGATCTTCGGTGCGGCGATCGGCGCGATCTTCCTGGTCGCCGCACAGGAACTGTTGCGCCCGCTCGGCCAGCTGTCGATCTTCGTCGTCTCGGCCTTCGCGCTGCTGGTGATCCTGTTCTTCCCCGGCGGCTTCCTCGGCGCGGTCGGCGCGCTCGGGGGCGTGCTCGGACGATCGGCGCGCTGATGGCGAACCTGCTGGAAGTCGAGGGACTGACCAAGCGCTTCGGCGGCCTCGTCGCGGTCAAAGACGTCAGCTTCGGCATCCCGCCGGGCGAGATCCTCGGCCTGATCGGCCCCAACGGCTCGGGCAAGTCGACCGTGATGAAGCTCATCATGGGCATCGAGCGGCCGAACGCCGGCGCGGTGCGGCTGGACGGCACCGACGTCGCCGGGTGGCCCACGCACCGCATCGCGCGCGCCGGCGTGGGACTGGTGTTCCAGCACTCGCGCCCGCTGCACCGGCAGACCGTGCTGGAGAACATCAAGCTCGCGCTGCTGCCCGACAGCCTGACGCGGCTGTTCGCCGGCACGGATATCGAAAACCGCACCCGCGAGATCGCCGCCCGCGTCGGCCTGTCGAAGGTGATGGACCGGCTGCCGTCCACCCTGCCGTTCGCCGACCTGCGGCGGATGGAGCTGGCCAAGGCGATCGCGCGCAATCCCAAGGTGGTGCTGGTCGACGAGCCGTTCGCCGGCCTGACCTCGGCCGAGGTGCGCGACTTCTCCGAGCTGATCGCGTCGTTCCGCGCCGAGGGCCACGCGGTGCTGCTGGTCGACCACAACGTCAAAAGCGTCGCCGCACTGGTGGACCGTGTCTTCGCCATGTATCTCGGCGAGCGCGTGGCCGTCGGCACCGCCGACGAGGTGATGCGCGACGAGACGGTGCGCCGCGTCTATCTTGGCGGCGCGATCGAGACCGCCACCCGCCCCGAACGCGACTTCCAGGGCCGCCCGCCGCTGCTGCAGGTCGAGGACGTCAGCGTCTTCTACGGCAAGGCGCAGGCGCTGGAACGCGTGTCGCTGCATGTCGGCGAAGGCGAGTTCGTCTCCGTCGTCGGACTGAACGGCGCGGGCAAGACGACGCTGTTCAACGCGATCTCCGGGCTGGTGCCGTACGCCGGCACCGTCCGCTTCGCGACCGAGCCCTTGCGCGGCCGCACGGCGGCGCAGATCGCGCGCGGCGGCGTGGTGCAGTGTCCGGAGAGCCGCGAGCTGTTCGGCGAGATGTCGGTGCGCGAGAACCTCGATCTCGGCGGCCAGCATTTGCCGCGCGACCAGGCCGAGGAGCGCCTGGCCTGGCTGCTCGACCTGTTCCCGATCCTGAACGCGCGCGCCAGACAGGCCGCGCGCACGCTGTCGGGCGGCGAGCAGCAGATGCTGGCGATCGCGCGCGCGCTGATGATGCAACCGCGCCTGCTGATCCTCGACGAGCCGACGCTTGGCCTGGCACCGGTGATCCTGGAGCAGCTGTCCAAGGCGCTGGAGCGGCTGCGCCAGACGCACGACACGACGGTGCTGCTCGGGGAGCAGAACGTCACCTTCGCGCTGCCGCACGCCGACCGCGTGTACGTGCTGGAGCACGCGCGGATCGTCTGGGAAGGCGACCCGGCGCGCTTCGCGCAGGAGGCGGGGACGGGGTATTTGTAAGCCGTCTCTTAATACCACGTCCGAGAGAGTACGACTCACCTCGTCATCGCGAGCCGCCGCTTGGCGGCGTGGCGATCCAGGGCCACGCGGCAGGCATTTGTCACGCGGCCCTGGATCGCCACGGCGCTGCGCGCCTCGCGATGACGGGATGAGTCGCGCGGCCCGAGCCTTTCTCTTGGTTCCACATTACCATCACAGACTTGGGTCGGCTACGCGTGCACCGCAGGGCAATCGGGTGAAGGAGTACGTGACAAATCGCTGAAACGCTGAATCTGTGCCGATCCTCTGAATCGATTCGCGGGGGACGGCGATGGACAACGTGGCGGGCGAGTGCGGCGCGGTTTTCGAGG
>Ga0209656_10001368_pt1 | contig 15945 bp, 10 predicted proteins | sample BogFormECP12_OM2_FD_188239 | JGI IMG/M metagenome (GOLD analysis project Ga0209656, IMG submission 188239) | Bog forest soil microbial communities from Calvert Island, British Columbia, Canada - ECP12_OM2 (SPAdes) (version 2) | ecosystem: Environmental > Aquatic > Freshwater > Wetlands > Bog ... | reverse complement strand
TGCGCTGCGACGTCGGGCGCTACGACGAACTGGTCCGTTTCGTCGAGAAGACGGTCGAACGGTTCGGCACGATAGACGTTCTGCTCAACAACGCCCACAGGATCACCGATCTCCGCCGCTTCCTGGACTTCAGCGTGGAGGATCTCGACATCGAGTTGCAGACCTCGCTATACGCCACCTGGCACATGATGAAGTTGTGCTTTCCCCATCTGAGGGACAAGCCCGGTGCCGGCGCATCCATCATCAACACCTCCTCCAAGGGCGGCATCGAAGGCACGACATTCCACGCCGGCTATGCGCCCGCCAAGGAAGCGATTCGCGGACTGTCTCGGGTGGTCGCGCGCGAGTGGGGCGAATACAACATCCGGGTCAACACCGTCAGTCCCGGCGGATGGACCGACAACGTCGACAGTCAACTGCACAAGCGCAGCCCCGAGGTTCAGGAATGGGCGCGGGCCGCATTCAAGGACAACCCGTTCAAGCGGATCGGGGATCCGTACGACGACGTCTCTCCAATCTTCGTGTTCCTCGCCTCCGACGACAGCCACTGGATGACCGGCCAGAATCTGCACGCCGACGGCGGAGTGTGGATCAGCGCATAATCCGCGGGCACGGGCACACTGAATGGTGAGCTCTGACTACATCATCGCCGGAGCCGGGTCCGTCGGCTGTGTGCTCGCCAACCGATTGTCTGCCGATCCGGGCGTGAGCGTGCTGCTGCTCGAGGCGGGAGGTGGCGACCGCAACACACTGTTCAGGATTCCCAAGGGTTCCGGGAAGCTGTTCGACAGCCCCGTTATGCCTCGCCGAGTATCGCCTCGTTGGCTATTGGACGAGCCGCCCAAGACATCGGTGAAGAAGAACGCGTCGACCTTGGCCCGCTCAGCCTTCTTAGCCAAGTCCACCCACAGGTCCAGGGTCTTGAACTCCCGGTTCCGTGCGCGCGGGTGGCGCCAGATTCCGTGGAAGTTGTGACCGATGGAATCCATCACCAACAATTAGCGGGAAGGACTTTCCATGACAGACCCGGGCCAATCCTCGAACTGTACGTTTGTATAGCACCATGTCGACTCAGCGGTCAAGGAGTCTCGTCGGGCGGGCCAGCGGTTACTCATGCCGCCATTGAGTGCTCGGGGGGCCGCCGGTGGCGGCTTACTCGACACGCGATTCGAAGCGCCGACAACTATTGCCGGCCTGCTCCTCGCTTGCCCATGACGAAGAACTGTGCTATACAGACGTACCACTGTTATTGTACGATCGTATAGCGCATGGGTCTCGCAAAACATCATCGTCTGGAGCTACGTCGACCAGGTCAACATTGCCGCGCTCGCCGACGACGGCACATTCAACGACGTACGTGAAGCGGCAGACGCGTAGATCCACGTGTTCGTCGATCATCACGACACGACAAGGACATCTAGAAGCTTTGAGCGCAAACGATTCTGACAGCCCAGAGCTCAGCCAGTGGGATCAGGCCTTCACCGAGCAGCAAATGAATGTGCTGCGGCCCATCGTCAAGCGGTGGTTCCGCGCAGAGGTGCGAGGCATGGAATCACTCCCGCCCGAGAGTGGTGCGTTGATGGTGTCCAACCACTCCGGAGGCATGATGACGGTTGATGCGGTAGTCCTCGGCGCCGCGTTCTATGACAACTTCGGATATGATCGGCCGCTGTATACCTTGGCCCACAACCAGGTGTTCGTCGGACCGTTCGAAGGGTGGTTGCCCCGCGCCGGCATCATCCACGCGACCCGGGAAAACGCGGCGAAGGCGTTGCGCTCGGGTGGAATCGTGCTGGTGTTTCCCGGCGGCGACTATGACGCGTACCGGCCGACCTTGGGCCAAAACGCCATCGACTTCAACGGGCGAACAGGCTACATCAGGACGGCCATTGAAGCCGGCGTGCCCATTGTGCCCGCGGTGTCGATCGGGGGCCAGGAAACCCAACTGTTCCTGACCCGGGGTAATTGGCTGGCGAAGCGACTGGGTCTCAAGCGCTTTCGCGTCGACATTCTGCCGATCAGCATCGGTTTTCCGTTCGGGTTGAGCGTGTTTTATCCGCCGAACCTGCCCCTGCCGGCCAAGATCGTCACACAGGTGTTGGAGCCGATCGACGTCGTCGCTGAGTTCGGAAGGGATCCCGACGTAGACGAGGTCGACGCCCGCGTCCGCTCGTTGATGCAATCCGCCCTCGACCGGCTGGCCCGCGAACGCCGGTTCCCTGTCCTAGGCTGATTGCTGTGACGTCGTCCGGCCGCTCATTGCCACAACGGGTTACGGAACTTCGGGAATCCCTGCGGGCGCTGAGGAAGGCGCGGCTGCTGGTGGGGTTGCGCCCCGACAAGTACTTGCGGATGGCCGCGGCGAGGCTGCGTGAAGGGGCCACAAATACCGTCGGCATTGCCGTGTCGGCGCGGCGCTGTCCCGATCGTCCTGCTCTGATCGACGAGCTCGGTGTGCTCAGCTATCGCGAACTTGACACACGCGCCAACGCCTTCGCGGCCGCCTTGCAGCAGTTGCCGGCCGGAACACCGCAAATGGTAGGCATCATGTGCCGCAACCACCGCGGGTTTGTTGATGCGCTCGCCGCCACCGAGAGGATCGGCGCGGACGCGCTGCTGCTCAACACGTCGTTTGCCGGTCCGGCCCTTGCGGACGTCGTGCTGCGGGAACGTCCCGACGTCATCGTCTATGACCAGGAGTTCAGCGCCAGTGTCGATCGGACGGTCAGCGAAAAGCCGGACACCGAGCGCATCATCGCCTGGACAGACGAGCCCTCGGATGACGTCGCCACGGTGGAGACGCTGATCGCGCGCCATGCCGGGCAGCGGCCGGCCCAGACCGGCCGCAAGGGCAAGTTGATCCTGCTGACCTCGGGCACCACCGGCACGCCAAAAGGCGCTCGGCGCTCTGCCGGGGGTGGATCCACCGAGGGAGCGGCGCTGTTGTTGCGGCTGCCATGGCGCGCCGAGGAGACCACGGTGGTGGTCGCGCCGATGTTTCACGCATGGGGGTTCGGACAACTGATCTTAGGGACCATGCTGTCGTGCACGCTGGTGGTGCGGCGCACATTCGATGCTGCGGCCACGATGGCACTCGTCGACCGTTACCGCGCCACCGGCCTGAGTGTGGCGCCGGTGATGCTGGACCGGATCATGGAACTGCCCGACGAGGTGCGCAATCGGTTCAGCGGGCGTTCGTTGCGGTTCGTCAGTGCCGCCGGCTCGCGGATGCGTCCCGATGTTGTGGTGAGGTTCATGGACCAGTTCGGCGACGTCATCTACAACAACTACAACGCCACCGAGGTCGGGGTGATCGCCCTTGCCGGGCCCGAGGACCTCCGCACGGCCCCCGACACCGCCGGTAAGCTAATGCCCGGCACGCATATTCGCATCCTCGACGAGAATCGCCGCGAAGTCCCGCGCGGCGAAATCGGCCAGATCTTCGCCCGCACCACCACGCAGTTCGAGGCCTACACATCCGGACAAACCAAGGATGTCCACGACGGCTTCATGGCCTGCGGTGATCTGGGCTATGTCGACGAGACCGGCAGGTTGTTTGTGGTCGGCCGCGACGACGAGATGATCGTGTCCGGGGGAGAGAACGTCTACCCGATCGAGGTGGAAAAAGTGCTTGCCGCCCACCCTGCCGTGGCGGAGGCGTCCGCTATCGGCGTCGATGACGAGCAGTTCGGCCAGCGGCTCGCCGCCTTCGTGGTCCTCCAACCCGGTGCGTCGGCCACAACCGACATGCTCAAAGAGCATGTGCGGGAGCATTTGGCCAATTACAAGGTTCCCCGCGAGATCCTGATCCTCGACGAGTTGCCCTGCAGCGCCACCGGCAAGATCCTCCGCAAGGACCTAGTGGCGCGCCTCGTCAGCACGGACCAGCACACGTAATCTCCGCCTGGCCGTGCGCGGCACTTCGCCGCCGACGCGGCTGCATTGTGCGGTAGATCACACCTGTGCTATACAGACGTACAAGGCCATGAGCTGGCACCCTCGGTCCGCGTAGAGCACAACAGGTTAAGGCCGCACATCGGCCGGTACCGCGGAGAGGACGGAAGGATGGACATCAGTCAGTCGTCCGACGATACGGTCAGGCTATCGGGATATGACACCATGTTTGTCCTCGATGACCGGATCGAACCTCAGCACACATTGAAAATCGCGGTGTTCGACGAGGCGTCAAGCAAGGATTTCCAGTTCGAGCGCATCGGTGATGCGCTCCAACGAGCGGTGGCTGTGCTTCCTCAGATGAAGTGGCGAGTGCAGCCGGTGCCCCTCGGCCTCAACCGGCCGGTATGGGTTGTCGACTCCGAATTCGACGTACGCAACCACCTGCGGCACGTCCGCTTGCCCCACCCCGGCACCAAGACGCAGTTGTGCCACATGATCGGCGAACTTGCCGCCGAACGAATACCGCCCGACCGGCCTCCATGGCAGCTGTGGTTCCTGGAGGGTTTCCAGGGCACCAAGGTGGTCGGCGTCCTGAAGCTGAATCATGCGATGGCCGACGGCGGCACGTGCGCAGAGTTGCTCGACGTGTTGTCGCGCCCCGAACCGAATGCGCCGCCGGTTGCTGTGCCGGTCCCACACCCCGCCGCGGCGTCAAGCCGCAGTGATGTGCTGCGGGACGGCGCGCGCGACCTATGGCATGAGGTTGGACGAGAGGTGCCTCGCATGGCACGAGCGATGCGGCAGGCACGCCCGAAAGGTCGCAAGAGCGGGTCGCTCAAGAGGCAACCATCCAGGTTGGGAGCGCCGACGATCCCGTGGCGCGGACCGCTGACGCCTACCCGGTCCTTTGCATGGGTTTCGCTACCCCTTGACGAAGTGAAGGAGATCGCGAAGACCGTTTCCGGGACGGTGAACGACGTTGTCTTCGCGATTGTCGCTGGAGCGGTTCGCGAGTGCCTCGCCCACGAGGCAATGCTGACCGACCGTCCAGTGATAGCCGACACCGCGGCCAAGAACCGCAGGGAAGGCGACACCCGGTTGTGGGGGAATGCCGTCACGGTTCGACGATTTGAATTACCGACGCACCTGGCGGATCCGCTGGAACGCCTGCGGGCCGCTCATGTGCAGTCCTTGTCGGTGAAATCGCAGGTGGCCGCCCGCCATGTGCAGTTCGAAGATTGGGTCGCGCTTGTCCCGCCGATCCTGTTGCGTCCCGTGCTCAGGGCGGTTCGCACTGCGGCCCGGAGGTCGCGCTTGAGCGGATATGTGATGGTGTCCAACGTCAAGGGCCCGCGGGAGAAGCGCTACATCGGTGGGATGGGCATCGAGAACTTCATCTCGTGCGGCCATTTGAAATACGCTGCGGGCGTCAACACCACCGTCTGGAGCTACGACAAAGTGCTCAATTTCGCGGTGTACGGGTGTGGGAGAACGCTGCCGGACGCAGAGTTGTTCACGGAGCGGATTCATTTAGCGTTCGACGAGTTGCACGCGACGACACGTGACCTCGCCGGCCCGCCGGAGCACGATTCGGTAGCGCCGAGCGCGGCTAGAGGAGAACATCATGTATGAGATGACTGAGGTCGTTGGAGAAGACGGCGTTCGGCGCGAGAACCCCACGCCGAGCGCGTGGCTTACCGCAGCGGAGTTGGGCCGCTGGGCGACCGAGGTGGGCATGCACCGCGCCGTGTCTGGGCTACTGCCGAAACCCGATCTAGGTCGGGGTAGGCCCGTTCTCGTGGTGCCGGGGTTCGGGGCGACCGACGGCATGACGAAAAGAATGCGTAACCACCTGCGCGAACGAGGTTTTCACGTCCACGGATGGCGGCTCGGCCGCAATTACGGGCTCACCGACGAGATACTCGACGGTCTTTCCCAACGGCTGGAGCGGCTGGCCGAGCGTCACGACGAACCGCTGATTCTCGTCGGCTGGAGTTTCGGCGGGCTGCTGTGCCGGTGGCTTGCGCACGAGCACACCGACAAGGTTCGCCATGTGGTAACTCTTGGGTCCCCTTGGCGTGCAGAGGGTGAGCGAACGCGTGTGACAGCACTTTTCAAGAGTGCTGTCCAGATTTTCGGAGTGTCGGATCGCGCTGAAGACGTCCTCGACGCGCTACGTCAGCCGCTGCCCGTGCCCACGACAGCCATTTTCTCGCGCTCCGATGGCCTCCTGCACTGGCGCAGCTGCGTCGTTGAGGGCGCCCAGACCGAGAACGTCGCCGTGCCCAGCAGCCACGTCGGGCTGGTGTCAAATCCACTGGCACTCGCGGTGTTAGCGGATCGACTTGCGCACGTCGATTCCGCCCACGTACCTTTCGGCTGGCGCGCCTGCGTCCGGCAGATGTTCGAAGCATCGCCCTCGAGGCCATCATCCCAGCAGGTGCCCATGGACCCTTCCGCCGTTGATTCGGGGTGCGCCTAAACGGCAGTGGCGCAGGAAGTCACCTGATCCCCGAAGCGGCCCGACATCAAGATGTTCGTGCTGATATGAAGTCTGCGCGCGGGGTCGGTAAACCCTCAATTGGCTGAGCTGGCCGTGAATCGGCTACGGAAGAAGTGAGCCGTGGGCTGTTCGACCGGTTAGGGAGCTGCCCTTCTACAACGTAGACGTCGACACAACGATGCGGTGGCCGAAGAGGTACGACGCTGCGGCGGGCAGCCGCCGAGCGGGACGCCGCGCTGGTCGTCACCCCGGAATACGACGGCAGCATCCCGGACCCGTGCGCTGTGTCGACGCGCTGACGACAAAGTTCGGACCGGGCGCCCAACCCGACGACGTCCGGCTGAGGTTCCCTATCCGCTGTTGCGCAGCGCGGTTGCGAGCCCGCTCATTGTCAATAGGATGCTGCGCTTGACAAGCTCGTCGTCATCGCCGGAGCGGTAGCGGCGCAACAACTCCACCTGCAGGTGGTTGAGGGGCTCCAGGTATGGGAACCGGTTGAAGATCGACCGCGCCAGCGCCGTGTTGTCTGCGAGCAGATTGTCCTGGCCTGTAATTAGCCTGTGCATCGCGATCGTGCGTTCATGTTCGGCGACGATCTTGTCGAACACCCGGCGCCGCAGCGCCTCGTCGTCAACGAGTTCCGAGTATCGGGCAGCCAGTCCCATGTCCGATTTCGCCAGCACCTGGGCCATGTTCGATAACACTGTGCGGAAGAAGGGCCAACGCTCATACAGAGTTCGCAGCACCGCGAGCCGGTCGCCGCCCTCGCCCATCCATTCGGCGAACGCGGTTCCGGTGCCGTACCAGCCGGGCAGCATGACCCGCGACTGGCTCCAGGCCAGCACCCACGGGATCGCGCGGAGGTCGGCGATCGACGTCGTCGGCGTGCGCGACGTCGGCCTGCTGCCGATGTTCAACGCACCGATCTCGCTGACCGGGGTAGACGCCTTGAAGTACTCGACGAAACCCGTTGTCTCGTTCACCAATTCGGTATAGGCGCGATGTGCCCGGGCGGCGAGGTCGTCGAGCACCGAGTACGCCGGACCCGCGAACCCCCCAAGGCCTTCGACATCGAGCAGCGTGGCCTCCAGTGTCGCGGCGATCAGCGTCTCCAGGTTGCGGTAGGCACGTTGTGGCTCTGCATACTTGGCCGCGATCACCTCACCCTGCTCGGTGATGCGCAGCGAGCCGTTCACCGCGCCCGGTGGCTGTGCCAGGATCGCGTCGTAGCTCGGCCCGCCGCCGCGGCCGACGGTGCCGCCGCGACCGTGGAAGAGCCGCAACCGGATTCCGGTCTTGCGCGCGACTTCGACAAGGTCGAGTTCGGCACGGTAGATCGCCCAATTGGCTGCCAGATAGCCGCCGTCCTTGTTCGAGTCGGAGTAGCCGAGCATCACTTCCTGGCTGTCATTGCGCGCGGCCACGAGCGCGCGGTACAGGGGAAGGTCCAGCGCCGTCTCCAGAATCGACGAGCCGCGTTGCAGGTCGTCGATCGTCTCAAACAGAGGCACGATGCCCACCGGGCAGTAAGCCTCGTCGCCGGAGGCGTCGAGCAGCCCAACCTCCTTGAGCAGGATCGCAGCCTCCAGCACGTCCGACACCGACTGGCACATCGAGATGATGTAGTTCGGCACCGCCTCGGGTCCGAACAGGTCGATCGCGCGCGCGGCGGCGGCGACGATGGCCAGCTCCTTGCGGGCCAGCTCGGATAGTTCGGCGTCTTCCCGCGTCAGCGGACTGCGGGTGGCCAACTCGGCGGCCAGCAGCTCGACGCGTTCGGACTCGAGAAGCGATGCGTAGTCGGGATGCACACCGGCACACGCCAGTAGCTCGGCGACGACCTCCTCGTGCACCTCCGAGTTCTGCCGCATGTCGAGCCCGCAGAGATGAAAACCGAACGTGCGCACAGCTTCTCGCAGTCTGGCCAGCCGTTCGCCGGCAATCAGCGCGCTGCCGTTGGCGCGCAGCGACGCGTCGATGATGTCGAGATGGGCGAGCAGGTCGGCCGGCATATGATACCGCTTGAGGCCGAGGTCGAGTTGGTGTTCGGGCTGGCGATCCAAGATGCTCGACGCGGTCGCGGTGAGCCGGCTGCGCACCACCCGCAGCGCCCGCCGGTACGGCTCATCCAACGGTACCGGCTCGTGGCAGGCGTGGGCAAGCGCGGCCAGCTCGTCGCTGATCTTCACCAGCCGCGACGACATCGGCAGCTCCTGCTCGAGCGCCGTGAGCTCGGCGAAATAGTGCTCCAGCCCGGTGAACGCGGCGCTGCCGGTGGCCAACCGGATTACATCGGCCGTCACGTTGGGGTTGCCGTCGCGGTCACCGCCGATCCACGAACCGGGCCGTACTAGCGGATCTTCCAGCACGTTGGTGTCGGGCCAGCGGGCCCGCAAGGCGGCCCGGATCTCGGCGTTGAGCTGCGGGATCACCTCGAAGAACGTGGCTTGATAGAGCCGCAGGCCGGTTTCGACCTCGTCCTGGATCTTCAAACGCTGCAACCGAATAAGCGCGGTCTGCCACAGCGTCAGGACCTGGCAGCGCAGCTCGTGTTCAATGTCGCGGCCGTCCGGAGTCTCGGTGTGACCGCGCAGCCGCAGCCGCATCAGCTCGGTGATCCGATACTGGCTGTCGAACACGGTCCGCCGCCGCGTCTCGGTGGGATGGGCGGTGATCACCGGCGACACCAGCGCGCCGGTGAGCGCGTCGGTGACCTTGGCTGAATCCAGGTTAGCCGCGTCGAGTTTTCGGTAGGTGGCGGCCAAGCTGCTGTCCTGCGGCGCCTCCCCCGCCTGCATGTGGATGTTCCGCCGCCGCTCGCGGTGGATGTCCTCGGCGATGTTGGCCAGCAACGCGAAGTGGGTGAACGCCCGGATGACCAGGATGGCTTGGTGGACATCGATGCCGTCGAACATACGGGCCAGGTCGGCGCGATCGATCTCGGAGCGCCGCACCCGAAACGACTCGACGCGCGCGCGCTCGACGAGGTCGAAGATCTCCTCGCCGTTCTGCTCACGGATGGTGTCGCCGAGGATAGCGCCGAGCAGCCGAATGTCCTCGCGCAGAGGCTCGGTGGCGGCGCGGCCGACTTTCGTACGCCGGACCGCGCCGATCGGTGCGAGCTCTCCATCCCCGACCTCAGGCATGTCGTCAGTATCGGCGCATCGTCCGGTAGCCAGCGGAACCTGATGTAGCCGGCGCCGTGCCGCTTGAAGGCCACCGCGACGCCAACACGTCGTGTGACCGAAACGAATCCCAACCGCGGTATGGCATCGAACTACCAAACTAAGGCTGTGGTCTGGGGTACTCCGAGAAGTGTTGGCGCGCGACCCCACACGCCGGCACACAGAGCCCGGCTCACCATCCGGCCATGTGAACTGCGCGCGGTCCATCGGTAGCACACATCTCGCTCGAGTGCGTCCAAGTCGGTATCGATCGCCATGTCTGCCCCCTCAGCGCGGCGAGCCATTGCCCCTTATTCCGCGTGTGTCGTTCTGAATGACGCAGTATTGCATCGGACTATACGAATGTACAGCAATACTAACGAGCGGGAAGGTGCATACGAATCGGATCAGCGAGGTGAGGATGGCATCGCCCCGGCGCGTGGGCGCGGAGAACTCAAGAACGAGGGATGTCCTGCTGAACTGCGTCCAGCGGTTGATGCGGAAGGAGGGCTATTGCGAGCGTCGCTTATCGCGCCGCGGCGGCCAAAGCCCGCGTGACCGTCGGGTCTGGTCAGGAAGGTTGGGCGACCCGGGGTGACGCCCAGTTGAGGCGTGCCATGGTGAGCAGTCATCGCCGATGCCGAGCTCCTTGTCGGCTCCGGCCACGTCTTCGATGAGGACTTCGCGGGTCGACGCCGTGTTGGCAGTAGAGGCGTAATTCAGCCTCCGGCAGCGCTCGCCACGGTCCTTTGACGCGCACATATTGTCTGCAAACGTTCTCACCGGACCGTTGCGCGGCGACGGCCGGTGCTATACAGTTGTATAGTCAACGATCGAGTTCATGAACACAGCACGAGGGGGAAGACGAGCTCACAGACCCGTGCAGTCGGTCGGGCGCTTCCTCGCAGCAGTGCTCGACGCGCGTTTTCGGGGAGCAGCTGGCGTCGAGGGCCGCGGCGCGGTGAGTTGCGGCGATTCTGCAATGGTGAGAGAGGAATCATCAAAATGGCCAAAAAACGAACGTTGGCTTCCAGGTATATTCACGACCCGCCTAAGGAGGATTTTAAGGAGAGTACGGCTCGCGGTGCGGACATCAAAACACAGGACGCAAAGACATCAGGCGCGCAGGATGAGGCTTCACGCCAGGAAGACTCAGGCTTTGCGGAACAGACGGGTGGCACAATACCCATAACTCAGGCCTATAGGGGTAAAGATGACGAAACTGGACTTGGCCTCTATAGAGGTATCATCTCTCCATGGGATAAGGTGGTGGCCTATAAGGAGACCTACAATTATCTGTTTCGCCACAAGGCCTTGATGGCAACCGGCTTCATGAATGTGCTGCGCATCGTGGAGCCTGACGACCGGAAGCGTTACAAGGCCCTTCAGGATACGTTCTATGAAGCCATGGAACAGATGTGGGCTGACCCCGGGATGATGGACTTCTTCAGAACGAGGTTCAATATTCCCGAATCCGAGGTAGCTGGCGCGCACATGGCCGCCGTCTTCGCTGATATGGGTGACGAGGGCAATCTTATGGCCGGGCGCGTTCATGAGTTCTCGCGTGATCGCGTCGAGAAGGAACTCGATACTTGCCCGTTCGCCCTTGTCGGTCCAGATATGTGCGCCACCAGCATGGGGGGGACTGCCTTTATCAACGCTCTGGCCGCCCCGGACGAGATCTACGATGACCTGAGCGAGCGAAGGGGCTGCGGCGATATGCACTGCCGCGTGGTGATCGAGAATAAGCGGAAGTATGGGGAGCGCGAGCGCCCAGAGGAGTTCTGGGAGAGTTTCGGTCCCTCGGTTGACCCCGTCCACGTCACCCCCAGAAAAGAGATGAAGTCGGAGTGCGAACACCTGACTACGGGTATTTACCACAGCCCCTACGGCGCCGAGTTCACCACGGGGGAGTTGTTCACTTTGATGGGTGCCGGTGGAGGTTCCTTCTCGATGTATGGCTCGGTCGAGGCGATTCGTGTATTGCGTGATTTCGAGCCGGATGACAAGAAAGTCGCGCACCTCATTGAGTGCGTCTTCGGACCCTGCGGCAAGTACGCGTTCGGCGAATTAGCTGCCATCAAGGGCGTGCGGGATTGGTTGGGTGTGCCTGGCGACGTGAACGACAGTCGTGTCTTAGGGGCCTACGTCAGCATGATCTTCCAGGCAAGAGTTCTTTCGTGGAAGTTCACTGAATTTGGACCGGATCGTACTGTCATCGAGGTGGACAACGCTAAGCTCACGCTGGAGACCTACCCGGAAATGGCAATGGCCTATGGCGCACTGTTCAACGGTATGGCCAAGACGCTTATCAGTGCAGAGTGGGTGGCCCGGTTTGAGGAAGCTTCCGAAGACACTTCGCGTCTGGTCATTGAGCGCGGTTACTACGGGGTTAAGGGAGCAGCAGAAGCCGAAGAAGAGGTTTCACGTGTTTGACGGGTCCCGGTCGTGCCCGTGAACGCGCGGAAAACTTTCTGGGGTTCTCTCCGTGCCGGCCTCAGCTCCGAAGAAACCCATCAACTCGACAAACGCGAGCCCTTCAGAGGCTAGACAAGAGGAGAACAGGATGCGGCGACTGGATGGAAAGGTGATCTTGGTGGCGGGCGCCGGCGGGATCGGCAATGAACTTGCGCGGCGCTACGCTGCCGAAGGGGCCCGAGTTGTGCTGGGCGACATCAACCTGGCGTCTGCGGAGGACGTGGTCAGCGAGATTGAGAAGGCGGGCGGAGAGGCGATAGCTATCCACCTTGATGGGTCGGACGAGCAATCCGCAGATGGTGCGGTTACAACCTGCGTCAAGACTTATGGTGGACTTGACGGGCTTCATGCAAATTTCGCCTGCATGGAAGATAGCAATCCCGAACTCGGCATTCTCGAGTTACCTCTCGAGATCTTCGACAAAACCCAGCAGCTTGAAGCAGAACTTCCACCCAAGTTTCTCGAGTGGGCCCAGGCCGCGGCCTCGATCAAGTCGCGCGTAGGTCGCCCCGCTGACATTGCTGCAATGGGGGCTCTGCTCATGTCGGACGAAGGAGCCTATATTACCGGTCAAGTACTGTGCATCGACGGGGGTACGACGATGCGGGCCTAGGTTGATATCCACATTGTGAATGGAGGACGAGAGACCGACCGCCAATAAGAGCCTACGGCCGTTCCAGCAGCGAGAATTGGGTCTTGGCGGCCGAGCGCGGAAATAGAAGAACCATGCTGAAGTGGGCCAGATCTTGAAATCAGCCAATACCCGCTCAAAGGAGCCATTCCAATGCTTGTCGAGAATCCTGAAGTCACCCTAGAGGAGGACGCACACCTTCTTCCTGAAGACGCAACGGAGCACGCCTTCATGGACTGGGGCTGGATGCTGCATTTGCTGGGAGATGACGAAAAACATTATTGGATTGATATGGGTATCGCAAGCTTCAACAAATTGGGAACCTTTGGAGCCATGCCATTCGGCAAGGAACCGATGGACATGTGGAACCTCGCGATTCGCACGGAGGTAGGGAGGGTCGCTCCGATACCTGGATCAATATATAAGCTTGCTGACTTTCCAGAGGTCACCACAATTGGCTTTCATCCTTACCCGGGTGGCAGTCTCACGATCACACCAGACAGCGAGAAGAATGAGGTCGTGCTTGATATCGCGGGGGAGTTCCACTGTGTATGCAACCTTAACGACCATACATGGCACGCCACGGTAGATGACAAGCAAAGTGGAATACACGTTGACTTGGTTCACGCCGGTATTGGATACCCAATGTGGTATGGCAAAGAGAAGATGCATGTGTATGTGGACCACATGCGCGCCCAGGGTTATTTGTGGGCGGGGCGTGTTGAAGGCACGCTGACTATTGATGGGCAGAAAGTGGCCGTGAAGGGTTGCGGCGCTCGCGAACGGTTTTACTGCCCAGATCAAAGCAATGTGGAGGCGGGAGGATGGTGTGACGATGTTTGGTTCCATTTCGATGAGATGTTTGGCTGCCTGACTGAGTTTAAGCTCAGCAACGACAAGGATTTGGCACTTTATCTCGTTGATGAGAAGCAATACTTCATGGTCGGCAGTTTCGAGATTGTGCACGATGATTGGGCATATCTACGCGAAATCGCAACATTCATCCCAACGACCTACAATATGACCATTGAAACAGAGGCAGGCGTTTTGGAGATCGCCACCAAAGCCGTTGGGTGCAAGTGCTTGACTCAAGGTGAGCAGAAGCAGGCGGATGTGCCGAATCTAATACTGGATTGGGAAACAGTAGAGGGCACCTTTACCTACAAGGACGGCCGGAAAAAGACACTGACTAATGGATTCGGGGGCACCAACGTTGTGCTATGGAAGACGTATCCTTCGGTCGTATTGGACATCGGCGGCGCGCACGTGCAGCAGCTGCAAGCCCCCAAGCCGACGCTTGGTTAGGCGTGCATGTTAGGTGGATAGAGGGGACAAGCTTCCGGAGATCCTTGTAGTTTGGTCAAATGCCCTTTAACTAAAGCAGTTTGGCGTTTCGCCGAAGTCCTCTCTTACTGGCACCCCGCTCGACCGGAGCCCCAAATTATCGCCACCAACGGCATGCCTCGTCGGGCTGGGGCGAAGCCCCGTTAGGAGTGGGAGGACACCACGTTGGTGACGCCGGTGGCGAGTCGTGATGCTGGTGGCTGGCCTTCGGCGGTGGAGTGTGGTCGATGGTAGTTGAAGTGAATGTTCCAGATCTTGAGTGGCTTCGACTCGTTAGGTCTCTGAGGTCCAGGTGTGGGCGTAGAGGAACTCTCCTGACTTAGGACATGGTCGCTGGGTTTTCTGGTTCGCGGCTTGACGGACGCTACCGCGGTGCCGCCGCGACATGGGCGCCGACATCGGCGCAGTCGGGCCGCGTATCACTATCGCGTCGAACCATTTCAAAACTGGCCGCCACGCTGTCGACGACACGATGGTTCACGAGGTGATCCACGCCCGGCTGTATGTCACCGGCCAGGACGTCGCTCGCCGCGCGACGCTATTTCCTTTGGGGCGCGCGGCGACTTTGGCGGGCCGGGCGCGGATGAGTTGCTAATGGAACCGGAATCGGATCGAGCTTGTTGCCCGGCTCGATCGACGAACAGTTCTGCGGTGCGGGCAGGTCGGCGAAACGTTGCTTGATCCAGGCGATCGAGTTCGGCAGCCAGGGCACGAGGCTCCAGACGTGGCTGAGCGCGTTGTACTGCTCGTAGTGGACCGTGGTGCCCTTCGCGCAGTAGCTGCGGGCGAGCGTGCGGACGTCGCCAGTGATCATCACGCCGTCGCCGGCGCCGATGCCCTGCTTGTTGCCCGGCGTGCCCTCGAGCTCACCCCTGGCGCCCTGGCCGATAAACAGCGGGACCGTTGGCTTAGTAGCGTGGTCGGGAACCCCGCCGGTACCCATGATCAGCTTGTTGACCGTCTCGACATAGAGCGGGATGCTCTCGGGAGTCGGGTACTCGGGTTTGGCCAGGTCCTTCCACTTCAGACCCGGGTACTGGCCGAGGACGTCGACGATCGACGCATTCTGCATGCCGTTGTAGATCTTCAGGCCGCGGTCGCTGAGATACGGCGTGAAATCGGTCTCGAACGCGCGCGCGATGCCGGCGAGCGCCATCGCCATGACGCCGGCCCAGATCCGGCTGCCCTCGACATAGTGCAGGTTGTGCGCCGGGTGGACGAGCACGCCGCCCATCGCGGCGCCGATCAAGCACGCGTTGACATCGAGCGCGTCGGGCGCGTACGTCGGTGCAAGCTCGGCGGCCCACTCGGTGGCGAGCGCACCGCCGGAGTATCCGAGCATCGCAACCTTTGCGTCGCTGTCGATGGTCGACGAGTTGAACGCAGCGCGGATCGAGTCCAGCGTGTTCATTCCGTACTCCGGGCCTGCGGCGAAGTCCGCCCTCTGGCCCTCGGTGTCGGGGACGATGACCGTGTACCCCTCGGCGAGGAACGGACCGAAGACCCCCAGCTCGACGTTAGGCACGAGGCCGCCGAGCGTGGGTCGTCCGCCCGAGATCGCGTATGACGGCTCGTCGTTGGGGTTGAGCGAGTCGTAGGCGGACTGATACGAGATCACCTTCGTCGTGTCGCGCAGGTCTAGGTCCAGCGGTTGAATGACCGAGGTGACATTGACGGTCGGCTTGAGGGTCTGGCTGGTCGTCCGATAGAGCAGCTGCGTGGTTCCGAGCAACGTCGGGATGCCCATTATGTGGTAAGAAACGCTGCGAGTCTTCAGCACCGCTCCAGGCAGGATGTCCGCCAGCGGGCCGGTGTACTCGTAGAACGGATCATCCTTCGGCTGCAGCGCGCCCACGCCCCTGCCGGGCGCGCCGCTCCGATCGGGATACCAACCTGTCGGTTGCCGTGGTGCAGTCATAGCTTCCCCT
>Ga0209656_10001367_pt1 | contig 15950 bp, 12 predicted proteins | sample BogFormECP12_OM2_FD_188239 | JGI IMG/M metagenome (GOLD analysis project Ga0209656, IMG submission 188239) | Bog forest soil microbial communities from Calvert Island, British Columbia, Canada - ECP12_OM2 (SPAdes) (version 2) | ecosystem: Environmental > Aquatic > Freshwater > Wetlands > Bog ... | reverse complement strand
TCGAGCTGGTCCCATATTTTTCTTGACTTCGAAATATCCCTACGCTCATAATCCGTGCGGTAAGGCTACTATGATGATAGTAGCTCGAAATTCCTCACAAGAGTAACTTACCGGTCGGATCGTGCCCAGCCTCTGGGAAGTGCAAAATTCAGCTACATGGAGCGTGATATGAAATCGCTATTTCCCATTTGCGGTGGCGCATGGAGGCTCCACCGTTTTGTTCGCACATTTTTCTTGTCCTCCGTTGCCATCGCGCTGCTCGCTGGGCCGAATCTCAGTAACGCGCAGGGCCCACAGCAACCGACCGCAAGCGCCGCCAAACCGGCCCAAACAACGGATGCCAACAGCGCTACAAAGAAAAAAAGCGTTAACAAGCCTACAGCCCAGAAGACCAGCCCGATCGCCAACCCCAGAAGTCGCTTCGTAACTAAGCACGAGGCCCAGTACGGCGTTGCTTCTCGCAATGAAGGATCCGACGAGGCGGGGAAGGCGGAAAATCCGTATGCGGCTGAAGAGGAAGCGTATCGCAACCGTGCCTATCCAGCCCCATACATCCCGCAACAACTTACTTTGAATGCCCAGCGGGCTTGGGCCAACATTAAGGCGCGTGGCGTGGGCAAGGGCAAGAGCCCGCTGGGAACGTGGACTCTCGCGGGCCCGAGCGCGGCACATTTTCCCGGTATCCTGACCTTCACCGGCGCGCCCTACGCGGATTCGGGCCGTATTACTGCGCTGGCCATTGCCCCCAGCTGCACCGTTACCGCCTGCCGGCTTTGGGTGGCAGCTGCTGGCGGGGGCATCTGGCGCACAGACAACGCGTTGGCTGTTCCTGGGCCGAGCGCGACCGCCGGGCCAACCTGGACCTTCATCTCGGGTGGCTTCTCAACCAACGCCATCGGTACGATGACCTACGACTCCGCGACCAACACCCTCTATGTGGGGACCGGAGAGCCCAACGCTTCGGCCGATTCAGAAGCCGGTTTCGGGATCTATAAATCGACTGACGGCGGCGACACGTGGACGCAACTGGCCGCGAACACGAGCGTGCCCGCCGAGAATGTCACGTGCAGCGACAACAACCTATATACCGCGCCCGCATACAGCGGTCCGGCCTTCGATGGGCGCTCAATTTCTTCCATCGTGGTGGACGGCAGCGCGCTTTATGTCGGCTCCGCACGCGGCGTGCGTGGTGTCAGTTCGGTTTCCAGCGGTGGCGCTGTTAGCCTCGGGCCCGGCCTGCCTCCCTACGGGCTGTGGAAGTCCACCGACGGCGGCGCTAATTTCACTTTGCTGAACTCCGTAGCTGTTTGCCTCAATACCACGCTTCCGGGCAACGCCGGCATCGTGCAGGCGAGCTTCGCTTCTACCCGCGGCGTCAACCATATCGAGGTAGACCCCAGCGATCCGAACACGATTTACGCAGCCGCCTTCCCCAACACCACGCGTCCTCCGATCAACAACATGGGTGGCGTCTGGCGGTCCAACGACGGCGGTGACAATTGGACACAGATCCTGATGGCGCTCGACCCCACGCAGAACACCGACCGGGCCGAGTTCGCCGTGACGAAGCTGCCCAGCGGCAAAACCCGGATGTATGCTTACGACGGAAACACGGGGTCGCCGGCCGCACGCTTCTATCGCAGCGATGATGTTGCCACTGGCGTACCCGTATTCGCGGACCTTACTACCACCCAGAACATCAACATCTGCACCGGCCAATGCTGGTACGACAACTTCGCGGTATCGCCTGCCGGTTATCCGGACAGCGTCTATCTCGGCGGCTCCTACGGGTACAGTGAGTACGGTGGCAAATCAGATGGCCGCGCCCTCGTTTACTCGACCGACGCCGGCGCTTCGTTCACCGACCTGACCTGGGATGCGACCACCAACCCGACACCGCCAGGAACCTGTTGCCAACCTAATCCCGTCGCACCCAATGGCATTCACCCCGATCAGCACGCGCTCGTCGTCAGCTCGAGCAACCCTGGTCTGTTCTTCGAGGGCTCTGACGGCGGATTAGTCCGCTCCAGCGGCAGCTTCGCCGACATCTCCTCCCAGTGCACGACCTACCGCAGTCTCAGCGGGGCGGACTTGGCGCTGTGCCAGCAACTACTGTCGCGAGTGCCGACCGTTCTTTACGGTCTGAACAACGGCCTGTCCGCCTTGCAGTTCCAGAGCCTGTCAGTCGCTTCGGACAACCCCGGCCACTTACAGGGCGGGACCCAGGACAATGGAACCTGGCAGAGCAATGGCTCGCCGGTTGTTTGGGGGCAGGTCCTCTATGGAGACGGTGGACAGTCGGGCTTCAACGTCAGCAATTCCGCACGGCGTTTTAACAGCTTCACCGGCGCCGCCGGCGACGTGAACTTCCGCAACGGCGATCCCGCCTATTGGGCGATCTCGACGGGACCGATCCTGGCAAGCGGGGAAAGCTCACAGTTCTACCAGCCCGCCATTGCTGACCCGAACGCGGCCAGTGCAGGCAGCATATTCCGGGGGGCCAAGAGCGTGTGGCGCACACAGGATTGGGCCGGCGACCAGACTTACCTGGAGACCAACTGTCCTGAGTTCACGACTGCCTCCAACAATCCGCTCTGCGGCGATTTTTTGCAGATCGGGCCTGCAGGATCAACCGACATCACTGCCAACGGAGGCTACCGCGGAAGCGGCCGCTCCGGCGGCAACGTGGCGAGCTTGGCGCGCGCTACGACCGACACCTCAACCTTGTGGGCGGCAACGACGACCGGGCGCGTCTTCCTCTCCAAGAACGCTGACGCTGCGGCCGGCGCTGTAACCTATACCCGGCTGGACAACCTGCCGTCGGCAACCGCGAGTCCGGGCCGATTCATCAGCGGGATGGATGTCGATCCGGCAAACCCGAACCATGCCTGGATCGCGTACTCGAGCTACAGCTCGCTAACGCCGTCGACTCCCGGTCACGTGTTCTCGGTGACGTACGATCCGGTCATGAATGACGCGACGTGGACGTCCCTCGACGGCTCTGGAATGACGGGATTCCCCGACTTCCCTGCGACTGGGATCGCCTACGATTCCAACGGCGATCTCTACGTCTCCAACGATTGGGGTGTCTTGCGGCTGCCCAACAGCTCGACGGACTGGGGAGTCGCCGGCAGTGGACTTCCGATGGTCGAGGTGAACGGCCTTACCATCGTGCGCAGCGCCCGTAAGCTCTATGCAGCCACCCACGGCCGCAGCGCTTGGGTGCTGACATTGCCGTAGACTGATGTAGGTGGGGCGGGAGAGGAGGATCAATTCCGCCCCAGTCTTCCCTAGACCTCCGATGTTGTTTCTTATCCACGTTATTCTCGGCTGGCTCATTTTAGCTCCGGCTGCCTGGACCGCCTCCGGGAAAGCGACGCAGATGGGAGTGGTGGAGGGCCATATCCACATCATTTCGCTAAAACCGGTTGAACCTGCGGATGGCAATGTGCCGACGGTTACGGCGCAAACCTATGCCGAGTACCCTCTCGTCATCCTGAGCCCGGACGGAAAACAAGAAGTCGCGCGCCTTACGGCGGACGGGAAGGGACACTATCGCCTTGCTCTGCCCTCGGGTGAATATATTCTGGATGTACAAGACCGCCTGCGCAAGCACGTCCGCGCCAAGCCCCAGCGATTCACGGTTGTCTCCAATCAGACAGTCCAAGTGGATATAGACATGGATACCGGCATCCGCTAAGGTGCTTGCCTTCTCGCCACCGGCCTACTTCATAGCGCACTCGGGATGCTTCTCGAATTCTGCTCGCAATCCGGTCAGGTCAAACGTGCTCGTGACCGGCTGGCCGGTCAGGAAGGGAGTGAACTCCAGAGAAACCATCGGTGTGCCCAGCAGGGTTTGTAGAAAGTTGACGCGCTCGGGCTCGGTCTTGCCCAGATAGGCGAAAGTCTCGAGGTTACCGTGAGCCACCCAATTCGCAGAAAGCTTCTGTCTACCGGCGGTAACTTCCAGCACCAGGGAAGCCGAGCTTCCAAAGGTTGAGTATTCCTGTTCCGTCAGAATGCCTCCCGGCGAAAAGGTGATCGCGTGCGAGAATTTCTTGCCTTTCTGTTGGCAGCTTACGCTCAATACCGGCGCCTTTGTCTGACCGTGGACCGTCAGCGAGTATGGCTTCTGTGCGCCGACACTCAGGGTTACGACGCCACGGTCGGTGGACACATGCACCGCTTGCCCCATGGCTGCCGGCGCCCAGAGAGTCAGGGAAATCGTCACAGCCAGCGATAGTGCGCTCGTGGTCTTCATCTCATTCCTCGGTAGATCTCGTGACCGTGCGGTCGCCGCACTCTTCAGGATAAGCCGCAGTGTCAATATCGGCGCATCGGGAGTGGAGCACCCGCATTCAAAAGGCACCAAGGCGTGCGATCAGCCAGTAAGACGCCGTCGTGCCGATTGCATAGGGTGGAACGTGCCATGACCATTCCGGCAGCTTGGCCGTCCAGCGGCGCGTCGCTGCCATTAAGGCCACGGCCAGTGTGACGAAAGAGAAATGCCCCACCTCGACTCCGGCACTGAAGAAGCCCAATGCCAGAGGGATGTGCCCGACCGGCAGTCCGGCCGCGCTGAGTCCACCGGCAAAGCCGAGTCCGTGCAGCAGCCCAAACGTGAATGCCACCAGCCATGGTTTGCGTTGCGCGAGTCCACTTGGGTTCTTATGTTTTCGCAGGACCTCGTAGGCGACGAACAGAATACTGAGGGCGATGACGGCTTCCACTGGCGCCGGAGGAACATGAACGAAGCCCAGTGTTGCGAGGGTCAGAGTAACCGTGTGCGAGAGGGTGAAGGCGCTGACCGTCTGTATCAGCCGGGTGAAGCCGCTTACCAACAGCAACAACCCGGACACGAACAGCAAATGGTCTACGCCAGTCAGGATGTGTTGAAACCCCAGCACGAGGTATGTGCGCGCAACTTCCATCCTTTGCGGTGCAGCCTCGACGACAAAGCCGGGATCGGAGGACGTCACCCGGGTTACCTGCGTCGAGCCATCCAGGCGCTCGATGCGCACCAGCACATCGGAGATGGTCATTTGCAGTCCGGGAAACTCGATACGCTTGCCCGCCAGCCCATTTGGACCAGCGTCAATCCAGCGCCGTTCAACCAGCGAGTCCGTCAATTCCTGGACAGTCGGCTCCTTCAGGTTCTTCACGTCGTCGGGGAGCTGCAGCACAATGGGCAGGCGCATGCCGGCAAGCATCGGAGTGCGCCACAGGATGCTGAATTGGTTGGGTGCGGTTTCCTTAATCTCGAGATACGCTGGGCGCACCTCGTGCGACCACGCCGCCGGGGGCGCAAATAGCAGCGCGAGGAGCAGGGCGATGAGAACAAGCCGGCACAACGGTGTTCCGAAAAGGAGGTCCCTCGCGGACTGCAGTCCGCTCGGGACGACAAAATTGAAGGGCTTTACGGCACAGCTAAAGCTGTGCCCTTTCAAAACACTCCTGTTCACAGCGGCCCCTCGCCTGACGGAGCGGGAATTTGTTTCTTGGGCGGAGGCGTCGGTGCGCTGGCGGACTGTTTGTCCGGCGGAGCAGGCAGAAACACGGAGTACTTGGCGCGCATATCGGCATAGGCCTTGTGCCATGCCTGTGCCTTCTGTTCACCCAGCCACGCGGTCTTCACGTCCGGCTCCATTTCCTCGAACGCCGGAATTCGGCCCGGAATAACGGTATCGACGAACACCAGGTGCCAGCCGTAGCCAGACTCAATGGGACCCTGCCACGATCCGGGCTGGAGCTTCTCGAGGGCGACGACGAATTGCGGACCAAACTCCTTGGCCAGTGCCTCGGGAGCGCGGTCGCCGTAATAGTCCTGGAACATGAATTGGTCGGCGAGGGATGCCACCAGCTTCGAATCTTCCGGCTGGCCGGCGATCCTGACCAGAGCTTTGGCGGCGTCTTCCTGGGCGTTCTTACCACGCCTGTCGGGTGAGAAATAAAGATGCCGGAAGCTGTAGCGGCTGGGTAGGGCAAACTTGCTGCTGTTCTTGTCGAACCAGGCTTTCAGTTCCGCGGTGGAAGGCTCGTGCGCAGCAGCGACGTCCTCGGCGAGAAACTGCATTTTCTGCGCCATGCGGCGCTTCACGATCGTGTCGTCTTTGTCGAGGCCCATGGCCAAGGCTTCGCGATAGAGGACTTCTTCGCGGACCTTGTCTTCCACCATCGCGTTGAATTCTTCCGGCGTCGGCGGACGATGCCATTGTGACTCGAAGTAGCTTTCCATCGTTCGCAGGTCGTCCAGAGTCAACGCGATTTGGCGCGACGACTCGACTCCGCCGCGGCCGCGGTGCATGTATCCGTACACCGCGAACACCACCAATCCGAGAACCAGGAAATGCAACAGCGGCTCGCGCAGCCAGCATTTCAAAGTGGACGGAAAATCCTGTCCCAGCCGCGACCGCTCGATCACGGGCTGCGCTTCAATAGGAACAATAGGGGAGACACTCATTGGAAAAACTCAGCTCGCGGGAACCCGCCAATTCTAGCGGGCTCCATTCGTGGGTGTATACCAGATGGGCGACGTCCAGGCGCGCTGCTGCTCGAATGCCGGCACCGCCGGATTCGGAGGCATGTTCAGCTTGGCGGCCCAATACGTCGACCAACGTGGCGTGGGAATCTCGAGCACCCGCGCGTAATAGGTTACATTCGCCGAAGGGTCGAACTCGGGATCGGTCCACTCGCCCAGCAATTCCACTGATCCGATGTTGTTGGTGTAGGTGGCGGTCTTCACATCCACAGTATTGCTGACGGGTGGAACCTTACCGGTTCTCGGATCGGGTTTGCGGTCGCCGCTCCACACAGCATCGAAGATTTTTTCCTGGCTCTTGCCCTTCCTGGTGGTGACTTTGATGATCTGGATGCGGTCGAGATTGCCGCTGTCGGGGTCCTTGACTGCGTGCAGCAAGAAGGTCGGTCCACCTTTGCCTGAGGGAGCCGACAAATCGCCACCCATGGGAACACCGTCGGCATACGCGGTCTTCACCCAGTCGGGATTCTTGGTCAGGCCCCTGGGGTACTTCCAACTGGCAAACACGCGGACCTTCAAGCGCACGCCGGAGGTACCGAACGTCTCCTTGCGCTTGAAGGCAGAGAAGATGGCCTCGCGCGTGTTCTCTTCGGCCCACACCCCGGTCAGTCCGCCGGAACCGATGGCCGTGGGTGGCTCACCGCTCACAGATTCCGTCGCGGTGACCACGGCGCGCGGATCGCTGTCCTGATTGCCGTGCGAGCCAACGTAGTTGCTGGGCTCGGTGGAGGAAACACCGGAATGGAAGTCCGTACCAGCTTCCACCCCATACTTGAAGGGATTGACGCCGAGCTTTTGCTGCAGCGCCTGTCCCACTCCGTATGCCTGGCGCAGATAGCTGCCGGTCGCAGATTTCGCCTTGATGTTCGTGCCGATCAGGTAGGTGAACATCTCGAAATTGGCGAATTCGTCGTTGGGTGAGAGCGCCGCACTGGTATCGCTTTGACCTTTGCCCTGGATGATCTCCGCCAAGGGCTCGTTCGCCATGCGACGCTCGGCATATTCACGCGTCAACGGCTTTCCCGAGAGGTCCTTGGTGTCGAACATCAAACCATTGCTGACATTGGCATTATGAGGGACCGCGATCACCTCGAGTCCCTGCTTGCGCTGCCATTCGAGATACTCCCAGAGCTTTTCAGGATCTTGGGAGTCGAAGGACGAAAACGGCATCGCCGGCCCTTTATTGGCAAAGATCACGCAGCGATGAAGATTCTGGTTCTGCGGAGCAGACGTCCATTCGAATCCTACGAACGATGTGAACTTGCCGGGCTTGTAGTACTTGTCAGCCACCGCGGCGTATTGCTCCCAGGCGGATTGAGCGAGCTTGGGATCGGTAAACTCCGGCAGCGGTTTGTTCACTACGGTTGAGCCAATGAGTTTCTTGAACGCTTCGCCCGACACCTTGGGGTCGGTGCTGGTCATCATCTTGTACCACTCGGTATTGGCGAACGGGCCGTTCGGGTTGATGGTCTCGCGCACCACGCCCAGGTACTCCGCGTGGTCGGTGACGGCAAGAAAGTCGAGCGGGGCAATGCGCTTCACCGGCTTGCCCATGTACTCGACGGTCTCCCCCATGGCGTATTTGCATGAGTCTTCGGGCGTTGTTCGCGTGCTGAAGGCGAAGGCATCCATCGAGTAACTGGTGTGGAGATGCAGATCGCCGAAGTATGCATTGCGCAGAGGATTGCGCGGAGGACGCGCCTCGGCAGATTGCGGTGCACCATTGCCGGCCGAATCGGCCGTCTTCTCGGCAGTCTTTTGCTTGCTCGTACAGCCGGTCTGCACTACTACGGCGAGGACAAGGACCAGAACCGCACACCATACCCGCTTCACCATCATCACCTCATGGAGCAGATTTCTTTCTTTGGGGGTATAGGCATCCTATCAAAGTTGTGAATTCTTACGAACTCTCAGAACCTCGCGAACTTGATCTGCCGTCTGTGCCGGGACCCGAGGGTTCCGTTGTCTCAAGCTGCGCCTCGTTGTTCTTTGAATCGCGCGCTGACGAGGAGGACGGACAAAGCCGCATGGATCGCGACCGCTGGCCACAACAGAATCCCCGCTGTACCGCCCAGCCCGACGACAATGAGATACAGCATGGCGAGCATACTGTAGGTCAACATTCCGTAGAGCGGTTGCAAACCTGTCTTGCCCGGCCAGCAGGCCACACCCAAGCCTATGAGCGCGACGCCGGTGATGCGACTCATGATGATGCCAACTCCGCCGATTTCGGCGCCGAACAACGCGCGCACCGCGATCGGCGGATATGCAAGCAGAATTGCTCCTGTACCCGCTTCCGCGAGCGCCGCTAATCCAAGAATCTTCTTCATCGCACTTTCTCGATCGGCGGATCTCCCAAACGGCTTGCCCGCCAGCCCATGGCTCTTTCTTACTTCCAGCTCTACATCTCCGACTTCACTTTGGCCTCCGCCTTCTGAATCGCCTTTTCCCCCATCTTCTCGATCATGTCGCGACGCATCTGCTCCCGCATGGTCTGGAACTTCTTCTGCTGCTGCGGATCGAGAATGGGCGTGATCTTGGCATCGATGGCAGAGCCGATCTGCTTCAACTGCTCGATTTTCTCCAGGGGCTTGAGCGCGGTGTTCTTCTTCAGGGCTCCGAGTTGCTTTACCTCGTCCTGCAGGAAGGGGAGAATCTGCTGTTTCTGCTGTTCGTTCAAGCCAAGTTCGATCGAAAAGGTGTTGAGCGTGGCGGTCAGCGGATTGAGCACGAACTGCGGGCTGGGAATGATCTCGTAATTGGCGTAGCCAAACTCGCTGCTGCGCGCGCCGTAATAGCTGTCGCCCAGCTTGTAGATCGTGATCGAGATGGGATCCTGGGAGATGTTCGTCACTACCTTCCCGCCTTCGATCTTGTAGGGTGTGGTTACACCTTCATAACCATTGCGTAGCGGGTTGCCAACATAGCTGGGGATTGTGGAGCTGTGGCCGACATGCCACACGTTGCTATTACCTTCAGCGGTGTAACTGACGCTGAAGGTGTCGCCGGTCACGTTGTTACGCACCCAGAAGGCTTTGCCGACGATCAGCGCCTTCAATTGCGCGTCACCCAACTGGGTTGCACCCTTCGCTTTGAGGTCAGTCACGTTCATGCCGGCAGGTGCATTCTTGCGTGCGTCGGCGGTGGGGGTGTACCAGATGGGCGAACTCCAGGCGCGCTCCTGGCCGGTAAGAGGGACCACATCCGGCGGAGTTAGCCCGGCCTTCACGGCCTGAATGAGGGTCCAGCGCGGGGTGGGGATTTCCAGCACGCGGGCGTAGTAGAACGCATGCAGACTGGCATCGAATTCGGGATCGGTCCAGACGGTCTTGAGTTCGGTCGATCCGACGGTGTTGGTGTAGGTGGCTTTCTCCAGGTCCACGGTGCTCTGGATCGCCGGAACCCGGCCCGTCCACTTGTTAGGCTTGCGGTCGCCAGCCCAGGCCACGTCGAAAATCTTCTCGAAGCTCTGGCCGTTCTTGCTCCAGCCCTTGATGATCTGGATTCGATCGAGATTGCCAGAAGTAGGGTCTTTGACCGCCCAGACGACAAACGTCGGAGCCGTGCCCTTCAGGGGAGGCAGGTCGGCGCCCATGGGGACGCCCTTCACATACGACTGATGCACCCAGTCACTGGCGTTCAGGATGTCTTTGTTGTAGTCCCAACCGCCGAAGAAGCGAACCTTGATGTGGGGGCCGCTGACGCCGAAGGTTTCCTTGCGATACATCGCGTCCCAAATGGACGCACGAGTGTTTTCCTCGGCCCACACGCCTGTGAGTCCGCCCGGATTCTCCAGGCGAACGTCAATCGTGCCAAACGCCATGACCCCAGCCATTCGCCGGTCAACGGTTCCGTCGATCTGAGCGTGACCGCCGTAGAAATTGTCCTGGCGGTACGGACTGCCGGTGTTGTGGGAGTCGGAGCCACCAGCCATGCCCAATTTGTAAGGATTGTAGCCGCGCACGTCCTGCATGGTGATGCCGTCTTTCAGTGCCTGGCGGGCAAAGCTTCCTTGAATGTGATCGACCCGGCCAACGGTCGGTGGCGCACCGAGCAGGCCGGTGAAGAGCTCGTAGTTGGCGAACTCGTCATTAGGCGAGAGCAAGGGATGGGTCTCCGACTGTCCCTTGATCTGCTTGATCTCGACCAGGCGTTCGTTGCGGTCGCGGGCGGATGCCCAGGCTGCGTCGATGGGGCGGCCGAAACTGTCGACGTCGGTGGGATACATCCATCCGTCGCTCAAGTTGGCGTTATGCGAAATGGCCAGCAACTCGTTGCCTGCCTTGCGCTGTGTGTCCATCCACTTCCACAAGTCTTCGGGATGCCAGGAGTCGAGAGCGCTGTAGGGCATCACCGGCACCTTGTCACAATCGCGGAAGAAGATATTGCGGTGCAGGTTCCGGTTGTCAGGGGCGGAGGTGTACTCGTACGAGCAGAAAGCAGTGAACTTGCCCGGATGATTGTTTTCGTCGGCGATCTTGACGTTGTCCTTCCAGATCGAGCCGGCCACCTCGGGGCTCATCAGAGCTTTCACCGGAGGTCCGGCGAGCATATTCACGAGGTACGTGAAGACCTTCTGAATGTCCGCCTGGTTATTGGGGTCCGTGAGAATAAGAGGCTGTGCTGCGGGCAGCTTACTGAGCGCCGATCCCGGCGTGTTGGCTTCTTTCGTTACTCCAACATATTCCGAGTGGTCGGTCACACCCATGAAATCCATGGGCGTGTCGATCTTGATGTCGTAACCCAGGGGATGCTTGATGGTCTGGCCCTGAGCATACTTGAGGGCATCATCAGGTCCGGTGAGGCGATTGCCCATGAGCCAGGCATCCACCGACCAACTGGTGTGGATGTGTTCCTCACCGAAGTAGGCGTTGCGATCGGGATTCTTTTCGACGCGCTCCCCGGCTTGTGCCGGAGCGGTTCCGCCGGCCTGCTGCGCCTGCTGTGGCGCCTTGGGTTTCTCGCAGGAAGTAAGCATCGCGATCAGAGCGAACGTGAACACCAGGATCGCAGTCATCGCTGCTATCCGCTTCATGGAGGACTCCTCTCGGCCTCGCTCGTTCGCACAGTATCGAAAGAGCAACAGCCACCGCTCATTTGCGACGCGGCCGTCGGATTTATGAAAGCCAGCTATTCTAAATTCAGGCGAGTGCCCTGCTCAAGCAGAAAACTGCCCTGCTACCAGTAGCGCCTTTGGATAGAGTCGGCTTGCGTGCCGACACGTCGTTTCGCTCACGCAGCGCTTCCGCTTTCCGAATCGGTCCACTCGTATCGAAACACCTCTTCCAGCGGTACTCCGAAGACGAGGGCGAAGCGGAAGGCCACTTCCAGCGACGGCGAATACTTGTCCTGCTCGATGGCGATGACCGTCTGCCGCGTGACGCCGACCCGCTCCGCCAACTGCTGCTGGGTCATCTCGGAGTGCTCGAAGCGCAACCGGCGAACGTTGTTGCGGATCCTTCCTTTGCTCATCGCAGGCCTCGCCGGTAGTAAAACAATTGGGTGAGAAACTTCACTAGCTCAGCCACGACCATGAAAAACAGAACAAGGTTGACGGTGATGAAGGGCGTCACGACGATGCGAGTGGGAGCGGCGTCGCGAGCCAGACCGGCCATGATGACGCAGCCGATCACCAGAAAAGCGCCCGCGGCCAACAGGAAGTACGCGTTGCGATAGGCCTTGCTTTCGATCAGAATGTCGCGCTCGTCCTTGGGCTCGGGCTTCGTCTCCAGGGCCAGCACGATGTGGTATACGATTTCGATGACGATGATGGCGATCACCGCGAACACAAGCCGGCCCACGTTCACGCCGTCGAACTCAGGGCGGCTGGCGTCGCGAAGAACGGCTGTGAAGTAATATCCGTAAACTACGACCATGGCGAGCAACGATCCCAGAATGCTTTTCTCCTGGTAAGACAGATCCATGATGGTTTCTCCTCTTGCTCCAATTGAAGTAACGTTTGGCAGACATAATGTAAGTTTTTTGTGACTTTATGTCAAGTATATTTGACATTGGGGGCGTAAGATAAGTCATTGATTCTAAGGAGGGTGCTGCTGTGCCAGATCCAGTTCCCGCGATTACCGTCAATCGCCGAGGTGCCGCGCGGCTAAGTGGTGGACATCTATGGGTTTACCGCTCCGACCTCGTGCTGCCTGGCAGTGGTTCGTATGGTACTTTAGTGCCAGATGTTCCACGTGGAACAATTGTCCACGTCCGGTGCGAGCGTGGCCGCCGGCTGGGCTCGGCGCTCTACAGCAGCGCCTCGCAGATCGCCGTCCGCCTGCTGACGAGCGAAGAGATTACCGAAGCGCAGCTCGTGCTGTTGCTGCGCGAGCGCATTGCCAGCGCGGTCCAATTCCGCCGGCAGATCGCGCGCGACACCGACTCTTACCGGGTCATCTTCAGCGAAGCCGACTTGCTGCCTGGGCTCATCGTCGATAAATACAACGACGTTCTCTCGATGCAGGCGCTCACGCAGGCGTTCGATCGCGAAGACCTGTGTCAAGTTATAATTGAGGCGCTGGCGGAGCACTTTCCGGATTGCAGCCTGATCGAGCGGGTTGACCCGCACATTCGCGAGCTAGAGCAGTTGCCGGAGCGCCAATCGCAACTGGCGCGCGGCGAGCGCTCCAGCACCATCTTCACGGTGAACGGTGTCAAGTTACATTTCGACGGGCTCGGCGGCCAGAAGACCGGCGCATTCCTCGACCAGCGCCAGAACTACGCTGCCGCCGCCCGCTATGCACACGGCGAGGCGCTCGACTGCTTCACCTACCAGGGAGGCTTCGCGCTGCATCTGGCGCGGGTCTGCCAAAACTTGACAGCCGTGGACTCATCGCGACCCGCGCTGGAAGTCGCCGAGCAGAACGAGCAACTCAATCGCGGCGACCATCGCTGCGGCGAGATCGAATGGATCGAGGCCAACGCCTTCGACCTGCTCAAGGACTACGCCACCGCCGGCCGCCAGTACGACACCATCGTCCTCGACCCGCCCGCCTTCGCCAAAACCAAGCGCGCGGTGCCGACCGCCCTTCGCGGCTACAAGGAGCTCAACCTTCGCGCGCTGAAGATGCTGCGCCCCGGCGGCATCCTGGTCACCTGTTCCTGCTCGTTCCATGTGAGCGAGGCCGAGTTCCTGGAGATGCTCGGCGCGGCCGCTGCCGACGCCGGTCGTCGCGTCCGGGTCCTGGAGAAGCGCGGCGCAGCGCTCGACCATCCCGTCCTGCTCAACGTGCCGGAGACCGCCTACCTGAAGTGCATCATCGCCGATTCAGCAACCAAAGCATGAGTCTTGACAAAGTTTCACATTAGATATAGTCTAATTACTTCATGGACGCCGAGGCGATTAAAAGATCCCTGGAGGGCAGCGGGTTAAGATGCACTCCGCAGCGCTACGGCGTGATGGCATTCCTGATGGAACACACCGGGCATCCCACGGCGGCGGAGATCTTCGAAGCCGTGAATAGCCTTGATCCGCGCTCTTCCAGGGCCACCACCTATAACAATCTGAGGGACCTGGTGCAGGCGGGTTTGGTGCGTGAAGTGGCCGTCGAGGGCCGCGCCGCGCGATTCGATGCGAAAGGAATGCGGCATCACCACTTCGTCTGCGACCGCTGCGGCGAAGTGGAGGACATTGAGTGGTACGACGTTCCCAGACCCGCCTCGGACTCTCTCGGTAAGCGGGTTCTTCGCGAGTGCGAACTCATTGTCCGGGGGCTGTGCACGAAGTGCGCGCAGCCCCACGCTTCGACTTAAGCGCCGGAGGCGCGTGCATACCGGATGAGTGGCGCGCATTCAGAAAGCTGCGCCGGTGTCGATTGCGCGAAGGGCAAAGCGAGAATGGGTTGGTAGTTCGTCGCAGTTTTTGACTAGAGCGATTTCGCAGTGCCTGTATCCTTTTTGAAGGGGCACGCCTTCAGGCGTGCCGAAAGGCTGGGCGCAAAACATCGGCTTTAGCCGCTGAGGGAGCTTCCGCTCGGCGCGGCTTAAGCCGCGCCCTTTCGAGGCGGTTACAGCAACCCAGAAACCGCTCTAATTCGTAAGGAACTAATTCTTAAGGAAAGGATGAGTAACAACGTGTCAACCGAAACCAAATGCCCGGTAACGAGCGGCGCTAGCAGACGCACGGCGGCTGGGGCCGCATCGAATGCGGACTGGTGGCCGAATCAGCTAAACGTAAACATCCTGCATCAACACTCTCCAAAGTCCGACCCTATGGGCAAGGAGTTTAACTACGCGGAAGAATTCAAGAGCCTCGACCTGAATGCCGTCATCAAGGACCTGCATGCCCTGATGACGGACTCGCAGGAATGGTGGCCGGCCGACTTTGGCCACTATGGGCCGCTTTTCATTCGCATGGCGTGGCACAGCGCCGGCACCTATCGCATCGGCGACGGCCGCGGCGGGGCCGGCTCCGGCGAGCAGCGTTTTGCGCCGCTCAATAGCTGGCCGGACAATGTGAACCTGGATAAGGCGCGCCGGTTGCTCTGGCCCATCAAGCAGAAGTGCGGGCGGAAAATCTCCTGGGCCGACCTCATGATTCTCGCGGGCAACGTCGCACTGGAGTCGATGGGCTTCAAGACCTTCGGTTTCGCCGGCGGGCGCGAGGACGTGTGGGAGCCCGGAGAGGACATCTACTGGGGATCTGAGGGCAAGTGGCTGGCGGATGAACGCTACAGCGGCGATCGTGATCTTGAGAATCCCCTTGCCGCGGTGCAGATGGGCTTAATTTACGTTAACCCCGAAGGGCCGAATGGAAACCCGGACCCAATCGCTGCGGCACGCGATATCCGGGAGACGTTTGCCCGCATGGCGATGAATGACGAGGAGACGGTTGCGCTCATTGCCGGCGGTCACACCTTCGGCAAGACCCACGGCGCTGCCGATCCGAGCAAGTATGTCGGTCCCGAGCCCGAGGCCGCCCCGATCGAGGAGCAGGGCCTGGGCTGGAACAACAAATTTGGCACCGGCAAAGGGGATGACACGATCGGAAGCGGCCTGGAAGTCATTTGGACCACGACGCCTACGAAGTGGAGCAACAACTTTTTCGCGAACCTGTTCGGCTACGAATGGGAACTGACCAAGAGCCCGGCCGGTGCGCATCAGTGGACACCGAAGAATGGCGCAGGCGCCGGTACGGTGCCGGATGCGCACGATCCATCCAAGCGTCGCGCGCCATCCATGCTGACCACTGACCTCTCCTTGCGGTTCGACCCTGCTTACGAAAAGATTTCACGGCGCTTCTACGAACATCCGGATCAGTTGGCAGAGGCGTTTGCGCGGGCGTGGTTTAAGCTGACGCACCGCGACATGGGACCTCTCTCGCGGTACCTTGGCCCGCTCGTTCCTGCCGAGCCCCTGCTGTGGCAAGACCCTGTTCCCGCAGTGGATCATGAATTGATCGGGGAGCAGG
>Ga0209656_10001365_pt1 | contig 15953 bp, 14 predicted proteins | sample BogFormECP12_OM2_FD_188239 | JGI IMG/M metagenome (GOLD analysis project Ga0209656, IMG submission 188239) | Bog forest soil microbial communities from Calvert Island, British Columbia, Canada - ECP12_OM2 (SPAdes) (version 2) | ecosystem: Environmental > Aquatic > Freshwater > Wetlands > Bog ... | reverse complement strand
GACTATTGGATTCGAGGGTGAACCGATCCCGCAGCGAACGCTTGAGCAGTTTGCCGCTGGGGTTTTTCGGCAGTGAATCGACGAAGAACACGTGTTTGGGCGTCTTGAAGCCGGCCAGGTGCTTCCGGCAGTGGGTGAGGATGTCGTCCTCGGAGAGGGAGACGCCGTCGCGGGCCACCACCGCCGCCACCACGGCTTCCACCCAGACCGGGTGCGCCAGACCGAACACCGCCACTTCCTGTACACCGCTATGCCGGTACACGACCTCCTCCACCTCCCGGCTCGCGACGTTCTCACCGCCGGTTTTGATCATGTCCTTCTTGCGGTCCACAACGTGCAGCAGGCCGTGCTCGTCGTAGTAGCCGAGATCGCCCGAGTGGAACCAGCCGCCTTTGAAAGCCTGTCCCGTCTTTTCCTCATCGTCGAGATAGCCCAGCATCAAATGCGGGCTGTGATGAACAATTTCGCCCACGACACCCGTCCCCACGGGGATGTCTTCCTCGTCGAGGATTATCGTCTCCACATTGAGCACGGGGCGCCCGGCCGCACCGGCATGTGCGTCCTGCTCATCCGGTCCGAGTGCGGACGCCAGTGGTGCCATCTCGGTCTGGCCGTAGAAGTTCCACAACCTCAGATCGGGTAGGCGCTCCCGGATCTCACTGAGGATCTCGATCGGCATCGCCGATGCGCCGTAGTAACCCTTGCGCAGGCTCGACAGGTCAACGTCGTCGAAGACCGGTGAACGCAGGAGTGAGATCCAAACGGTAGGCGGTGCAAAGTAATTGGTCACCCGGTAGCGCTCGATGTTGCGCAGCACGGCTTCCGGTTCCGGCCGCGGAAGGATGATGCTGGTTGCGCCCAGATAGATGTCGGTGATCAGGAAGTTGTCCAACTGTGCGCAGTGGTAGAGCGGCAGCGAGTGGATTTCAACGTCTTCGCCGGACATTTCACCGGCGATGATGCTGCTGATGTAGTTCCACATCAGGCTGCGGCTGGTGTGCATGGCCGCCTTCGGATGGGACTCGGTTCCGCTCGTGTACATCAGCCGGATGAGCTGGTCATCGTCGATACCCGGACTCGGGGCAGCGGTGGTACTCGTCAACCACTGTGCGAAATCATCCCAGCCAGCCGGAGCGGCGCGCCCGGCCGGGATCAGCGCAGCCTTCGTCTTGACCACACTCGCGAGCTGCATCGCCTGCTCGGCCGTGGGCGTCAAATCAGCTTCGACGATGAATCCGCTGGCCCGGCTGTGGCCGAGGATGTAGGAGATTTCCTCTGCGGTGAGCATGAAGTTGATAGGAACCAGAACCACCGCCGCGCGCGCCGTCGCGAACGCCAGCACCGCGTACTGCCAGCAGTTGTGCGACAGCAGCGCGATGCGATCACCGGGCCCAAACCCGTTGTCGTGCAGCGCGGCCGCCGCGCGGTCCACCAGGTTCTCGAGGTCGGCGAACGTCAGCACGACATCACCGTCGATGATCGCAATCTTGTCCGGCTGCTTGCGGGCCGACCGGCGGGGAATATCGCCGAGCGTGTGACTACGCGCCTGCCCGATCACGGTGTCCAGTTGGTGCATGTCGTGGTGCGCGCGTTGCATGAGCCGAACATTAGGCCCCGGACCTGCCGTCAGCCGGATCGTGTCCCGCTCAGAGGAAAGTCGGGTCGTGGAAGCGCCCGACTGCTTCGATACTCGGTACATGGCTACCGTGACTACCGCCTGTGCCGACGAGACTGCGGTCGATCCCGAGGAACTGCGGGCGAACCTCCGTCAAGCCGACCCCGGTGTGCTGGTCGCGGTGCTGGCTCAGCTCACCGGCGACCTGTCGGTGATCGACACCTTCGGGCCCAAGATCTCCCATGTCCCCGACCCGCCCGAGCGGGCGGGCATTACCGATCTGGACACAGCCGAGTCGCTGGCGAACGCCGTTGTGGCCGCACTCGGTGCGGCCCGGCCGGCCGGGGCGCCGGCCGCCGATGACCCCGAATTCTTCAAGCGCCTGTTGCCGCTGGCGCTCGGTTCCGACGTCGCCGACGAGTTCGTTCCGCTGCTGCTCGAGCAGGGCGGCTTCCAGCTCTCGCAGCCGACGCTGCCGCGCACGTTGCCGATCCCGGAAACGATGAACGTGGCCATCATCGGCGCGGGCATCGCCGGCATCATCGCGGCGCTCGCCGCCGCCGACGCTGGTGTCGGGTACGAGATCTTCGATCGCAATGACGAGGTCGGTGGTACCTGGTTGACCACCACCTACCCCGGCATCGGCGTGGACACCCCCTCGGCGTACTACTCGTTGTCGCGCGAGGTAAATCCGGAATGGACGAGCTACTATCCGCAGGGCGCGGAGTACCAGGCCTACCTGGTAGCGCTGGCCGACAAGTACCGGCTACGCGAGCACACCCGATTCTGTATCGAGGTCGAGGCCCTGTGGTGGGACGAGGACCGCGATCAGTGGCAGATCCATTCGGTCGACCGCGACGGCAATCGCGACGTCAGCTATGCCCGCGTGGTGATCACCGCCGCCGGCTATCTGAACCGCCCCCGCTGGCCGGAGCTACGTGGCCGGGAGACGTTCGCGGGCACCAGCATTCACTCCGCACAGTGGGATGCGTCGCTGAACCTCACCGGCAAGCGAGTGGCGATCATCGGCGCCGGCTGTACAGCCGTGCAGATCGTCGACGCTTGCGTCGACGAGGTCGAGCACCTGACAGTGTTCCAGCGGCAGCCGCACTGGGTGGCGCCGCGTAAGCGGCTGACCGACGACGTTCCCGAGCACCGCCGCTACCTCGGTCGCCACCTGCGGTACTACGCGAATTGGAACCGGCTGAAGTCGTACTGGGGCACGGCCGACAACAACTATCCCATCATCCTGCAGGACCCGGAATGGGCGAAAACCCATCTGTCGATCTCGCCGGCCAACGATGTGCTCTTGCAGATGTGCATGGACTACATTAAAACAACCTTCGGTGCTGGAACGGAGCTGGCGAAGAAGGTCACGCCGGACTTCGCGCCCTATGGCAAGCGGATCATCCGCGATCCGGGCGGGTACTACGCGGCGTTGACGCGCAAGCACGTCGACGTGGAGGCCAGCGAACCGGCCGCGGTCAACGCGAAAGGCATTGTCACCCAGGACGGTCGGCAGATCGACCTCGACGTCGTCATCTACGCCACCGGCTATTACCTGGACTTCCTGTCCACCGTCGACATCCGCGGCCGCGACGGCAAGAAGCTGGCCGACGAATGGGGCGACAGCCCCCGCGCCTACCGCGGTGGAACGGTGCCGGGCTTCCCCAACCTGTTCATCATGTCGGCGCCGAACTACAGCCCGGGACACGGTGCGGGTGCGAACTTCTCGATGGAAGTTCTGGCGCATTACATCATCGAATGCCTGCAGTTGATGGCGCTGCGCGGCGCCACGACGATGGAGGTCACCCAGCAGGCCTACGACGACTATGTCGCCGAGATCGATAAAGCGATGAGCCGCACCGTGTGGTGCCACACGCCGAATGCGCACACCTACTACCGGTCGGGTTCGGGCCGGGTGGTGGTGGCCACCCCGTACCGGTTGGTCGATGTCTGGCAGCAGCACCGATCCCCGATCGAAGCGGACTTGACGTTGCGATGACCCAATTACTTTCCAGTAGGACGGCTTTGGTGACCGGCAGCAGCCGCGGCATCGGACGCGCCATCGCCCAGCGGCTGGCGGCAGAGGGTGCGACCGTCGCGGTGACGGCGCGCGCCTACACGCCGTCGCAGTCCACCCGGACCGGGGGCACCTCGGCGATACCGGGGACGATCGATGAGACGATCGCCCTGATCGAGGAAGCCGGGGGATCGGCGTTCGGGCTGGCCGCCGACCTCGAGGACGCCGAGGCGCGCGACGGCCTGGTCGACGAGGTGCTGGACCGCACCGGCCGCATCGACATCCTGGTCAACAACGCCGGTTTCGCCGACTACTCGGTGGTCGAAGAGATGCCGCTGGAGACCTTCGACCGGACCGTCGAGCACTATCTGCGGACGCCGTTCGTCCTGACCAAAGCTGCGGTCCCGCATATGCGCAAACAGGGTGGCGGGTGGATCGTCAACATCGGCTCGGTCACCGGTGTGGCCCCGGTGCGGCCCTACCGCGAGTACAACAAGACCTCCGGCGACGTCATCTACGCGTCGTGCAAGGCCGCCCTGCATCGCTTCACGCAGGGGGTGGCGGCCGAGTTGCTCGACGCCAACATCGCCGTGAACTGCGTCGGCCCGTCGACGGCTGTTCGCACCCCTGGTGCGTCGTCACTGATCCCGGAGACGTTCCCCACTGAGCCGGTCGAGTACCTGACCGAGACCGTGCTTGCGATGTGTCATCTTCCGGCCGCCGAACGCACCGGCCTGGTGGCGTTCAGCCTGCACTATCCATGGTCGGAGCAGTTGCCAGTGCACACGCTGGACGGCACGGGCGAGCTACCTCCGCTGGAGCCGCCCGGGACGGCCAACCCGAACATCCTGCCCGCCGGCCTATAGATGCGCGAGCAGACGCAAAGTCGCAGAAATTGAACGCGATTCGCGCTATTTTGCGTCTGCTCGCGGTGTCGGTTTAGCCCGACGACACGGGCATGATGGGAATCTTCTTCATTGCACTCGCTCGGGGGTCGGGTGCTGCAGCGGCGGCGGCGTGGTTCTGTTCGCCGCGGGTGTAAGTCCAGACGCAGAAGGGCTCGCCTTGTGAGAACTTGAAGTCCTTGGGCGGCAGGTTGATGTCGAGCTTGCAGCCGGGGAAGAACGGCGCCGAGATCCGTTGCTCGAACGTGCAGTTCATCCATGCGCGCGCCGGCGGATACAGGCCCTCGTCGGTGTACTTCTGCAACACCTCGCAGCGGCGCATGTTGAGTACCACGTGATCCGGGTTGTACACGATGTACTCGCCGCCGTAGCCGAGGGTGCCGTCGATGCTCAAACAGGCCAGTTTCAGGAAATCGACGACGTGCACGGGCTCAATCTTGAACACCTTGGCGAGCTTCGGGTATTCGTAGTCGATGATGAGCTCGTACATATCCGGGAGGCCCAGCCAGACTTCTTCTTCCGGGATGATCTTCGTCCATTGGTCGATGAAGTAGTTGTGGCCCTTCAGATATTGATCCCAGTAGGTCTTGACCAGCCGGATCAGGGCTTCTTTCGTCAGATCCTCGGTCTGGACGTCGAAGGGGATGGCCTGGTACTGGGCGTTCTTCCAGTCCCACCCCGGCGGGGCGATGTAGCGCCCCATGGGCAGCACCTGGCGCATCACGGCTCGTGACACCTCCGCAGCAACGTCCATCGCGGCGTTGATGCCGACCTTCTCCGAATAGATCTTGACGTGGGCATAGGGCACGAAGTTCAACGTGTCCTCGAACACGCGGGCCAAACCCAGTAGGAAGTCCCGCGAGAAGTCTTCGATGTTGCCCACCTTCCCCATGAAGTCGTGGGTGTAGTCGTCGTAGTTCAGTTCGCTTACCACTTGGGCCCTCCGTCTTTCAGCAGCAATGGGGTGAGGTTTCCCTGCTATGGCGCGGCACCGCTTCCGGGCGTGGCAGCCGCCGGCCAATCCCTGGAGCCGACCGGTGACGAACGCTGAATTCCCACGTCACAACAGGGTGGCAGAATCTGTACAAGTGGCAGAATCTGACAGGTATAAGTATAGATACATCGATGGCTCAAAGGCAAGGGGAAACACACTTGAGGTGGATTCAGTGGTCTACTGCGCGTGCGCAACCGGGCGACCGGCACCAGTTACGATGACCAGGCCCACATGGGCGAATGAAGGAGCCTCACGTGAGTACGCCGAGCAGGCCGACTTTGACCGAGCGGCGTGCCGAAGAGCTCCGGATGACCATCGCACTGACTGCCCGCGACATCTTCCTAGCGGATGGATCGACTTCGGCGACCGTCGACCGGATCTGCGACGCCGTAGGCATAGCGCCGCGCACATTCCACCGCCACTTCCCGGTCAAGGAAGACGTCGTGATGCCACTGTTCCGTCAGTTCGGTGGTCTGAGCGTCGAAGTCCTCCAACACGCCCCGCGCGCGAGTGACACCGTTGAGACCTTGGTCGAGGCTTTCACCACCGAGGTTGCCAAACGCGGCGAACTCGAGATCGACCGGAAGTTCATGGCGCTCGTGATCACCGATCCTCAGTACCGGCTCCGATGGTTGGACTGGGGGCAGGATCTGGCCGACCCCATCTCCGACTTCCTCGCCTCTCGCTTCGACCTCGGTACCGACCCGTTCATCCGCACGCTGCCAGCCCAGCTGGTGATCCAGATCTGCCGCCAGGCCTACGTTCACTGGGTAGAGCAAGGCGACTTCGACAGCCTGCGTTCAGCACTACGTGCCGGCATTCAGATGGTCGTCCGGGCACTGCCGCCCCTGTAGGCCACGATCTGACGGCTACCAGCACTTGTTGTGATCACTTCCCGGCGGCCCTGCGGTCAGCTCAGCACCGATTCGGCGGTGTGACAGAAGCTGTGGCACACCCGATCCCGGATGATGACGTCCGGGCATTCCGGATCGAACCAGCGGTCCACCACCGCCCAGTGGATCGGATGCATGAGGTAAGGACCCATCAGCCCGTCGACGTCGCTGAACTCCTGCTCGAACACGTGAGTCCACTGCGATGTCCCGATCGCATCGTCGACACGGCTCAGCTGCCATGCCCTGATGGCCGGCACGAAGCGCGGCATCGAGGACAGCTCGTCCTCGAAACGCGCCACCGTGTCCGTGTCCGTGTCGGGCAGCACTCGCAACAGCAGGGCGCGGTATACCGTGCCCGCGCCGCTGCCGTTGCGCGTCGGGGCGCCCGGGTAAGTGGCTCCGTTGACCCGGGTGATCGCGGGGTCCTGCAGAACGGCAGCGAAATCGTCTGCAGCCAAGAGCCATTGACCCCTGGAGTCGAACCTCAAGTGGACCAGGACGTCGCCCCCATTGCGCGCGCCGGGTAGCGTCGGCTCGACGAGCCGATGGTATGCGTGGGTCGCTTGGGCTCCCGAGCGCACGGAAGCCAGCACGCGGTCCCGATCTTCGTCGGCGACGTCGAGGAGTCGGGTGACGCTATACATCGCAGAGCCCGTCGACGTCGTCGGCGGCCGCGGCGACCGACCGGGACCGCTCCGCAACCAGTTCGCCTATCTGCGACCACCATTCGCCAAGGGCCGGATCCGGCCGGCCCTTCCACGTCATCTCCCACCATGCCTGTGCGCTGGGGAGCGTCCAGGTGATGGTGACGGTATTGGGTTGATCCTCGAACCAGATCGGGGGACTGACGAGGACGTCGCGCAGCGTCATGTTGCGGGAGCGGGCGCCGGGTGCGTACTCGGCGAGGTAGATGTCGACGAACCTCCTGGCGCATCCGGGCCTGGTAACCACCCTGTCGATGACGAATACCCGACCGTCGGTCATGACCCGACCGTAGATGCCGTTCGGGACGTCCAACGTGTGCACTCCCGGCCATCGGGAGAACCTCGTTGACCCCGAGCCGGATGCGGGCGACGGTGGTGAGATGAGCGATCCGTTCAGCCCCGTTCAGCTCGGGCCCGTCACGCTGCGCAACAGGATCATCAAGGCCGCCACATCCGAAGGGCGATCGCCCGAGGGACTGGTCACCGACGATCTAATTGCGTTCCATCGGTCCTTCGCCGTCGGAGGGGTCGGCATGACGACGGTCGCTTACTGTTGCGTGTCGCCCGAGGGTGCCAGCGCGCCCGGCCAGATCGTGATGAGCCGACAGGCCCTGCCGGGGTTGCGCAGGCTCACCGATACCGTCCACGGGGCCGGTGCCGCGATCTCCGCCCAGCTCGGCCACGCGGGGGTAGTGGCGCCGAAGGCGCTGACCGGGGTCACGGCGGTCGCGCCGAGCCGGTTCGTCAACCCGACCTCCTTCGCGTACTGCCGTGCGATCACGCGGGATGAGATCAGGATCGTCGTCGATCAGTTCGGTGCCGCGGCGCGGTTGGCGGTCGATGCCGGCTTCGACGCGGTCGAATTGCATTTCGGGCACCTTTACCTGCCGAGCTCGTTCATGAGCCCGCTCATCAACCGGCGTAAGGACGAGTACGGCGGGTCCGTCGACAACCGATCCCGCTTCGCGCGTGAGATCGCCGAACGTGTCCGCGATGTGGCGGGCGGCCAGGTCGCCGTCATCGCGAAGCTGGATATGGACGACGGACTGCCGGGCAGCATCTGGATCGACGAGGCGCTGCGCACCGCGCAGCTGCTCGACGCCGACGGCACGCTCGACGCGATCGAGCTGACCCAGGGCTCCTCGGTTTACAAGCCGATGTACCTGTTCCGAGGCGACGTGCCAGTGCGGGAGTTCGCCCGCGTCATGCCGGCCGCTCTGCGGCCCGGGATCAGGCTGGCCGGCAAGCGGGTGATGGGCAGCTACCCGTATACCGACCTCTACATGCTCGAGGCCGCAAGGCAGTTCGTACCGGTTGTGCGCAACACCAAGCTGATTCTGCTGGGCGGCATCACCAACCGCGACCATCTCGAGACGGGGATCCGCGAGGGATTTGACTTCATGGCGATGGGTCGAGCTCTGCTGCGCGAACCCGATCTGGTCAACAAGATGACGGCGGATCCCGCCACACGCAGCCGGTGTACCCACAACAACAAGTGCATGGTCACCGTTTTCGGGCGCACGCACTGCGTGCTCGATCCCGAACAACGCTACGGGCCGGTGCCTGCGAAGGTCGGGGACACCGCGGCGACTCCGGTTGCCTCGCCGCCGATCAACACCTGACCGCTGGACCGGCTGGATTCGGCGCCGCGTCCTTACGTGATCCTCCCGGTGATCGGCACAGTCTGCGAAAGCGTCCCGGCCAGGGGGCAGTGACCCTCCGCCTAGAGGATTCGGTTGTTAGCGTCGCGGCGAATCGTTTTGAGGGAGACACCATGGAAGCGCTAGAGACCGATACGCCGGAGATCGCCAAATTCGACCCGCTGCTGGTCGAACGTTGGATGTCGGTTTTGCGGCCCGCTGTCAAGGTGTGGTTGCGTTCTGAGGTAAGGGGTTTGGAGCGGATCCCACCCGGAGGCGTGCTGTTGGTCTCGAACCACTCCGGCGGCGCCCTGCCCACCGATATGCCGGTGTTCGCTTCCGATTACTACCAGAAGTTCGGCTTTGACCGGCCCCTGTACGGCCTCGCTCACGACATCATCCTGAGCGGCCCGACATCCGGGCTCATGCGGCGGCTCGGCCTCATCCGCGCCAATCGTGCCAACGCCGCAAGCGCACTGCGCAGCGGCGGCGCGGTGCTGGTCTTTCCGGGCGGTGATTACGACGCGTACCGCCCGACATGGCAGCAACACGGGATCAATTTCAGGGGCCGAAAAGGCTACGTTAGAACGGCTATCGAGGCCGGTGTCTCCATCGTCCCGATGGTGTCGATCGGCGGCCAGGAGGGTCAGCTCTATCTGAATCGCGGCATGTGGTTGGCGAAGAAGCTTGGAATCAAAGAGCGGATGCGCACCGACATTCTGCCCATCTCATTGGGCCTGCCGTTCGGACTGACGCTGATTCCGCTCAACCTGCCGCTGCCCACCAAGGTGGTCACCCAGGTTCTCGAACCCATCGACATCGAGGCGACATTCGGTGCGGAACCCGACGTGGAAGCAGTCGATGCCCACGTGCGCTCGCTGATGCAGGAAGCATTGAATGATCTTGCGGCACAACGACGCTTCCCCGTCCTTGGTTGAGGTCATGGCCGCTGTGACCGATGTGTCCGCCGATAGGGCGTCCGCGCCGAAGCCACCTCCTAGCGAAGCAGTTGAGCCAGCTCGCCGCACGCGTGCCGCCGGGCTTCGTGCGCGATGTCGAGCATCGGCATCGTCATGAACCCGTGGATGCCTCCCTCGAAGGGGCATCGCACCGTGATGACACCCGCAGCCTCTAGCGCGTCGGCGTAGGCAATGCCCTCGTCACGGAGTGGGTCGTGGCCGGCCAGGACGACGACCGCGGGCGGCAATCCTGTCAGGTTCGCCCGAAGCGGGGAGGCGTACGGATGTTCCCGGTCGGCAAGCGCGGGCACGTACTGGTCCCAATACCACTGCAGCGCCGGCTTCGGGTTGTAGAAACCCTTGCCGAACAAGCGATACGACTCGTTGTCGAAGTCGGCCGCGATCACCGGGTAGAGCAGCATCTGACCCGCAAGCGAGGGACCGCCGCGGTCACGCGCCATCAACGCGGTGACGGCGGCCAGGTTCCCTCCCGCGCTGTCGCCGCCCACCGCAACGGATTCTGCATTACCGCCAACAACGTCGGCGTTGTCTGCCGCCCATCGGACGGCCGTGTAAACATCCTCGGCCGCGTCAGGCCACTGATGCTCCGGAGCCAACCGGTAGCCCACCGAAATAACAACGGCGGAAATAAGATTGGTGATGTCGCGGCACAGCTCGTCGTGGCTGTCGAGATCACAGAACACAAAACCGCCGCCGTGCGCGTACACCAGAATCGGCAGGTCATCGCCGTCGGGCCGGTAGATCCGTACCGGGATATCGCCGTCGGGGCCCGGGATCGTCTCATCGCGGACCTCCCCAACGGGTTGCGGCCGGGTCGGCGCGACGAATCGGGAACGGATGGTTTCCCTGGCCTGAGCGCCGGTGATCGTGTGGACAGGCGGAAAGCCGGCATCCAGCGCCTCGATCAGGGGGGCGATCTGGGGATCGAGGCTCACGCGTACTGCAAGGCGGGCCGCGATGGCGGAGCCGGACGCCGGGGCAGCAATGGCCGCAGTGGCTGCAAGGTCGGCGCAACCCGCTGCGGGCCGTCCTCGACGTTGCGCCAGATACCCATCGCGGTCATCCGCACCGGGGCGGCCAGCCTTTGATCGAACATCATGCGGTTCATCTGACCACACACCGACACCGCAGCGACTGCCTCGCCGGGACTCCCGATCGGGGCTGCAACGCAACCGAACCCGAGCAGCGACTCCTCGCGCTCGAACGCAACACCGTGGGCCCGTACCTTCGCCAATTCAACCGCCAGTTGGGCGCTGGTGGAGATCGAGTACTTCGTCTTACGGACCTGCAGATCCGCCTCGGCGTGGTCGTCGCAGTAGGCCAGGATCGCCTTGCCGACGGCGGTACAGTGCGCCGGCTGACGACCGCCGACTCGGCTGGGGATCGCGCCGATCATCCGGTCGCCGACCTTCTCGAGGTAGACGACGTCGGAACCGTCCAGAACCGCGAGGTGTACGACGAGCCCGGTGGCGCGATGCAGTTCGCCCAGCAGCGGGGTGGCCGCCCGTACCAGGCGGTCCTGGTGCACCGCCAGCGAGCCCAGCTCCACCAGGCGCATGCCGAGCTCGTAGTCGCGACCACTGCGGCGCAGCCAGCGCAGCTGCACCAGGCGTTCGAGCATCCGATGCGCCGATGAGCGGGGCAGGCCGGTGCGGCGGACGATCTGGGCCAGCGTCAGCCGCCCCGGTCCGTCGAATGCATCGAGAACGAGTGCAATGCGGTCGATGACGGCGCTGGGGGTGGCTGGTTCGACGGTTGCAACCCCGTCTACGGTCCCTGACATCGGTCCTCCAAGTCTCAGCATATCTGAGTGGCATATTACTATTAGTAATATCAACTTTGTATCACAGCAGTGTGGCCGCTGTCACTAGGCAGGCGAAAATTGTCATACGCCGACAAGTCGGCGTACGACTGCGACACATGGATCTGTGCAGGTCAGCCCTTGGTCGCAGATCGGCCGGCGCGGCGACCGTAGAAGCTGCCGTCGCCGAGCGAGACGCCGCTGGCGTAACCCCAGGCGGCCAGTCCGGCGGTCGAACGGCCTGCGGCGAAGAGCCCCGGGATGGGCTCACCGCTGACGTGCAGGACCTCGGCATCCAACGTGGTGGCCAGCCCGCCCAACGTGAACCCGCCGGTGCTTTCTCGGAGGTCGATGGCGCCCACCGGGGAACCGATCGGTTTCACCCACTCGGGCTTCTTGTGCAGCAGCGGATCTTCGCCGCGGGTCGCGCCCTCGTTGTATGCGGCCACTGTCGCCTGCAGCGAACCGGGTGTCAGGCCCATGTCGCGTTCCAGGTCGGCAACGCTGTCGGCCACCCAGGTTGCCGGTCGCAGCATGAACTTCGGTGACCACGAGGCCATTGCCTCCTCTTGGCCATCGCTGTCGATGATCAGGTACGCGATGTTGTCCTGTTGGTAGAGCGTGAGCTGCCCGATCCTGCCCGGGTAGGTGTCCTCGGGGACATAGCGTTGACCGCGCCCGTTGACCAGAATGCCGCGCACCAACTGTTGCGGGTCGATGAAGATTGCGACTTCGGTGGCGTCCATATGGGCGAGGTCGGCGCCCAGTGCCTGTGCCATCCGGATGGCTTGCCCGTCGTGCTGCTCGATCGAGGCCGCCGGGCGTCCGGCGATCCGCGGAGCGTAACGGGCCACCATCGCATCGTTGTAGGCGAAGCTGCCCGTCGCTAGCACGACTCCGCTGCGCGCCCGGATCGTCATCTCACTGCCGTACCGGCGGGCGCGGATGCCGACCACCCTGCCGTCGGATTCGACGATCAGACACTGAACTCGCACGTCGTAAATTGCCCGCGCACCGGCCGCCGTCGCGGTCTCGACGAGCGGCTTCATCAGCATGTAGCCGGCGCTGGCTTCGCCCTGCTTCTTGTTCGACATCTGCGGGACGTGCCCGCGCGGGGCCGGGGTTGCGATCGTGTTGAACGGGTAAGAGTTTTCGCCGCCGCTGTACATCAGCCCTTGGTCGCCCATCGGTTCCCAGCCCGGCTCGGAGAAGAACTCCGCCTTGAACGGGACGCCGCAGCCGACGAGCCAGTCGAAGTGGGCGACGCTACCGGCGCAGTAATCGGAGATTCGGCTCCCGTCGGCACCGGGTCCCATCGCGACGTTGAGGAACGCCGCCATGTTGTCGACGGAATCGTCAAAGCCGCAGGCCTTTTGGAGCGGCGTGCCACCACCGAGGTAGATGAATCCACCTGCCATCGCCGCGGCGCCGCCCCAGGAGCCGGTGCGCTCCAGAACCACGACGTCGGCACCGGAGCGGGCCGCCTCGACTGCCGTTGCGGCGCCAGCGATCCCGTAGCCGGCGATGACGACGTCGGCCTCGTCATCCCACGACGTGATCGACGACGCCGCAACGGGTGTGACGTCGGTGTCGGGTGTCATAGCCGCATGGCCGCAGGCATCTCTCCGACCCACTGGTGGCCCCAGTAGCTGTCGGCCGTGATTTCCTCTGCGGTGTAATACGTTTCGTCGACGCGCATGCCGTCCGTGCCGAATTCGATGTCCCAGTCGCCGGGCGCGCGGACGTAGAACGACACCATTTTGTCGTTGGTGTGACGTCCGAGGGTGGACGACAGCTGGAAGCCCTCGGCGTTGACGCGGTCCAGTGCCTGACCGACGGCATCGAGGGTGTCGACTTCGACCATGATGTGGACGAGGCGTGGGTCACGCTGGTGTGCGGCTGGGACGATCGCCAGGCTGTGGTGTCGTTCGTTGATCCCGAGGAAGCGAACCCGTACCGGGCCAAACTCTTTCGGTAGCGGTACGCGGAACGCGCCGCGGGAGCGGAACCCCAAGACGTCGGTGTAGAAGTCGAACAGCCCGCCCGGATCGGTGGCCGGCACGACGACATGGCCCATTCCCTGATCGGCGGTGACGAATTGCGCGCCGAACGGGGTGATGACCGGGCTGTGGTCAAGCACCGCACTGTGGAATACCTCGAGTGTGGTGCCAGCCGGATCTTCGAAGGTGATCACCTCCTCCACCCTGCGAGCCTCCGCCTCATCGGTGGACAGTTGCTTGAATGGCAGCCCAGCACCGTCGAGTGCTGCTTTGACTCGTTGCAGCGCCGGGTGATCGCGCACTTCCCAGCCGACGGTGAGCACCCGGTCTGTCTCGCCGGGCACCACGATGAGCCGGGCGGCGCGCTCGTCCATCCGCAGGTACAACGCTGACGGGTCGGGCCCCTTGCCTTCCGCGAAGCCCAGCACGCCGAAGGCAAACTGCCGCCACCGGTCGATCTCATTGGTCGAAATCGTGATATAGCCAAGGCTTTTCAGGTTAGTCACGTTGGCCTCCTAGATCAGCGCCCGCAGCGGACCCTCGGGCGGTTCGATGCCCAGCGAGCTGAGGGCCGACGCGTGATACGTGGTGCCGGGGACATGGATGGCATGCAAGTGGCCGACGTGCACATCACGCCAATATCGTTGCAGCGGCTTGTCCATCCGCGCCGCGTTGCCGCCCGAGCGGGCGAAGATCTCGTCGACCGCCGACACTGCGCGCCACACTGCGCGAACCTGGGTGCGACGACCGGCCGCGCGGTCCGCGAACGATACCTCTTTGCCGGCGGCAACCATGTCGTAGATCCGGTCCGCGTTAGCCAGCAATTCCTGACGGGCGGCGTTGATGTCGGCCGCCGCCTCGCCGATCGCGTGCATGACGTAGGGGTCGTCCTTGATCGCGGTTCCGGTGGCGCCGACGCGCTCGCGCTGATAGTCCAAGTGCGCGGCCAGGGCACCCTCGGCGATGCCGATGGTCGCCGCCGAGATGCCCAGCGGGAACATGGTCGACCACGGCATCAGATATAGCGGCTCGGTCATGCCAGCCTCTCGCTGGGCGGTGCCGTCCATGACCTTAGTCGCGTCCATGGTCCGGTAGGTCGGGACGAACGCGTCCTTGACGATCACGTCCTTCGAGCCGGTGCCGCGCAGACCCACCACGTTCCACGAGTCCTCGACGATCTCGTAGTCCTTGCGCGGCAGGATCATGTGCAGCACCTGGGGCGGCATCAGCGGCACCCCCTCGTTGTCGCCGAGCATCGCGCCCAGGATGATCCAGTCGCAGTGGTCGGTGCCCGAGCTGAACTGCCAGCGGCCGTTGAAGATGTAACCACCGTCGACGGGTTTAGCCACCCCCTGCGGCGCATACGGGGAAGCCATCCAGGTGTCGACATCGTCGGCCCAAACCTCGGCGGCCACCTTCGGGTCGGCATAGGCCAGCTGGTAGGGGTGCACGCCCACCACACCGACGATCCAGCCGGCGGCCGGATCCAGTGCCGCGGTGGCCATCACGGTCTCACCGAACTCGCGTGGGTGGACCTCAAACCCTTGGTAGCTCTTCGGCTGCAGCAGCCGGATCAGCCCGGCCGCCTTCATGACTTTGACGGTCTCGTCGGTGAGCCGACCAATTCTCTCGGCTTCCGCGGCCTGCTCCCGCAACTGGTCGGCCGTGGCCATGACCCGGTCAAGAACCCGCTCGCTCATATCGTTCGTCCTTACGTGGTGTGGGCTTAGTAATGGTCTACCGCAGTCCGCGTCCGTCCCGAAGGTGATCCCGGTGAGCGGACGCAAACGGATCAAAACTCGATGCGCACATCGCCGCTCACCGGCCTGGCCTGACACGCGAGAATCAGGCCGTCCCGTAGATCCTCGGGTCCGAAGATGTCGCACGCCGCCATGCCGACTTCACCCTCAACCACGGTCGCCACGCACGACCCACAGCGGCCTTCCCGGCATGAGTGGGGCACGTCAATGCCCGCATCGAGCAATGTGTCGACCAGGGTCTGGCCGCGCGGCCAGCTCAGACGATGCCGTTGACCGTCCAGGTCGACGTTCACATGTATGACTTCTGGCATAAGCCGATGGTCTGCGATCGACACAGGACTGCGCACAGGCCCGCCCAATGGCCGGGAAAACTGGCTCGCACCGCCCGGTGACCGGGAAGGGAACCGCGCGATGCGACGGATCTACCTACAGTGAATGCTTGTGGACCTAGATACACCTCTGGACGTCATAGTGGTGGGCGCCGGGTTCGCCGGTCTGTATGCCCTGCATAAGCTGCGCATCCAAGGCCTGTCGGTGCGGGTGCTCGAGGCCGCACCCGAGCTGGGCGGCACCTGGTACTACAACCGCTATCCGGGCGCGCGTTGTGACGTCGAGAGCGTGGACTACTGCTATTCGTT
>Ga0209656_10001364_pt1 | contig 15954 bp, 11 predicted proteins | sample BogFormECP12_OM2_FD_188239 | JGI IMG/M metagenome (GOLD analysis project Ga0209656, IMG submission 188239) | Bog forest soil microbial communities from Calvert Island, British Columbia, Canada - ECP12_OM2 (SPAdes) (version 2) | ecosystem: Environmental > Aquatic > Freshwater > Wetlands > Bog ... | reverse complement strand
GCTCAGTGTTCCGCGTAAATAACTCATTTAACACGTGTAACAAACCAGCGTGAAAACTGTCAACGGGTGGGACTTTAGCAATTTAATGAGATCTTTGATGCGCCGGCGTTTCTAGTTGCTGGAGTTCATTTAAGTTAATTAGGGTGGTTATTGGTGCAATTGTTACTTATGACTTCTAAAGTTGTTAGAGTTATCTAGTCGTGATTCAGTCATCTAGAGTGGTTAAAGTTGCTGGTGTTATCAGAGTGACATCTGATACTTCTGAGGCTCGCGCGGGTGCCGGCCGGCGGTTAGGTGACCTCGCCCAGAAACTCCTGCACGAGCCGCTTCGGGGCCTGCGTCAGCCACGCCTCGACAATCAACTCACGAAGTCCCAGCTGATCGATCTCGGCGAGTTTGACCAGCACCGCCGGATAGCCGTCGAAATGCGGGGTGGTGAAGTACACGCCCGGTTCGTCGGCGATCAACGCGAACTTGACGCCCTCGTCGGCCACCCGCACGCCCAGGATGTCGCCCTCTGGTGGTTCACTCCCCAACGCGGCTAACGCTTCCCGATCGGACTTACGCAGCGGGCGTTCCCAGGCGATCAGCTTCTTGCCTACCCGCCATTCGCGCGGTGACCGCTCGTCGGTGAGCTGGAGCTCGCCGACGATGCTGGCGACGTCCTCCCACGTGGCCATGACTCATTGTGCTCCCATATCGCGTGGCCAGCGCGCGGAACGCCGCGCAGCGTCGTTCAGTCGTCCCGTCGGGCCGGGGCTGGCTAGTGTTACAGCTGTGGCCGATCTCGTGCTTCCCGGCGAGCCGCTCGCACCGGATCAGCAGCCGCCGGGCCCGGGGGCCCGCTACCGGATCACCCACCGCACCGAATACCGCTACTCCCACGTGGTGACCGGCTCCTACGGGCGGGGCTTCCTGACCCCGCGTGACCTGGCCCGGCAGCGGTGCCTGTTTCACGAGCTGCGGATCTCACCAGCGCCCGCCGACAGCTCAACCAGCCGTGACACCTACGGCAACATCAGCTCGTATTTCCACGTCACCGAGCCGCACCAGACCCTGACCATCACCAGCGAGTCGATCGTCGAGGTGTACCCATCGCCGCCGGAGCGTTGGGGGAGCGGACCGGCGCAGGCCGCGTGGGAGCAGTCCCGCCCGGTGGGAGTGCAGGGCGCGTTGGCCACCGAGTTCGCTCTGGACCTGGATCCGCCCGAGATCACCGACGCGATACGCGACTACGCCGCTTCCAGCTTCGCGCCCGGACGACCGCTGATCGAGGTGCTGCGCGATCTCACGGCACGGATCCACACCGACTTCACCTACCGAACCGGCTCTACGACGATCTCCACCGGAGTCAATGAGGTTCTGATGGCCCGGGAAGGGGTATGTCAAGACTTCGCTCGGCTGGCGATCGCCTGCCTGCGTGCCAACGGGTTGGCGGCCGCCTACGTTTCCGGATACCTGGCCACCGATCCACCACCGGGAAAGGATCGAATGATCGGAGTCGACGCAACCCATGCCTGGGCCGCGATCTGGACCCCGCAACCGCCTGGCCGGTTCGAGTGGCTGGGGCTGGACCCCACCAATAACCAGATGGTCGACGAGCGCTACATCGTCGTGGGGCGCGGCCGTGACTACGCCGACGTCCCACCGCTGCGCGGGATCATCTACACCAACTCCAAGAAAAGCGTGATCGACGTCGCCGTGGACGTCGTGCCGTACGAAGGTGACGAGCCGTATGCGTGATTTCCACTGTCCCAACTGCGGCCAACGCCTGACGTTCGAGAACTCGGCTTGCCTGGCGTGCGGGAGCACACTGGGTTTCTCCCTCGACGAGATGGCCCTGCTGGTGATCACCACCGGCGACGACGCCGACCAGACCGGCTTCGTCAGCGCCGGCGAATATGAACTGTGCGCCAATCGTCATGTCGCCGAATGCAACTGGCTGGTCCCGATCAATCAACCTCGCCTGCTTTGCGCGTCGTGTGTGCTCACTATCGAACGGCCCAATGACGCCGACACCGCCGGCCTCGCGGAGTTCGCCCGAGCCGAAGCAGCCAAGCGACGGCTGGTCGCCGAGCTACATGAGCTCAAGCTGCCGATTGTCGGCCACGATCAGGATCCGGACTACGGCTTGGCTTTCCGGCTGCTGTCCAGTGCACACGAGAAGGTGCTGACCGGACACGAAAACGGCGTCATCACTATCGATTTGGCCGAGGGCGACGATGTACACCGTGAGCAGTTGCGAGTCGAGATGGACGAGCCGTATCGCACTCTGCTGGGGCACTTCCGCCATGAAGTCGGGCACTACTACTTCTATCGGCTGATCTCGCCGTCCAGCGACCACGACGTGCGGTTCCGCGAGTTGTTCGGCGATCCGGACGCCGATTACCAGGAGGCGCTGGACCGCCACTACAGCGACGGCCCGCCGGAGGGTTGGAAGAAGCAGTTCGTGTCGTCGTATGCGACCATGCACGCCGCGGAGGACTGGGCCGAAACGTTCGCCCACTACCTGCACATCCGCGACACTCTAGATACCTCCGCGTGGTGCGGTCTGGCACCGGCAACCGCGACCTTCGACCGGCCGGCGTTGGGCCCCAGCGCTTTTCCTAACATCATCGAGTTGTGGCTGCCGCTGTCGTGGTCGCTGAACATGGTGAACCGATCGATGGGCCACGACGACCTGTATCCGTTTGTGCTGCCGGCCAAAGTTCTGGACAAGATGCAGTTCATCCACACCGTTATTGACGAGGTGACCTCGGATTCGCCCAGGGCCGCTGTCGGCGGCTAGGCGGGCATCACCCGTCGTTCGTCGGGGCCCCACAGCGGCTGCATGCCGCCGGGCAACGCCAACTGCGTTTCGGTTATCGCTTCGGCCAGATCGCGCAGCTCGGCGTGTATCGCGGCGAGCAGGTCCGCCAGCTCGGCACGGCGTCCGTCGACGGTGAGCATCCCCAGCTCGGCGGCGCCAGACCGGCGCAGCCGGGTGCTCATCTCATCGACGATCCGTTCCGGACGTGACGACCCCGACGAGCCGGGCAGGTCCTTGAGGTCGGCCCGCAGCCGCTCCAGCTGATAGAGCAACGACCGCGGGTTGTCTGCGTCAAACAGCATCAGCTCGTTCACTGCGGCAACGCTGACCTTGCCGACGGTGCGGCGCCGGTAGATGACCGAGGATTCACACGCCACCAGCGTCGACTCGATAACGGTTTGCTCAGCGGCCGCGCTGCGGACCGCAATCAGCGTGGCCCCCAACAACGCGGTCAGCCAGAGGCCGCGTTCGATGCGTTTGCCGATGTCCATCATGGTCCAGCCCACGTCGCGCACCATCGACTCGCTGGCCACTCCCGACAACGTCAGCATCCCGGCCATGGTGCGCGCGTGGGCCGACGCGAGCAGGGCGTCGGCTTCGGCGAGCGATTGCGGCGGGTCGGACCGTTGTGCGAGCGCGCGCTCCACACTCGCCAGCACCATCCAGGTGTCGTTGGACAACTGGTCGCGCACCGCCCTGGCGGCCAGCGCCAGCCCCTCCACCGACTGAACGAGGGATCCCGGCCGGGCCTGGTCCACAGTCAGTGACCACAGCGTCGAGGGGGCAATGGCGATCATCTCGGCGTGGTCGTTATCCGCTCCGGTGTCGGTTCCGGTGATGCGGCCGAGCGCGGCCATCAGCACCGGGATGCACTCGCTTTCTTCGGTGTCCTGCTGGTGCCGGTAGACGTGGAAGCGGTCGCGGGCGACCATCAGCAACCGGGCCGTATTCTCTGCGCGCTCGCCATAGCGTCCCATCCAGAACAGGTCGGACAGCACACGCGGCGAGCTGATCCCCCAGGTGCCCGTAGCGGTCTTCGCGTGCGGCGCAACCGTCGGAAGGGTGATCGCTTCGACGCGTGCACGCTCGGTCGGACGCACCCAGACATCCTTTGCCGCAATGGTTTTCAGCGTGTAGGCGGCGGCACCCGGTGCCAGTACATAGCCGACGCCGCCGATCATCGGCGCGAAGCCGCTGCGTTGAGCAACCGTGAACAGCCGCATGCCGATGCCGGCCGACGACAGCACTCCGGCATGGTCGGTCGGCGCCGACGAAAACTGCGGCAGCTCCTGGCCGACCCACTGCCACGGCGTGCTCTCGATCTGCGCGGCCAATTCAGCCAACTGTGAAGACGAAAGTGTCGGTCCGACAATGGTTTCCCCGCCGACAGTGGATTTGATCAAGAGCGACGAGAGATTCGCCAGCAGGTGCGAGCGTTCGCCGGCGATACCGCCCCAGTAGACCGGCGCGGTATCCAGCAGCGGGGCTTCGTCCAGCAGCCGCACGGCCAGCTCGGGCAGAAAACGCAGCAGCCCTGGGCTTTCCAGGATACCGCTGCCCAGCGTGTTGACGACGGTCACCGTCCCCCGGTGTTGCGCCTCCACCAAGCCGACCACACCGAGCCTGGAATCGGCCCGCAGGTCCAGCGGGTCCACGTAGACGGCGTCGACGCGGCGAAGAACGACATCAACGCGTTTCAGCGTGCCCAGCGAGCGCATCCACAGCTTGCCGTCGCGCACCACCAGATCAGCGCTTTCCACCAGCGGAAAACCCAGCAGCGTAGCGAGATACGCCTGATCGAACGCGGTCTCTGAGTAGATGCCCGGGCTGAGCACCACCACCACCGGGTCTTGGGCGACATCAGGTGCCGCGTCTACGAGTGCCAGCCGCAGCGCCTGCGCGAACGGTGTCATCGGCCGCGGCGCAATCCGCTCATAGAGATCGGGAATCGCGTGTGCGACGACACGCCGGTCGGCAAGCGCATAACCGGCGCCCGAGGGCGCCTGCGTCCAGTCAGCGTTGACCGCAAAGCTGCCGTCCGGCAGCCGGCTGACGTCACAGGCGTGCATGAAAAGCTGGCGGTGCCCGGGCACCTCGACTCCGTTGGCGGCTCGCACATAGCCGGGATGAGCGAACACCAGTTCCGGTGGAAGCAGGCCTTCGGTGAGCAAGCTGCGGGGCCCGTACAGATCCGCGAGCACCGCATCGAGCAGGCGCGACCGCTGCACCAGCCCGGCCTCTAACACTTCCCAATCGGCCGCGGATACCACGACTGGCAGTGTGTCCAGGCTCCACGGCCTCGGCTCCACGCCCTGGAGCTTGGACGCCCCGGTGGCCCCGTCCCGGTGGGGATCGACTTCGGTGTAAGTGATGCCGTCGTTGTCGATCAGGCTGTGCACCACCGCGCGGAGTTGATTCAACCCGACCCGGCCGCGCTCGGCGACCGTGTCGGCCAGCTCGGTCCACGCCGGCCGCACGTTCCCGTCTTGGTCGACGAATTCGTCGTAGCCGGCGCCCGGACCTTGGCGCAGGTCGAACAGTGCTTCCTGTGCGCGCGCGGCGCGATACCCGGCCAGCAGCCGGTCGGCGTCGTAGCGGTCGGGAGGAACCGCCGACGGCTCGCTGGAGTGCAACGCCATTTCAGCCATATCGCCCAATGCCATTACCGCAGAACGGTACGCACGCGCCGCAGGTCGAGGATGCCCGGCGCGCCGATATCTGTGGAAATTCGGGCCTGCTTTTCCCGGATGTCGGACAGGTCGAGCTTGCCCGGGGTGAAGCCGGTCGCCTCGAAGCGGCGGGCGCGGCGGGACTCGGCCTCAACGGCGTTGACCGGAGGCTCGTCGTAGGCGCGGCCGCCGGGATGGGCGATGTGGTAGGTGCAGCCGCCCCGCGACGTGCCGGTGGCCAGGTCGACCAGCTCGAACTGCAGCGGACCGTCGACCGTGATGCTCGGGTGCAGCGCGCTGGGCGGCTGCCAGGCCCGGAACCGCACCCCGCCGACATGAATGTCGGGGTTGTCGGTGGCCAGCAACGGAATCGGGTAGCCGTTGCAGGTCACCACGTAGCGGTGGCGGTCGGCGCCGATGATGCGAACCTGGATGCGCTCGACCGACGAGTCGACGTAACGGGCGGTCCCGGCGGCGGTGGCCTCCTCACCGAGGGTGTTCCACGGCTCGATCGCGCCGCGCAACTCGATCTCGACGCTGTCGAACACCGCGGTGCCGATGCGCGGGAACCGGAATTCGGTGAACGGGTCCAGCCAGCTGGTCTCGAACCGGATGCCGTGCGCGCGCAGGTCGGCGGCGACGTCGGCGATATCATGAATGAGGAAGTGCGGCAACAGATATCGCCCGTGCAAGTTCGAGTCGTGCCGGATCAGCGGAGCGCGCAGCGGCTCGTCCCAGAACCACGCCACCAGCGAACGCACCAGCAGCGACTGCACCATCGCCATCCGCAGATGCGGCGGCATCTCGAATCCGCGCAGCTCCAACAGACCCAGCCGACCACGCGGGCTGTCCGGGCTGTAGAGCTTGTCGATGCAGAACTCGGCGCGATGAGTGTTGCCGGTGATGTCGGTGAGCAGATGCCGCAGCGCGCGGTCGGTCACCCAGGGTTGCGGGCGGTCGTGCTTGGAAGACGAAGTAAGCCGGGCGATCTCGGCAAAGGCGATCTCGAGTTCGTAGAGGGCCTCGGCGCGGCCCTCGTCGACCCGCGGCGCCTGCGAGGTGGTGCCGACGAACCGCCCGGCGAACAAGTAGGACAGCGACGGGTGGCGTTGCCAATAGGTCAGCAGCGAGACCAGCAGGTCGGGGCGGCGCAGCAGCGGTGAGTCCTTGGGCGTGATGCCGCCCAGGGTGATGTGGTTACCGCCGCCGGTGCCGCCGTGGGTGCCATCGACGTCGAACGATTCCGTGGCCAGCCGGGCCAGCCGGGCCTGCTCGTAGAGCGTCTCCAGCTGTCGGGCTTGTTCAGCGAAACTGGCGGTCGGCGCGATGTTCACCTCGATCACCCCGGGGTCGGGGGTGATCGTCGTCGACGTCAGCCGCGGATCCGGCGGCGGTTCGTAGCCTTCGATCACGACCGGGCAGCCGATCTTCGCGGCCGCGGCCTCCAGCCGGCCAATCAGGTCGACGAAGTGTTCGAGGGCCTCGGTGGGCGGCATGAAAATGTAGAGCAGCCCGTCGCGAACCTCGGCGACCATCGCGGTGATCGGCGCATCGTCGGCGTCCTCTACCAGCGAGTCACCCTCAGACAGGCTCAGCGTCTCACCGACTGCGGTCGGGTCGGCGGCGAAGGACGTGCGTGGCGGCTTCCAGCTGATCGAATCCAGCGGCAGCCGCAGACCCGCCGGCGAATCCCCGTCCAGCAGCACGACGCGGCCGCGGCGCAGCCGCCAGTCGGCGCTGGCCCAGCCGAGGTCGTCGTCGCGGCGGTGCAGCGGCAGCACGAACGCCGCCGCGGACGTGGTGGAGTCGTCGAGGTGTGCCAGCAGCGCGGCGCGGCCGGCGGCGGTGTCGTCAGCGAGGTCGTCGTCGGATGCCACCGGATCGCCGTCGGGCTGACGGACTTTGGCCGCCAGCCGCGACAGCGGGTCCTCGTAGGCCGGCCGCACCTGTGACGGCGGCAGTCCCAGGCCGTCGGCGATGTCGGCGAGCAGCTTGTAGGCCGTCTCGTTATCCGCGGATGGGCTGCCGGAGTCGGGACTCCACGGGTCGGCCAGCAGCGCGTTGTCGGTCCACAACGGCTGCCCGTCGGCCCGCCAGTACAGCCCAATCTGCCAGCGGGGCAACGGTTCACCGGGATACCACCTGCCCTGCCCGCGCTGAATCAACCCTTGCGGGGCCCACGTCGCCTTGAGCCGGGCAGCCAGATCGGATGCCCGTTGGCGTTTGTGCGGGCCGTCGGCGGCGGTGGTCCATTCCTCGGATGACTTGTCTGGGTGGATGCCCGCCGAAACGAAGGTGGGCTCGCCGCCGATGGTGAGCCGAACATCGCCGGCGGCGAGGCGCTCGTCGACTAGGCGGCCGACTTCACAGATCGTGTGCCAAGCCTCGTCGGTGTAGGGCAGCGTGACGCGTGGGTCTTCGTGGATGCGGGTAACGGTGTTGCTGAATTCCAGCACCGATTCGCATGGCTCGATGCGGCCGGTGATCGGGGCCGCGCTCGACGGATGCGGCGTGGCCGCCAACGGGATGTGCCCTTCACCGGCGAACAGCCCCGACGTCGGGTCCAGCCCGATCCACCCGGCGCCGGGGATGTAAACCTCGGCCCATGCATGCAGGTCGGTGAAGTCGGCGGCCGGCCCCGACGGTCCATCGATCGCTTCGACGTCGGATGCCAGCTGTACCAGGTAGCCGGACACGAATCGGGCGGCCAACCCGAGCTGGCGCAGGATCGATACCAGCAGCCACGCGGAGTCGCGGCACGAGCCGATGCCGGTCCGCAGCGTGACATCCGGCGTCTGCACGCCGGGCTCCATCCGCAAGCTGTAACCGACGTCGGCGTTGATCGCCTGGTTGAGCGCGACCAGGAAGTCGATGGTCCGGGTGCCGGTCCGGACCGAGAAGTCACGGACCCACTCGGTGACCAGTTCACCGGGGCCGGAGCCGTCTTCGTCTTCGTCAACCGGCCGCAAGTACGGTTCCAGGTCGTCGGCGAGCGCTTTTGGATAACTCAGGCCACCGGCAGGCCAGGTCTCGGCCCAGTCCTCGATGAAGAAGTCGAACGGGTTGATCACCTTGAGGTCGGCGATGAGCCCGACGGTGATGGTCAGCCGGCTGGTGGGGTTCGGGAACACCAGCCGGGCAAGGAAGTTGCCCAGCGCGTCCTGCTGCCAGTTGATGAAGTGGTCGGACGGCTCGATGCGCAGCGAGTAGGCCTCGATGGGTGTGCGTGAGTGGGGCGCCGGGCGCAGCCGCACGACGTGCGGATATACCCGGACCGGCCGGTCAAAGGTGTAGCTGGTGCGATGCTCCAGCGCAACTTTGATGGTCATAACCGCTGATCCCATCACAACAGTCAGAAGGCTGCAGCGCAGCCCGATTTAACGTGGCCCGAGTGGCGTACCCGGTTTTGGGCGTCTGCCTTCCTAGGATCGCTCGGGTGGATGATCGTTACGGTCCGGATGTGCTGGCCCGCGACCCGCACAGCGCGCGACGGGTCAAGTCGGTTGAATTGCCAATAGAACTCGGCATGGTCGTCGAGGACGCCCAGACCGGCTATGTCGGCGCCGTGGTGCGTGTCGAGTACGGCCGGATGGAGCTCGAGGATCGGCAAGGCCGCACCAAGCCGTTCCCGATAGGTCCGGGCTACCTCGTCGACGGCAAACCGGTGATCCTGACCGCGCCCCGACGCCCGGCGCCCAGCGCGGTGACCCGCACAGCGTCGGGCTCACTGGCGGTGACCGGAGCCCATGCCCGAGCGGCCCGGGCCGGGCGGATCTACGTGGAGGGCCGCCACGATGCCGAGCTTGTCAAGCAGGTGTGGGGCGATGATCTGCGGCTGGAGGGTGTGGTGGTCGAATATCTCGGTGGCGTCGACGATCTCGTCGGCGTTGTCGGGCAATTCCGGCCCGGCCCCACGCGACGGCTCGGTGTGCTCGTCGACCACCTGGTGCCCGGTTCGAAGGAAGCACGGCTCGCCGAAGCGGTACGCCGGGGCCCGGGCGGCGCGCACACGCTGGTGGTCGGGCATCCGTTCGTCGACATCTGGCAAGCCGTCAAACCAGCCCGGCTGGGCCTCGCGGAGTGGCCGGTGATACCGCGTGGAATCGAGTGGAAACACGGGGTGTGTCAGGCGCTGGGCTGGCCGCACGCCGGCCAGGCTGACGTCGCCGCGGCATGGCGGCGCATCCGAGGGCGGGTCCGCGACTGGACCGATCTCGACGCGGCACTGATCGGCAGGGTGGAGGAGCTGATCGACTTCGTCACCCAGCCGTGAGCGGCGCGATCGGGCCACCGGCGAGCCGACGGTAGGTGTAGACCTGGATCAGCAGCGCCAGTGGGAAAGTCACGAGGAGCCCGAGGCCGCAGAGTAAGGCGCCGACCAGCACCAACAGGAATTGCACCACGAACGACAGCAGGGTGCTGCCGACATTGGCCCAGACTGTGGCGAAACTGGCCTTGAGCGCATCGATCGGCGGCAGGGCGCGATCGGTTGCGAACGCGATCGTGAACAGCGCGAAGAACGTGAAGACAAGGATCGCCACCAACGACAACAAGGCGAACACGAAACTGGGCAGCAGCGACACCGCATCCAAGACTGCGCTGATTACGCTGAGCAGCACGCCGGCCAGAATGACGTTGCCGAAGTTGCGCGGCTTGAAGAACGAACCGATGCTCACCGGCCTGCCATCGGCGAGGTCGAGCGCCCCGGACAGGAACGCAGCCTGCACGAAGATGCCGAACACGAACGACACGATCGACAACACGAGCATGCCGGCAGGGCCCAAACTCGTCGCAAACGATGCGCCGTAATCGCCCTCGACGTCGGCGGTGTTGGCAGTGGCGCCACCCATCAACACGAACACCAGCCCGTGTACGACCAACCCGATCAGCCCGAACAACAACGTCGCAACGACCAGCGGCACCCAGTTCTTTGTGAACTTGTTCCACGCCCACTTGACCGCATCGATCACGTCGAACGGCTGCCCGGGCGTCGGCGGATACCCTGGCGGCGGCGGCGGGTACCCAGGTTGCGGAGGCCCGTAGCCGGGAGGCGGCGGTCCGTAACCGGGCGGCGGTGGGGGCGCGCCATATCCGGGTTGCGGCGGGCCGTACCCCGGTGGCGGTCCAGGAGGTGGTCCATAGCCTGGCGGTGGGCCCGGAGGTGGTCCGTAGCCAGGTGGCGGTCCGGCGGGTGGTCCTGGCGGTGGGCCGTAGCCGGGCGGCGGCGGGTAGTCGCGGGGATTAGGGTTTCCGCCCCACGGATCGCTCGGGTTGCCGGGGTGCTCGGGGGGCTGGCTCATAGCCGGGAACTTAGCAAGTATTCGGCGGCCGTGCTGGGACCCGAACATCGTGATTCCATGTCGAGGCGGCGTGGTATGCCTGAACCGTGGCCGACGGTCTGTTCGACGTCCCTGACGCGACCAGCTTGACCGAACGCGCGCAGGGCGGTTCGGCCGCGGCGCCGTTAGCAGTGCGAATGCGTCCGGCCAGTCTCGACGAGGTGGTCGGGCAGGACCACCTGTTGCAGCTCGGTTCGCCGTTGCGCCGGTTGGTCGAGGGCTTGGGCGTGGCGTCGGTCATCCTCTACGGCCCACCCGGCAGCGGCAAAACCACGTTGGCCGCCCTGATCTCGCAAGCCACCGGCCGACGGTTCGAGGCGCTGTCGGCATTGTCGGCAGGGGTCAAGGAAGTCCGTGCGGTGATCGACGTGGCCCGTCGCGCCGCGGCCCACGGCGAACAGACCGTGCTGTTCATCGACGAAGTCCACCGGTTCTCCAAAACCCAGCAGGACGCGCTGTTATCCGCCGTGGAGAACCGGGTGGTGCTGCTGGTGGCGGCAACCACCGAGAACCCGTCGTTCTCGGTCGTCGCCCCGCTGCTGTCCCGGTCATTGATCCTGCAGCTGCGGCCACTGAGCGCCGACGACATCCGGACTGTGGTGCTGCGCGCGATCGACGACCCGCGCGGGCTGAACGGGCAAGACGTCGAGCCCGACGCCGTCGACCTGCTGGTGCAGCTTGGCGCCGGGGACGCCCGCCGCGCGCTGACCGCTTTGGAGGTCGCTGCCGAGGCGGGGGAGCGGGTCACCGTCGAGGCCGTCGAGCAGTCCGTGGACAAGGCCGCCGTCCGCTACGACCGCGACGGCGATCAGCACTACGACGTCGTCAGCGCGTTCATCAAGTCGGTGCGCGGCTCCGACGTCGACGCCGCATTGCATTACCTGGCCAGGATGCTGGTCGCCGGTGAGGATCCGAGATTCATCGCCCGCCGACTGATGATCTTGGCCAGCGAGGACATCGGAATGGCCGACCCGACGGCGCTGCAGACCGCCGTCGCCGCGGCGCAGACCGTGCAACTGATCGGCTTGCCTGAAGCCCAGTTGACCTTGGCGCACGCCACCGTGCACCTGGCCACCGCGCCCAAGTCGAACGCTGTCACCACTGCGCTGGGTGCGGCGATGGCCGACATCAAAGCGGGCAAGGCCGGGCTGGTGCCGCCGCACTTGCGCGACGGCCACTATTCGGGCGCGGCGGCACTGGGCAATGCGCAGGGCTACAAATACTCCCATGACGACCCGGATGGTGTTGTGCCGCAACAGTATTCACCGGACGACCTGGTCGGCGTGGATTACTACCGGCCGACCAGCCACGGCGCTGAGCGTGAGATCGCCGGCCGCCTCGAGCGACTGCGGGCGATCATCAGGCGCCGCTAACGTCGGACTCTTTAACACGGGCCACAGCAGCCCCACCGGCACCGCCGCAGGGAAGGTGGTATGGCTTCGGAAACGTGGGCGCATGCGATATCACGGGCGAAAGTGATATCGCCCGTGTCTCCAAAACCGTAGAAGGCAGACACCTGCTTCCAGCGGCTGAAGAGGCCGCTGAGACTGGTGGGACTCAGGCAGATTCCAGCCGGCTGGCCAGCGATCGCCCGGCGTCCAGCACATGACGCTCGGCGATACCGCGGGCCTTGTCGGCGTCGCCGTCGGCGAGCGCGGACACCAGCGCCTGGTGATCGTCCAACGAGTGATGCTCGTGCTCAGGGAACATTGCCAAGAAGTTCGACGGCACGACGCGGACGGCCTGCCGGATCTGCGCCATCAACCGCCGTGAATGGGCGGCTCGGTGGATCTCGCGGTGAAAATCCCAATTCGCGTCGATGTCGGTCGCCAGGTCGCGCAAGCGCTCGACGCCTTCGTGGGTGACCCGCCGCGCGGCCCATGCGGCCGCCTGGCCGGTCAGCACGCCCAGGATTGTGAAGCTATCCAACAAGTCCTCGGGGCTGATGCCGATCACCGTTATCCCGCTGCGCGGCGCGACCTTCACCAAGCCGTCGTAGGAGAGCTCGAGTAGGGCCTCGCGCACCGGGGTGCGGCTGGTAGCGAACTCCTTGGTGATGGCGTCGAGGTCGAGCCGGCTACCAGCGGGCAGCGCGCCGGTGAGAATGCGGTCGCGCAGCTCGCGTGCGGCGCGCTCGCGCACCGTGCCGGCGATGTCGTTGGGCATAGCGATGACCTTATGCCAATCTCAAATCTAACACTTGAAATCTAATATATCAGATGTTAGACATCAGGAATGATTACAAGACAAATGGCGCTTGTCGCCTTTATGCAAGCGGGCAGCACCTCGGTCTACGCGGGGTCGTGGCGTCATCCCGCAACCGAGCACGGCTACCTCGACGCCTCGTACTACGCCAAGATCGGGCGGCAACTTGAAGAGGGCTGCTTCGACCTGATGTTCTTCGACGACCGGCTCGCGATGCCCGGTATCTACGGCGGCTCGGTCGCCGACGCGGTGAAGTACGGCGCGCGGCCGGTGAAGCTGGACCTGTCGATCGTGCTCGGTGTGCTCGCGCAGGCGACGTCGCGGATCGGTCTGGGCGCGACCTGCTCGACCACCTACTACACGCCGTTCCATGTGGCGCGTACGTTCTCCACCCTGGACCACCTGTCCGGCGGGCGCGCGGCGTGGAACGTCGTCACCTCGGTCAACGACAGCGAAGCCCAGAACTTCGGCCTCCAAACGCATCTGGGCCATGACGCCCGTTATGACCGCGCCGAGGAGTTCATGGACGCTGTCGTCGGCCTCTGGGACACCTGGGACGACGACGCGATCCTGCACGACCGGGTCAACGGCGTCTACGCCGACCCGGACAAGGTGCACGAACTCAACCACCACGGGGAGTTCTTCTCGGTGCGAGGGCCGCTGACCGTGCCGCGCAGCCCGCAGGGCCGGCCGGTGATCATCCAGGCCGGCTCGTCGGGCCGCGGTCGTGAATTTGCTTCGCGCTGGGCCGAATTGATCTTCACCGGCGACCCGGGTATCGAGGTGGCCCGCAGCCACTACGCCGACCAGAAGGAGCGCATCGGCGCCGCCGGCCGCGACCCGCAGTCGGTCAAGGTCTGTCCGATGGCCTACGCCGTGGTGGGGGAGTCGGAGGATCATGCCAAAGAACGCGAACAGGTCTTCCTCAACAATCTGGTGCACCCGATGGCGTCGCTGACCCTACTCTCGGAGTTGATGAACTACGACTTCTCCCAGCACGATCTGGACGACCCGATCACCGACGAACTCATCGACTCGGTGTCCGGTATCCGTGGCCTGGTGCAGAATTTGCGTGCCCACATCGGCGACACCATCACACTGCGCGAGCTGGCCGGCCACCGCGCCACCCTGCTGCAGGGCCCACGCTTCGTCGGGACCGGCGCGCAGGTCGCCGATCAGATGGAGGAGTGGTTCGACGGCGGTGCGTGCGACGGGTTCGTCCTGGCGGCAACGCATCTGCCCGGCGCGTTCGAAGACGTGGTGCGAATGGTGGTCCCGGAGTTGCAGCGGCGCGGCCTGTTCCGCGACTCCCACAGTGGCTCGACCCTGCGCGAGCACCTCGGCCTGCAACGGCCGGTGTGCGCGCCCGTCGGAGCATAATGCTCGAAGGCATCCGCGTCCTCGACGCCGCCACTTTGGCCGCGGCACCGCTGGCGGCCACCTATCTCGGCGAGTTCGGCGCCGACGTCATCAAGATCGAGCAGCCTGGCAGCGGCGACCCGATCCGCAGCTGGGGCAACCAGATTGACGGCGTCGGGCTGATGTGGAAGTCGTTGTCCCGCAACAAGCGTTCGATCACCCTGGACCTGCGCGTGGCCGAAGGCCAGGCGCTGCTGCGTCGCCTGGTCGAACACGCCGACGTGCTGATCGTCAACACCCGGCCGGCGACCCTGCGCAAGTGGGGGCTGGACTACCCGGCGCTGCGGGCCGTCAACGACCGCATCGTCATGCTGCACATCACCGGCTACGGGCTGACCGGACCGAAGAGCGAGCGGCCCGGCTTCGGCACGCTTGGCGAGGCGATGAGCGGCTTTGCCAACATCACCGGCCAGGCCGGTGGACCGCCCACCCTGCCGCCGTTCATGCTGGCCGACGGGGTGGCATCGCTGAACGCCGCCTACGCGGTCATGATGGCGCTCTACCACCGCGACGTGCACGGGGCGTCCGGCCAGTTGATCGACATCAACCTGATCGATCCGCTGGCGCGGCTGCTTGAGCAGACGCTGTTGGGCTACGACCAACTCGGGCTGGTGCCGACGCGGGCGGGAAACCGCTGGGACATCTCCGCGCCGCGCAATACGTATCGCACGGCCGACGACCGCTGGCTGGCCATGTCGGGCAGCTCACCGCAGCTGGCGCTGCGGGTGTTCCGCGCGATCGGGCGCGCCGACCTGGTCGACGACGCCGACTTCTCTGACCCGCAGCGGCGGCTGGCGCGGGCCCGCGAGGTGGACCAGGTGGTCGCCGACTGGGTGGCCACCAAGACGTTGGCCGAGGCGATGGAGATTCTCGACGCCGCCGAGGTGGCCGCCGCGCCTGTCTACGACATCACCGATCTGGTCGCCGACGAACAGCTGGCGCATCGCGAGGTCTTCGTCAAGGTCGGCGACGACGAACTGGGCGCGATGACCGTTCAGGCGCCGGTGCCGCGGTTCTCGGCGGCGACCGGGCGGGTGCAGCATCTGGGCCCGCGGATCGGTGAGCACAACGCCGAGGTGTACAGCGAACTGCTCGGCCTCACTGGCGGCGACGTCGACGAGCTGCGCGCCCGCGGTGTGCTGTGAAAGGAAAATGGGCATGACGTCGAAGACATCACTGCTGCGCCGCTCGGAGCTGGCCGTTCCCGCGAGCAACGACCACATGTTCGCTCATGCTGCCGCCTCCGAAGCCGACCTGGTATTCCTCGATTTGGAAGACGCCGTCGCACCGGCACATAAAGAGGCGGCACGCGCCAAAGCCATTAGCGCGCTAACCGAACTCGACTGGGGACGGACCGTGCGGGCGATCCGCATCAACGGGCTCGACACCCCGTGGTGCCACGACGACATCGTCGAGGTCGTCACCGACGCCCGGGAGAACCTGGAGACCATCATCATCCCGAAAGCGCTACGGGCACGCGATGTTTGGTGGGTCGACGTGCTGTTGACCCAGC
>Ga0209656_10001362_pt1 | contig 15957 bp, 12 predicted proteins | sample BogFormECP12_OM2_FD_188239 | JGI IMG/M metagenome (GOLD analysis project Ga0209656, IMG submission 188239) | Bog forest soil microbial communities from Calvert Island, British Columbia, Canada - ECP12_OM2 (SPAdes) (version 2) | ecosystem: Environmental > Aquatic > Freshwater > Wetlands > Bog ... | reverse complement strand
CTCCGGCACCATGGAGCACCGACCTCTGGCCGACGGCCGCGCCACTATATCCCATCCCGCGGCCCAGCCGGTTTCATCCACCGCGGGTCGGCCCAAGGCCGGTGGGAAACTCGCAAGCGACCAAGCGGATTACGCGATAAACGGAGATCCGTTGGCGGGGGACCGAGAGTTCGAATCCATCCCCCTCCAGCAGACAGTCTGTCTCTCTCCCGCAGCCGCTTTCGAAGGTTGAGAACCCCGCTTTTCCGCGCGGGTCTGGCAGCTGGCTTGGCGACCGGGTCAGCAGAGAACGCGCCAGGCTTTCCATTGCGCGCCAACCGGCACCGCAACGCCCTCTTCCACCAATGGGTTTCGCAAAACCAGCTACTACCGCTATGGGGCCAAGGGATTTTGGTCGACTACCGGCGCAAGATTTGTCGCCGCGGTCGCGAGCTCCTAGCTCACGGCTTCTGTACGCCGATCGGCATTTGCGGGTTCTAAGAGCTCTAACTTGAGTCGGCAAGGCATCCTGGATATTCGGCGACTGGCGCGAGGGGGAGGAAATTTGCGAGCACTTGGGCTCGCTTTCGGATGACAGGGGGGAGCAGCCGTCTTCGGGACGAAGCGTGACCTACAATCGATCCAGCGTATCCTGGATTGCAGTGTCAAGGAACTAAAGATCTCGCAAACGCCGTGCCCGAGCAGAGCTGGATCTCCGGGACCTCGCTACCGACGCGGTTGTAACACTTCCATGATTGATCTAGCGCAAGGTATTCGCCGCGTTTTCTCGCTCTAACTCGCTCATCTGCAGAGGGGCGGCATGCTAGCGAGGTTAGATATGACAACGAAAACCGAAGTGGTCGAACGCCTGGGAGAGAAGGCCGTCCTGCTGCCTTCGCTCATCGGCGATGCGCTCGCTGCCAATGATCGGATCAAGCTCCGCTTGAGCCTTCTCCAAGAAGCGGCTGCGCAGGCGCAAACTCCCAGCCGCGAGCCACGCTCGTTCCGCACCGAGCGACAGGCCGCTCGCCTCGACGCACCGGATTTCGACTCGTTGGTCGCGGGTGTCCGCGCACTCGGCCCGAGACGTCTGTTCGTCCCGGGGGCAAGCAAATTGGTCGCCGGCATGACCTCCGACCTCTCGGCTATGCTCGCCCCCCTCCAAGCGAGCGACAGGGAAGCCAGCCGCGCCTTCGTCGTTCGGGCTGGGGCGTTGACAAAATCCCTTCCCGTGGCCGAAGGCGACCAGCTCGATTTGACCGACATCGATGAACTCGCGTCAGCCGTTCGTACCGACCGAGACAGCGTCCACCTCCTCGTCATGGATCTTCATAAGGCGCTCAACCGTCTCGCCGCGGATACGGCGCTCGAAACCCTCGATGGGGCGCGCGTGCATCATCTCGATGAGCGCGACCGCGCCCGGGTGAAGGCATTCATGCGGGGGCTCAATCGCACCGCCCCACTGGCCTTCGGTCATCCCGGGCTTGGCACCACGGCGGTGAGCGCGAACGGACGCCTTACGATACAGAACGACATTGGGACGACGGATGCGCATGTGCTGGTCGTGCATGTCGAAGACAAGGCTGTGACCGTCACCTACACCGACATTCATCGGCCACGGACCAAATTCTTCATTTCTCTGTTCGAAGGCCAAGGCGTCGCGTGGAGCCCTCTTGCCGAGCAGAACGCGCAAGGGCTCAGCGAGGACGTCTTCTACCTTTTGACCGGCCGGTATTCCTCCGATGACGAGGATGCAGTCGAACACTTTGTGGAGTTTCTCGGGTCACGGATCGTCTTCCTGATCGACTGGAACAAGGCGCGCAAGGCGCTGCAAACCTTCGTCGGCAAGAACGCAGCGATCGATTTGCTGATCTGGGCGGCCGCGCACGATCTCGGGCACCGCGCCTTTGTCGATCTCGGTGGCGCGGATCTGGTTTTCGAAGCGGTCCATCGTGCCGCGGCTGGGCGCATTCCCTACGGCGTACGGCTCGACGAAGCCCTAGGTGCCTCCGAATGCGTGGAATTTCTGCAACGTGTCCTGCGCGACACCAGCCAAGGGCTATCGGCTGGACGCACCGCACGGCTCATTCGTGACGAAGTCCAGGCTGATCTCTCGCGCAGATTCGAAACAGCCGAGAGCTCCGTCCTCACGGTGCTCGTTCGTCATCTCGGATTGTCGCGGATCCTTGCCGGCGCGATCTCTGATGTCCTCACCGCGTCGGGCTCGGTTACACCGGCTGAAAGGCATGCCCTCGCCCAGCGGGCCAAGCGGCTCGAAGAGAAGGCCGATCGACTGACCGTATCAGCGCGCGAAATCGCCGCCCGTATCCGCGAAGCTGGCATGTTGCGACCGGTGGTCGACGAAATCGAAAATACGACCGATGCCTTGGAGGATTGCGCATTTCTTCTCAGCCTCGTTCCTGAAGCGGAAGCATCAGTGCTCGCCGTGGCGCCGCTGGCCCAGCTCTCCGAGATTGTGACTGACAGTGTCGGCAATCTGGTTCGCGCCGTCGAGGCCGCGTCGCGGCTTCCCGCGGGCCAGCGCGCCGATGCGGTCGCCTCGCTGCAAGCGATCGATGCGGTGGTGAATGCGGAGCGGAGTGCCGACGCTGCCGAGCGCGATACGTTCGCGGCGCTCATGGCTGGGGCTCGCAGCGATGCGCGGCCTCTGGTGCTCGGCCTCGAGATCGCGCGAGCGCTCGAAAAAGCAACCGATCACCTATCACATTCGGCGCTCTCGCTCCGCGATCGTGTTCTCGAGGAGTTATCGGCATGAACCGTTACGCCCCGCTCTACATCGGCACAGCCGGTCAATCCGACGAACTGACGCCCGAACTGGCCGGGTCAAAGGCTGCAATGATCTGGCAAATGAACCGGCTGGGCTTGAACGTGCCGCCGGCATTCGTCTTGCCGACCGAGCTTTGCGCGTCGGTCAATCGGAACGATCCGCAAGCCCTCGCGGCGCTCGACCAAGGGCTGCGCGACGGGATCGGCCGGTTGGAGGAGACAACCGGCCGCCGTCTCGGCGGCGATCGCGCGCCCCTTCTCGTCTCGGTGCGCTCGGGCGCGGCAAAGTCCATGCCCGGCATGTTGGCGACCATTCTCGATGTGGGCCTCAATGCGCAGAGCGTTCGCGGGTTGATTGGCCTGACCGGCAATCCCCGCCTTGCCTGGGACAGTTATCGGCGTTTCACGGAGAACTATTCTGAAATCGTGAATGGCGCGCCATCGGGTATCTTTGCGGCAAGCCTGACGGAAATGATTCGATCTGAGAACGTTGAAGGCGAGAGCGAGCTTGACTCGGAGGCCCTTGAGCGGCTGACGCGTGATTTTCGTGCCTTGGCAGCCAAGACCGTCGGCCGCGCAATTCCCGACAACCCGATTGAGCAGCTCGAGGCCGCGGCGCGCGCCGTTTATCGCTCCTGGGAAAGCCCGCGGGCAGAGGAATACCGCCGTCTCAACAAACTTGACGGGCTCAACGGCACTGCCGTCACGATTCAGGCGATGGTCTTTGGTAATGCTGGCGGAAAATCGGGCGCCGGTGTCGCATTCTCGCGAAATCCGGCAACTGGCGCGAAGGAGCTCTATGTCGATTTTCTCGTGGATGCTCAAGGCGAGGATGTGGTCGCCGGTCGACGAATGCCCGGCAATGCCGATTTGTTGGCGGCCGGGCTTCCACAAGTGGCAAGAGAACTCGCCGACGGTGCCGCTCTCCTCGAACGCGAATTCCGCGACCTCCAAGACGTCGAGTTCACAGTGGAGAATGGCAAGCTGTTCTTCCTGCAGACGCGGTCGGCTAAACGAACGCCGCGGGCGGCGTTGCACGTTCTTGTCGATTTCGTTCGTGAAGGCCTCCTCGATCCGAGAACGGCGCTGTCTCGCGCGGCGGAGATTGATCTTGAACGCGCTCGCATCACTCGCTTCGCGAACAAGGTTCCGGCGATCGCCACCGCCCTATCTGCCTCTCCCGGCGTCGCTACTGGTCGCGCCGCCTTCGATAGTATCCGCGCCAAGGCGCTGGCGGCCGCAAAAGAACCGGTAATTCTCGTGCGGCACGAGACATCGACCGATGATGTCAGCGGTTTCGCAGCATCTGCCGGCATTCTCACCGCAGTCGGAGGGCGGACCGCCCACGCCGCGGTCGTCGCGCGTCAACTCGGCAAGGTCTGTCTGGTGGGTTGCCGCGACCTAAAAATCGACGAAGGAGGACGTTGCGGAGAAATTGCCGGAAAGAAGATCGATGAAGGTGACTGGATTTCCCTTGATGGCGAAACCGGCGAGATAATGCTCGGTCGGCTGGATATCGTTGCGGAACTGCCGCAAGCCGAACTCGCAGCTATCGATGAGTGGCGACGCAGTGGAGATTGCAGCCAGGTTGCGGGCGGTCGCGGGCAGGTAGGACGTTCGCAGAGTGCCTGCGCCGATGGGTCGTCAGGGTAGATCCTTGAGTATGCCTCCACCGAAAATCCTTTCCTTGACTCAGATCAAGAGGCCGAAGCAATGCCGATCATCGGGATCGATCTGGGACGGCCGAATTTCACCGCAACCCGGCCACATCACCTGTTCCGCGCCGGATTGCGGTCCATCCGATCCTGTCGATTGCCGAATTCCTAGTGGGTCGGATCGCCGATTCCGATCAACGGCAAGGGCAGAGTCCATTCGCCATCTCCTTATGTGGCCAAGCTTAGTTAGGATCCCTTGATTTTGGTCAAACGCCTTTGATGCAGATTAAAGTCTGCCGCTGGCTGCCCAGCCGAATCCTCGGCGCTGCGCGTGTGCAAGCAACACGGCGACCGCCGCCGAGGCCAGGCGCGTCCGCAGATTATCCGCGCGGCTGGTCAGGATGACGGGAATTCGGGCGCCGAGCAGAATGCCGGCGCCGTCCGCTTTGGCCAAATAAATGAGCTGCTCTACCAGCATGTTCCCGGCGTCCAGATCGGGTGCCAGGAGAATGTTGGCCCTACCGGCGACCGGCGAGACGATTTGCTTTTCCCGAGCCGCCAGCTCGCTCACGGCGCTGTCGAAAGCCAGGGGGCCGTCAATGAGACCGCCGGTGATCTGCCCTCGATCGGCCATTTTGCAGAGCGCGGCCGCTGCGAGAGTCGAGGGGACCTTCGCAGTGACTGTCTCCACAGCCGAGAGCACGGCCACCTTGGCTTCGTTGAAGCCCAGGACGCGCGCGAGGTCGATGGCGTTTTGGCAGATGTCCCGCTTGTCCTCGACGGTCGGGAACATGTTGATCGCGGCGTCGGTGATGATCAGCGGGTTCGGATCGGTGGGGACGTCCATGACAAAGGCGTGGCTGACGCACCGCGCCGTCCGGAGACCCGTTTCCGGCGCCGTCATCTCATCCATCAGCTCACCGCTGTCCAGGCTCCCCTTTATCAGGGCTTCCACCTCACCGGCCCGCGCCAGAGCGACGGCCTTTGCTGCGGCAGCGTGGCTGTGCTCCGCGCCGACAATCTCATAGGACGAAATGTCGATGTTCCCGGCCGCCGCCGCCGACTGGATCTTGGCCTCGGGTCCGACGAGGAGCGGAACGATCAGATGTGCTTCCGCGGCCCTGACGGCGCCCTCGAGCGACAGGGCGTCGCAAGGATGCACGACGGCCGCTCTAATCGGTTCGAGAGATGCACATCGCGCAATGAGCTGCTCGTACCGATCATGCCGGCGAAGTTGAACTTCCGAGAGCGCGACGCGATGACGCCGGATCTTCTCCGCGGGCGCCATCACCACCGCCGTGCCGGTAACAACCTCGTCCCCACTCTGATTGACGCAGCGACAGTCGAAAATAATGATCCGCTTCTCCGGCCGCTTCTCTTTTGCGGTCACGGTGACCGTAATCGCGTCGCCGAGGCCGACTGGCTTTCGAAATTGCAGGTCCTGCCCCAGATAGATTGTCCCGGGGCCGGGGAGCTGTGTGCCAAGGACGGCGGAAATCAGCGCGCCGCTCCACATCCCATGGCCGATGATCCGGTGGAATATGCTCGCATCGGCATAGGCCTCGTCCAGGTGCGCCGGGTTGATGTCCCCGGACATCAGGGCAAAGGGCGCGATGTCGTCCTTCGAGAGCGTCCGCGTCAGACTGGCAGAGTCGCCGATCGCAATCTCATCAAAGGTGCGATTTTCGATGACGTCATCGGGTTCCATCGGCGTGCCTCCCGAGAATTGTCAAGCACCGGAGTCTCAGGGCCGTCGGACATAAAGGCCCGGTGCATCCCGAAGCGGTCGATATCCTTTTTCGGGCGCCCCTATCGGCGGCGGGGAAATTCTTTCGGTGGAATGTCGGGCGAGCCAGGCTTGCCATTCGGGCCACCAGGACCCTTGTCGGATCGGCGTTTCCTCCTGCCACGTGTCAGGATCCATGTAGGGTTCTTCCGGGCGCCGCGTCCTAATCCGAAAGGTGCGTCCGGGGTGCCCGGTTCGCTGCCGACACCGGCATTGTGGCCGCCGCTCTTCAGCACGAAGGTGATCTCAACAGTGGTAACGAGATGGATCTTGGAGACCGAGCGCCACGGCGCGACATGATCCGTGACCGTGCCGACACCGAAGTGCGGCACTCGGATGTCGGTGAACCACACCGGCCGGCCATCGAGCTCGAAGCGCCCCTCAGCCAAGTCGTTGTCGAGGAACAGCCGGCGCAGATACTCGGAATGCATGCGATATGGCATTCGGGTGGCGTCCGCATTCCACGCCATCAGGTCGTTCAAGCGTCAGGTTGTGGCGGGAGACTTTGGAGCTGGATCGTCGGTGTCGATCGTGGCACTACGGCACGTTGCCGATCGTCCTCAACGCGCATTACGAAATTGTCGGGTTCACCCTCCCGGAGACGGCGGCGAAAGGCACTGGACGCTGATGTTCGATACCAACGTTAGGGGCAAGCACGAGAAAGAAGATTTTGCCATCGGCCATTGCTACAACGCCGCGGGACGATCATTCCTACAGTTCGCGTTACAGGCGGACCAGTAACCCTGCCGTCGCCACCGGTCACGCTGGGACCAGAACCGCCACCGGGAGATCGGCAAACAGCCGCCGCGCCGCCACGCCGCCGTCCTCGACGGACACGGCGCGGCCGGTCAGCAGTTCCCGCAACCGTGCGTTCTGCAAACAGGCCGATATCGGCACCGTGTCGTCGCCCGGCGCGTCAAAACGCTCGGGCGCCCCGGGAAACCGGCTCGCCGCGACAAGGGCGGCGGCATCGTCGTGTTGCCGGACAAAGCAGCACAGCCGATCGCCTTGGGCTCCTTCTACCATGACGGGCTCGTAGCTACCGTCAGCAAACAAATCCGGGTGGCCGCGGCGATACTCCAGCAGCGTGGCGATGACCGCGAGCTTGATCCGACCATCCGGCCAAGCCTCAGCCAGGCGGCGCACCGTGCCGCAGCGATCCCGGGCCAATGCGTCGGTCACCTCCGCCAGCGCCTTCTCCCGCAGAGGGTAATCGACGGGCCTGCGGTTGTCGGGGTCGACCAGGTTCAGATCCCACAGCTCGCCGCCCTGATAGAAATCCGGCACGCCGGGCAGGGTCAGCTTGAGCACCGTCTGAACCAGGCTGTTGCCGATCCCGAGCCGCGCCACCCGCTCCGCGAACGGGCGAAACAGCGTCAGAAAAGCGCCCGACCGCGACGGATCGAGAGCCGCTTCGACAAAGGCCAACACGCCCCGCTCGTATTCCTCGTCGGGCCTCGCCCAGCTCGTGCGCAGCTTGGCTTCCCGCAGCGACTTTCTCATCACCCGAACGAGACGCTCGGAATACGCTGCGAGAATGTCGGGGCCGGGCTCGTCGGCACCAATCAACTCGGCCGGCCAACTGCCGAGCAACAGCTGATAGAAGGCGTACTCGGCGTTTCGATCGGGGAGGCCGGCGCTCTCGACGTCTCCGCGCGCCGCCCGCAGCACCCGACTCCACGCGATCGCTTGCCGTCCCCATTCGTCGGGCATGTCTGCGAGTACCGCCAGCCGGGCGCGGCTGTCCTCGCCGTGCTTCGTATCGTGCGTTGAGGTCGCCAGCATGGTGTGCGGCCAATGTCTCGCGCGCAGGGCGTTTGCGTGGTGGAATGCCGGCAGGGTCAAGCCGAGCCGGTCAGGATTCCCGCCGACCTCGTTGAGCGCGAGAAACCGGTTGTAGCGATAGAACGCGGTGTCCTCGAGCCCCTTTGCCATGACCGGGCCGCTGTATTGCTGCAGTTTCATGGCAAAACGCACGACGGAATAGCGGCTGAAGCCGCTGCGCGGCGCGGCGACCATATCGGTCGAGAGGAGAGCGTGCAGGAAATCGAAAACACTCGGATCGATGTCGGTTTCGAGCTGTCGGGCCTGGCCGATGGCCCAGTCCAGCTCGCGCCGGTCGGCATCGGCGGGCGCGGCCGAGCCGTCTACATAGGTGCGATAGACCGGGAAGCAGGCGACCACCTCCTTGATCGCCCGCTGCAGAATATTTTGCGTGAAGTCCTCGCTGCGCGGATTTTGCCGAGCGACGCGCGCGCCGTCACGGGCGAGCACGTTAAGCTCGCTCGCCATCTCATTCTCCATGATGCGGATCTTTGAGGTCCGCACGATTTCAGCAAACGACCGGCGCTCGCCGGTGAACTCAACGTAGGCGCGAGTCAGACCGTCTTCCGCCGCGGGGTCGACGAGGAGCGCCAGCGCCAAATTGGTGAAATCGTATCCGGTCGTTCCCTCGACCGGCCAATCCTTGCGCAAAGACTCTTGGTGCCCGAGGATTTTCTCGACGACAAGATAGAACGGGCGCGCGGCTTGGTGGCGCAGACGTTCCAGATACGCCTTCGGGTCGAGGAGCCCGTCGAGCGTGCCCTGCTCGAGCAGCCGCAGCGCGAGGACATGGGTGTGGTCAAACAATTCGGGCAATTCCATCCGCAGCCCGGCAAGGTCGTTGATGTCGAAGAAGCGGCGATAGTTGATGTCGTCGCCGGCGACGCGGGAATGCGCAGCGCGCCAATGCTGGTCCCGGATCAGGGCGTCGAGCATGGCCGGGTTGCCATTCAGATGGCTCACGGCCGCGTCGATGGCCTGTTGCACCGCGGGGTCGCTGCGGGCAAGCCTGCCGAGCTCCGCTTTCGGCTCGCCGGCGCGGCGAACGATCTGCGGACGCCAATCCGGCAGGCCGGCAAAAGTATCTCCCATTCGCTCCAGCTCGGGATCGGCATCGCCGAGGATGCGCGAGTAGTGCAGCGGGCACGTTGGCAGTTTGTGTCGATCGTACGCCCACACCGCAAAATCGCCGTTGGCGCGGTCGAATTTGAGAGCCAGCTTTCCCGCCTCGAGTTCGATGCTATACTGTTCGCCGAGAAGCGGAACGAGCAGTTTGGCGCGCAGGTAGGGATGGTCCGGCTTCCAGTCGATGTCGAACCAGCCTGCGTATACGGATTCCTGGCCCCATTCGAGCACGTCGAGCCACAAGGGGTTGTCAGCCCCGCCGACGCCTATGTGGTTGGGGACGAAGTCTAGGATCTAACCCAGGCCATTTTCGTCGAAGGCCGCGACCATCCGGTCGAAATCGGCTTGGTCGCCGAGTTCGGGGTTCAGTGACCGGTGATCGACAATGTCGTAGCCGTGGGTGCTGCCGGGCCTCGCCTTCAAATAGGGCGAGGCATAGACATGGCTGATCCCCAGCCGCGCAAGATAAGGAGCGAGCCTCGCCGCATCCACAAAGCGGAACCCCTCGTGAAACTGAAGCCGGTACGTGGCGAGCGGAATCATGTTCGACTATCGCGGCTGGTTGTGACATGGGCAATGCCCGGGCACCAGTTTAGCCTTCGGCCGCGTGCTTTTTCAGTTGCGGAAGGGGTCAGGAAAGGGTCCGCCCTCTATACCGTCCACTCCTCGCCGCCGCCGACCGATCCGTGCAACAAGGCCTTGCGCAGCAAGATCACCACCGAGCCACTCCTGTTCCAGGCGCGCCGGTTGATGTGCTCGATCAGCTCGTTGCGGACCGCCTAGTTAAAGGCGGTGAGGTAGCCGAGGCTCGGCACCGGATCGATCTCATTGTCGAATAGCTGAATCCGATCCACCCGATCGACTGACGACCCCAAAAATCGAAAATGTTATAGCACGGGCTCGTGCGACGGCGCCGGCTCACCTGGGTCAAGGTTCGTCGTCTTGAAGATCGTCGAAATCGCTTGACATAGATCAAAGCGCCGGCGAGCTGCGTGATCGAGCCTGACATGGTAATCCCGGTTGGAGGAACGAACCATGGCGGTACGAGTTGCGATCAACGGTTTTGGCCGGACGGGCCGGATGGCCCTGCGCGCGGCGCATGAGACGAAGTGCCAGGATGTCGAGGTAGTCGCGATCAACGACCTCGGCCCGGTCGCGACCAACGCCCATCTTCTCAAATACGACAGCGTGCACGGGCGTTTCCCCGGCGAGGTCACCGCTGGCGATAATTGGATGGATATCGGTCGCGGCAAGATCGCGGTGACTGCAGAACGTGACCCGGCAAAGCTCCCTTGGCGCAATCTCGGCGTCGATGTGGTGCTCGAATGCACCGGCATCTTTACCAATCGAGCGGCTGCGGCGAAGCACCTCGAGGCCGGGGCGAAACGGGTGATCGTCTCGGCGCCGGCCGAGGGCGCCGACATGACCGTCGTGATGGGGGTCAACAACCAGGAGCTGAGGCCCGAGCACAAGGTCATCTCGAACGCCTCGTGCACGACCAACTGCCTCGCACCGGTGGCCTATGTGCTGCAACAGGGCATCGGCATCGAGCGCGGCTACATGACGACAATCCATGCCTATACAGGCGACCAGAACATTGTTGATACGCTGCACAAGGATTTGCGTCGCGCGCGTGCCGCGGCGCTATCGATGATCCCGACCTCGACCGGCGCGGCTAAGGCAGTCGGTCTCGTCCTGCCGGCGCTCAAAGGAAAGCTCGATGGAACTGCAATTCGGGTGCCCACCGCGAATGTGTCGCTGATCGACTTCAAATTCGACGCTGCCCGCGATACTTCGCGCGAGGAGGTCAATACGCTGATGGAGAAGGCAGCGGAATCGAACCAGCTGCGCGGCATCCTCGGCATCAACAAGGCGCCGACGGTCTCGGTCGACTTCAATCACGACCCGCACAGCGCAACGTTCGATGTGACGCAGACGCAGGTCCTCGACAAACGCTTCGTCCGCGTCCTCGCCTGGTACGACAACGAATGGGGATTCTCGAACCGCCTGGTCGAGGTTACGGCCTATTTCGGTCGATTTGGCTGAGCGCGTCGAATTTTTCATGCCCGCGGGCCAACGCCTTGCCAACAGGAGCTGACGATCCATGCCGAGATTTCGCACCCTCGATGACATTGATGTCCGCGGAAAGCGGGTGTTGCTGCGCGCAGATCTGAACGTACCCTTCAAGGACGGCGTTGTGACCGATGCCACCCGGATCGAGCGGCTCGCACCGACGATCGTGGCGCTGATCGACAAAAGCGCAAAGGTCATCGTGATGTCCCATTTCGGACGTCCGAAGGGGAAGAGGGATCCGGCCTTTTCCCTCCGGCCGCTGATAGCGCCGCTAAGCCGGGCGATTGGCGGCCGGCATGTGGTCTTCGCCGAGGATTGCATTGGTGCAGAAGCAAAGCGCGTCGTCGAGGCGCTTCGGCCAGGGCAGGTCGCTCTCCTCGAAAATCTTCGCTTCCACAAGGAGGAGGAAGCGAACTCGCCCGATTTCGCGCGTGCGCTTGCCGAGCTGGGCGATGTCTACGTCGACGATGCCTTCTCCGCCGCGCACCGCGCGCACGCCTCGATCGACGCGCTGGCTCGGTTGCTGCCAAGTGCGGCCGGGAAGCTGATGCAGGCCGAGCTCACGGCCTTGACGGCGGCCCTCGAAAAGCCAACGCCACCCGTTCTGGCGCTGATCGGCGGGGCGAAAGTGTCGACCAAGCTCGATGTCCTGCGCTTTCTGATCGCCAAGGTCGATATCCTCGTTGTCGCCGGAGCGATGGCGAACACGTTCCTCTTTGCCGAGGGTCGAGAAATCGGCCGTTCGATGTGCGAACGCGACATGGCCGACAGCGCGCGCCAGATCCTCGCCCTGGCGCGCCAGCGGAACTGCCGAGTCATCTTGCCCGAGGATGCAGTAGTGGCCAGCGTACTCAAGCCGGGCGTTGCCGCCCGAACGGTCGGGATCGAGGCGGTCCCGAGCGATGTGATGATCCTCGATATCGGCCCGGAGACGGTGACGCGCATCGCCGCCGTTCTCGACGAAGCACGCACCCTCGTCTGGAACGGGCCGCCTGGCGCTTTCGAGACGCCGCCCTTCGATCGCGGTACGGTGGCCGTGGCGAAGAAGATCGGCGAGCTCACCCGCGCCGGGAAGCTGCTCAGCGTCGCCGGCGGCGGCGACACGGTCGCGGCCCTCGACGCCGCCGGGGTCACGGAGGAACTGTCCTACGTCTCGACGGCAGGCGGCGCGTTCCTCGAATGGCTGGAAGGTCGCGAGCTACCCGGGGTCGCAGCCCTTGCCGCAGCTGTTCCAGATCAATGAGATTCGAAAAGCTCCGATAAACAGCGCACCCGTCATCTCGAAAATGGACGCGTTCTGCCGGAGCTCCGACCATAGCGGCGGAGCATCCTAACTAACTGCATCAGGCCCTGATCTTTACACAGTCAGGAGATCGGTGCCCGGAGCACCTAATCGATGTAGTCGGAGCCCAATCGCGAGCATAAACGAGCCGGTCGAAACCGAGGGCAATGGAGAAACCCACCCCCGTTTAGGGCTTCACCTGGAGGAGATCATGGTCCAACTCATCCTTCTACGGCACGGCGAGAGCATCTGGAACCGGGACAACCGTTTCACCGGCTGGACGGACGTGGATCTTTCCGACAACGGCGTTGGAGAAGCGCATCGGGCGGCGGCCCTCCTCAAGACGCATGAGATCGTGCCGGACTGGTGCTGCACGTCCTATCTCAAGCGCGCCATCCGCACATTGTGGATTGTTCTCGATGATCTCGACCGGATGTGGCTGCCGATCCATACGAGCTGGCGGCTGAACGAGCGTCACTACGGTGCCCTGCAAGGGCTGAACAAGGCAGAGACCGCCCAAAGAATGGGCGAAGAGCAGGTCCACGCGTGGCGCCGCAGCTACGACGTTCGGCCACCGGCACTGGACGAACGCGACGAACGCTTCCCCGGACGCGATTTGCGGTATGCGGCCCTTTCGGACGAGGAACTGCCGAGAGCGGAGAGCCTGAAGGATACCGTCGCACGCTTCCTACCGTACTGGGACCGAGTGTTGGTGCCGCAGTTGCGATCAGGTCGGACGGTGCTCGTTTCCGCGCACGGCAATAGCCTGCGCGCGCTCGTGAAGTATCTCGATCGAATCTCCGACAATGATATACCCGGCCTTGAGATCCCCACTGGCGCCCCACTTGTTTACGAGCTCGATGGCGCACTGCGCCCCATTGAGCACCATTACCTCGAGACGACCTGCCCAGTATTGAAGGCTTCCTAGAAGGCGAGCGCGGCGGAAGTCATCGAGACGACATGTCCGGCTGAGCACGGGGAACAGTCTCACAGTATCCAGGCAATGGTGGAGTGACCGCATGAGCGAGATGCTTCCGGTTGTTTACCTGACTCGGCATGGCGAGACCGCCTGGAACCTCTCCGGTCAACACACCGGTCGGACCGACCTGCCCTTAACCGAACGAGGAGAGCGCAACGCCCGCGCCCTCGGCGAACAGTTGCGCGGGCTGGCTTTCGCCAAGGCGTTCACCAGCCCGTTAAGGCGGGCGTTGCGCACCTGCGAACTGGCCGGCTTTGGGGCCGCGGCCGAAATCGATGCCGACTTTGTCGAATGGGACTACGGCCAATATGAGGGTCGCCGCACGGCTGAGATCTATGCGGAACGCCCCGACTGGCAATTGTTCCGTGACGGCTGCCCCGGAGGAGACTCGCCGGACCAGGTGGGCGCGCGGGCCGACCGCGTCGTGCGCCGGGTGCGCGAGGTCAAAGGCGATGTGCTGGTTTTTTCGCACCGCGATTTTCTGCGGACGCTCGCCGCCCGCTGGCTCGGTCTCGACATCGCGGCGGGCCGCTACTTCCTGCTGAGCAATGCGAGCCTCAGCGCGCTCGGCTATGAAGAGAGTCCCGCCGAGCCGGTGATCCGGCTGTGGGACCAAACGCGCCATGTCGAGACCTGACCTGCTTTGCCCTTCGGCGCTGCCCAAGGATAACGGGCGGTCGTTTCGAACAGATCGGCCTCGCGGCGCACATTCAGAAAAGTCTCGTGCTGCCAGGCAAAGCTCGCGGTCGGCAAATCCCCGGCGGCGAGCGAGCAAGAACGCAAAGAAAGAAATGCAATGAACGATGCACAGAGGCTTCGGGAGTTGGCGTCTTGGTACCGCGAATTCGTCGAGCGAGCCGGCGTTCCCTGGATTTGGGAGGCTCGATTGGCGACGGCGAACAAGTTGGAGAAGGAGGCCGATCACCTGGAAAGGAACGCGGCTCACACCCGGCGAGTTGAGAACATTATCTCATCGGATTAGCGAGTGAGGCGGACATGACTCGGAGCATCGCATCGGTCCGTGCGCTGGAGATCCTCGATTCGAGAGGCAATCCGACATTGCGGGTGCAGGTGGCGCTGGCATCGGGGATCACCGCTTCGGCGTCGGTGCCGTCCGGCGCATCGACCGGCGAGAACGAGGCTGTCGAGGTACGCGACGGCGACGCCAGGCGTTACGGCGGCAAGGGCGTGCTGAAAGCGGTGGCGACTGTGAATGAGGTGATCGCGCCGCGGCTGTTGAGCCTCGACCCGACACAACAAGTCGAGATCGACCGATTGCTGATCGATCTGGACGGGACTCCGAACAAAGCCAATCTCGGCGCCAACGCCATCCTCGGCGTGTCGATGGCAGTGGCCCGTTCGGCCGCCGCTGCCGTCGGGCTGCCGCTTTATGCCTATCTCGGCGGACCGGCGGCGCGACGCCTGCCAATGCCGATGATGAACGTGATGAATGGCGGGAAGCACGCCGACAACAGCGTCGATTTCCAGGAGTTCATGATCGTCCCGCGCGGGGCCGCGTGCTTTGCCGAGGCGCTGCGTTACGGGGCGGAGACATTCCAGGCTCTGAAATCCCTGCTCGAGAAGAAGGGCTACGCGACGGCCGTCGGCGACGAGGGTGGGTTTGCGCCCAATCTGGCAAGCAACGACGAGGCGTGCGAGCTGCTGGTCGAGGCGATTGCCGCGGCCGGCTATGTGCCGGGCGAGGACATCGCGATAGCGCTCGACCCGGCGGCGAGCTCGTTTCATGCCGGCGGGCTCTATCATCTCGACAAATCGGGACAGGGTCGCAAGACCAGCGCTGAAATGACCGACCTCTACCAGAGTTGGATCGACAAGTTCCCGATCGTCTCGCTCGAAGACGGCTTGGCGGAGACCGATTGGGCCGGCTTTCGCGACCAGACCGCACGGCTCGGCAACCGCCTCCAGATCGTCGGCGACGATCTCTATGTGACGAATACGGCCTTTATCCGCCGCGGCATCGCCGAGCGGTCGACGAACGCGGTGTTGATCAAGCTCAACCAGATCGGCACCGTGACCGAGACCATCGCGGCGGTAGAGCTCTGCCGTGAGGCCGGCTGGGCCTTTGTCGTCTCGCACCGGTCGGGCGAGACCGAGGATCCGTTCATCGCCGACTTCGCCGTCGCCATGGGCGGCGGTCAGATAAAAACCGGGTCGCTGTGCCGCAGCGAGCGCATCGCCAAATACAATCGGCTGCTCGAGATCGAGCACGAGCTCGGCCCGGCGGCGATCTTCGCCGATCCGTTCAAGTCGCGGGATCAGGCGGCTTGATCTGAATCAATGCGGAGGCCCGTCTCACAAAAGCAATCTTACAAGATCGTAAATAGGAGTGGATCCAATGTCGGCAAAGTCCTGCGTCCGCTGGTTCGACGACATTCGGCTCAAGGACGTCCCTGCGGTCGGCGGCAAGACCGCTTCTCTGGGCGAACTGTATTCGCTGCTCGGCGGC
>Ga0209656_10001361_pt1 | contig 15959 bp, 13 predicted proteins | sample BogFormECP12_OM2_FD_188239 | JGI IMG/M metagenome (GOLD analysis project Ga0209656, IMG submission 188239) | Bog forest soil microbial communities from Calvert Island, British Columbia, Canada - ECP12_OM2 (SPAdes) (version 2) | ecosystem: Environmental > Aquatic > Freshwater > Wetlands > Bog ... | reverse complement strand
GAAGGCTGTCCTCAGTCAGGTCGTCGTCCGTCTTCCGCGGGCTGTCGTAGTCGGTAGCCATCTGAGTACTCCATCCCCCTTCATCCGTAGTGCGCATTCGCTGCGCGGTTGTAACGCTTTCAAGGCCGTAGTTGTGCCCGATTCCGGCGGGGAATTCTGCCACGTTCGCGCCCAGCGCACACGCGGCACGCCGATAACTCCTGACGCATCCCGTTCCTGGTCCGCCGGCGCGAGTCTTCCCCGGTCCGCTTACCCGTCCCGTTCTTGACTACGTTGCGCGTCCCGCTCTGGGTTCAGCCTGGTCAGGAACGTATTCAGCTGCTGGTACAGGCCTGGGCCTGCGGCCACCGCCATGGAGGTGCTCTCCAGCTTGCCGGCCAGTCCGCCGACCTCCGCGCCCGCCTCGCGGGCGATCAGGCCACCGGCCGCGAAGTCCCAGTAGTTCAGGCCGCGCTCGAAGAACGCGTCGAGACGTCCGGCGGCTACCGAGCACAGGTCCACGGAGGCGGAGCCGCCGCGCCTGATATCCCGTACGTACGGCAACAACGCCGCAATCACCTCACCCTGCACCCGCCGGCGTCCCGAATCGTACCCGAACCCGGTACCCACCAGGGCCTGGCCGAGCGGAACGCCCGAGGTGCAATGCAGCGCCACCCTGGCTTCGCCCCGGTGCAGCCAGGCGCCCCGGCCGACCACCGCCGTGAACGTCTCGCCGTGGCGGGGAATTTCGACCACCCCGGCGACGACGGTGCCGTCTACCTCGGCCGCGATGGACACCGCCCAGTCGAACAGGCCGTACAGGTAGTTGACGGTCCCGTCCAGCGGGTCGACGACCCAGCGCACACGCCCCGGCCGGCCACCATCGCTCCCGCCGACCGGGCCGCCTGCCGTCTGGCCGCCTTCCTCGCCCAGGACGGCGTCCCCAGGGCGATGCGCGCGGATCCGGCTGGTGATCAGGGCCTCGGACCGGCGGTCCATCTCCGTCACCACATCGGTCGGGCTCGATTTGGTTTCGACGACCTCAGGACGCTCGTCGCCTCGCCAGGAGGCCAGCAGCCGACCCGCCTCGCCGGCCGCGGCTACCGCGATCCGCAGCAGTGCCTCGGCGTCCTCGTCGGCCTGCGTGCCGGTCATGCCGACGATGCCCCTTCGGCCCCCCTGGGCCGGCCGGAAGGCGCGGCATACCGGCAGCAGTCGGCTGGACAGGCCTGTATCGGTACGCCCATGTCCCCGAGCGCGGCCGGTGGTCCCGCTTCATCTGGCCGGGCCAGGCGTTCTCTTACCAGTTCGGTGACCATGGAGGCGAACCTCGGGTGGCTGCCTGGAGTGGCTGCCCGGGCGAAGGCCAGGCCCAGTGAGTCGGCACTCCGCGCCGCCTCGACGGCTAGGTCGTGCCGGACCTCCATGTGGTCCGAGACGAAGCCGACCGGGACCACCACCACGGCCTGCGTACCGGACTTAGCCAGGTCAGCCAGGTGGTCACAGACATCGGGTTCCAGCCATGGCTGAGACGGCGGACCGCTCCGGCTCTGATAGACGAGGGTGTGGGGATGCGTGCCACCTCCCACCCGTTCGGCAATAAGACGGGCGGCCTCGGTCAGTTCGGCGACGTACCTGTGCCCTGGGCCCGGCCCGCTGGCCTCGGCCATCGCGACCGGGACGCTGTGCGCGGTGAAGACCAGGTGGGCGTCGTCCCGCAGGTCGGCGGGGAGGGTGGCCAGCGCGGCGCGCGTGCTTTCGGCGAACGGCTCGATGAAACCCGGGTGGTTGAAGAAGCGCCTGATCTTGTCGATCCTCGGCGCGTCCGGGCCGACCGCGACACGGGCCCGCTCGATGTCGTCCAGGTACTGCCGACAGCTCGAGTAGGAGCTGTAAGCGGAGGTCACCAGGGCGACGGCGCGCCGCACTCCGTCGTCGGCCATGGCCCGCACGGTATCGGTCAGGTACGGCGTCCAGTTCCTGTTCCCCCAGTAGAGGGGCAGCGACAGGCCGCTGGCCGAGAAGTCGGCGCGGACCGCGGCCAGCAGTTCCCGGCATTGCTGGTTGATCGGGCTTATCCCGCCGACCGCGTAGTAGTGCTCGGCCACGCTCGCCAGCCGTTCCGGCGGGATGCCGCGGCCGCGGGTGACGTTCTCCAGGAACGGCATCACCTCGTCGGGACCTTCCGGGCCGCCGAACGAGACAAGCAAAAAGGCGTCGTATGCCGGCATGCCTCCATCCAACCAGCAAGGGGGCCGAGGAGGTCTTGGGGGGAACGGTTTCCCTCCCAAGGGGGTCTGGGGAGGGGTCCCCCCAGAAGGAGGAGCGGGGGTCTGGGGGGTCGTCCCCCCCAAGGGGGGTCTGGGGGGATGGGTCCCCCCAGGAGCGGGGGGTCTGGGGGGGTCGTCCCCCGAGACTGTAGAGCCCGATATCGTAATGATCATGGGGCAATGCGGCCGATGACGGGTATTGACGACGCGAAAAGGCCCGCCAGCCGCTCCCCCGCAGGCCTGCTGACCCGGCCGCTGCGGCCGTACGTAGAGATCTTCGGGATTCCAGGGGCCTGGCGCTTCTCCGCAGCCGGCGTCATCGGGCGGATGCCGATGTCGATGTTCGGGCTCGGTACCGTGCTGCTCATCTCGGCCGCCACCGGGAAGTACGGCGTGGCGGGCACGGTGTCGGCGGTCGGCTCGCTCGGCTACGCCTTCACCTCGCCGCGGATCGCCCGGCTGGTGGACTCACGGGGCCAGCGGCGCGTGCTGCTGCCGCTGGTCATGGTGTTCACCGTGGCCACGGCGATGCTCATCGCGGCCGTCGAGCTTCACCTGCCGCCCTGGACCTTCTTCGTGCCGGGAGCGATCGCGGGCGCAACCATGCCGCCCCTGGGCACCCTGGTGCGGGCCCGCTGGAGCGTGCTGCTCGCGGGCTCACCCCGGCTGCACGCCGCGTTCTCCTTCGAGTCGGTGGCCGACGAGCTGTGCTTCGTCATCGGTCCGGCCGCCGTGACGCTGCTCGCTACCGAGGTCTTTCCCGCCTCCGGCGTCGGAGCGGCAGCCCTGCTGTGCGTGCTGGGGACGCTGTGGTTTGCCGCCCAGCGCGGCACCGAGCCGGTAGCCGTCCGGCCGGACCCGCCCGCCGCCGGACAGCCCGGATGGCCCGGACGGCCTGCCCGGGTTCGCGGCGCGGCCGCGCCCGGACTGGTCGTGCTGGCCCCGGTGTACCTGCTGCTCGGCGCGATGTTCGTGTCGATCGACCTGAGTACGGTGGCGTTCGCACAACAGTTCGGCCATAAGCCGTTGGCCGGCTTCATCCTCGGCACGTACGCCCTCGGCAGCGCCACGGGCGGGCTCTGGTACGGGTCCAGGCAGTGGCGGGCAGCGGGCGAGAAGAGGTTCGCCCTCACCCTCACGCTGACCGTGCTCGGCGTGGCCACGTTCTGGGCCCAGCCGAACCTGGTCACGCTGACCTGCGGGATCTACTTGTGCGGGCTGACCATCGCGCCGACCCTCATCGCCGGCTTCAGCCTGCTCGAGGCCCAGGCCAGGCCGGGCCGGCGAACCGAGGCCATGTCCTGGCTGAGCAGCGGCATCGCCGTCGGCGTGGCCGTCGGGGCATCCGTGGTCGGCTTCGTGATCGACGCACACGGCCCGCGGCTGGGGTACGCGTTCGCCGCCCTGTGCGGTGCCGCCAGCGCCGCGACCTGCCTGGTCGGCCTGCGCCGACTCAGGCCGGGCGAGGTGCCCGCCTAGGGGCAGTGCCTACTAGGGGCAGTGCCTACTAGGGGTAGTCCTGGGCGTACTCGCTGGCTAGGGTGAGCACCTCGGCGACGTACCAGGTCGCGTGGTTGTAGGCGAGGATGGCCTGGGACAGCGTCGCGGGGCTCCCTGCACCCGCGGCGCACAGCAGGCGCGCGGCCGAGGGCACGGCGTCGAGCGGGTTCATGATGTCCGCCGGGCCGGGCTGGCCGAACGCGGTGATGCCCCATTCGGCCCAGGTGGACGGCAGGAACTGCATCGGGCCGCGCGCCCCGGCGCTTGACGGGCCTTCGTTGGCGCCGTCACCGCTCTCGATCTCATTGATCGCGGCCAGCACGGTCCACGACAGGCCCGGGCAGTACTCCTCGGCGGACGCCCTGTACAACGTAAGGAGGCTCTTCGGCACGCCGGTGGTCGGTACGTTCGTGGTCACCGGGAGCTTGCTCACCGTGACCACCGGCACCAGGTTGATCACCTTGGCGCTTGCGCCAATGAGCGACCGGACCTTCGCCATCAGCGTGACCAGGTTCACGCCGGGCGCGTTGATCAGCACGGCGAAGTTCTTCGCCAGCCCCAGCTGAGCCGACCGGGCCTCGTCCACGATCGCGTCGGCGCCGGGAACGCTGAGCGCGGTCTGGGCGCCGAACGGCACCTGCGCTCGGACCGCGGCGGAGACCTGATAGGAGTTCCCGGCCGACAGGTGCAGCTTGCCCGCCGCGGCCTGGGTGGTGACCAGCTGCCCCTTGCTCAGGTCAGCCCAGACCGCGTTCGCCGCCGCGGCCTCCGGCGGGGTCCAGGACCGAAAAGCCTGCGGCGACACGCCGAGCACATCGGCGCTCTGGCCGTTGACCGTGACCTTGCCGCCGTCGATGGGCAGCACCGCCCGTACGCCGGTCAGCTTGCTGATGCTGGCCAGCTGCGCGGGGGTGATTCCGGTCGGCGTTGCGGCGATCAGGTCGGGCACGAACAGCTGCCGCGGCGGCGCCCCGGCCGAGCCGGGGACCCGCAGGGACTTCGGGACAGAACCCGCGGGCGCGGCGACGCCAGGGGGCGGGGCGACGCTGAAGGTATAGGGGCCGCCGGAGGGACCGCCGGCGGCGGCTGCCGGGAGGGCGAATGCCGTCAGCGTCGCGCAGGCCGCGACGGTGACGGCAGCCAACCGGGCGGCTCGCCGCACCGGTGTGGCACGCCACAAGAACGTAGACAGCACAATGGATAAGACGATATAAGGCACCTCACACCAACAGAAACCCCCCGGCCGGGTTATTCAAGAGTCCTTAAGCCTCTTATAAAGAGATCTTCAGCTTTCCGGGACCCCAGGAGTCTGTATGCCGGACCGTTCGGAGCACGTGCCGGTCATCGCGGTCGCCAGCGGGAAGGGCGGCGTCGGGAAGACCACGGTCGCCGTCAACCTCGCCCTGAAGGCTGCGGCACCAGCGGAGCGAACCGGACTTCGTGGGCCGCGCCGGGCGCGCCGAACGCGAGCACGCGCTCGGCCTCGGCCACCAGCGCGTCGCGCTCGCGCCCGGGGCCGAACAGTTCGATGGTCAGCGTGGCCGCGTCCCGGCTCCGCCCCAGCCGCCACATCCCGGCCACGAACCCGTCGATGAGCACGGACCCGGGGATGACGCCGTTGATGGTGTAGAGCCGCCTGGTGGCCTCGGTGCTGATGACGCGGGACCGTTCGGCGTGCGACAGCACGAGGTTGTCGAACTCGGCCACCAGCCGGACCGGCGCGGGCACCTCGCCGCCTGGGCGCGGCGCGGTCGGCAGGTCGAACAGCTCGGCACCATGCTCGTCGCGGAAGGTGACCAGGGACGGCAGGAGTTGCTCGAGCACGGCCTTCAGCCCGGTCAGCCCGGACCAGGCCTGCACATCCCGCACGGTAGCCGGACCGAACGCGCCCAGGTACCTGGTCACCAACTGTGCGAGCTCGGCCCGGGAGGCGGGCCGGGTCGCGTGCGGCGGGCCGACGGCGGGGTACGGCTGGCTGAGCCAGTGTTCGGCCGACGTGTGCAGGGATTGCCCGGCCTGGCCCCAGACAGCGCGTGGCGGCACCTGAACCAGCGGCACAAACGTGCGCACTCCCTGGGCCAGGGCGGCGGGCGGGTGATCGGGCCAGCGTGCCGACAGCGCCTGACCGAGCTGGCTGAACGTCATCGGCTCGGCCTCTACCAGGCTGCGGCCCGCCGCGGCCAGCGCCCCCGGGTCCACCCCAGCCAGCTGCTTACCGAACGCGCCGCGCATGCCGCGCTCGATAACCGGCTGGACCAGCCGCCGTAGCGGCAGACAGTCCCGGGCGGACACCAGGTGGATGGTGCCGCGCATCAGCGCGATCCGGACCACGCTCCGGTCGGTGATCAGCGCAGCCAGGTCGCCGGGGCGGAACCCGCCCAGCCGGGAATGCAGTCCGTAGTAGGGCGGGAACGGTGCCTGGGCCTGCAGCCCGACTAGGTGCTCGATGGTCTGCACCACCTGCGCGGCTCGGGCCGGCTCGGAGGCGGGCAGCCCGGGACGGTCGAGCAGCAACTGGCGGGCGAGCAGGGCGCGGTTGACCGCGCGCAGGCTCAGTACCCGTGAGGCCGGCATCAGTAGCAGATGTTCGTGTGCAGACGGGCCGCGGGCAGCGGGTGGGCCAGGGCCTGCGCGGTGCGCGAGTCGGCCGGGCGGTGCAGCACTACGTAGCCGTCGTCGGCGAACACCTGCGAGTACCCGTGCGCCCGCAGGTAGGCCAACTCCTGGGCCTGCTGGCTGGGTGCGCAGAAGGGGAAGTCGAGCCCGAGCGTGTCCCCGACCACCCACGGCGCCCACCGCGGCGTCCCGTCGAGCAGTAGCACCGTGTCCCGGCCCGACAGCCGCGGGCCGAGGTTGTTGGACGCCTCCACCTCGACCCCGGCGGGCACGTGCGCGATGGCCGCCGCGGCCGCCCGCATCCGCGCGTTGACCCCGTAGAAGCCGGGGTGCACCAGCGACCCGAACGGCGAGGACGGGACGTACACCAGAGCGCCGGCGCAGATCGCCGCGGCCCAGAGCGTCGCAGGGCTAAGGGGGGTCCGGCCAGGGGGCAGCTTGTCCCACCGTTCCGGCAACTTGGGGCATCGTCGCTGCAGCCGCGCGGCGCCGTCCACCGCGGCGCAGCACAGCATCATGACCACGAACGCGTCGTACTGGAACTTCGCCTGCCACCACAGCGGATAGCCCGAGGCGAGCATCCGCTCGGCCAGCAGCGGCAGCACCGCGACCACCATCGGCGAGGCGAGCGGCAGGAAGCCGAAGGTCGCGAGTAGCCCGATCATGGTCCGGCCCTTTACCCACGGGGTGACGAACACGCGCAGTGCGTGCAGCGGATGCGTGATTACGCCTATCAGCGCGCCGCCCAGGGTGGATCCGAACTGGTCGTACGCCCAGTAGAAGGTGGCCGACCCGCCGAACGCGGGGATCAGCAGTTGGGTGGCCGCCCAGGTCGCGCCCAGGCCGCCCACGACGAAGGCCAGGCCGGTCCAGCGCCGCCTGGTCAGCAGCAGGTAACAGCCGAAGCCCGCGAGCAGCAGGCCCATGTCCTCCTTGACCAGCAGCAGCGCCGCGGCGGCGAGGATTGCGTGCCAGCGACGCCCGGCGTCGAACCGCTCGACCAGCACCGCGGTCAGCACCGGGACGAACGCGACCTCGTGGAAGTCGAAGACGACGGCTTCCATGACCGGCAGCGACAAGGCGTAGGCGACACAGACGAAGTACGCGGCCCCCAAGCCGAGCTGGCGCCGGGTGTAGGCCCACAACGGCGGGATGGCCAGCGCGAACAGCACCCCCTGCGCCACCAGCAGGGTGGCCGGGCTGTCGTGGATCCAGTAAAGCGGGGCGAACAGCGCCAGGGCCGGCGACCAGTGGTCGGCCAGCAGCAGGAAGTGCGCGCCCTCTCCGTCGGACACGCCTCGCGCGATCGAGGTGGGCGCGGCGAAGTGCGCATAGCCGCGGACGCCCTGGTCGAAGATGACCAGGTCGAACGTGCTGGCCAGGAAGCGCCGGAACAGGATGAGCGAGTCCAGGCAGTAGACGAAGGCGGCCGCTGCGGTGAGCATGCCGACCCTCACCGCGGTGTGCTCCCAAAGCCCCCGGAGCCATGACGGCCTGACGGCCGCCCCGTCAGCCGAGCTGGGGGCGGTCGTTGCGCCCGCAGGTCGGGAACCGGCGGCCTGACTGCTCACCGCTGGAAGGGTAGCAGTGCCTCTGGAAAGGTAGCGGGGTGCGGCGGGTAACCCCGAATGGGCAGCGGCGAAGACGCGTAGGGCTACGCTCTTGCTATGAACCAGGAGGCAAGCCGCGGCCCCGCCAGCGCCGCGCCGCGTGGGGCCGCGCGGCCACCGAGGAAGCAACCCGCCAGACCTTCGCTGGGCGGCGGCGCTCCCGCCCAGGACCGGGAGCTGCGGGCACAGGGCCGGGAGACCGTCCGCAGGCTGCTCGAGTCGGGCATGATCGAGTTCGAGGAGCGCGGCTTCCACGGCGTCCGCGTGGATGACGTGGTGCGCCGGGCCGGCATCTCGCACGGGACGTTCTACCTCTACTTCTCCAACAAGGAAGACCTGTTCAAAGCCCTGCTGAAGGACGCGTTGCACGACATGGAGATCGTGGCGGGCGATTTCCCCGTGGTCACAAGCGATGCGACCGGGCTCGCCGTGCTGCGCCAGTGGGTCCGCATGTTTTTCCGCGCCTACGCGGCGCACGCCACCGTGATCCGCATCCTCAGCCAGGCCGATCTGGTACCTGAGGAGGTGTTCGGCGACGGCCTGCAGCTGCTCTTCAGCATCTCCGAGGCCATGACGACGGGCATGACCGCCGCGGCCCAGGCGGCCGGGCGGCACCAGGAGCACGCCGAGCTGACCGCCCTGGCCTGCCTGATGATGCTCGAGCGGGTGAACTACCTGATCAGCGCGGAAGTCGGGTTGCCGGAAGACGAGATGGCCAACCGGATCGCGGACATCATGTTCGCCGCCTTCGGCCTGAACATGCCGTGAGGCCTCGCTGGCGGTAGCACCCGCGTCGTTCGGGAAGAATCTTTAACGTGCGATTTCTCAATGAGACGGCTCCCGGGCACGACCTGACCTACAGCGACGTCTTCATGGTGCCCGGCCGGTCAGCCGTCGGCTCGCGGCTCGACGTCGACCTGGCCACCACCGATGGCAGCGGTGCCACCATCCCGATCGTGACCGCCAACATGACGGCCGTCTCCGGGCGGCGGATGGCGGAGACCATCGCCCGGCGAGGCGGCATCGCGATCTTGCCGCAAGACATCCCGGCGGACGTCGTCGCGGACGTGATCACCTGGGTGAAGTCCCGGGACCTGGTGGTGGAGACCGCCTTGACGCTGGCTCCGACCGATACCGCGGGCGACGCGCTGAGCCTGCTGCCCAAGCGGGCGCACGGCGCAGTGATCGTGATCTCGGAGGGTCGGCCCGTGGGGGTCGTCACCGAGGCGGACTGCCTCGGCGTGGACCGGTTCACCCAGCTGCGCCAGGTGATGTCGGCCGACCCGTTCACTCTGCCGGCCGGGACACCGCCCGAGCAGGCGTTCTCTTTGCTGCACGACGGAAGGCACCGGCTTGCGCCCGTGGTGGACGGCACCGGCCGCTGCCTAGGCATCATGACCAGGACCGGGGCGCTGCGGGCAACCCTGTACTCCCCGGCGGTCGACGCCTCCGGCCGGCTGCGGGTCGGCGCGGCCATCGGGGTCAACGCAGACGTGGCGGCCAAGGCCAAGCTGCTGCTCGACGCGGGCTCCGATGTGCTCGTGGTGGACACCGCGCACGGGCACCAGGAGAAGATGATCGGCGCGCTGCAGGCGGTGCGCGCGCTGAACCCCGCCGTGCCGATGGTGGCCGGCAACGTTGTTACCGCCGCCGGGGTCGCCGACCTGAGGTCGGCGGGGGCGGACATCGTCAAGGTCGGCGTCGGGCCGGGCGCGATGTGCACCACCCGGATGATGACCGGCGTGGGCCGGCCGCAGTTCTCCGCCGTGCTCGAGTGCGCCGCGGAGGCCCGGCGGCTGGGTGCCTCGGTCTGGGCCGACGGTGGGGTCAGGCACCCCCGGGACGTCGCGCTTGCGCTGGCCGCGGGCGCCTCGAACGTGATGATCGGGTCGTGGTTCGCCGGGACCTACGAGTCCCCCGGCGATACGTTCCGGTCACCTGAGGGACGGCTGTACAAGGAGAGCTTCGGGATGGCGTCGGCGCGGGCCGTGCGGCTGCGCTCGGCCAGCGATTCCGCCTTCGAGCGGGCCCGCAAGGCGCTTTTCGAGGAGGGCATCTCCTCGGCGCGGATGTACCTGGACCCGGTGCGCCCCGGCGTGGAGGACCTGATCGACATGATCGTGGCCGGGCTGCGCTCCTCGTGCACCTACGCGGGGGCACGGGACCTGGCGGAATTCCACGACCGCGCCGTCGTCGGACTGCAGAGCGCGTCCGGCTACAGCGAGGGCATGCCCGTCCCGACCAGCTGGTAGGCGGCGTCAGCCGGTCGCGTTGAGCCAGCGGACGGGGGCGCCGTCGGCGGCGCGGCGGAACGGCTCGAGCTCATTGTCCCAGGCCGTGCCCAGGAGCCTGCCGAGCTCGTCTTCCAGCGACCGGCCCGCGGCTCCCTGGGAGGCCAGCATCATGACCGACCTGAGCCGGTCCTCGGAGACCATGATGTCCCCGCTGGCGCCGGTCACCGCGCTGAACAGGCCGAGGTCGGGCGTGTAGCAGTGGCGCACGCCGTCGCAGCCGGGCGAGCTGTCCTCAGTCACCTCGAACCTGAGCCGGTTCCAGCCCGCCAGAGCGGACGCGATCGCGCCCGCCGTGCCCGGGCGAGCCTGCCAGGTGAGCTCGGCCCGTAGCGCGCCGGGAGCGGCCGGCTGACCGACCCACGGCATACTAACAGGCGCCCCCACAATTCCGGCTACGGCCCACTCAATGTGCGGGCACAGCGCCGGGGGCGCGGAATGAACATACAGAACACCATGCGCGGACACCGTGCCTCCTTGTAGACGAGGTTCGCCTTCCCCTGCGACCTCGCTAAACTCGGCACGGACTGTCCAGCTACATATTGTGCCTCATCCCCTCTCTTGGCGCCAGCCCTGCGGCCAGGAAAACCGCGTGAATTCGCAAACATGACCAGTGCGGAGAGAACCACGACGGCCAGCGCAGACCACGGAACGTAGTCACCGAACCGGTCGTAGACCGTCCGGGCCGAGGCCGCGGGCAGGCCGATCCGGACGGTGACCACGCCGCGCGAGGACTGCCCCATCCAGGCCAGCAGCCTGCCCCGGGCATCGAACGCGGCCGTCACCCCGGTCAGCGCGGCCTGGACCACCGGCCGCCCGGTCTCGGCCGCACGCACCGCGCCGAGCGAAGCATGCTGGTCCGGTCCCCAGGTGCCCTGGAAGGTGGAGGTCGCCGACTGGTACACGATCAGCTGCGCGCCCTTCTCGGTGTCCACCCGGGACATGTCGGGAAACGCGGACTCGAAGCAGATCAGCACGCCGATAGGCAGGGTTTCCCCGGTCCTGTCGGTCGGGTAGAGCAGGTGCGCGCCGGTGCCGGGGATCATGTTGGCCGGCGCGGCCCGGCTGATCTTAGTGAGCCAGCCGAGCTGCTGCCGGAACGGTATGTACTCGCCGAACGGCACCAGCCGCGTCTTGATGTACTGGCCGAGGATGCCGGTGGGGCTGATCAGCACGCCCACCTTCTCCTGGCCTTTGCCCAGAACCGTGGTGTCCTGGTTGACCAGGAGGTCGGCGCCGTCTTCCCTGGACAGTTTTTCCATCTCCGCTAGCTGGACCCGGTTCTTCGCCAGGGTCAGGTCCACCGCGGTACTGCTCTCGCCCCAGACGATCAGGTCGGGCTTTACCCCGCTCAGGCGGCCGGAGCGGCTCAGCTCGGCGGTCAGCCGCTCGCTGGCGTCCACCCGCTGCACCGTGTTGTTGATGATGCCGGGCTGCACCATGGCGATCGTGACCTGCCGGACAGCGGGACTCGCCGGGGTGAGCGCGAACGCCAGCGGCCCGGCGCCGACGCTGGCCAGCCCGGCGGCCACGCCCACCAGCGCGAGCCCCGGGCGCAGGCCCGGGCCCAGCCGGGGCAAGGACTCGATGACGAGCACGATGGCCACGTTGGTCATGACCAGCGCGAAGCTGATCAGCCACACGCCGCCGACCGCGGCCAGCGCGAGCACCGCTGGGTGCTGCCACTGGCTGACGCCGTACACCGCCCACGGGCCGCCGAGCGCCTGCCACGACCTGAGCCATTCGGTGAGCAGCCAGCAGCTCGGTACCACCACGAGCGCGGCCAGCGCCCGCGGCCAGCTCACCGGCGGCCTGAGCAGGCTGGCCGCGGCCACCCCGAACGGCACCCACAGCACGCCGAACGCCGCGCCCACCACCAGCACCGCCGGCCCGATCTCCGGCGCCATCCAGTACAGCGCTGCGATCAGGTACCCGGCCCCGAGCCACCAGGCGCGTATCCCGCCCTCCCGGGCCGACGGCGACCTGACGATCAGCACCAGCCCGGGCACCAGCCCGAACCAGGCCAGGAACTCCAGGTTCGCCGCCGGGAACGACAAAATCGGCAGCGCGCCCGCGAGCAGCATCAACCGCCTTACCGACCAGATCCACCGGCCGGTCCTCGCCAGCGCCTTGCGCACGACTCTATTGTCGGCCGGCCACGGCGTTGCCCGCGACAGCGGGCACACATAGGTTGGCGATCGAGGTCGGCCAGCAGGTGAGTCAGGGGTGGTCAGACCCGCCTCAGCCGAGGGCCGAGACGGCGTCCGTGGTCAGGTCGGCCAGGCTGGGCAGCACCAGGCTGGCCGCGGCGAGCGCGTCGGGGTCGGGTGGGTACTGCGGCCGCGGGATGGCGATGACGTGCAGGCCCGCGGCGGCCGCCGAGCGCAGGCCGTTGGAGGAGTCCTCGATCGCCGCGCAGGCGGCCGGGGAGCAGCCGAGCCGGGCCGTCACGGCCAGGTAAATGTCCGGGGCGGGCTTACCGTGCGGCACCTGCTCGGTGGACATCGTCAGCGGAAAATAGGAGCGCAGGCCGGAGGACTGCAGCACGGTGCCGATCAGCGCGGCAGGCGCCGAGCTGGCCAGGCCGAGCGGCCAGCGGGCAGCGAGCCGCCGCACCGCCTCGACGGCCCCGGGCAGAAGCGGAAGGTGCTCCCGGTAACTGGCGGCCATCCGGTCGATGACCTCGGCCGCCACCTGGTCCGGCGGCAGGCCGACGCCGAGGTCTTGGCTGAGGTACCTGGCCCATTCCTGGGTGCTCATGCCCATGAGCTTGCGCTGGGCGTCCGGGGCCCACTTTCCGCCTCGTTCCGCGACCAGTTCCCGGCGCACCCGCTCCCATACCGGCTCGGAGTCGATCAGCACGCCGTCCAGATCGAATACGACCGCCTTGATCACGGGTCACTCCAGCCGACCGACATCGCGGCCCCCGGTTCGCTGACCGGGGGCGCGAGGCACGCAGTACACCCGTTCGGCACTATGACCTTGAATTCGCCTCCGTGAGGGCGCGCGAGACCAGGACGCGGGCGAGGTGCTCGCGGTAGGCCCGGGTGGCGCGGATGTCGTCGGCGGCGCTGGTGCCCTCGGCGGCGTGCGCGGCCGCGTCGGCGGGGGACGCGCCGCCGGCCAGGGCGGCTTCGGTCGCGGCGGCGCGCAGCGGTGTCCCCCCCATGTTGACCAGCGCGACGTGGCCGTCCTGGACGGCGCAGCCGACGATGGCCCAGTCGATCGCCCGCTGGGTGAACTTCTGGAACGACCAGGCCCCACCCCCGGAGGCGGGTTTCGGCACCCGGATCTCGGTGAGCAGTTCGTCGGGCTCGAGCTCGGTCTCAAACAGGCCCTGGAAGAACTCCCCGATGCCGATCTCCCGCTCGCCGTCGGCGCCGCGCGCGACCACGGTCGCGTCCAGCGCGAGCAGCACGGCGGGCAGGTCCGAGGCGGGGTCGGCGTGTGCGATCGAGCCGCCGATCGTGCCGCGGTGCCTGATCTGCGGGTCACCGACCTGCCCGGCAGCGTAGGCGAGCAGCGGCACCTCGCGGCCGAGCAACTCGGAATGCTCGACGTCGTGGTGCCTGGTCAGGGCGCCGATCGAGACGTACGAACCCTGGTCGGTGACGTAGGACAGGTCACGCAGGCCACTCAGGTCGATGATCACCTCGGGGGCAGCCAGCCGCAGCTTCATCAGCGGCAGCAGCGAGTGGCCGCCGGCCAGGAACTTCGCGTCCTCGCCGTATTCGGCGGCCAGGTCCAGGGCTTCCTCGGCCGAGCCCGCCCGCTTGTAGGTGAACGATGACGGGATCACGCAGACACCTTCCCAGAGTCCGCGGCCGCCAGCGCGGCCCTGACGATGTTGTGGTAGCCGGTGCACCGGCACAGGTTGCCTTCCAGGCCCGACCGAACCTCTTCCTCGGTCGGGTGCGGGTTCTCCTTCAGCAGGGACACGATGGCCATCACCATGCCCGGCGTGCAGAACCCGCACTGCAGCCCGTGCTCTTGGTGGAACGCGCGCTGCACCGGGTGCATCTCGCCGTTCGTGGCCAGCCCCTCGACCGTGGTGACCTCGTGCCCGCTGGCCTGGGCGGCGAGCACCGTGCAGGACTTGACGGACTCGCCGTCGAGCAGCACCGTGCAGGCCCCGCAGGAGGTGGTGTCGCAGCCCACGTTGGTCGCGGTGAGGTCGGCCACGTCGCGCAGGAAGTGCACGAGCAGCATGCGGTCCTCGACGTCCGCGGTGATGTCCTTGCCGTTGACCGTCAGGTCGACCTTCACTGGTTACTCGCTTTCCTGTCTTGCGGTTCCCGCTGAATTGAGCACTGCGTTGATCGCTGCCCAGACTCGCTGGGGGGTTGTCGGCATGTCGATATGCCGGACGCCGAGATGCGCGACGGCATCGACGACCGCGTTCTGGATCGCCGGAGTCGAGCCGATCGTCCCGGCCTCGCCGATGCCCTTGACGCCGAGCGGGTTCAGGGTGGTCGGCGTCTCGCTGTCCACCAGCTCGTAGCTCGGCAGTTCGGTCGCGGTGATGGCCGCGTAGTCGGCCAGCGTGGAGGTCAGCGGATTGCCGTCCGCGTCGTAGAGCACCTCTTCGAGCAGCGCCTGCGCCGCTCCCTGGGCGATGCCGCCGTGCCGCTGCCCCTCGGCGAGCACCGGGTTGAGCACTGGTCCCGCGTCGTCCACGGTCACGTGCCTTAGCAGCGTCACCTTGCCGGTTTCTGTGTCCACTTCGACCACGGACACGTGCGCGCCGAACGGGAACGTGGGCATGTCTCCGTTGAAGCTCACGTCGGCGATGAGGCTGCCGCCGCTGGTATGACCCGCGACCTGGCCCCAGGACAGCGAGGTATCCGGGTCGCCGCGTACCTGCCAAAGGCCGGTCGCGGTGTCGAGGACCACGTCGGCTTCGGCGGCCTCGAGCATGTCCGCGGCCTGGCGCCGGGCCTCGTCCTTGACCTCGACCGCGGCCTTGTGCACCGCGGAGCCGCCGAGCTGCAGCGAGCGGGAAGCGTAGGTGCCGACGCCGACCGGGATCAGGTCGGTGTCGCCGTGGATGACCGTGACCTGGTCCATCGGGATGCCGAGCTCGTCCTGCACGAGCATCGCCCAGGCGGTCTCGTGGCCCTGGCCGTGAGCCGAGCTTCCGGTGTAGACGGTCGCGGTTCCGTCGTCCGACACCTCGAGCTTCGCGGTCTCTCCGGCTCCCGCGTCAGCCGCCGTGATCTCCACGTACGTGCCGATGCCGATGCCGAGCTGCTTGACGTCGCCGTTAGCGCGCCTGCGGGCCTGCTCCCGGCGGAGCTCCTCGTAGCCCGCGGCGGCCAGGACCTTGTCCAGCGCCTCGGCGTACCGGCCGGTGTCGTACAGGGCGCCGGTCTTGGTCTGGAAGGGGAACTTGTCCGGCGTGATGAAGTTGCGCCGCCGGACTTCGGCCGGGTCCATGCCGATCTCGGCGGCGAACAGGTCGACCGCGCGCTCGATGGCGGCCGCGGCCTCCGGGCGCCCGGCACCGCGGTAGGCGTGGGTCGGCGTGGCGTTGGTGACCGCAATCCGGAACCCGGCCTGGACCTGCGGGATATCGTACACGCCCTGAGCCATCAGGCAGGTGAACCCGGGCATCAAGCCGCTCGTGCGCCCGTAGGCGCCGGCGTCCTGGATGATGTCGAGCCGGTAGGCCAGGATCTGGCCATCCCTCGTAC
>Ga0209656_10001359_pt1 | contig 15969 bp, 15 predicted proteins | sample BogFormECP12_OM2_FD_188239 | JGI IMG/M metagenome (GOLD analysis project Ga0209656, IMG submission 188239) | Bog forest soil microbial communities from Calvert Island, British Columbia, Canada - ECP12_OM2 (SPAdes) (version 2) | ecosystem: Environmental > Aquatic > Freshwater > Wetlands > Bog ... | reverse complement strand
GCGCTGCTCGGCGGTCGAGCCGAGCGGGGGCATCATGCCGATCTGCCGGGGCAGGTTCATGGTGTCGGTGAACGCGTCGAGGCTCTGGATCAGCCCGTCGCGCACGGCGATCAGGTCGAGGCCTTCGAGCGTGATCGGGTCTCCCGTCGGTGCGACGCCGCTCAGATCTCCCGGGCCGGCGAACGTGCCCCGGAAGCGCCACTGCAGAGCACAGCGATCGTCCTGCGTCGTGGTTGAGACGATCTCGACCGCCAGGTCGGGCATAGCTTCAAGGAGCCCTCCGATGAATGCACGCACGCCCTCGGGTGCGATCACGTCGGCCTGCCCACGCACGTTCTCGCGGCCGCCGTCCGCCCACATCGCCACGGCCGCGTCGAGGTCGTGCGCTCCGATCGCCTCGAAGTAGCGCCGCGCCACGGCCTCCGTGGCGCCTTCGGGGGCTCGCTGCCCACCGGCCCTGGCCTCGTGCACGTTCGCGGCTGCCGCCTGCACCTTCTTGGCGGTCTCGCTTGCGCTCTTTCCCTCGATCGTGCCGCTCTTACCCTCGACCATGCCTTCTCCTTTGCGCGTCGTCTCGGATGCTTAGTCTAGTCTCAGCCGCATGGCCGAGGTCAAGCCGCGAAAGCCCGAGCTCGGGCGGGGCGAACGGGTGCTGCCCGGGGTGTTCCGGCTGCGTCTGCCGCTCCCCTGGCCCGGTGTCCCTCACTGCAACGCATGGGCCGTCGCCGCCGGGGAGGGGGTCGTCCTGTTCGATACTGGGATGCACCAGCCGGGCTCCCTCGCCCACTTGGAACGGGCGCTCGCGATGTGCAACCTGCGCCTTGAGAACGTGCGCCTGTTGGTCTGCACGCACGCCCACTCCGACCACTACGGCCAGGCGGCCGCGATCATCGAGCGCGCCGGTTGCGAGCTGTGGATGCATCCCAATCACGAGCACATGCGCCGCTGGGCGGAGGACCCCGGCGCCGCACTCGCCCGCCGGCTCGAGATCGCACGCCAGAGCGGGGTGCCCGCGGAGCCGCTGCGCCGGTATGCGGCCGAACGGGGGGCGCAGGAATCGGGCATCGCCGCGATCGTCGAGCCTGACAGGGACCTGCTGCCCGGGGTGGTGATCGAGACCGACCTGGGTCCGTGGACCGTGCACGAGACGCCGGGTCACTCCCCCTCGCATGTGTGCCTGTTCCAGCCCGAGCGACGGCTCCTGATCTCCGGAGACCATCTGCTGGGACGCATCTCGCTGCACTTCGACTACGGGTACTCCGCGGATCCGGTCGGCGAATTCCTGCACTCGCTCGACGTCGTGGAGGAGCTCAACGCGCGCCTCTGCCTACCCGGCCACGGCCGCACGTTCACCGACGTGCACGCCCATATCGAGGGCAACCGCAAGCTCGTCGCAGAGCGGCTCGACAGGACGCTCGCCGCGATCGGGCGGGCCGACCCGCCGACCCCGTATGAGATCGTGCCGGAGTTGACCGGCGGCGAGACCTCTCCAGCGTCGTCGTCGCCGTGGCTGATCGCCGAGACGCTCGCGATGCTGGCGCACCTGGAGGTCAGCGGGTTCGCCCGGCGTATCCCCGGCGAGCCCGAGCGCTGGGCCCCCGCCGCACCTGTGGTGCCGTCGCTGTGACGGATGCCCGCATACGATCTGCTCATGCGCATCGATGAGATTCTCGCGGCCGGTGGACCGGTGTTCTCGTTCGAGTTCTTCCCGCCCAAGACGCAGGACGGCGAGCGGAACCTCTACTCGGCGCTGGCCGAGCTGCGTACGTTGGAGCCGTCGTTCGTGTCGGTGACCTACGGAGCCGGAGGCTCCACCAGGGAGAAGACGATCGAGATCGTCAAGCAGATCAGGGAGGAGTACGGGCTCGAGGCGATGGCCCACTTCACGTGCGTCGGGGCGACCGTGCCCGAGCTGCGCGCGACGCTCGACGAGATGGAGCGAGCGGGCATCGACAACGTGCTCGCGCTACGCGGCGACCCGCCGGCTGGGCAGAAGGACTGGACGATGACCGAGGGCGGCCTTGAGTACTCGCGGGAACTGGTCGAGCTGATCGCGGGCAGCTACCGATTCGCGATCGGCGCCGCCTGCTTCCCGGAGACCCACATACATGCCGAGAGCCCCGAGGCGGACCTCGAACATCTCGCCGAGAAGGTGGAGGCGGGCGTCGACTTCCTGATCACGCAGCTGTTCTTCGACAACGCCCGCTACTTCGACTTCCTCGCCCGCGCGCGCTCGATCGGGATCGAGGTGCCGATCATCCCGGGCATCGTGCCGATCACCCACGCCGGCCAGGTCGAGCGGATGGCCGAGATGTGCGGCGCCTCGATCCCCGAGGGACTGCATCGCGAGCTGCGGGCACACGGAGATCAGCCCGATGCGGTGCTGGCCTTCGGCGTGGCCTACGCAACCCTGCAATGCGCCGAGCTGCTCGCCGCCGGCGCCCCGGGAATCCACTTCTACACGCTCAACCGCTCCCCGGCGACCCGCGCGATCCTGAGCGCCCTGAAGCTGGCCAGGCCGTGGGAGGGGAGGACTCAGCCCGTCTCGATCTCGAGCCCCTCCGCCAGCCGCGGTGAGCCGTCGGGAGCCTCGTAGCGCACATCCACGGAGTCATCCTGGCGGTAGGTTCCGATGCCCCAGGCGCCGAGTAGCCAGCGCCATCCGCTGATCTTGTCCTTGCGCAGCTCCCGCTCGAACACGAGCGAGCCTTCGCGGACCGTGAAGTCGACGCCGAGCCTCTGGGGTACGCCGTTGACATAGACCTCGTAGGGCTCGCGCACGCCCCGCGGAAGCCTGACCCTGGACCGGCTCATCGTCGCAGCAATTATGCACCCGACCGGACGCGTACTCTCAGCCGGTGAGCGAGATCTCCTACACGGTGCGACGCTCGGATCGTGCGCGGAGGGTGCGGGTGAACGTCCATGCACACACCGGTGTGGAGGTCGTGCTGCCCGCCGGCGCTCCCGAGCGGGCGGCCCGGGCCGCCGTGAGCGAGCTGCGCCCCTGGATCGAACGCCGCCTCGGGGAGGGCCGCGAAGCGCGCGATCTGATCGCCGCTCGCGCGGGGACTCTGCCGTATCTTGGCCGGGCCCTCGAGCTCGTCCCCCAGCGCGGGCGCACGCGGGTTCACCGATCGGGCGGGCGCCTGCTCGTCCCCGCCGGCGATGCCCGCCCGGCGCTCGAGCGCTTCTATCGACGGGCTGCCCGGACCGAGATCGCTGCGCGCCTGGACCGCGCGACGGCGCTCGCCGGCAGTGCCTACACGGGATTGGCCATCCGTGCACAGCGCACGCGCTGGGCGTCGTGCTCCGCCGACGGTCACATGAGCTTCAACTGGCGGCTGTTGCTTGCGCCCGAGCGGGTGCTGGACTACGTCGTGTGGCACGAGGTCTGCCACCTCGAGATCCTCGATCATTCACCCGGCTTCTGGGCGCTTCTGGAGCGGCATTGGCCGGCCTACCGGGAGGATCGCGACTGGCTGCGCAGGCACGGCGCGACGCTGGTGCTGTGAGGCGCGGCCTCAGCGCCTTTCGACGAGCTGGCAGTGGGCCAGGTTCATGAACGCGTCGACCACGCGTGGGTCGAACTGGGTGCCGCTGCAGCGCCTGATCTCGGCCACGGCGCGGTCGATCGGGAGCGCGCCCTTGTAGGGGCGGACGTGGGTCATTGCGTCGAAGGCGTCGGCGACGGCGACGATCCGACCGGTGATCGGGATCTCCTCACCCCGCAAGCCGGTCGGGTAGCCTGTGCCGTCCCACCGCTCGTGGTGGGTGAGCGCGATCTCGGTCGCCATGCGCAGGATCGGAAAGTCGCTTTCCCCGAGGATGCGCCCGCCGATCCTGGTGTGGGCCTGCATCGCCTCGAACTCCTCGCGGGTGAGCTTGCCCGGCTTGAGCAGGATCCTGTCGGGGATCCCGATCTTGCCGAGATCGTGCAGCGGTGAGGCCCGGCGGATGGTCTCGATCAGCTCGCCGTCCAGGCCGAGCTCGGCGGCCAACAGCGCCGCCGTGCGTGCGACCCGCTCGGTGTGGCGGTTGGTGTCATCGTCGCGGTACTCGGCTACGAGCGCCAGGCGTTTGAGGTCTTCGAGCCTCGCCGCGTGGAGTTCCTCGAGCGTGAGCCGGTGCGAGGTGATGTCGGCGAACGCGCAGAGGACCGCGTATGGCTCGCTCTCGCCGGGGCGATAAAGAGGAGCGGCGTTGCCCGACATCCAGCGGATCGAGCCGTCGGGGTACACGAAGCCCGCGACCTGCGCGGTCTGCGGCTCGCCGGTGCGCAGGCACACCATCGTCGGGTGTTCGTGGCTCAGATAGGGCGAGCCGTCCTCGTGGATCAGCTCCACGGGAGGCTGCTGCGAGGAGGATCCGGCGATCTGATCGGCGCGCAGTCCGAGGAGGCGCTCCGCACTCTTGTTGAAGGCGATCACGCGCCCGTCGCGGTCCTGCATCACCACGCCTTCGCTCAGGGCTTCGACGACCGGGCGATAGAGCTGCTCGCTGGCACGCAGCGCCTCTTCGAGCTTCCGCTGCTCGCTGAGATCGCGGATCACCGCCGCGGCGCCGGCGGGCGCGCCGTCCGTGTCCCAGAGCGGAGCCGCCGTCACCCGGACGCTGAGGTGGCGTCCGTCCTTGGCGATCCGTTCGGTCTCGAAGTCGATCCGGTCGCCCCCGAGCACGCTGCCGAGCATCTCCTGGAACTCGTCCACCCGATCGGCCGGCGAGAGCATCAGGACGTGCTGGCCGACAGCCTCCTCGCGCGTATAGCCGAACAGCTCTTCGGCGCCCATGTTCCAGCACTCGATCAGGCCCTCGGGTGTCACCCCCATGACGGCGTCGTTCGAGGATTCGATCAGCGCGGCCAGCTCGATTGCACGCTCGAGCTGGCTCGAGCAGGGTGCGGGCGTGGACTCGCGCGGAGGGGGGGCCGTGGCGGACAGCGTAGCCCGCTGTGCCCGAGCGGTGCCGTTGCTCTGCTGAGAGGCGGTCCCGGACATCTCGAGGTAGAGCTTCGGCTTGGCGCCCACGCCACTTGAGCGGTTGGGTGCCTTCGGCGACAGAAGAACGATGCCCGTGCGTCGCGTCCTGCCGGCCGGATCCGCGGCGCGAGTCTGTCCGCCTAGGAGCTCTTGTCGATCGCTGCCCGCCGGTCGATCGGCACGTAGTCGCGGTCGCGTGCGCCCGTGTAGATCTGGCGGGGCCGGGCGATCTTCTGCTCCGAATCCTCGATCATCTCGAGCCACTGGGCGATCCAGCCGCTCGTGCGCCCGATCGCGAACATCACGGGAAACATCGACACAGGCAGACCCAGGGCCTCGTAGATGAGGCCCGAGTAGAAGTCGACGTTGGGGTACAGCTTGCGCGAGGTGAAGTACTCGTCGTCGAGCGCCCGCTTCTCGAGCTCGCTGGCCACGTCGAGCAGGGGACTCTTGCCGCGTACCTCGAACACGTCGTCGAGATGTTTGCGGATGATGCGCGCCCGCGGGTCGTAGTTCTTGTAAACGCGGTGTCCAAAGCCCATCAGGCGCTCGTTGCCGGCCTTTACGCCCTCCAGGAAGTCGGGGATGCTCTCGACCTTGCCGATCCGAGCGAGCATCCGCAGGGCGGCCTCGTTGGCGCCGCCGTGCAGGGGACCGTAGAGCGCCGCCACCCCGGCGGCGACCGCCGAGTAGGGATCAACCTGCGTCGAGCCGACCGAGCGCACCGCGCTAGTGGAGGCGTTCTGCTCGTGGTCGGCGTGCAGGATGAACAGCACATCAAGCGCACGCTCGAGCCTCGGGTCCGGCGCGTACTTGAGCTCGGTCATCTTGTACATCATCCCGAGGAAGTTGCCGGCGTAGTTGAGCTCGTTGTCCGGGTAGACGTACGGCTGGCCCATGTTGTGGCGGAACGCGAATGCGGCCAGCGTCGGCATCTTGGCCAGCAGCCTGATGATCTGCATCGCGCGGACCCGCTCGTCGTGGATCCGGTTGGCGTCCGGGTAGAAGGTGGAGAGGGCTCCGACGGAGGCCACGAGCATGCCCATCGGGTTGGCGTCGTAGCGGAAGCCCTGCATGAAGTCCTTGATGTTCTCGTGCACGAAGGTGTGGACCGTGATCTCGTGGACCCAGTCCGACAGCTGCGCCTCGGTCGGCAGCACACCGTTGATGATCAGGTAGGCGACCTCGAGGTAGGTGGAGTGCTCGCACAGCTGCTCGATCGGGTAGCCGCGGTGCTGCAGGATCCCGGCCTCCCCGTCGATGTAGGTGATCGCGCTGCGACAGGAGGCCGTGTTCGTGTAGGCGGGGTCGTAGGCCATCAGGCCGAAATCCTGATCGTCGGTCCTGATCTGCCTGAGGTCCATCGCCCGCACGGTCCCGTCCGTGATGGGCAGCTCGTAGGTCTTGCCGGTGCGGTTGTCCGTAACCGTGAGCGTCTCCGGAGCGGACGACGCGCCGTTCGCCGGCAGGGACTCCGCGTCGGCTCCGGCGGGGCTGCCCGTCTGGGTCTCGGGGCTCATGTGCTCCTCCTATCGACGTTTGGGATTGCTCCAGCGATTATGCGTCACCGCGGCTGTTCGCTCCTCGCCCGGGTGGCGCAGGCGACCCGTGCCCGATCCCGCGTGCGCACCCTCGGCAGAGCTCTCAGCTCAGCCGCAGACGCCTCAGCGAGGCGCTCGCACGCATGCGCGCGGGCGCTGCCACGGGCGGTTCGCCGTGCGGTCCGCGCCTGGACGGGCGGGGCAGGCGCGAGCGCGGGCGGTGCGGATGGGGCGGACGCATGCGAGGACCGATGCCGCCATCCTGCTCGGATGTGGCCTCGGGGGTCTGGCCGACCGCCCATCGCACGAGCATGAAGAGCGCGACGATCGGGATCTTCAGCAAGACCATCAACCAGATAAAGGTCCAAGTGGTCACCTGTGTTCGATCGTATACCCGCCGGACCATCCGTACAACCCCGGTATCCGCCATCCGTGTAAACCCGCAGACCGAGGTGCGCCCTCCTGTGCGCGCAGGCCGCTGTGCGCGCAGGCCGCTGTGCGCCCTAAGTCGATGTGCGGCTGCCCCGCGCCGCGTCAGTGCCGCAGCTTTGCCGGGGTGCCGCTGAACTGGGTGATCGAGCGCAGCTCGGCGATGCGATCGACGATCTCGCGGCCCGTGAGGCGCTCGACGCGATCGGTCCCGAACTCCTCGACGTTGAAGGACGCAAGGACGGTCGCGTGAGCCATCGCGCGCCGCAGCAGGTCGTCCGAGAGCTCCTCCTGCGGATGGGCCGCGATGTAGCCGACCAGCCCTCCGGCGAACGTGTCGCCCGCACCGGTGGGGTCGATGACGGTCTCCAGCGGATATGCCGGCAGGGCGAAGAAGCCCTCCCGCGTTATCAGCGCCGCGCCGTACTCGCCCTGCTTGGCGACGACCACGCTCGGACCACGCCCCGACCCGGACGAGGTCCACGAGAGCACCTCCCGCGCGGCCGCCAGCAGGTTGGGCCTGCCGGTGAGCTGGCGCAGCTCGGCGTCGTTGAGGATCACGCAGTCCACCGCGCCGATGGCGCTCACGAGGGAGTCGCGGGCCTGATCGATCCACAGGTTCATCGAATCCAGAGCGACGAACCGAGCGGCCGGCAGCTGCGCGCGCACCTCGCGTTGCAGGTCGGGCTGGATGTTCGCGAGGAACAGCACGTCGCTCGAGCGCGACCGCTCCGAGAGCTTGGGCTGGAAGCCCTCGAACACGCCGAGCTGGGTGTCGAGCGTCTCGCGGGAGTTCAGGTCCCAGCCGTACTCCCCCTGCCAGAAGAAGGTTCTGCCGCCGTCCACGCGCTCCACATCCGAGACGTCCACTCCGCGGCGGCGCATCACGTCGAGCTCGGCGTCGCCGAAGTCCTCGCCGACGGGCCCCACGACACGGACCTCCTCGAAGAAGGAGGCCGCCAGCGCGAAATGCACGGCCGCACCTCCGAGCATCCGCTCACGCGTGCCGAACGGTGTCTTCACGGTGTCGTAGGCGATTGATCCGACCACGGTGATCGACATGAGCGCGGACCTTAGCGGCTGCGATGGGCTCCGATAGCCTGACGATGGATGCGAGCGATCCAGATGACCGAATTCGGCGGCCCGGAGGTGCTCAGGCTCGCCGAGCTACCGCAGCCGGTTGCGGGCGCGGAGGAGGTGCTCATCAAGGTGAGTCGGGCGGGGCTGAACTTCGCCGACACGCACACGCGCACCAACTCCTACGTGCAGAAGGCGGCCCTCCCGCTCGTGCCCGGCGGCGAGGTGGCGGGGGTCCGCGAGGACACCGGCGAGCGGGTGGTGGCGCTCGTCGGCTCGGGCGGCTATGCCGAGTACGCCGTCGCACCCGAGCGACTGACCTTCCCCATCCCCGCCGAGCTCGACGACGGCACCGCGCTGGCGATCATCATCCAGGGACTGACGGCCTGGCACCTCTACCGCACCTCCGCGCGCGTCGCGCAGGGAGAGAGCGTCGTCGTCCACGCCGCCGCGGGGGGTGTGGGATCACTCGCCGTCCAGCTCGGCCATCCGCTCGGCGCCGGTCGTGTGATCGCCACAGCCTCGAGCGAGGAGAAGCGGGCGCTGGCGCTCAGACTGGGCGCCGATGTGGCGATCGATCCCGCGCCGGAGGGGCTGACCGAGCGCCTGGTGCAGGCCAACGGGGGTAGGCCGGTGGACGTGGTCTTCGAGATGGCGGGCGGTGAGGTGTTCGCAGCGTCCTACGATGCGCTTGCGCCATTCGGGCGGATCGTGGCCTACGGGATCGCATCCCAGCAGCCCAACCACCTCTCCACCGGCTCACTGCTGCGCCATTCGCGCGCGGTGGTGGGTTTCTACCTGTTCCACTGCCTGCAACGTGCCGGAATGTTCACGGACGCCCTGTCGGACCTGTTCGGACGCGCCGCGCGAGGCGAGCTCGAGGTGGTCATCGGACACACATATCCGCTCGAGCAGGCCGCGCGGGCCCATATCGACCTCCGCGAACGGCGCACGACCGGCAAGCTTCTGCTCGATCCACGCGCCTGACGAATATCCTCCGCCGCCATGGCGCAATCGTTCGCTGATCTAGGGCTCTCCGAGTCCACCCTCCAGGCGCTGCGCGACGTCGGATACGAGGCGCCCAGCCCGATCCAGGAACAGGCGGTCCCGCCGCTGCTGCAGGGCAGGGACGTGATCGGGCAGGCGCAGACGGGCACGGGCAAGACGGCGGCATTCGGGCTGCCGATCATGGAGTACGTCGATTCATCCGAGCCGACCGTGCAGGCGCTGGTGCTGACGCCGACCCGTGAGCTGTGCATCCAGGTCACGCAGGCCCTGCGCACGTACGGCGGCCACACGGGCATCGACGTGGTGGCGGTGTTCGGCGGTGCGCCGATCCGCACGCAGCAGGCGCAGCTGCGCGCAGGTGGGCACGTGGTGGTGGGAACGGTCGGCCGCGTGCTCGATCTGATCTCCCGCCACTCGCTGGTCCTGCACGACTGCCGGTTCGTCGTGCTGGACGAGGCCGACGAGATGCTCGACCTGGGCTTCCTGGAGGACGTTGAGAAGATCCTCTCGTTGACGCCGTCCAGCCGGCAGACGGCGCTCTTCTCGGCCACGATGCCGCCGCCGATCCGCAAGCTCGCCGACCGCTACATGTATGACCCGACGATCATCCAGGTCGAGGCCGAGACCCTCACGATCGACACCGTCGCGCAGTTCCAGCTGCCCGTCGATGCCAAGGACAAGCCGGACAAGCTCGTAGAGGTGCTGAGGGCGGAGATGGGCGCGCGCGGCGAAGCCGAAGGCAAGCAGGCGATCGTGTTCGTCCGCACCAAGATCCGCTGCGAGCAGCTGTTCCGCACCCTGCGTGACCGGGGCATGAACGTGAGGGCCCTCCATGGCGACATGAGCCAAGGATCGCGCGACGGCGTGATGCTGGCGTTCAAGGGCGGGCGCGTTCCCATCCTCGTCGCCACCGACGTGGCCGCCCGCGGCCTTGACATCTCCACGGTGACGCACGTGATCAACTACGACGTGCCCACCTCACCCGATACCTACGTGCATCGCATCGGACGCACCGGCAGGGTGGGGCGCTCCGGCAGGGCGATCACGTTCGTCGAGGATCGCCAGAAGCGCGAGCTCGAGGCGATCGAACGGCACATCGGCACCTCGGTGGCGCAATGGCGAGCGGGCGCCGAGGCCGAGCCCACGCCCGTGCGAGAGCGTCCGCGCAGGCACTCCAAGCCCCACGTCTCCCGACGGGACGACTCCGAGCCCTACGTGAAGCTCGTTCTCTCGGGCGGCCGGGCGGCCGGGCTGAGCGTCGCCGACATCGTCGCCGCGGTCACCTCCTCGGCGGGGCTGGACGGCGAGGCGGTGCGCGATGTTCTGGTGCTCGAGCGCTTCTCGTTTCTGTCGGTCCCCGCCGGCGAGGCCGATCGGGTGATCGGCGCGCTCGACGAACGCGAGCTGCAGGGACGGGTGCTACGCCTGCAGCGGGTAGGGTAGAGCGATGTCAACCGCAACGATGCAAACAACCGAGGGCCCGATCGCCTTCGAGCTGTTCGACGAGGACGCGCCCAAGACGGTCGAGAACTTTCGCAAGCTCGCCTCCGAGGGCTTCTACGACGGCCTCGCCTTTCACAGGGTGATCAAGGACTTCATGATCCAAGGCGGATGCCCGCTCGGCACCGGGACCGGTGGCCCCGGCTACACCTTCGAGGACGAGATCAACCCGCACAAGGTCGTGCGCGGGGCGCTCGCGATGGCGAACGCGGGCCCCGACACCAACGGGTCGCAGTTCTTCATCGTCACGGCGCAAGCGTGCCCGTGGCTCGACGGCAAGCACACGGTGTTCGGGCAGGTGACCGACGGGATGGATGTCGTGGAGCGACTGGAGGGCATCCCGACCGACGGGTCAGACCGGCCCGCCGAGCCGGTCGGCATCGAGTCGATCGAGCTGTCGGACTAGCCGAGGCGCACGTCCGGGCTCGCCGGACGCTTCCGTCGGAGTACTCTGTTCGCTACGAGCGAACGAGAAGGGGAGACGCACAGATGGCGACCGTCGAGCAGCACCCACCGCAGACGCACAACGGCATCGCGCACGCCGCGCCGGAGATCGAGGTCGAGAATCCCGCCACGGGGCAGACCGTGGCGAGCGTGCCCGACATCGGCGCGGAGGAGGTCGCACGGATGGCCGTCCGGGGCCGCGCCGCGCAACCGGCCTGGGAGGCCCTGGGCTTCGAGGGTCGCGGACGTATCCTGCTGCGGGCGCAGAAGTGGGTGATGGACAACGCCAAGCAGGTCATCGAGACGATCATCTCGGAGACCGGCAAGACCTTCGAGGACGCTTCGCTGGCGGAGATCTCCTATGCGGGCAATGCGTTCGGCTTCTGGGCCAAGCATGCGCCCGAGTACCTCGCCGATGAGCGCGTCAAGTCCGGCCAGCTGCTCGTCAAGGGCAAGAAGCTCACACTGCGTTACCGCCCACTTGGGCTGATCGGGGTGATCGGGCCCTGGAACTACCCGCTCACGAACTCCTTCGGCGACTGCATTCCGGCGCTCGCCGCGGGCAACAGCGTGATCCTGAAGCCCTCGGAGATCACGCCGCTCACGTCGATGCTGCTGGCCGAAGGACTGCGCGAGTGCGGTCTGCCCGAGGATGTCCTTCAGATCGCCACCGGCCGGGGGGAGACCGGCGCGGCGCTCGTCGAGCACGTGGACATGATCATGTTCACGGGGTCCACCAGGACCGGACGGAAGGTCGCGCAGGCCGCCGCGCAACGGCTGATCCCGGCGTCGCTCGAGCTCGGCGGCAAGGACCCCATGATCGTGCTGTCCGACGCCGATCTCGAGCGTGCGGCGAACTTCGCCACCTACTACTCGATGCAGAACGCCGGCCAGACGTGCATCTCGATCGAGCGCGTCTACGTCGAGGCGCCCGTATACGACGAGTTCGTCTCGAAAGTCTCGGAGAAAGTGCGCGCGCTGCGCGTCGGGGCACCGGGGGGACCCGGCTCGGTCGAGGTGGGCGCAATCACGTTCCCGCCGCAGCTTGAGACGATCGAAGATCATGTTGCCGACGCCGTCGGCAAGGGCGCCCGCGTGCTGGCCGGTGGCCACGCCGCGAGCTCGGGCGGCGGACGCTTCTATGAGCCGACCGTGCTGGTCGACGTCGATCACACGATGAAGATCATGACCGAGGAGACCTTCGGGCCGACGCTGCCGATCATGAAGGTCTCGGACGCCGAGGAGGCGGTGCGGCTGGCCAACGACTCCCCGTACGGGCTGGGCGCGTCGGTGTTCAGCCGCGACACCCATCACGGCGAGGAGATCGCGCGGCGCCTCGAGGTAGGCGCCGCGAACGTCAACGACGCGATGATCAACTACACGGTGCTCGAGCTGCCGATGGGCGGAGCGAAGGCCTCGGGCCTCGGCTCCCGCCACGGCGCAGGCGGCATCCGCAAGTACTGCTCCCAGCAGGCGCTGGTCATCACGCCGCGGCTGGCGCTCAAGCGCGAACCCCACATGTATCCATACAAGGCCCGCAACTCGAAGATGCTGGCGGGCCTCTTCAAGTTCCTGTACGGCCGCGGCAAGCGCGACTGAAGTCTGTCGGCTCCGGGCTCCGGGCGCCGCTCTCCCAGCGCGGTCAGGCCAGCGGTATGCCGAGCAGTCGCTCGAGCTCGGGGATCGTCTGCTCTGCGCTCGTGTGATGGACGGTGGCCATGCCGAGCTTCTCGGCCGGCACGAGGTTGAAGGGCAGGTCATCGACGTAGACGCACAGCGCCATCGAAACTCCCGCGCGCTCGGCCCCGAGTTCGTACATCCTGCGTGAGGGCTTGCGCAGGCGCTCCTCGCCGGAGATGACCACGCCGTCGAACAGCTCGGAGAACAGGTCGTGCGGATAGCGATGCACGCCCCACGAGTTCGACACGAGCCCCGTGCGCACGCCCGCCTGACGCGCCCTGCGCACGGCATCGAGCATCGCCGTGTCGGGCGCCACGCCCGCGAACAGGCCGTCGATCAGACCCTCGGGCTCCACGTCGAGCAGGGCCGCCAGCTGCACCTCGAATGCCGACTCCGCGAGCTCGCCCTTCTCGAGCGCGATCAGAAGCTCTCGAGCGGTCGGATCGCTGCGGAAGCGCCCGAGCAGGGCCTGCGGCTCGAGTTGCACCTCTTCGCAGTAGGCGCGGAAGGAGACGAGCAGGCTGCTGGTCAACACCCCGCCCCAGTCGATCAACAGCCCGGTCCGCACCTCGCCGTTGCCCAGGGCATCGGCACCTTCTGCGCGCTCGCCGGCGTCCACCCGGTGCGCGTCGTCACTCGAGGCGGGTGGCCCCTCAGGCGCCACGTGTCGCCTCCTCGGCCCGCCGGGCCAGTTCGACCACCCCGTCGCCGAACTGCTTCAGATAGGGGTCGTCGGTCGTGCCCGCTATCGCGCGCTTGTAGTTGCCCTCCATGAACACGGCCATCTTCCACAGCGCCAGCGTCGTGTACCAGCGGATGTTGCTCATCGGGCGCCCGGAGCCCGTCTCGTAGAGCTCGATCAGCTCCGCGCGCGTGGGAAAGCCCTCCTGGCGGGTCAGTTTGCCCAGCTGCTCGCGCAGGCCCAGCTCGGGATCGTCGCGCTCGGTCCACATCATGCACAGGTAGCCCAGGTCGGCCAAGGGGTCCCCGATCGTCGCCATCTCCCAGTCGAGCACGGCCAGAAGCCGCGCCGGGGCCTCAGCGGAGAACATCGTGTTGCCAAGGCGGTAGTCGCCGTGCACGATCGTCGCCGCGCCCGAGCTCGGGATGTGCTCGGCAAGCCAGCCGGCCACGCTTTCCACCGCCGGGATCTCGCGCGTCTTGTTCAGCTCCCACAGGCCCCGGAACCGTCTCAGCTGGCGTTCGAGGTAGCCGGTCGGCTTGCCGAACCCCTCAAGGCCGGCCGCCCGCCAGTCCACGCCGTGGATCTCCACGAGCGCCTCGATCAGCTGCTCGCCGATCGCGCGGCGTTCGGCGGGCGTGTCCAGCGCGCTCGGGACGCTCGCGACGATCACCTCGCCCTCGATCAGCTCCATCACGTAGAAGGGGCAGCCGATCAGGGTCGGGTCCTCGCAGACCGCGAGCACGCGTGGCACGCGCGCGGCTGTGGCCTCGAGCGCCCGCAGCAGACGGGCCTCGCGCAGCACATCGTGCGCGCTCGGGGGAAGCGGTGGGCGTGGCGGCCGGCGCAGGACCACCTGCGCGCCGGAGCGCTCGACCAGGTAGGTCACGTTCGAGTGACCCTCGCCGATGGGCGTCGCCTCGATGTCCCCCGCGCCGAGGCGGTGCTCGTCCAGGAACCCCTTCAAGGGCTCGAGCACTAGCAACGGCGGACGCGCCTGCGGCGCGACGTCTGCGTGGCAATGGACGATGTCATCGGGCGCAACCGATACAGTCATGTGCCTGCACGCTACAACGCCGGTGGCGGGATCGCCATCGCCGCGTTGGCGACAAGAATGTCGCGCCGACCGCAACATCCTCCGCGCGGCCGTGTCTTAGGGTTTCATGTCACCGATAAAACCTCGCTCAGTCATCAGGCTCCGTAGGCTCGCAACGCTCGTGGCCGCGTGCGCCGCGTTGGGGGCCGTGGCGGCCCCGCCCGCGCTGGCCTCGCACAGCCAGATCACCTTCTTTGAGGCTCCGCGCGACCTGCTCTCCAGTACGACCAGGCACAAAGCCTTCCTTCAGCTCGAGACGCTCGGCGTCAAAGCGCTGCGCCTCGAGCTGCACTGGCACGACGTGGCGCCGAATGCGAACAGCAGCAGGCGCCCCAAGTTCAACGCGAAGAGCCCCGCGAGCTACAACTGGGAGGCGTACGACCCGGTCGTGGCGGAAGCGGTGCGCCTGAAATGGAAGCTGCTGCTGACCGTCACCGCGCCGGTCCCCAAGTGGGCTACCGCCGCCAAGAGGGATCTGATCACGCGCCCGGAAGACAAGCAGTTCGAAGAATTCATGACGGCGGTCGGCCTGCACTACGGCTCGGAGGTGACCTGGTGGGCGCTGTGGAACGAGCCGAACATCGCCGGCTGGCTGATGCCGCAGTGGAACTCCAACGGAACACCCGCCTCGCCCCGAATCTACCGAGGCCTGTTCCAGGCCGGCTACGCCGGGCTGAAGGCGGCGGGGATCAGCTCTCCGCAGGTGCTGTTCGGGGAAACCTCGCCGTTCGGCGAGGACTACAACTTCAGCCCGCGGTTCTATCCGCGCTCAGAGGTCGCGCCGCTCGAGTTCATGCGCGAAGCCCTGTGCCTGAACGCCCACTACCGGAAATCGTCCACGTGCGGCGAGCTCCAGATCACGGGGTATGCCCAACACCCCTACACCTATCCCGCCCACCAGGGACCCTACTACCGGCCGCCCGAACAAGATGAGGTCACAATCGGAGCGCTGCCGCGGCTTTCGAACGCCCTCGCCCTGGCGGCACGCGCCCACGCGATCCCGGCGCACCTGCCGATCTACCTGACCGAGTTCGGCGTCCAGAGCAAGCCGAACCTCCTCGGCGTGCCGCTGTCCGAGCAGGCCGAATACGACGCGATCTCCGAAAAGATCGCGTGGGAAGACCCGCAGGTGGTGGCCTTCTCCCAGTACCTGCTGACCGACGAACCTCCCCACAGCGGCCTTTCCGGCTACCGGACCGGACTCGAGACCCTCGGCGGCGGGCGCAAGCCCCTCTATTACGCCTGGCCGATCCCCCTCGTCGTCTCCCGCACCGGGTCTGGCTACTCGCTGTGGGGGCTCGTGCGCCCCGCCACGGGTGTCACGAAGCTGCGCGTGTACGTCGAGCCGAACGGCTCGCGGCGATACCGCGCGCTTGCCGTCGTCACGACCAATGCGTCCGGATACTGGACGCTGCACTCGACGACGCGGGGCTCGAGCTGGAAAGTCAGCTGGCGAAGCCCGAGTGGCGCGGTGTACACGGGCCCGCCGATCGGCGCGAACTGATCCTTCGAGGGGGGCTTCGGCGTCGTCCTAGG
>Ga0209656_10001358_pt1 | contig 15969 bp, 8 predicted proteins | sample BogFormECP12_OM2_FD_188239 | JGI IMG/M metagenome (GOLD analysis project Ga0209656, IMG submission 188239) | Bog forest soil microbial communities from Calvert Island, British Columbia, Canada - ECP12_OM2 (SPAdes) (version 2) | ecosystem: Environmental > Aquatic > Freshwater > Wetlands > Bog ... | reverse complement strand
GACGGTGATCCTCCCGAGCGGCACGCCCCTTCCCCAGGCGTCCGTGACCGTTGAAGGGGCGAAAGGCGGACAGGCGGCGACCACGAATCAGTCGGGGCAATACACCATGGCTGGTCTGACGCCGGGGACTTATAGCGTGAAGGTTGCCGCTCCTGGATACGATGAGTTCAGCGTTCAGGTCACTTTGAGCTCCGGTGTCGATCAGGAGATTGACGCCGTGCTCATGGCGAAGCCGGTGCAACCGGAACCAGTCGCAACTCCTCCTTCTTCCGAAACGCCCGCTTCCAGCGCACCCGCAACCCAGGAAAAACCGGCCGCCCAACCCAAGGCTGCGGGTACGAGTAGCGTCACGGCGCAGGAATTGAATGTCAAAGTGCAAAGAGGAAGAGCGGCCGTTTACGGCAACGTCACGGACCCGACTGGAGCTTTGGTTCCAGCCGGGACAGCAACGGTGCAGGGAGCAACGGGCGCTCCGCAGACTGCCAGCGTGAACGACCACGGGCAATACGTGCTGAACGGACTGATACCTGGCCAATACAAACTGACCATCACGTCGCCCGGCTTTGCGCCCTTTCAGACCGACATCACGCTGGCGTCGAATCAGGGAATCGAGATCGATGCGCCGCTGGCTCCGCCCAGCGAGAAAACCGAGATTAACGTCGAAGCCAGTAACGTTGCAGTACCGACAACCGACACCTCACACATTGAAGGTACGATCACGGAAAAAGAGGTCCTGAAAACCGGCCTCAATGGCCGCAACTTCACGCAATTGATTGCCCTGGCGCCCGGCGTCAGCAATCAGACCCAGCAAGATGAAGCGGCGGTCGGCGTGAAGGGCAGCGTGAAATACAGCGTGAACGGCGGACGCGTCGAATACAACAACTTCGACGTCGACGGCAGCGACGTGCTCAACGCCGGATTGAATGGCGCGGAGAGCACCCTGATGGTGTATCCGAGTCTGGACGCGATCCAGGAAGTGAAAGTTCTCACTTCAAACTACGGCGCCATGTACGGGCGCAGCGCCTCGGGTACGGTGCTGGTCACCACGAAGTCGGGAACCCCGAAAATGCACGGCATTCTTTACGATTTCCTGCGCAACGAGTTCTTTAACGCCAGGAACTATTTCGACCAGACCAAGAAAGCGCCTCTCTACCGCAGGCAAGACTTCGGCGGCACGATTGGCGGACCGTTCCGCATTCCGCGAGTGTTCGAAAAGAAAGATAAGGCTTATTTCTTCTGGTCGGAGGAATTCCGGCTGGAGAAAACACCCGAGGAATTTAACCAGGCGGTACCCACCCTCGCAGAGCGGGGTATCGGCGTGAACTGCCTCTACAATACGACTTGGAACCAGAGCGGTCCCGGTACCTGCGGTGACTTCAGCGACGTCTGTCCGTTTGTAGGTTCCTCTGCCGCGCCCATCGATCGCCGTCTGTATCCGGACTGTCCCGCGGGCTCCATCCTGACTGGGAACCGCATAGGTACGTTTGTTGCGAATCAGGTTCCTATGAACCCGACTTCGTCGGCACTGCTGGCGACTGGGATGATTCCCTTGCCGACTTCAACTACGGGGTGTAACTCAAGTCTTGCCGGCACTATAAATCCAGTCACCAGCCAGCCGAACGTACCCTGTTATGACGCCGTCATTTCCCCCTCCACCTATTGGCGCGAAGAATTGGGCCGCTTCGATTACAACTTCACGCAGAATATGAGGCTGACGTTTCGCTACATTCACGATGCCTGGAACACGACCGTCTTGACTCCGCAGTGGGGCTACGTGGTGAACAGTTTTCCATCCGTGCAAAACAAGTTCATCGGCCCTGGGATCAGCATGGTTGTAAAACTGACTAATACACTGTCGCCGTCTTTGTTGAATGAGTTCACTCTAAGTTACGTCAACTCTCACATTACCCTCGCGGACGAGAATGGCCCGGGGGTAAACCTGCAACCACTCCCGGCATGCTCCGCAAGTGTGTTCAAAGGATGTCTGGGTTATATCTTCAACAACGGGTTTGGCGGCAAGCCACCGGGGATCGTGATTGGAGGTACCAATGCACAGTACGGCGGCACCGGTTTTACGGTGGATCCCTCTTATCCACCGTGGACCCATACCAACCCGACGTACGGGCTTAGCGATAATCTCAGCAAGTCTCTGGCAGGCGGAAAGCACACGCTGCAGGTTGGTATTCAGGTAGTCGATTCGCAGAGAAATGAAACCAATGGGGCAATCGGCGCCGCAACCGGTGACTTGCAGGGACTGCTGACCTTCAGCAATCAGAATAATCTGTTCTCAACGGTGAATGCCTTTGCGGACTTTATTGGCGGTTCGCCCGATAAAACCGGCCAGGGCCTGCCCATCAAGAGCTATCAACAGGATAGCGCGCAATTAAAGTACTACAACGACTATTGGATTACGGAACCTTATGTGCAAGATGATTGGCATGTGAACCATCACCTAACACTGAATTTAGGTGTACGGTTCAGCTTCTTCGGCAACTTCCATGAGAAAAATCTGAGCGCCTGGAATTGGTTGCCGAGCGCATATAGTTCTGCGGTTGCGTCGACCGTGCGGATTGCTCCCTATACCAGTGGGACCAACCCCTCCGGATATTTGATCTATCCCAATGGGACCCCGCTTCCGTTCGATCCCAACAATCCCCAGAGTAGCTTGACCCCGTACCCGAGCAATCCCATAACCAACGGCTTGGTTCAGTGCGGGAAGAATGGAATTCCTGAGAGCTGTATGACGAACCACCTGTTCAATCCAGCGCCCCGCATTGGCTTCGCTTGGGATCCAAAAGGCGATGGCAAGACCTCTATTCGCGCGGGTTACGGAATGTTCTATGAGCACGGTACGGCCAAAGAGGCCAACACGGGATCTCTGGAAGGTAGTTCGCCCCTGGTCTTGAGCATGACCGATCCGTTCCCGTTTGCGTATACAGGAATCGGCCTGGGTGGTTCCAACGGTACAACTCCGGTCGCATTTCCTCTCGACGTCACTTCCATCCCCACGAAGGCTACCTGGCCCTACGTGCAGCAGTGGAGTTTGAGCGTTCAGCACCAATTGCCCGCAGATACGGTTGCAACCATTGCTTATGTGGGAAGCAAGGGCACACACTTGACGGCGGAGCTACAAAAAAACCAGTTGCCGGCCCCCCCGGTTGGACCGGACATCGGGATTCAACCGACTGGCAATCCCTATGCTGCTGGCCAGCCGATTTTATCGTCGGACTGCACACCGGGATCTTCCTCAAACGGCTCTCTCCTCTTTATCGTGAATGGCTTCCCAGTCACTCCCAGCTCACCTGCTTTCTCGAATATGGTGGCGGCGTGTTACGGCTCGACCAACCCTATAACCGGAGCCGCCAATACTGGCGTCCCGAATCCCAATACGCTAAGGCCATACTTCGGCTTTCAGAGAATTCTCTCCCTGCAAAACATCGCTGATTCGCAATACCATGCGATGCAGTTCACCATGCGACGAACCCACGGTTCGTTAACGTTGGGACTCTCCTATACGTATAGCCACTCCTTTGACGATTCGTCGGACAGGTCGGACGCTTCGTTCGTAAATTCTGCGAACATCCGGTCGAGCTGGGCCAGTTCGAATTTCGACCAACGCCACCTGCTCAACCTCAACTACATCTACGATCTACCCAAGGTCGCCTCGGTTTTGGAGCACTGGATTTCGTATCGGGACCAGGATGCGTCGCCGAATGGCACTCCTGTTGCTCCTTCCAGGTTCTTGCACGCTGCACTGGATGGCTGGCAGATTTCCGGCATCACCTCCTTCCAATCCGGTACCCCGTTTAGCGTAATCAATGGAGGCAGCAATATTGGCATCTCGGTTTTGGACAATGCCGGTGTGGCCAATGGTGCCGGAGCAGGATCTTATCCTGATATCGTCGCGAGTCCAAAATCCGCTCTGCCTACTGGCATCAGCCGTTTAACCGCCCAGAGCATCGGTCCGCTTTTATATAATCCGGCCGCTTTCGCTGCGCCCCAAGGACTGACGTTCGGGAACGCGGGGCGGAACTTCCTCGATAACCCGCATCGCATCAACTTCGACATGTCTCTGCTGAAGAACTTCAAAATCACAGAAGGCAGCAACATGGAGTTCCGGTTTGAGGCCTTCAACATTTTCAATCACACTCAATTCCGGATTTTCAATCCTAATATCGGCAACGCCGCCAATAACACAATCAGTTGCTACGGCGGAGGAATTGCCGGGCCTTACACCGCGGCTGGAGGACTGACGAATCTTCCGGGAGTCACCGGCCCTCCGCAGGCCGTCGACTGCGTTGATGGCAACTCATTCCTGCGCCCGATCGACGCACACCGCCCACGAACCATTCAGCTGGGCCTGAAATATAGCTTTTGACGAAGCCATCATGGAGTTTCAGTTTGTGAAGCGCAAGCCGCCCAATTCAAAAGACCAGGGATATGTTCTTCTGCTTCTGCTTCTGATGCTGTGTTTCATGGCGATCGCCGCGGCGGCCATCGCGCCCACGATTGCCTTTCAGATCAAACGCGATCGCGAGGAAGAGTTTATTCACCGTGGTGCCCAGTACTCGCGCGCCGTCCGACGTTACGCCAAGTCCACCGGACGATATCCTTTAGACCTGCAAGATCTCAATGGGAAGAATGGAATGAGGTTCATCCGCAGGCTCTATAAGGATCCGATTACCGGCAAGGATTTCAAGCTGCTTTACACCAGGGACATCATGGCCGCGACGGCGGATGTCCCACACAACGGTGAACCTGTTCAGGGTGATGTTGCCAATAACAGCAGCGATGCGAACCAGAATCAACCTCCCGCAGATTCATCCGCGGTCCAACAGAATAATCAGAACGCGAACAGCACTGCTCCGAATCCCGGGAATCAACCCGCTTCGACTCAGTCAAGGTTCCCGACAGGGATTGGGGGTGTAGTTCAATCAGGGCCCTCCAACGGTTCCAACTTCGGAACGATCTTCGGAGTCGCAAGCACCAGTAAGGAGAAAACGATCAGGGAATTCGAGCACAAAAATCACTATAACCAGTGGCTCTTTTTCTACGATATAAATCATGAAACCGGGCAGTTGATCACTGGCCCCACACGCATGAACATTCCCCCACCCGGTCAATTAACCCAGCCTCCAGCTGGGGCTCCGTCGTCCAGCTTTGGGCAGCCCGCCGGTGCTCAGCAGACGCCACCCGCATCTCCTCCGGCGAATTAGGTACCTACGGATTTGGCGAAGCATTGAGGCTGTCAAGAGATTCCTGCGCTTCCTTGAATTTGGGATCCAGCCTCAAGGCCTGCAAGAAAGACGCGCGAGCTTCCAGCCCACGCTGCGCAGCTTGTTGCGCTTTCCCGAGCTGGAAGTAAGCCGCTGCGGACGGTTTGGCGGCCGCAGCTCGAGCTTGTTGCTCGATACTCTCATCCACGGCTACATTCCCGAGGTTTTCGGAAGCGATGGCGTTCTGTGGGTCGGTTTTGAGAACCTGCAAGTAGTACTGCCGGGCGGTGCTGTAGTCCCCTAACTGGCGATAAGCCGCTCCAAGATCGAGCAGCGCTTTCTGTACCATGTAAGGATCCGACGTTAGCCGCAGGGTCTGCTGATATTCCTCGATTGCTTCCTGAAACTGCCCATGCTCGTGCCGGTAGGCTCCTATCGCAAGGTGGCTGATAGGGTCAGAGGGCTTGATGCGAATAGCATTCTGAAAATGTACTAACGCCCGATCTGAAAACCTTTGGCCTGTGCTCTTGAAGTCGTCCAGCATGATCGCGGTCCCTACGTAGTTTTCTGCCACATAGTTGTCTTTGGTGACCGCCACTGCGTTAGACCAGAGGTCGAAACTACTATGCCAGATTCCGATCTGCTTCCAGGTCAAGAAGGAAAGAATAGCAAGGACTGCTACAGTCAGGCCGATGGTTGATCGAGAATTCAATCCCCTAGGTTGGGGCAGTTCTGCGATGCCCCAAACGATGATGCAGAAAATGCCGACCAGCGGGAGATATGCGTAACGATCTGCCATCGCTTGATCTCCCACCTGTACCAGTCCAATCACCGGCACCAGGCTTCCCAAGAACCATAGCCAGCCCACCGGCAAGTAGGGACGAGAGCGTTTGCGCCAGACGAAGACGGTAATCGTCATCAGGAAGATGGCACACAAGAACACCTTGGTCCCGCTAATGCGTAGACCCTCGTACGGGTAAAACGATGCGAGGTGCGTCGGCCAAAGCGCTTTGCCGATGTATGCTGCGTAGGCGTAGATCGCATTCGCGATGCGCGGCGCCAAAGGCAAAAGTTCGTTCTTAGAGATGACGGGATTCTGCGCCCATATTGTGAGCAAGCTGCTCGCGGCCGAGAGCGCGAGCAGTGGGATTTTCTCCACAGCCAGCCACAAGAATGAAAATTGTCGAACGGGGAACGCGGCCGAGGGTGAAGTTACGCCCTGCACACGCCCCAAAGGCCAGAAGTCAATCAACAGAAGCAAAAGTGGAAGCGTGACGACCATGGGTTTTGCCGCGAGAGCCGCCGCAAATAGAAAAGCGGTCAGGAGATAGCGTTCCGGACGCGGCCGCCGCGCATACCATCCGTAGGCTGCCACGGTCAGTAACAAGAAAAACATAGACAGCACGTTTTTGCGCTCGGCAACCCATGCCACGCTCTCCACGTTGATCGGATGGAGGGCGAAGAGCGCTGCAACGATCAGGCTCTTTGCCGTCGAACCGGTCGCGCGCGCCAAAAGCAGAAACAGAATCACCGAATTGAACACATGCAGTAACACACTTGTCCAATGGTGGCCTGCCGGATTCAATCCGAATATCTGGTAATCGAGTGCATGCGAGAGCCACGTTAACGGGTGCCAGTTCATTTCATAGCGGTTCATGAATGCCCATATGAAAGTGGCTTTGGTGAGGCCATGCTGGATGTTGGGATTTTCGACGACGTAGCTCGGATCGTCGAAGTTCACGAAAGGATTTTGAGTGGCGCGGAAGTAGACAGCAAGCGTGACCACGGCCAAAATAAAACAAAGTGCGACGTCCAATCCGAACCGATGCCCTGGTGCAGTTTGTGGAGCGATAGAACCGTCTGAAGGGGCGGGGGGTACAGCTGCTCCGGCCGACACTTGTGATTGTGAAGCGCCCGGCGGGAGCTTTGAGCGTGATTTCTTTGGCCCCGCCTTAACCCTTACAGACATGGTGATTTCCCCTGATGCTGAGGTTTGCAGTCGAAACATTCAACCTATCGAACCGAACCAGTCCACACGAATGCGACCGGTAAGTGAAAAGCATTGAAACTCATTCCGCGTGACCGAGCATTCGTTCTACCATGCTTTGCGAGGCGTTGAGGTCTGAAGTGAGTTGTAGCGCCTCATCGTGCGCACGCTTCGATTTCTCATACTCTCCGTTCTGCTCCAGGGCTTTCGCTAACAGTAAAGCAGCAACCGCATTTGGCTGCGTCGCCATCGTCTGCGAGTACCATCGAATAGCCTCCGACACATTGCCCTCGTGTTGGGCAACCAAGCCCATGCCAATCTCCGCAGCCAAATTCCCGGGATTGATCCCCAGAGCAACTTGAAAACTCTCTCGTGCCTTCTGGTACTCACCCATCTGCCGATAGGCGGTTCCCAAGTCTGTGTATGCCATCTCTTTCCAGGGCACCGGCGTATTCCCAAGCGAGTTCAATGCTGTGGCAAGGTGTTGCGCCCCAGGACGGTCTTCTCCACGTTGGACCTCATACAGGCCCACGTAGAAATTCGCCGCCGGATCTCGCGGGTCGAAGCGGAGCGCCCGTTGGAAATGGAAGATTGCTTCGTCGGTTTGTCCCCGGCTGAACAGGGCCACCCCCAGGTTGACCTCAGCCACCAGATTGTCGTCCGCAACTTGCAAGGCGTGCGACCAGATCGATTCGGAATCACGCCAGTATTGGACCTGACGGTAAGTCATGACACTGAGAAGGACCAAGACGACGCTGGTTCCCAGGAGGACCCACTTCGCAGGAATGGCAAATCCCCGCACAACATCGCCAATGCCCCAGACTGTCATTATGAACAATCCAATCAACGGCAGGCCGGCATAGCGGTCGGCCATCGCGGCCATGCCAACTTGCACCAGCCCGATCATTGGCACCAGCGTTCCCAGAAACCACAACCATCCGATCAACAGATACGGTCGGCTCCGCGCCAGCAGGACAAGCGTTGAAATCGCCAGTAACAACAATGCCGCCGATGCAACTTGCCAAGTGGGCACGCCGGCCGCCGGATACGGGTAGAGCACAGCGAGGTTCGACGGCCATAGGGTCTTGCCGAGATAGCGTGCGTAAGAAACGATGGCATTGCCCACACGCAGACTGAGTGGGTACACTGCAAGGCTGCTCACTGCTCCACCAGAGGTTTGCGCCCGCATCGTTGTGACGGAACTGACGGCGGATAGCACAAAAAGTGGAATCTTTTCTAAAACCAGACTTCCGAACTGCCGTAAGGTAGCCTTGGAGTTGTCCCACTGCAGACGACGCAGCGGCCAAACATCCCAGAGCAGAAGAACAAACGGGAACGTTACGATCTGCGGCTTGGCCATAAGACCCATGGCGAACGCAGCCAGTACGGCGAGGTACCAGCCTAATTTCCGCCCGGTTGCGTATCTGCCATAAGTCCACAAACCAACTACAAAAAAAAACATGCTCAGAACGGTTTTGCGTTCCGCACCCCAAGCTACGGCTTCCACACTCAACGGATGCAACGCATAGAGCGCTCCGACCGCCAGGCTTTTCCACTTACTGCTGCTTACCTCCGCTAGGAGCACAAAGAGCAATGCGGCGGTCAGAGCGTGCCAGAAGACGTTCTCCAGATGCACCCCAACTGGATTCGAATGAAAAAGGCGATAGTCGATCGCGTGGGAAAGCCATGTGAGCGGATGCCAATTGCCTTCTGCGAACGTCGTGAAGGCCCAATGCACCAAATTCCAGTTGAAGGCCCCGCGAATCTCTGGCGTTCCCAGGATGTAGTCCCGGTCATCCAGGTTGATGAAGGAATTCCCGGCAATCGGAATATACGCGACAAACGTCGCCGCCATGAGGAGCAAACTCAAGAGCGCAATTCGCCCCTTCGGCCGAGTTGATAATTCCACACATGCGGCGGGCTGGTCTTCCACAGTTCCATTCCGCAGTTTATGTGTCGCACTCAATTTCACGTAGGACTCCGCTCCCAAGTGCTAACAGCCAAGCTCAATCGCACAAGGGGTTGCCACGGTGAGAAAGTCCCGGATCGCACCAGCGCGTTCGCCGTCTGTGCCGCTTCAGGGCAAAGCTGCAGTTGAACCCATCTGCCGGGCTTTCGAAAATGCCTGCTGCGCTTCCGGTTCATGACCGAACTCGTGCAAAAGTATCCCGAGTCTGACGTAGCCTGCTGCACTGGGGCGCTGTTGCAAATACTGCTCCAACCCGCTCATCATATGACTGATGGCATCGGAGTCGTTTTTTAATGCATTTGCGGCATTTTCATGAGCTTTGGCACTGTCACCCAGTTGCGCGTAACAAACAGACAGGTTGGCGTAAGTGAGTGCGACCTGGTCCGGCGCAAATAACTTTCTGTCGAACTGCCGCAGAGTTTCGTAGGCGCGAATTGACGTTTCAAATTCTCGAATTGCGTCGGATATCTGCCCGTGGTCCAAGTAATCCGCGCCCACCCGCTCATGAGAGGAAGGATCCAGGGGTTCTAAGCTCGCGTAGTTTCGTAGATGCTCCATTCCCTCCTCGTAGTGGCCCAAAGTCAGCAGCTCATTGGCCAGAAAAACCTCTGCCATAGAATTGTTCTTTGTCACCCGCAAGGCATGGGTCCACAGGCTGGCGGTGCTCTGCCAATAACTGATCTGTCGCCAGGTGGCGAAAGTGAGAGCGCACAAGACCAGTGCGGCTGCAGATGCGCGTGGTGCAAAGCCAACGCTCCATCGATCTGCAAGGTCTGACAACTCCCACACGACAGCTACGAAAATTCCAATAAGAGTCAAATAGGCGTAGCGGTCCGCCATAACTTGCACTCCCACCTGCACGATTCCGATGATCGGAACTGCCGTTCCCAAATACCAAAGCCAGCCCACACCCCAGTACGGGCGCGTAAAGCGCTGCTTCCACGCCACCCAGAGGACAATCGCAATCACCAGCGCCGCCAGTGCTGGTTGCCAGATTGGAAGCGCGCGGCCGGGATGGGGATAGATCAACGCCAAACTCGCGGGCCAGATCGCTTTCCACAGATACATGCCGTACGCATAAAGGGAAGTCTCCAGTCGCGTGCCGAAGGGCAGCGCCATGGAAGGAACCTCGGCTTCAGTCTGAGCGATCAAAGTGATAACCGCACTGCCAACGGACAGTGCCAGTAGAGGCACCTTTTCCAGCACTAGCCGCGAAAGTTTGGCCTGAGGAACTGGGAAGGCCGGTGATGGCTCGCTCCAATTCTCGATTCGCTGCAGCGGCCAGAAGTCGAGCAACATCAGCACGAAGGGCAGCGTGATCACCATGGGCTTGGCCGCCAGCCCGAGAACAAAGAGCAGGGCAACCAGGAGGTAGCGCCCAACACGAGGCCTGCGGGCGTAATACCCGTACGCACCCAAGGTTAGAAAGAAGAGGAAGGTGCTGAGAACGTTTTTGCGCTCGGCAACCCACGCAACCGACTCAACATTCAGCGGATGTAAGGCGAAAAGCGCGGCCACGATAAGACTTCGCCAGCCCGCACCTGTGACCCTCCATAACAGCCAGAACAGCAAAAATGCGTTGGCGGCGTGGATGATCGCGCTCATCCAATGGTGTCCGCCTGGATCAAGACCGAATAGCTGGCAATCCATGGCATGGCTTAGCCAGGTCACCGGATGCCAGTTGGAGGCATCGGTTGCAGTCAGCGCCCAAGTGAAGGTCTCCCAGCTCAAGCCCTCCTTAATATGAGCATTTTCGTACACATATTGCGAATCGTCGTAGTGAACGAATGGATGACTCCCAACAGGGCTATAGACAATCAGAGTGACTGCAGCAAGTGCTAAACCTAGGATCAATAGAAGTTTATTGTTTGTAGACGCTTCGTTAGAGACGGCTCGATTGCTCTGGAAGTCTTTGCCGCGCGAGACATGCAGCTTCCGCTCTTTCGCAGCCTTCCGTGTTTCTCTTTTCTCTTGAGTCTTAATAGCCATTGCAGAAGTCTTCACCGTACCGACTGGTTTACGCTGTTCAGCACACTCTGTGCCTCGGTTGATTCTGGATCTAGACGCAGTGCGTTCAGAAGGGAGGCTCGCGCTTCCGGGATGCGCCCCAGTTCCGCCTGCAGTTCCCCCATTTCCAAGTATTGGATCGACGTAGGGTGGCTCAACACTGTTCGCGACAAATCGACGACCCTTTGTTCCGCTCGGACTTTGACCATCGCGCGTCGCAGTTGCGGATCATCCGGAGAAATCTGCAATCCCTGCGCGAAATAAGCTTGAGCCTTGTCCAATATTTGCTGATCTTCGTAAGCCGCACCCAGATCAAGGTAGGCCTTAGCCTTCAGGAAGGCTGTACGAGCCGACCCCAGAGCTGCTTCATAATTGCTGATCGCTTCCTGGAATTTTCCCCGGCTCTGCTGGCAGAACCCTAAGTTTACATGGCCAAGAGCGTCCCCGGAATAGATCTGCACCGCGTTTTGAAAATGAGCCATGGCTTGCTCGGTGCAACTCTGGCCTGTATTCTTTGCGCCTTCCTGCATGAGGATGGAGCCGACAGCGTCTTCCGCGGCCCAGTTCGCGGGTTCAATCTCGAGCGAATGCGACCATAGGGCAAGCGAACTCTGCCAGGTGTGTACCTGCCGCCAGGTCAATACCGAAAAGACCGTCAAGATCGCAATGGCAGCAACCGCGATCGGGCGCAAATCGATCTTCCGTTCGATCCGTAATGCTGTAACGCCCCAAGTCGCCAGCACGAAAATCCCCAGATAGGGCAGATATGCGTATCGGTCCGCCATCCCTTGCTCGCCAACCTGTACCAGGCCGATCATCGGTATGAGCGTTCCCAGGAACCAGCACCATCCCACCAAAAAGACAGGACGTGAGCGCAGCTTCCAAACGGCGGCGGTCCCACTAGCAAGGACTAACGCGCAAAGCAGAATCTCCCATCGGGGAAGTCTTCCCCCCATCGGCGCGTAATAGACCGACAGTCGCGAGGGCCAAATCGCTTTTGCCAGATACATGACGTAGGAAAAGATTGCGTTTGCGATGCGCTGAGTTATCGGAATCTGCTCCATGCTTTTCATCGCAGGCTTCTGGGCAATCAGCGTCATTACGCACGAAGCGGCCGATAAGGCAAACAACGGGATCTTTTCGATCAACAACTGGGACATCGAGAACTGTGGCGCAACCGGCGTGCTCACCGGGGACGCCGGCCGAAGAAAAACATTCCCGACCCGCTGCAATGGCCAAATATCAAGCAGAAGCAGCACGAAAGGCAGGGTTACCACCATGGGCTTCGACGCCAACGCGAGTACCGAGAAGCCAAATACCACCGCATAACGCTGGATCTTCGGTTTGCGCACATACCATCCGTAAGCTCCCAGTGCCAGCAGGAAGAAAAACATGCTCAATACCGTCTTCCGCTCCGAGATCCACGCAACGCTCTCCACGTTCAGCGGGTGCAGAGCAAACAGCCCGGCTACGAAAGCACTGCGCCACTTAGCCCCGGTCGCATAGAAGAGCAAAACAGAGATAAGAATGGAATTCGCGATGTGGAAAAGAAGATTTGTCAGGTGATGACCGGAAGCGTCAAGACCGAATAGATCGCAATCGAAAGCGTGCGACATCCAGGTGAGCGGATGCCAATTGCCCGCCGCGGTTGCGGTGAGCGCCCAACTCACAGTCGACAAGCTGAGCCCCTGCTGCACATGCTGGTTCTCGGTCACATAATCCACATCGTCCAGGCTGACAAAGGGATATCGCACGACCGGCGAGTATGCGACAAAGGTGGCGATTGCCAACAGCGCGGCCAACAACCAAATGGGCGGCCCGCCGGTCGTCTGCCGATCAGGAGTGGAAGCGAGTCGCGCGACTCTCCTTGTAGGTTTGGAAGTGAGGGAAATTGATTTCGGGCGGGAAGCAGTGGGCATCAAAACGCCAAGATTTGGAATTCTCAGCGCTCGAGCGAAAAAATCGAGCGCTTCGACTCGAACTTCTATGGATCAAACCTTATAGACCAAAAAATTTGCGCGTCTTGCCGAAGGAAATGGCAATCAATCCGGTGCCCAACAGATATACAGGAGAAGGCTCAGGAACCGCGGTGGTGCTGCTTCCCAACGTGATGTCCGCAAGTCCGAGTTCATTCGCCGGGCCACTGAACGTCACAGAGTGGGCTGTGCCAGAAAAACTCGCTCCGGCGACCGTCCAATTGCAATATAGCGGGGCAGAGCAGGAGCCGTTGTTATTTCCCAGGACGATCGTAGCCAACACCGTGCCGGTTCCATTGGCGCCACTCCAAATCGTGACCGTCTCCGTTTGGCCTGCACTGAATCCGGCGGTGTAGTAGAAGTTAATTCCATTCGAGAAGCCGGGGGCCACGTTCATGGTTCCAGTGACCTGAGAGCCGAGCGTGCCGCCAATGAAAATCGCTGTGCCAATGGTAAACGTGCCCGTAGGGCCCGTTACACTTGACGAAAAATTCCCCGATCCCCCATTCGCGGCGGGCTTCAGGCCAAAGAAGTTCGATGAGAACGTAACCCCATAGTTCGGGGTACTGGCTAATCCGCTCCCATTGTAGAAGTTGCCGACGGTCTGACTGTCGCCCAGTCCCTGAAAGTTCAACAACTCTCCAGAGTCCGCGAAGGCGGATGCCGAGAAAAACAGCACAAGAGACAGAACGATAGCCGAAAACAAACGTCGAGTCATGAAAGTCTCCGTGAGGGACAACAGAGCGCAGGTGAGCGATCTATTGTGCTGATAAGTATCGTTCAGAAGGTATTACAGAGAGATCACATAAATGTTAACAGTGTGTTAATTTCAGCGTGCCTGGTCTTCGGCCGTTCTACACTCAGGAGTGCAATTCATTGCATACTCTGGCTTTATGAAGCTTTCCGTAATCATGCCTGTATACAACGAGAGAGCCACTCTCCGCGAGGCGGTGGCCAGGGTGCTCGCCGTTTCTCTTGATATGGAACTGCTATGCGTCGACGATGGTTCCAGCGACGGATCGCGGGAAATCCTGGAAGAATTGCAGCAACAAGAGCGGCGACTGAAAGTCATGGTGCAGCCGCGGAACCTCGGCAAGGGCGCGGCGCTTCGGCGGGGAATCCAGGCGGCGAGCGGAGATTTTGTCATCATTCAGGACGCTGACCTCGAGTACGATCCCAACGAGTATCACGCGCTGCTGGCCCCACTTTTGCAGGGTCAGGCGGACGTGGTTTACGGCTCACGCTTCATCGGGACCGGCCCGCACCGCGTGCTTTATTTCTGGCACCGGGTGGGAAATTGGTTTCTCACCTTGCTCTCGAATATGCTGACGAACCTCAACCTCAGCGATATGGAAACCTGCTACAAGGCCTTTCGGCGCGAAGTCATCCAAAGCATTCCGCTCGTGGAGGACAGATTTGGCTTCGAGCCGGAAATCACCGTGAAGGTGGCGAAACGCCGTCTGCGCATTTACGAGGTGGGGATCAGCTATCGCGGGCGAACCTATGAAGAAGGGAAGAAGATCGGCTGGAAAGATGGTGCGCGCGCCATCTTTTGCCTGTTCAAGTATTTTATTGCGGAAGCGCCGCCTGCCACAAAACCACTGCATAGCCCCGCAGATGGAGATGCGCGTTTCAGTCGCGATGAGGCTCCACGACAACCGGGGGATTGACAGCCTGGTGTGACGGCATGCGATGGGCGATACGGTTTGACAGCCGCCACCGTCGGTCTCTATTCTACCGTCATGTTTCGTTCCTCCATCGCCTGCGCCATGTGCTGTTGTTGCGTACCTGAGCGGGTGCGTGGATAGGGACTAACGGAGATTTTTCCCAAAACCACCCGGCAAGGCGGGTGGTTTCGTTTTTTTTTGGCCCGTGCCTTTTTCGGCCACCAGTGATTCTCAAACGTAATCGGAACACCGCGGACAAAAACGGCGGGTGAGTTTCCGGTACACAGAAAGGTCAACACAAAGGAGAAGCTTATGACGACCGCGACATCGAACCCAACTTCCAGCGTCCCTCGCATCAACGACACCGCCCCGGATTTCACTGCCGAAACCACGCAGGGCAATATCGATTTCCATCAATGGATTGGAGACAGCTGGGCCATCCTGTTCTCGCACCCCAAAGACTTCACGCCCGTTTGCACCACCGAACTTGGCTACATGGCCAAGCTGCAGCCGGAATTTGCCAAGCGCAACGTGAAGATCATCGGCCTCAGCGTCGATCCCGTGACCAACCACGCCAAGTGGGCGGCCGATATCGAAGAGACCCAGGGCACCAAAGTGAACTATCCCATGATTGGCGACCCGCAGCTAAAAGTCGCGAAGCTCTACGGGATGCTGCCCGCCGAAGCCGGCGAAACCTGCGAAGGCCGCACCGCCGCGGACAATGCCACGGTCCGCACCGTCTTCGTGATTGGTCCGGACAAGAAAATCAAGCTGCAGCTCAGCTATCCCATGAGCACAGGGCGCAACTTCGACGAGATTCTGCGCGTGATCGATTCGATGCAGCTCACCGCCAAACATAAAGTCGCGACGCCGGTGAACTGGAAGCCGGGAGACGACGTGATCATTGCCCCCGCGGTTTCGAACGAAGAAGCGCAGAAGACTTATCCGGCGGGTTTCAAGACCCTTAAGCCGTACCTGCGAGTGGTAGCGCAGCCGAAGTAGGCAAGCTAGGCAGAAGATGCTCGTGAACGGCACGGCGCTCGCCGTGCCGCTACTGCCCTTCAGATGTTTTTCCGTTTCAGAACGTGAATGAACGCGCTGGAGTGCACCTGGTACGACTTTGCCGCATCACCCCAGACGTACCGAG
>Ga0209656_10001357_pt1 | contig 15981 bp, 19 predicted proteins | sample BogFormECP12_OM2_FD_188239 | JGI IMG/M metagenome (GOLD analysis project Ga0209656, IMG submission 188239) | Bog forest soil microbial communities from Calvert Island, British Columbia, Canada - ECP12_OM2 (SPAdes) (version 2) | ecosystem: Environmental > Aquatic > Freshwater > Wetlands > Bog ... | reverse complement strand
CTCGCCGGGAAATTCGGCTTGGCTCAGTATCTTTACGACAGAACGAATACCGGCTAGAAGCTAAAGTCTGTGCCCGGACCGACCGTCAGCGGAAATTCGCTGTTGGCTGCCCACTAGACTGGTGACGGTACCGGGGGCACGAGACAGCAACGATAGAGGTAGCAGTGGATAGCGCGGCGCACAACGGCGCGACCGGCAGCGGGCAGACCGGAACCGCGCGGGTCAAGCGCGGGATGGCCGAGATGCTCAAGGGCGGCGTCATCATGGACGTCGTCACGCCGGAGCAGGCCCGCATCGCCGAAGGCGCCGGCGCCGTCGCGGTGATGGCGCTGGAGCGCGTACCCGCCGATATCCGGGCTCAGGGCGGGGTGTCGCGGATGAGCGACCCGGACATGATCGAGGGCATCATCTCCGCGGTCACCATCCCGGTGATGGCCAAGGCCCGCATCGGGCACTTCGTCGAGGCGCAGATCCTGCAGAGCCTGGGTGTGGACTACATCGACGAATCCGAGGTGCTCACCCCGGCTGACTACACCCACCACATCGACAAGTCGAAGTTCACCGTGCCGTTTGTCTGTGGCGCCACCAATCTCGGTGAGGCGCTGCGGCGCATCGGCGAGGGCGCGGCGATGATCCGTTCGAAGGGCGAAGCGGGCACCGGTGACGTCTCCAACGCGACCACGCACATGCGGGCCATCGGCGGCGAGATCCGCCGGCTGACGTCGTTGTCCGACGACGAGTTGTACGTTGCGGCAAAGGAACTCGCGGCGCCCTACGACCTTGTGGTGGAGGTGGCGCGGGCCGGCAAGCTACCGGTCACGCTGTTCACCGCCGGCGGCATCGCCACCCCGGCCGACGCGGCGATGATGATGCAGCTCGGCGCCGAAGGAGTTTTCGTGGGTTCGGGCATCTTCAAGTCCGGGGACCCGGCGCAACGCGCCGCGGCGATCGTCAAGGCCACCACCTTCTACGACGACCCCGATGTGCTGGCCCGGGTGTCACGGGGGCTCGGCGAGCCGATGGTCGGCATTAACGTGGAGGAGATCGCCACGCCGCATCGCCTGGCCGAACGCGGCTGGTAAGAACAACTCGTGTCGATCGAGAAGATCCTTGATCTCGAGCAACTCGAGGTCAACATCTACCGCGGTAGCGTATTCAGCCCGGAATCGGGTTATTTTCAGCGCACCTTCGGCGGTCATGTGGCCGGTCAGTCGCTGGTGTCGGCCGTGCGCACCGTCGAACCCGGCCACTTGGTGCACTCGCTGCACGGGTACTTCATCCGGCCGGGAGATGCCAAGGCGCCCACCGTCTTTATCGTCGAGCGGTTGCGCGACGGCGGCTCGTTCTGCACCAGGCGGGTCAACGCCATTCAGCACGGCCAGACGATCTTTTCCATGTCGGCGTCTTTCCAGACCGATCAGGACGGCATCCACCACCAGGACGCGATGCCATCGGCGCCGCCCCCGGACGATCTGCCGGGACTGAAGTCGATGAAGGTGTTCGACGACGCCGGGTTCAAGCAGTTCGAGGAGTGGGACGTCCGCATCGTGCCGCAAGACCAGCTCGAGCGTCTACCCGGCAAGGCCTCCCAACAGCAGGTGTGGTTTCGGCATCGCGATCCGCTGCCCGACGACCCGGTGTTGCACATCTGCGCGCTGGCCTACATGAGCGACCTCACCCTGTTGGGGTCGGCCCAGGTGACACACCTCGCTGAACGCTCGCATCTGCAAGTGGCCTCGCTGGACCACGCGATGTGGTTCATGCGGGTGTTCCGCGCCGACGAGTGGTTGCTCTACGACCAGTCTTCGCCGTCGGCGTGCGGCGGTCGCGCGCTGTGCCAGGGCAAGATCTTCAACCAGTACGGCGAGATGGTCGCCGCCGTCATGCAGGAGGGCCTGACCCGCTTCGCCCGCGGATACCGGTCGCCGGAGCAGTGAGCGCTGTCCGCGTCGGGGTGTTGGCGCTGCAGGGCGACACCCGCGAACACCTGGCGGCGCTGCGCGACGCGGGAACCTCAGCCGTGACCGTGCGACGTCGCGAAGAACTCGAAGCCGTTGACGCGCTGGTGATCCCGGGTGGCGAGTCCACCACGATGAGTCATTTGCTGCGCGATCTCGACCTGCTGGAGCCGTTGCGTAAGCGGCTTGCCGATGGGTTTCCGGCTTATGGCGCCTGCGCGGGGATGATCCTGCTGGCCAACGAGATTCTTGACGCCGGTGCCGAAGGTCGCGAGGCCGTTCCGCTGGGCGGCATCGATATCACCGTGCGGCGCAATGCTTTTGGACGTCAGGTCGACTCGTTCGAAGGCGATGTCGAGTTCAGCGGCTTCGACGATCCGGTGCACGCGGTGTTCATCCGCGCGCCGTGGGTGGAGCGGGTCGGTGACGGTGTGCAGGTCCTGGCCCGGGCGGCCGGGCATGTCGTCGCGGTGCGGCAGGGCCGGGTGCTTGCCACGGCGTTTCACCCCGAGATGACCGGCGACCGTCGTATCCACCGATTGTTCGTCGACATCGTCAACGGGGCGGCGTGACGGCGCGTTGTCCGCCGGTGGCGGGCAGCGCCCAACGAATGCCGCCGACCAAGGCGCGTCCGACGGTGCGCACCACCGTGACCTCGAGCGGCGGAAAGTAGGGCAGCAGCAGCGGTATGCGCGCCCATGCGGGCAGCATCGCCACCGCCGTGGCGGCCAGTGCGCCGTACGGCGCCCGTGCCGCCAGCGACAGCGGCGGCGTCAGCAGAAGGAATCGGGCCGCATCACGCGCCTCGGGCGTGCTGCGCAATTCCGGTCGGAACGCGTTAATCCGTTGCGCCAATTCGCGTTCGGTGCGCGGCGGGTTGACCACGCCGAGCTTGCCGGCGATCTCGGCCATGTCGTCGACGTAGCCATCGCGACCATCCTGGTCCAGCGGGGCCGCGCCGTAGAGTTGATGGGCGCGCAGGAAGCTGTCGGCTTCGGCGATGTGCACCCACTCCAGCAGATGCGGATCGGTCGCCGCATACGGCCTGCCGTCGCGGGCGGTGCCTCGTACCCGCCGGTGAATTCCCCGGACGCGATCGACGGCGCGCTGTGCGTCGGTCGCTGAGCCGAACGTGGTTTCGGCCAAAAAGGTGCTGGTTCGTTGTAACCGGCCCCACGGGTCGCCGCGGTAATTGGAGTGCTCGGCCACGCCGGCCATGGCCAGCGGATGCAACGACTGCAGCAGCAATGCCCGCAACCCGCCGACGAACATCGAGGCGTCGGCGTGCACCCGGCGGATCGGGCGGCCGTCGGCAAACCAGCGGGGCCCGGGGGTGTGGTGGATGCGAGCGCGCTGCGCCGGACCGTCCGGACCGGCGATCATTTCGAACAGGCTGCTGCCCAACGCGTCCCGGACCGCATGCAGCGGGCTTTGCGGGTTCACCTATTCCACCGTAGTGCAGGGTTTGAAATGAGGCGTTCCGGTGAACAGATACCCAACGTTCCGGCTCAGAAAGGTCAACGATGAAGCGAACTGTTGCCGCGGCTATCGCGATCGCCGCGCTGTTGCTCAGCGGTTGCTCTGCCTCACAGATCCTCAACACCGGTGGCGACACCAAATGCAAGGACTTCACGTCGCAGGACGAGAAGAAGCAAGACAGCGAAGTCAGCAAGATGCTCAAAGACAAGAGCGGTGCTGACCCCAGCAACCTGGAGATCACGGCGACGCGGACGTCGGCGTCCCTTTATTGCCAAACGATCGGCAAACCCGACAGCAAGATCTCTGAGGCGCCGCACGGCTGACCGGACCGTGGATACCACCACCAAGTTCGACAAACCCGTGCACACGCGGCGCGATATACCGGGCTGGTTTCAGTGGCGTCGTCATCAAGAGGAAGCCGCGGCGCACTTCCCGGACGGCAGTTGGTTTGTCGAGGTGGGGTGCTACCTCGGGCGCAGCATCTGCTCGTTGGGTGAGGTAGTGCGCGAGGCCGGTCTCGATGTCCGGATCGTCGGCGTCGATACCGCTCGCGGGAGCGGGCCGGAAGGCCGCGACGACACCGACGCGCACGGGCCCGCCGTCGTCCATGGCGGTGGAACGTTCGCGGGGCTGTTGCACCGAAACATCATCGGGTGCGGCTTGGCGGACACGATTCAACTAGTGATCAGCGACTCCGTCGACGCCGCAGCGCTGTTCGCCGACGACTCGCTGGCCTGGGTGTATATCGACGCCCGTCACGATTACGCCAGCGTCGCCGCCGATCTGGAGGCGTGGGCGCCGAAGGTTACGCCGGGAGGCTGGTTGTCGGGAGACGACTATCACGCCGAATGGTGGCCCGGGGTGGTTGCCGCCGTTGCCGACAACCTGCCGGACGCGGGTCCATGGTGGTCGACCCAGTGGCGGTGGATCAAACCTCGTTAGAGCTATCACGCCCCATCCGTCACTGGAGTCACCAGGCGCCGGGGGTGGCGTCTTCTGCCCGCCGCTGAGCGATTTCGTGTGACTCCCGGGACAGCTGAGACGGCGGTGGGCAGCCGGTGTCCCGCGTCAACGTAGACTCGTCAGGCGAACTTTCGAGAGCGACAGAAGAGGTAGTAGCACGATGAGCGGCCATTCCAAGTGGGCCACCACCAAGCACCAGAAGGCCGTCAAAGACGCGCGCCGTGGCAAGGAGTTCGCCCGGCTGATCAAGAACATCGAGGTAGCCGCCCGTACCGGCGGCGGTGACCCTGGCGGTAATCCGACGCTGTATGACGCCATCCAGAAGGCGAAGAAGACCTCGGTGCCCAACGACAACATCGAGCGCGCCCGAAAGCGCGGCGCCGGTGAGGAAGCCGGCGGCGCCGACTGGCAAACGATCACCTACGAGGGCTACGGGCCGAACGGGGTGGCGGTGTTGGTCGAGTGCCTCACCGACAACCGCAACCGCGCCGCCAGTGAGGTCCGGGTGGCGATGACCCGCAACGGCGGCACGATGGCCGATCCGGGGTCGGTCGCCTATCTGTTCTCCCGCAAGGGCGTGGTGACGCTGGAGAAGAACGGCCTGACCGAGGACGACGTGCTGACGGCGGTGCTGGACGCCGGCGCCGAGGATGTCAGCGACCTGGGCGACAGCTTCGAGGTGATCTCGGAGCCCGGCGACCTGGTGGCGGTGCGAACCGCGTTGCAGGACGCCGGGATTGACTACGAGTCGGCCGAGGCCGGTTTTCAGCCCTCAGTGAGCGTGCCGGTAGACGTCGACGGTGCCCGCAAGGTGTTCAAGCTCGTCGACGCGCTGGAGGAGAGCGACGACGTGCAGAACGTCTACACCAACGTCGACCTGTCCGACGAGGTGCTCGCCGCCCTCGACGAGTAGTAGCTTCAGTCGACGCCACCGCGGCCTGGAAGACTGCTGCAGCATGGCGGACCGCCGCTACATCGTCACATTCGGCTGCCCCGACCGCACCGGCATCGTCGCCGGGATCGCCGGGTTCCTTGCCGCGGCCGGCGGGTGGATCGTGGAGGCGGCGTACCACACTGACCGCGAAACCGGGTGGTTCTTCACCCGCCAGGAGGTGTTGGCCGAGTCGCTGCCCTACGACGTGATCGAACTGCAGGCCCGGTTCGCCGGTGTTGCCGCCGACCTGGCCGGCCCCGGCGGCGAGGCCGATTGGCGGATCAGCGACACCGGTGCGCGACGCCGGGTGGTGATCCTGGTATCCCGCGAAGGCCACTGCTTATACGACCTGCTCGGACGGGTCGCCTCGGGCGAGCTGGACGTCGACGTCGGCGCGGTGATAGGCAACCACACCGACCTGGCCGACGTAACCCGCGCACACGGAATCCCCTTTCACCACGTGCCTTTTCCGACGGGCGACGCCAAGGGCAAGGCCGACGCGTTCCACCGGCTCGGTCAGCTGGTGGACGCCGAGCGGCCGGACGCGGTGGTGCTGGCGCGATTCATGCAGGTGCTGCCGCCGGAGCTATGCGAAGCGTGGGCGGGGAGGGCGCTGAACATCCACCACAGCTTCCTGCCGTCCTTCGTCGGCGCCCGCCCTTACCACCAGGCGTCCGCGCGGGGTGTCAAATTGGTCGGCGCTACCTGCCACTACGTCACCGCCGAGTTGGACGCCGGTCCGATCATCGAGCAGGACGTGATCCGAGTGGATCACCGCGACTCGATAGCCGACATGGTGCGCAAGGGCCGCGACATCGAAAAGGTCGTGCTGGCACGAGGACTGCGCTGGCACCTGGAGGACCGGGTGCTGCTACATGGCAGCCGCACCGTCATCTTCTGAAAGCGCCTAGTCGTAGCCGTGGCGCATGTCCTCGACGACCCGCGGGTGTTCCAGAGTCGAGGGCTCGAGGTTGCGGGGTCGCACGTCGGCGGGGAAGACGGTGGCGGCGTCCAGCACCGACTGGCTGAGGAACCGCAGCGAGGGCGCGTTGGGCGGTATCGTGGGTCGCGGTGGCGTGTCGCCGCGGCGGGCCAGGGCGAACCCCCAGTCGCCGAAGGTCGGGACATAGACGTGGTAGGGCGTGACGGCGTAGCCGGCCGCCTCGATCGTGGAAACCGTGCGCCAGAATGCAATTGGGGTCGAATACGGGCTGCCGGCCTGAACCACCATCAGCCCGCCGGGGGCGAGCGCACGCGAAACCAGCGCGTAGAACTCGGTCGAATACAGCCGGCCCAGCACCGGCGTGTCCGGATCGGGAAGGTCGACGATCACCGCGTCGAACGATCCGCCGTGGGGGCCGCGCAGCCAGGTCATCGCGTCGTCGGTGACGACGTCGACGCGCGGATTGTCCAGCGAGCCGCCGTTCGCGGAACGCATTGTGGTGCGGGCCAATTCGACGACCGCAGGGTCGAGCTCCACCTGCACGATCTTGTCGACGCCGGGCTGGCGCAGCAGTTCGCGGGCGGCCAGGCCGTCGCCGCCGCCCAGCACGAGCACCGAGCGAGCTCCCGCGCCGAGCGCTGGATAGACCAGGCTTTCGGTGTAGCGGTACTCGTCGCGGGAGGAGAACTGCAAACCGCCGTCGAGGTAGAGGCGCGTGTCGTTGCCACGACGGGTCACCACGATCTCCTGATAGGCCGAATGGCGGTAGGCGATGATCGGGTCGGCGTACAGCCGCTGGCGGCTGGTGGCCTCGATGTCCTCGGCGCGCACCAACAGCGTGGCCAGGCCCGCCAGCGCTGCGGCCAGCGCGCCCACCGCCGTGATCAGCTGCCGGACGCTAACCACTTGTCGCAGCAGGAAAATCGCGACGATCGCCGCGGCGAGCAGGTTGATGATGCCGGTGGCGGCCGCGCCGCGGATCATCCCCAGCTGCGGCAGCAGCAGGAACGGCCAAACCAACCCGCCGATCAACGCGCCCAGGTAGTCGGCGGCGGTGAGGTTGGCCAGCGTCCGTCCGGTGTCAGTCGCCTCAGCCGTGCGCCCGCGCTGCAGCAGTGTCATCAGCAACGGAACCTCGGCGCCGACCAGGCCGCCGATCAGCGCGGTACCCACCGCGAGCACCAACAAGGATCCGCCGATGAACGAGAACATCACGTACAGCGCCGCCGCAGATAAACCGCCGACGATGCCCAGCAGTGCCTCGACGGCGACGAAAGTGATTGCAGCCCGGGCTAATAGCGGCTTGACCAACAGAGCGCCGGCGCCCAGCGCGGCGATGTAACCGGCGACGATCAGCGAGGTGGCGACGATGCCGCCGCCGTTCAGGCTCGCCGACAACGTCAGCAGCGCAAGCTCGTAGATGATGCCGCACGCCGCGCATGCTGCGACCGCGGCCAGCAGCACCGCACGCCAGCGAACAGAAGACTCCGTCAACGACGTCATGAGACTGCGGCGGCGGTCACCCCTCCCACGGCTAGCAGCATCACCGCCGTGGCGAACGCCGCCGGATGCAGCTCCGGCTCGTCGACGTGCTCATGGAAGTTACCGGGTATGACGAAGTGAAGAGTCAGCAGCGCGATCCCTTGCAGGACAACGCCGATGAGCCCGTACACCGCGACGCCCACCAGCCCCTGACCGAGCTGGCTATAGCTGTTGGCGATCGCGGTGATGATGACGGTGGCCAGCGCGATGTACATCGCGCACGCCAGCACGACGGCGTTCGGGCGGCGATCGACGAACACCATCTGCCGCAGCTGCCCCGGGGTGAGCACGTCGACCATGATGAACCCGAGAACCAGCACGGCCATGCCGACCACGAAGTACAAGATGGTCGCGACAAGGCCTTTGACGACTGGATTGAGGTCGATGTTTCCCAATTCGAGCGCCAGGTACATGATTATCTCCTTTGTATGGGTCTCCGCTTAGGGGTCATTTGGTCCCGCCCGGGCCGCCGGAGCTGCCTCCGGCGCCGCTCGAGGGAGATCCTGGATAAAAGCCGGGACCGAGAAAGATGAAGGCGCCGTGGCTGTATCCAGCGGCCAAGTCCTCGACTCGGACGCTGCACGGATGCTTGCCGTCCGGGCCGACCGACACGATTGCGTCGTTGTAACGGAGATACTGGGTGCCCGCGCTGGAGGCACGCGCTGCCGGGCTCTGATAGCCGGCGAGGGTGTTGGCCACCTTTGCGGGCGATCCGTCGCAGAGATAACGTGTTCCGTTTGCGTCGCGGGAGTATTCGCGGTAGTGGGACGCGATATACGAGCGAATATCCTTGCTTTGCAACGATATTCCGAATATCAGGGTGGTAAAAGACGTGATGGCCAGCACCAGGGCAATCACGAAAAGACGGTTGCGGCTCACGGGTGCCACCGGCTGGCGGTGTAGACGACGGTGCCGCCGGACGCGGCCGGGTAGAGGTGCCAGGTCTGCCAGCGCCAGCCCGCGCCGTCGGGTTCGGCGGCGAGAGCGGTCAGCGCGGCGTCATCGCCGGGGAAAGTGCCGCCAAGCCAACCGGTTTCACGCGCGCAACGTTCGCGCAGGCGTTGCGCCACTCGGCGGAAGGTCGGCTCGTCTTGGACGTCGGTGCGGGATTCGAGGCGATAGCCGGGTGCATCGGTGTGCTCGGGCAGCTCGCCGCCGAGGTTGCACGAGACCTGTTCGGAGAAGCTGCCTTTGGCGTGCTCGACGGTGATGACGTGCGATGCGCCGAGGACGCCGAGCACCAGTGCGCCGCCGTCGGGGTGGTGCAGTCGGTCGGTGGCCAGCGGCGCAGGGGTGGGCGCGTTGAGTGCCAGTCCAAGCCCGGCTCCGCTGACGTCGGCCTGGGATACGGCCAGCTGATGAAGCGGCACAGACGTGCGCCTACGCGCTAGCCGGTGGCGCAGGGTAGACGGTGAGTTCGCCGGTCACCACGTAGTGGCCGGTGGAAACCTCCCACGGCATGTCGGGCGCCCAGCGCTCGAAGGAGAGCAGTGCGGTCTCGTCGGCGTTGGCGTAGTCGACGAAGTCCATGTCGCCGGCCGCCGGCAGGCCGGTCGTGCCCTCGGTGGTGTATCCGGCGTGGCCGCGCTCGGCCTCCCGGTAGGTCACACCGTCGACCACGTGCTCGCCGCCGGGTTGCAGCTGAAGGTCTTTGCGGCTGACCCACATCGCGAGCTTGAGCCGGCCGTCATCGTCTTCGACGCTGAACCAGATTGGCTGGTCACCGCCTTCGAGCAAGTGTTCCCACCACACGAACGGACCCTCGCGGTACGTCACCGAGCCGCGGACCACGTAGTCGATGCCGCCGTGACTGACGATCGCACCGGGGCCGAGCTGCCGCGGCCCGAACTGCGGCGCCGCGGAGGTGAATGCGAGTGGATCCTGGCGGGCGCCGCGCGGTTCTTTAGGGCGGCGCAGCGCGGCGACGAAAACGACGACCGCCGCGATGAATAGCACCGCGGCGAGGACGAGCAGTGCTGTCCCCATGCGCAACCTTTCCGCATGACCCACCGCGGTTTGATCAATAGTGCGGTTCAAGGTAACAGCTTTTGCTGGTTCTGGCAGGTAGTACAGCTGTCTCGACCTCAGACGACCCGCAGCCCCTCGGGAATCTTCTCCGGGTCGCGCCGTAGGGGACACCGACCAAGCCATCCTGCCCGGCGACGCCGTTGGCGCGGGTATAGACGGTGCCGCCGGCGCTGTAGTTGAAGATCGACGACGGGCTAAAGACGTTGCGCTGGATCAACCGTTCGATGCTGTCGATCACCTACGGCAATTCACGCACGCAGGCAATGACTTTCGCCTCTGGGAACAGTCGCGTTATCGCCGGAGAATCCGAATAAATATTCCGGAAATTCGGACAAAATGACTGGTCGCCAGAGCGCAAAACAGTGGGCGTAAATACAGTCGGCATATATGACCCGAACAGACAGGCGTGGTAGGCCGCTCAAAGCGTTCTTGCAGGCCGAGATTGTCGGCGCCGACATCACCATCGAGCAAGTCCGCACGGCGTGTGGCCTGACCCGGGCCAGCTACTACGGCGAGCCCAGCGGTAGCGGTCGCGGCTTCGCCGACGACTTTCCCAACTCGGAGGACCTGCGCCAGGTGGCTCAGCACTACCAGCTGGGAGACAACGGGTGGGTCAGCCTGCTGGTCGAATTCGGGTGGCTAGAACCGCTGCCCGGTACCCTCCGCATGCCGTTCACGGCGGCCGACTACAGCACCGACCGAGAGTTCTCCAACCCAATCGGGTTGGTCCAACTTCGCGATGCTCTCTCTCGCTATCGGGATGGCGCAGTTCTGCTGGTGTCTTCAGATGGTCAGGAGGTCAGCCTCTTGCCACTGCACCGAGCTCTGGAGGAACGCCCGGATGCGTCGCTGATCATGTTTGGCACCCAACCGCCCGCCGAGCCATGATCTTGCAAGGGACCGCGTGTCTACCCGCCGACGTCGGTCTGGCCCATTAAGGTATCGAACAACCGTTCGGCATCGAGGGAGCTTGAAGTGCGGGTGATGGGCGTCGATCCGGGCCTGACCCGCTGCGGGCTGTCGGTGGTGGAGAACCGCGGCGGTCGCCAGATCTTCGCGCTGGACGTCGACGTGGTGCGGACCCCGGCCGACGAGCCGCTGCCCATGCGATTGCTCATGATCAGCGACGCCGTCGAGCACTGGCTGGACACACATCATCCCGACGTCATCGCCATCGAGCGGGTTTTCTCCCAGCAGAACGTCTCGACGGTGATGGGCACCGCGCAGGCCGGCGGGGTGATCGCGCTGGCGGCGGCCAAGCGCGACATCGACGTGCACTTCCACACCCCCAGCGAGGTCAAGGCCGCGGTCACCGGCAACGGCGGTGCCGGCAAGGCGCAAGTCACCGCGATGGTCACCAGAATCCTTGGGCTGCAAGCGAAACCGACACCCGCTGACGCCGCCGACGCGTTGGCGTTGGCGATCTGTCACTGTTGGCGGGCGCCGATGATCGCCCGGATGGCCGAATTCGAGGCGAAGGCCGCCGAGCAGCGCAAGAAGTTCGCCGCGAAAGTGAAGGCTGCGAGATGATCGCCTCGGTGCGTGGAGAAGTGCTCGACGTCGCTCTCGACCACGTCGTCATCGAGGCGGCCGGTGTGGGTTACAAGCTGATGGCAACCCCGTCGACGCTTGCGACGCTTCGTCGGGGCGAGGAAACCCGGCTCATCACGGCGATGATCGTCCGCGAAGACTCCATGACGCTCTACGGTTTCCCCGACGGCGACGCCCGCGACCTGTTCCTGACGCTGCTGGGCGTCTCCGGCGTCGGGCCCAAAATCGCATTGGCCACACTCGCGGTCTACGACGCGCACGCGCTGCGGCAAGCGCTCGCCGACGGCGACGTCACGGCGCTAACCCGGGTGCCGGGCATCGGCAAACGTGGTGCCGAGCGGCTGGTGCTCGAGTTGCGCGACAAGATCGGCCCGGTGGGCACCAGCGTCGCAGCGACGTCGGTCAACGGCCACAGTATCCGGGGCCCCGTAGTGGAAGCCCTTGTGGGACTTGGCTTTGCGGCCAAGCAGGCCGAGGAGGCCATCGACAAGGTGATGGCCAACGAGCCCGAGGCAACCACCTCAAGCGCGCTGCGGGCAGCGTTGTCGATGTTGGGTAAGAAGTGAGGCGCTTCGACGACGACGAGGACGCCGAGGACCGTGAGGTCACTGCCGCACTGACCGTCGGCGAGGGCGACATCGACGCGAGCCTGCGGCCGCGTTCGCTGCGGGAGTTCATCGGCCAGCCGCGGGTGCGCGAACAGCTGCAACTGGTCATCGAGGGCGCCAAAAACCGCGGCAGCACACCGGATCACATCTTGTTGTCCGGCCCGCCGGGGCTGGGCAAGACGTCGCTGGCGATGATCATCGCCGCTGAACTCGGCTCGTCGTTGCGGGTGACGTCCGGGCCGGCGTTGGAACGCGCCGGCGATCTGGCGGCGATGCTGTCCAACCTCGTCGAGCATGACGTGCTGTTCATCGACGAGATCCACCGCATCGCCCGGCCCGCCGAGGAGATGCTGTATCTGGCGATGGAGGACTTCCGGGTCGACGTTGTCGTCGGGAAAGGCCCTGGGGCGACGTCGATTCCGTTGGAGGTGGCACCCTTCACCCTGGTCGGCGCGACCACCCGGTCCGGCGCGTTGACCGGCCCGCTGCGCGACCGGTTCGGGTTCACCGCGCATATGGACTTCTACGAGCCCGCCGAGCTGGAGCGGGTGCTGGCACGCTCTGCCGGAATTCTGGGCATCGAACTGGGTGCCGAGGCGGGCGCTGAGATCGCCCGCCGCTCGCGGGGCACCCCACGCATCGCCAACCGCTTGCTGCGCCGGGTTCGGGACTTCGCCGAGGTGCGCGCCGACGGCGTCATCACCCGCGATGTCGCCAAATCCGCGCTCGAGGTCTACGACGTTGACGAGCTCGGCTTGGATCGGCTGGACCGGGCTGTGCTGTCGGCGCTGACCCGCAGCTTCGGCGGCGGCCCGGTCGGCGTGTCGACGCTCGCGGTCGCGGTCGGGGAGGAGGCCACCACAGTCGAGGAGGTCTGCGAGCCGTTTCTGGTGCGGGCCGGCATGATCGCGCGCACGCCGCGCGGCCGGGTCGCCACCCCGCAGGCCTGGACGCACCTGGGGATGACCCCACCCCCGCGGGCCAGTGGGCTTGGCCAACCCGGACTTTTCGAGTAGGAGGACGCAATGATCACCGCCGCGTTGGTATTCGCCGCACTGGCCGCGCTGCTGCACGTCTACATCTTCACGATGGAATCGCTGACCTGGACCAGTCCGCGCACCCGCGCCACGTTCGGAACGACGGCCGAGGAAGCCGAGACCACCAAGCTGCTCGCGTTCAATCAGGGCTTCTACAACCTTTTCCTGGCGATCGTCACCGGGGTCGGTATCGCTGCGATTGCGTTGGGAAACAAAGGCATTGGCGCGGCGCTGATCTTCGCCGGTGTCGGATCCATGGCCGCCGCGGCGGTTGTACTACTGGCGTCGGCACCCGACAAGGCGCGGGCAGCGCTGACCCAGGGCCTCTTTCCGGCGATCGCGGTCGTCCTGTTGGTGATCGGCCTCGTCACGCAGTGACGGCCCGAATCCTGAGTAACGGCCAACGTCCTGAACAGGCACATCGTCGCGTTCTGAGAGCCGCCTGAACATATCGGTGGATCCGGTTTCATCGGCCGCGCCGCGGGTACCCCGCACGCGCTCGACAGCATTGACGTCCACTTGTTGAGGAGACTTGTAATGAATGACTCGCGGTCAGGTTTCGGCAGCCTGCACATGCCGCGCAGCCGTGGTGCGGTAAGCGGACTGCTGCTGATAATTCTTGGTGTATGGGGAGCAGTGATCCCCTTCATCGGGCCCTACTTCCATTTCGCCTACACCCCCGATCAGGCCTGGGCGTGGAGCACGGCACGCGGGTGGCTGGAGGTATTCCCCGGAATCACCACCGCTATCGGCGGCTTCTTGCTGCTGATTTCAGGGAACCGCGCCACCGCAATGTTCGGCGGCTGGTTGGCCGTCATCGGCGGCGCCTGGTTCGTGGTCGGCCGCACGCTGACGCCGCTTTTGCGGATCGGGGATATTGGTCACCCGATCGCCTGGACGGACGCCAAGCGGGCAGTGCTCGAGATCGCCTACTTCTCCGGGCTCGGCGCATTGATCGTCTTCCTGGGTGGAGCGGTCCTGGCGCGGGTGTCGGTGCGGACTGCGCGTGACCTGGAATACGCGCTGGAAGCCGAGGAGGCGGCAGACGCATCCGGTGCTTTCGCGGCACCGGCTGCTCCGATCGAGGTGCTCAGCTCCGCCGAGCCACAACGGCACCGGCGCGAGAGCAAGGGTGGATTCTTCTGCCGGGGGCGGGCCAGCGTAGCGGGCAATTGATCTGGTCTTGACACTATGAGGCCGATCGCCGCCGGAATGGGCGGCGATCGGCCTCAGCGGTAGCCGGCGATTACAGCAGCCCGAGCAGCTGCAGGTCGGTGATGTACTTGATGATGACCGGCGCCGAGACGTGCGGGATGTCCTTGTCCGGCCCGATCTTCGCTTCCTGCACCGCCGCACGGAACCGGTCCGTCGGAGCCATCGACCCATTGATCGGCACCGAAGGCCGCTGGTAGTTGTGCAGCAGCGGCAGTAGCGAATACTGGCGCTGCCGCTCGGGCAGGGCGCGCAGCGTGGTCTCGAACCGCTCCAACCAGCTGGCGTAGTCGCCGACCCGCTGGACCGAGTAGCCGGCGTCGATCAGCCAGTCGACGTACTCGTCAAGGCCAATGCCGTCGTCGTAGGGGTTCATCACGTGGTAGGTCTGGAAACCATCGACCACCTGGGCCCCGAGGTCCGATATCGCCTGCGCGATGAACTCGACCGGAAGGCCGTCATAGTGCGCGCGCTGCCGGTGGCCGTCGCTGTCCAGCTCGTAGAACGAGGCCGGTGCGATACCGGTGGCGACCAGGCTGAGCATCAGCCGGGTGAACATGTCCGGCAGGTTCAGCTGGCCCGCATAGGTGGTGTCGGCCAGGATCATGTCGCAGCGGAACACCGCTACCGGCAGGCCGCACAGGTCGTTGGCCTCGCGCAGTAACACCTCGCCGGCCCACTTGCTGTTGCCGTAGCCGTTGGCGTACCCGTCGTTGATCGCCCGCGTCGCGCTGATCTGACGGATGTCCGCGTCCTCGACGAACGTGCCCGGCTTGATCTGATCGCCCACGCCGATCGTTGACACGTAGGTGTAGGGCTTGATCTTGGTGGTCAGTGCGATCTTGATCAGCTCGGCGGTGCCCAGCGCGTTGGGGCCGAACAGCTCGCTGTAGGGCAGCACGTGGTTGACCAGGGCCGCCGGGTCGACGATCAGGTCGACGGTGTCGGCCAGCCGCTGCCAGGTCTGCTGGTCCAGGCCGAGGTTGGCCTCGCCCTTGTCGCCGGCAATGACCTCGAGGTGGTTGGCGGCCAGCTGCTGGTAATGCGCAAGCAGTTTCGGGTCGCCGCTGTCGAAGGTCTTGTCGAGGCGAGCCCTCGCCTCTTCATCTGTCTTGGCCCGCACCAGGGCGATCACCTTGCCGTCGACGAAGTCCATCCGCTCGAGCCACTCGAGCGCCAGGTAGCGACCGAGGAAGCCGGTGGCACCGGTCAACAACACCGTCCGCACCTCGGGGCTGGGCTGCGCGAGGTTAGCGGCGCCAGCCAGCGTGGCCTCGTCGAGGAATTTGTCCAGCGTGAGGTCAGCGGCGTGCACCTCGACCGCGTCGCGGCCGTGCACCCTCGCAAACGAAGGCCGCTTGGTGCCCTGTCGCTCGCCCTCGATGTAGTCGGCGATGGCCTGCAGGTCGTTGGCCGGGCTGACGATCACGCCCACCGGAACGTCGACGTCGAAGATCTCGTGCAGCAGGCTACCGAATGTCAACGCGGACAACGAGTCTCCGCCTAAGTCGGTGAAGTGGGCGTCGGGCGTCAGATCGGACTTCGCGGCACCCAGCATGGCGGCCGCGGCCCGGCTGACGGTCTGCAGCACGGGCGCGTCGGCGCCGCCGCCACGCAGTTCGGACAACTCATTGGCCTGGCCTTGCGCCAGATCGGCATAGAGCTGCTCTAGGCGCTCGCCATAGTGCTGCTTGAGCTTCGGCCACGCCAGCTTGCGGATACCGGT
>Ga0209656_10001356_pt1 | contig 15986 bp, 17 predicted proteins | sample BogFormECP12_OM2_FD_188239 | JGI IMG/M metagenome (GOLD analysis project Ga0209656, IMG submission 188239) | Bog forest soil microbial communities from Calvert Island, British Columbia, Canada - ECP12_OM2 (SPAdes) (version 2) | ecosystem: Environmental > Aquatic > Freshwater > Wetlands > Bog ... | reverse complement strand
TGCCACCGCAGGCGGCAGCGCGTCCAGCAGGCCGCGCTGGCGTTCGATTCGCGCTGCCTAACGGGGCTGATCAATCGATCGTTATCCGTCGCGACCGAATCCCTGCTCATCGCCACGCAGGATTAACTCTCTCTTGCTTCAGTGCGACAGGGCGCATCCTGCGTTCCGCCTTCAGACGAAGAGCGTCTCCAATGAGTTTGCGTGACGTCTGCCCGAGAAGACTTTGGTTTCGGTGTGCCGCTTGGCTCGACGGGATCGCCGTCATGGCGCTGTCGGTCGCCGCGCTCGCCCTTCACATGATCAATGGAGAGGCGCTCGAAGCGGCAACCCAGCGTCATCTCGCCTCAACAGAGTTGGAGAGAGCGTCGCAATCGATTCTGACGACGCCGTACGCGGTCCTCAGCCTGCTGGAATACGACGACAACACCCAAGCCGGTCGCGATGCGCCGGTCCTGTTTCGCGACGCGGTGCGCGCGACGAAGCTTTCGATGGACGAGGCGGCGCGACTCGTTCCGCAAGAAGCGGCCCGGATCGAGGAGCTGAGGTCTCGATTCAATGTTTTGGCCGAGGAAGCGGAGATTCCCCTTTCGATCGGCAATGCGACTCCCGGCGTGACCCGCGGCGCATCACTGACCGCGACAGAGCTTGCTCAACTGGCCTCCGGCGCCCGTCTCGCCGCAGAGACCGATGTTCAGATGCGATCACTCGCGCGGGACGTCTCGGCGGTCGACGCAGCGCTCGTCGAGCCGAACTCCAGAGCGGCGGCGGGGCTCGAGGCGAGATCCGACGCGGCGATATTGGCGATGGTCGCGATTGGCCTCGCCGTGTCGGGTTACTTTCGAACGTCCGGCGAACGACGGATCCTGGCCCGATTGCTGTCGCGTCGCCGATGGCGGCAGGAACTCCGCGCCGTGGAGGCAGACGACTCCCGCAGCGAAACTCTCGGCGTCCTTCCGGGAGGGACGCGGCTTGCGCCCATCGACGGCGCAAACGATCTCAGGATCGCCGCCCGCCCTGAGAGAGGCGGAGCCGATCCGATCAATCTTGGAGCGCCGGCGACCTAGCCGGGCGGTTCGAGATCGCCACCGGCCCCGCTCACCGTGTGGTCGAGCTCCCGATATCGCCGGATCGCGAAGGGGATCGAGGCGAGGTAGGCCAGCGTGACCGCGACCAGCGACTGCATCGGGAAAACGAAAACGAGCAGAAGCGCGGCGGCGACGCCGACGAGAAAGACGGCGAGATGCTCGCGCGGCACCCGGCCGATCGACTTGCCGGAAAAATGCGGCACGCGGCTCGCCATCAGCAGGGCGATCGCCATGACATATAGGCTTTCGAAGACGGCGACGCCCGGCGGCGGCGCGCTCAGATCGAAACCGAAGCGCAGGTAGATCGGCAGGAGCCCCACGATCGCGCCGGCGGGCGCGGGCATGCCGACGAAGAAGTTCTTTCGCCACTTGGGCTGGTCGGGGTCGTCCAGCATCACGTTGAAGCGCGCCAGGCGCAGGCCGCAAGCCATGGCGAAGAGGAGCGCCGCGACCCAGCCGAAGCTCTTGACCACATGGAGGTCAGCCGTGAAGAGAACGAAGGCCGGCGCGACGCCGAAGTCGACGAAGTCGGCAAGCGAATCGAGCTCCGCGCCGAAGCGGGAGGTGCCCTTGAGCGCGCGCGCGATCCGCCCGTCGAGGCCGTCGAGAACGGCCGCGCCGGCGATCGCGCTCACCGCCCATTCGATCGATCCCTCCATCGCGAGGCGGATCGCGGTCATGCCAAGGCAGAGCGCGATCAGCGTCACGATATTGGGCAGAAGGAGGCGCAACGGCACGGGCCGGAATCCGCGCCTGCGCGGCGGAGCGACGCTGGACAGCGGCGTGTTCTCCGGCCTCTGATCGTTCACGAAGCTCAGCTCCGCTGAAAGGGGCGCGCGCCGGCCGAGGCGGCTGCCTGCGCGATCACGGTTTCGCCGGCCACGGCGCGCGAATCGACACCGACGACGATCTGCACGTTCGCCGGCAGGTAGACGTCGACGCGCGAGCCGAAACGTATGAGGCCGATGCGCTCGCCCGCGCTCACACGCGCGCCCTCGTGCGTGAAACAGATGATCCGCCGCGCGATGAGACCCGCGATCTGGACGACGCCGAACCGGCCCAACGCGGCGTCGATGACGATGCTGTTGCGTTCATTGTCCTCGCTCGCCTTGTCTAGATCGGCGTTGAGGAAGAGGCCCGGGTGATAGACGATCCGCTCGACCCGGCCCTCGACAGGCGTGCGGTTCACGTGACAGTCCAACACCGACATGAAGATCGACACGCGCTGCAGCGGGCCCATGCCGAGGCCGAGCTCGGGCGGCGGCGCGGCGTAGCCGGCGAAGCTCACGGTCCCGTCCGCAGGCGCGATGACGAGATCGGTCCCCACCGGCGTCACACGGGCCGGATCGCGAAAGAAATAGGCGCACCACAACGTCGCGATGAGGCCGATCCATCCGAGCGGATCCCAGATCCACCACAGGATCAACGTCGCGACAAAAAAGCCAGCGACAAAGAGATAACCTTCACGATGGATCGGCGCGAGATTGCGACGAATCGAGTTGACGACGTTCATAAGAGAGACCCGAAACCACACGGCGCGCACTCATGGCGCCAATAGCGCCAAATGTCACGGCGCGGAAGGCGAAGCGGCCGGGTCCGGAAGGCTATAGTCCTCCTCTTCCTCGCCGGCCCGCCGCAGCGTCTCCTCCGCCGCGTCGACCTCGCGCTGGCGGCTCCGCAGCGCCGAATAGAGGCCACCACGCGCGAGCAGCGCCTCGTGCGTGCCACGTTCGGCGATCACGCCTTTGTCGAGCACCAGAATTTCGTCGGCGTTGACGACAGTCGACAGCCTGTGCGCGATGACGATGGTCGTGCGCCCGCGCGACACGCGCTCGAGCGCGGACTGGATCTCGCGCTCGGTGAAACTGTCGAGCGCCGACGTCGCCTCGTCGAGCACGAGAATCGGCGGCGCCTTCAGCATCGTGCGAGCGATCGCCACGCGCTGCTTCTCTCCGCCCGAAAGCTTGAGCCCACGCTCGCCGACCTGGGCGGCGTAACCCTGCGGCAGCGACCGGATGAAGGCGTCGATCTGCGCGTTGTCCGCCGCCGACTCGACCTCCGCCTCGCTCGCGTCGTCGCGGCCGTAGCGGATATTGTAGACGATCGAGTCGTTGAACAGCACCGTGTCCTGCGGAACCATGCCGATCGCGGCGCGCAGCGATCTCTGGGTCACCGCGCTGATGTCCTGGCCGTCGATAAGGATACGGCCCGCTGTCGGCTCGTAGAAGCGGAACAGCAGCCGCGAGATCGTCGATTTGCCCGCGCCGGACGGCCCGACGATCGCGATTGTGTGGCCAGGCGGCGCTTCGAACGACACGCCGCGCAGGATCGGTCGAGCGGGATCGTAGGCGAATTCGACGTTCTCGAACCTCACGCCGCCGGAGGTCACTTTGAGCGGCAGCGCGCCGGGCACGTCCTCGATTTCGGGATTCTGGTCGAGAATGGCGAACATCGCCTCGATGTCGACGATGGCCTGCCGGACCTCGCGATAGACCATGCCCATGAAATTAAGCGGCTGGTAGAGCTGCAGCATCATCAGGTTGATGAACACGAAGTCGCCGACTGTCTTCTTGCCGCTCCTGATCTCGAGGACGCACATGAGAAGGACAGCGACGAGGCCCGCCGTGAAGATGACCGCCTGGCCGGCGTTCAGCACGGCCAGCGACACATAAGTGCGCACGCTCAGGCGCTCGTAACGCGCCATCGCCTTGTCGTAGCGCGCCGCTTCCCTCCGTTCGGCGGTGAAGTACTTGACCGTCTCAAAGTTGAGCAGGCTGTCGATCGCCTTGGTGTTGGCGTCACTGTCGCTTTCGTTCATCGAACGACGAATGCCGATCCGCCAGTTCGTCGCGAGGGTCGTATAGGTCAGATAGACGGCGACGGTGACGCTCATCGCTGCGACATAGCGCCAGTCGAAGGACAACAGCAGTGCGCCAATGATGAGAGCGAATTCGACGAGGGTCGGAACCGCGGTCAGCATCGAAGTGCGGATGATCGTTTCGATCGCGTTGCGGCCGCGCTCGAGAATGCGCGTCAGTCCCCCTGTCTTGCGCTCCAGATGAAAGCGCAGCGACAGACGATGCAGATGGTCGAAGACTTCGATCGCAAGGCGCCGGACCGCGTTCATCGCCACCGCCGCAAAAAGAGCGTCGCGCCCCTGCTGCGTCAAGGCCATGAGGATGCGAAGTAAGCCGTAAACGGCCGTCAATGACGCGGCGCCGGCAAAGATCTGCGGCAGCGGGACCGAATCGAGGGGCAGCTTTCCCGCCAGCGCGTTCGTCACCCATTTGAAGGAATAAGGAATGGCGATCGTGAACAGCTTGGAGAGAAGCATCAACGCGACCGCCAGGAACACGCGCATCTTCAGATCGGCGCGATCAGCCGGCCAGATGTATGGCCAAAGATGCTTGACGGTCCCGAGGAATGTCGCCCGTTCGGTTGCGGATCGACGCTCGACGATGAATGTCGATGTCTTATGGTGCTGCATTGAAACTCATCGCGGCGGGTTGACTGGCGTTAGGGGCATATAAGCGGTCTTGCCCCCGCATGACATCCTCACAGCCGCCATCTTTTTTCGTTAAGCGGGTCGTCGATAAAGCAGCGACTCGCCCGTAGACGATGGTCGTCGCGATTATGCAGCCGCTCCGACTTCGTCTTGTCCAGAACGAAGACGGGCCACCGTCCTGCAAATTATCGGGATACGGCAACAGCGTCGCGGCGCGTTGATTCGGAAGGCTCTCCGCCCATGCGCGGGGGAATTTGTCAAGAGTAACATCGTTTTTCGCTGTGTAGACTCAGCGTCCGTTCGCTCGTCCTTGCTGGAGTATTCGGTAGCGACGTAGTTGAGTTTTTCTTGTGCAATGTTTTCGATTGCGCTATATGCACGGTTGTCGAAGTCGCCATTTGGCGCGAAAAGGAACATGACGCTCGACGCGGTCGGGCGGGCAGAATCGCCTCGACAAAGATCGCAGTCAGGCGGTCTCTTCAGGCCTCCGTTTGGAGTAACGACAGCAATGAACGAAACCAGTAACCACATAGAACTCGCCGCGGAAATCGTTTCGGCTTATGTGTCAAACAATTCCGTGCCGTCGAGCGAACTGCCGACGCTTCTCAGCGACGTTCACGCCGCTTTGGTGCGTGTCGCCACCGGGGCGCAGCCCGTTGTCGCCGAGGCGGCGAAACCCGCCGTCCCGCCGAAGAAGTCGATCACCAGCGATTACATCATCTGTCTGGAAGACGGGCGAAAATTCAAATCGCTGAAGCGGCATCTGCGGACCCAGTACAACCTCTCCCCCGAAGAGTATCGGGAGAAGTGGGGTCTTCCGTCGGACTATCCGATGGTCGCCCCCGCCTACGCCAAGGCCCGTTCGGCTCTGGCCAAGCAGATGGGCCTCGGTCAACAGCGCCGGCGCCGCAAATAGCTCGGACGTCCTTCTAGGGAGGCGCGCGCCGATTTGGGTTTGACGGCGCGGAGAGCGAAGCGAAAGCCTCGCTGACTTCGACGCCGCGGCTCGCCGTCACCCTTGAACCGCTCGACTTTGCTCCCGCGTATGAATCGTGTCGCTTGAGATTTCGTCGGGCGCGCCCGAAGAGGTTTGAACGTCACACTGACGGCGCCGCGTTTGCCGCGGTGTTGGCGTTTTTGGTAGTGACCGAATTCGCCGGAGGGGGTGGGTTGACAGTGTCGGCATGATCAGTTGACAGCTGCACCCTGCAGACAGATAAGATGTGCGGCGCGTCTTATTTGGGAATGGCTTCAGAGATCGCAAGTGCCGCTGCGGCAGTCAATCTGACGACGCCGGGTAGGCTATATGGAAGTTCTCTGTATACGCTGGGCTTTGAGTTCACCGTTAGTTCGCCAGAATCAATCGGCGCTCTAGGTGTTTACGACAACGGCGGCGGCGCGCTTCCGACCGACGCGATGGTTGGACTGTGGGACACCTCGGGGAACCTTCTTACGTCCGTCACAGTGCCTGCTTCCGGCGGATTTTTGATAGGCGATTTCAGATAAGCCGATATCTCTTCATTTGCGTTGACGCCGGGAACGGACTACCTTGTCGGGGCGTATTTGGGCAGTCCAGGGATCGCGACTTCCCTCAACACGGGCAGGGCGGCGCCGGGTCCTATAATCCGCTCATCACAGTAATCCAAGATCAATTCAGCAATTTCAATTCTGCGTTCTCGTTCCCCGGCTCCACGGACTCGAACCCGGGCGGCGCTTGGTTGGGCGCGAACTTCAATGTGGGAACGGCCGTCCCCGAACCTTCTACCTGGGCGATGATGTCGCTGGGTTTCGCTGGTCTCGGCTTTGCCGGGTATCGCAAGGCCAAAACCGGCTCGGCGAGAAGGAATATCGAGCCCCTTCAGTGACGCCGGGGGTTGCACTTCGCGACAGAACTCAGGCCTCTGCTTTCCGCAACCGTATTCAGACACGAATTTGCTTGGCGCCGCGAAGCTTTATTTGGTTCCGAACATCCGGTCGCCGGCGTCGCCCAGTCCGGGCACGATGTAACCGTGGTCGTTGAGCCTCTCGTCGATGGCCGCAGTCCAGATTTGCACGTCTGGATGGGCCTTCGTCAGTCGTTCGACGCCTTCGGGCGCGGCCAGAAGACAGACGAAGCGGATGTCCTTCACGCCGCGTCGCTTCAACCGGTCGATTGCGGCGACGGCCGAATTGGCGGTGGCGAGCATCGGGTCCATCACGATGACGAGGCGTTCTGCGACGTCGGCCGGGGCTTTGAAATAATACTCGACCGCCTCCAGCGTCTGCGGATCGCGATAGAGCCCGATATGGGCGACGCGCGCGCTCGGGACGAGATTGAGCATGCCGTCGAGAAAGCCGACGCCGGCGCGTAAGATCGGCGCGAACACGAGCTTCTTGCCGGCGATCGTCGGCTGCATGGTCTTGGCCAGCGGCGTTTCGACCTCGACGAGCTCCAGCGGCAGATCGCGGGTCACCTCGTAGGCGAGCAGCATGCCGATCTCGTTGAGAAGCTGGCGGAACCCCTTGGTCGAAACCGTCTTGTCGCGCATCAGCGTCAGCTTGTGCTGCACGAGGGGGTGGCCGACGACGTGAACGTTCGACATGGGCGGGCTCCTGAACCGGGACCAGTTGAGTCTAGACGAAGATGCGCCCCGCCGGATGTGGAGGCTTGCCCCGTCCCCAGCTTTGTCGCGGGCTGCGATCGATGGGGTTTCGGCCCCGAACGTCGCTATTGACGCGCATGCGGCGAGGATGTCAGCTCAGTTCAAATGGCTTCCTCGACGACGCGTCCGATCGGCCGCAACTGGTCATTGCCGAATGTTCTGACCTATGCGCGCGTCGCGGCGGTTCCCCTCGTCGCAGGCTTGCTCTTCTGGCCGCGCGAACCTTGGGCGCGCTGGACGGCGCTGGCCATTTTCGTCGCCGCCGCCGTCACCGATTTCTTCGACGGCTATCTTGCGCGCGCCTGGTCGCAGCAGTCGTCGCTGGGACGGATGCTGGACCCGATCGCCGACAAGCTGCTCGTCTCCGCCGTGATCCTGATGCTGGCCGCCAATCAGACCATCGCCGGGGTGACGCTGTGGGCTGGGATCATCATTCTGTGCCGTGAGATCCTCGTCTCGGGACTGCGGGAATATCTGGCGGAGTTGCGGGTTCCCATGCCGGTGACGGCGGTCGCCAAATGGAAGACGGCCGTTCAGATGGTGGCGCTAGGCTTCCTGATCGCAGGGCCGGCCGCGGAGGCTATCCTCCCGGGTTCGACCATGACCGGGATCGTCCTGATGTGGATCGCGGCGATCCTGACGCTTTACACCGGGTGGGACTATATGAAGGCGAGTTATGACCACGTCGGCAACGATTGAGGCGCCATGAAAGCGGTTTATTTCGCCTGGGTGCGCGAGCGCGTGGGCAAGGCCGAGGAGGAACTGGAGCCGCCTTCGACGGTCACGACCGTCGGCGATCTCATCGCCTGGCTCGCCGCTCAGGGCGACGGCTATGCGCATGCGTTTGAAAAGCCTTCGACGATCCGCGCGGCCCTCGACAAGGTCCACACGCGCCACGAGGCGGCGCTTGCCGGCGCGACGGAAGTCGCATTCTTCCCGCCCATGACCGGCGGCTAGGCCAATGGCGACGATCCGCGTTCAGCGAGAGGATTTCGACGCGGGCGCGGAGGCTGCCGCGCTCGCGCGCGGCCGCAGCGACGTCGGCGCGGTGGTGAGCTTCATCGGCTATTGCCGGGACGAGGGCGGGCGGCTGGCGGCCCTGGAGCTCGAGCACTATCCCGGCATGGCCGAGGCGGAGATGGCGCGCGTCGCGCGCCAGGCCGAGGCGCGATGGCCGCTCATCGCCGTGACGGCGATCCATCGCTTCGGGAAGATCGCGCCGGGCGAACAGATCGTTTGCGTCGCGGTCGCCGCGGTCCATCGCGGCGAAGCTTTCGCCGCAGCTGAGATGCTGATGGATTTCTTAAAAACGCGCGCGCCCTTCTGGAAACGCGCCATTCGCGCCGACGGCGCCGTCGAAGGATGGGTCGAGGCGAAGGGCGACGACGATTCCGCGGCGGCGCGCTGGGGCGCCGCCGGCTGAGGGCGGCTCAGGTCGCGCCGACGACCTTATGGTAGACCCACAACACAATGACGGCGCCGATCACCGAGATGATGATGCTGCCGATGTTGACCCCGGTGACGCCGCCCAGCCCGAGGACGCCCGCGAGGATGCCGCCGACGATCGCGCCCACGACGCCGAGCGCGATGTCCATGAACATGCCCGAGCCCGTCTTGTTGACGATCTTGCTCGCGATCCAACCCGCGATCAGCCCCAGGATGATCCAGCTGAGTATCCCCATGTCCAAACCTCCTTGCGGTTAGCCGCCCTTCGTCTCGCTCGGAAATGGCGCAAGCGGGCGAGGTCGGTTCTGGGGGATTGATGCGGGATGGACGGGGAAAACGCAAGCCGGTAATCTAGGTCGTCCGGCCTTCATCTATCGGCGTCACGATCGGCGGCAGAGTTGCGCTCGTTGGCGCGGCCAATCACCAGCAGGAGGAAATCATGGGAGCTTTTGACGACGCGCTGCAAAAGGCGGTTCCGGGCGGCAATCTGGCGACGCCGATCGCGGTTGCGGTCGGAGCGCTGCTGCTGGGCAAGTTTTTCGGCGGAAGCTCGGCGCCGGCGGCGCCTGCCCAGTCCGCGCCTCCGCCGTCGGCGCCGACGAACGTGCCCGCAGGCAGCGTGCTCGGCGGCCTCGGTGACCTCATCGGGAGACTGACCGCGGGCGGCGCAGGGCCGCAGGTCAATTCCTGGGTCGGCCAGGGCGCGAACCAGCCGATTCAGCCCGGAACGCTTGGCTCGGCCCTCGGCCAGAATACGCTGAACGAGCTCTCCCAGCGCACCGGCATGAGCCAGCAGGAACTCCTGAACCAGCTCGCGACCGTGCTGCCGCAGCTGATCAATCATCTGACGCCGAACGGCCGCATGCCGACCCTGGCGGACCTCGACGAGAGGTAAGGGGCCCACGATAACGCTGAGCGCGGGACGCGCGCTCAGCCCCTCATTCTGCGGCGTGGCGCCGCGGCGCCACGGCCTTGTCGAGCGCCTGCGCCAGGTCCTCGATCAGATCCTCGACATCCTCGAGCCCGACCGACAGTCTCAGGAGCCCCGGGCCGATGCCAAGCGCTTCGCGCTGTTGCGGCTTGAGACGCTGGTGGGTCGTCGTCGCCGGATGGGTGATGAGGCTCTTGGCGTCGCCGAGATTGTTGGAGATGCCGATGATCGAGAGCGCGTTGGCGGCGCGAAACGCCGCGGCCTTGCCGCCCGCGACCTCGAAGGCGAGCATCGTGCCGCCGCCGCTCATCTGACGGCGGATAAGCTCCGCTTGCGGGTGATCGGAGCGGCCGGGATAGAGCGTGCGGACGACGTCCGGCCGCTGGGTTAGGAAGTCGGCGATGCGCCCGGCCGAGCGCGTCTGCGCCTCGACCCTCACCGGCAGCGTCTCAAGCGACTTCAGAAGCGTCCAAGCGTTGAACGGCGACAGGCAGGGACCCGTCTGCCGCAGGAAGTTGTGGATGTTGTCGGCGATGAATTTTTCGCTCGCCAGAATGATTCCGCCGAGCACGCGGCCCTGCCCGTCGATGTGCTTCGTCGCCGAATAGACGACGCAGTCCGCGCCGAGCTTCATGGGATGCTGAAGAAGGGGCGTGGCGAAGACGTTGTCGACGACCAGTGTCGCGCCATTTGCATGCATGATGTCGGCGACGGCGGCGATGTCGACGATCTCGAGCGTGGGATTGGTCGGCGACTCGAGGAACGCGGTCCGGGTGTTGGGACGCACGGCCGCGCGCCAGGCGTCGAGGTCGGTTCCCTCGACCAGCGTCGAGGCGACGCCGAAGCGCGGCAGGAGCTCCTCGACGACATAGAGGCACGACCCGAACAGGGCTCTTGCAGCGACGACATGATCGCCCGCCTTCAGCTGCCCCATGAGGGATGCGGTGACGGCGGCCATGCCGCTCGCCGTGGCGCGCGCCGCCTCCGCGCCCTCCAAAAGAGCCATGCGCCGCTCGAACATCGAGACGGTCGGGTTGGCGAAGCGGGAATAGATGAAGCCGGGATCGTCGCCCTTGAAACGCGCTTCCGCGAGCTCCATCGTGTCGTAAAGATAGCCCTGGGTGAGGAACAGCGCCTCGGACGTCTCCTCGAACCTCGAGCGCAGCGATCCGCCATGAATCAGCTGCGTGGCCGGACGCAGGCTCCCGGGATCGCGGGATTTGCGGGGGGTCGTCATGCCTGTCCTCTCCGGCGCTGCGCGCTCTGGGGCTGGAGGACGAGGCCGAGTCGTGTAAAGCCCCGATCTTTTAGCCCGATGTTTAACGTGGCGGCAAGCCGACCGGCTCAAATGACCACGGGAACCTCCCTCATATCGCCGATGCGGGGCTGCCGTCAACAACCAGCGCATGGCGGCGGCGGGCCAGGTTGAAGAATGGTGCCGCGATAGGCAAGATTCACGGTCTATGTCCGCAGAACCGGACGCGCGAGGCGCCTTGGCGTACCCGCGAGGGCGCGATAACAAGCCGGCAGACTTTCAGTGACACCAATGGCGACACAAACTCACACTGCCCGACCCTCGCTTCTCGATCCTGCAGATGCGGATACGGGCGACAACGATTTCAGCGCGCCTTACGGCCTCTTCGGTCGGCGTCGGATAAAGGCGATGGTGCGCCGGAAGCTTATCGCCGCGACGAAGCCTCCCGCGGCGTCTCAGTTCCAACCGGCGAGCCTCGATTTGCGTCTTTCACGCGAGGCCTATCGAGTGCGCGCAAGTTTCTTGCCTGGGCGTACGCGAAACGTGAAGGAGCACCTTCAAACGCTGAATCCCGAGCCGATCTCGCTCGCTGGCGAAGGGGCTGTATTGGAGAAGGGAATCGTTTACATCGCCCGGATCGCGGAACATCTCACGCTTCTTCCGAGCATCTCCGGCGCCGCCAACCCGAAAAGCTCAACGGGCCGCCTCGACATCTTTACGCGGCTCATCGTTAATCGAGCCGAAGCTTTTGATGAGGTTCCGCTTGGCTACCGGGGCGAACTTTGGCTCGAAATATCGCCCCGCAGCTTCAGCGTACGTGTTCGCGAGGGATCGACGCTCAACCAGATACGATTTCGCAACCGGAATTCATCGCAGATGGGTCGCTTGAGCTTCGCGCTTTCCGACGAGGATCTGCGCGGTTGTCATGCGCAGGCGCCGCTTGTCGATCGCGACCTGGAAGTCCGCGAAGGACTGGTCCTACGGGTTGCGCTTCGCGGGTTGTCGGACGGAGTGGTTGGCTATCGGGCGATCAAGAACGGCAATGTGATCGACGTCGATCGCCCCGGCGCCTACGCCGCCGAGGATTTCTGGGAGCCGATCAAGGCTCGCGCTGACGGTCGATTGATCCTCGATCCCGACGAGTTCTACATCCTCGCCTCGCGGGAGAAGATGCAGATCCCGGCCGACCTTGCAGCCGAAATGGCGCCGATCGATCCGGCCATTGGCGAGTTTCGGGTCCACTACGCCGGCTTCTTCGATCCCGGCTTCGGGCAAGGCCCCGACGGGCGGCCGGCGGCGCGGGCGGTGCTCGAGGTGCGCAGCCGTGACGTGCCCTTCCTGATCGAGGACGGACAGCCGGTCGGGCGGCTCATCTACGAACGGCTCGCCGACGCGGCCGATGAGCTCTACGGCGCGGGCTCGACGTCCAGCTATCAGCACCAGGGGCTCAAGCTCTCGAAGCATTTCCGGAGCTGAAGCGCGCCCCCACGGACCCTTCGCGCCCGCGATCGTGACGGTTTCACGAACCGCCTGTCATATTTCGCTTGGCGGCGGGCGCGGTTATCCTATATGAGGCTCGGGTGGCGCGGCGCCGAGAGGCCCCGCGCCGCGAGTTTTTCAGGGCGGCGCCGCCAAACGGCGCGAGACAAGATCAGAACGGAACCGACGGAATGATCAACCCGTTCGAATTCATCCAGCAGGTGCGCTCGGAGGGCTCCAAGGTCGTCTGGCCGACCCGGCGCGAGACCCTCGTCACGACGGGGCTCGTGTTGCTGCTCGTCGTGTTCGCGAGCGTGTTCTTCGTCACCGTAGATGCCGTGCTCAGGGAAGTTGTCGCCCTGGTGCTCGGCTTCGGCCGCACCGGTTAGCGCCGGTCTTTTCTGCGCGGAGTCAATTTGGAAACTCTCACAATGAGCATGCGCTGGTACATCGTCCACGCCTATTCCAACTTCGAGAAGAAGGTCGCCGAATCCATTCGCGAGCAGGCGCACCAGCGCGGACTCGATGATAAGTTCCAGGAAATCCTTGTGCCGACCGAGCAGGTTGTCGAGGTGCGCCGCGGGCGCAAGATCAATTCCGAGCGGAAGTTCTTTCCCGGCTACGTGCTGGTCAAATGCGACCTGACCGACGAGGTCTATCACCTCATCAAGAACACGCCGAAAGTGACTGGCTTTCTCGGCGCCGACAAGAAGCCGATGCCGATCCCCGACCACGAGGCCGATCGCATCAAGGGACAGGTCGCCGACGGGGTCGAGCGGCCGAAGGCGGCGATCCGCTTCGAAATCGGCGAAAACGTGCGGGTCGCCGACGGGCCCTTCGCGTCGTTCAACGGCGTCGTCGAGGAAGTCGACGAGTCCCGTTCGCGGGTCAAGGTCGCGGTGTCGATCTTCGGCCGAGCCACCCCGGTCGATCTCGAATTCGGCCAGGTCGAGAAAGTCTGATCCGGGAAAGTCTGATCCGGCAGGACTTATCCGCGAGGCTCGCTTTCTCCCGCGGAACGCGTAACATTTGCCACGCTCACGCCGAAGAGAGCGCTGATGGAGAACCATGTCTCCGTCGCCGCCGTATCGGGATCGCGAGGAGCTGGCCAATGCACGTCATTCGTCGACCGGAGTGGGAAATTCCGGCAAGCCTGACCACGCCGGAGGCGGCTTTCGTCGATCGCCGCGCGTTTCTCGCCGGCCTCGGCGCGGCGGGAGTCCTCGTCTCCTGGCCCGGCCGGGCCCGCGCTGACGACGCCGACCCATCCGCCGCGCTTTATCCCGCCGAGCGCAATCCGGCCTATGTGCTCGACCGCGACGTCACGCCCAAGAAATACAATCTCAACTACAACAATTTCTACGAGTTCAGCACCAGCAAGCACATCGACGCGGGCGCGCTGAAGACGCGTCCCTGGACGGTCAAGCTCGACGGGCTCGTCGAGAAGGAGCAGACCGTCGACATCGACACGCTGATCAAGACCATGGGTCTCGAAGAGCGCCTCTATCGCCATCGCTGCGTCGAAGCCTGGTCGATGGCCATTCCCTGGACCGGCTTTCCGCTCAAGAAGCTGGTCGAGTTCGCCAAGCCGCTGTCCTCGGCGTCCTACGTGCGGTTCGAGACGTTCCTCGACAAGAAGATGGCGCCGGGTCAGCGGTCCTTCATGCCCTGGCCCTATGTCGAGGGCCTGACGATGGCCGAGGCGACCAATGACCTCGCCTTCATCGCGACCGGCGCCTACGGCAAGCCGCTGGCCAATGTTCAGGGCGCGCCGATCCGTCTGGCGACGCCATGGAAGTACGGCTTCAAGTCCGCCAAGTCGATCGTGAAGATTTCGTTCGTCGACAAGCGGCCGGAGACGTTCTGGGAAACGCTGGGGCCGGACGAATACGGCTTCTGGGCCAACGTCAATCCCGCGGCGCCGCATCCGCGCTGGAGCCAGGCGCAGGAGACCTTCCTCAACGACGGCCAGCTGCGACCGACGATGATCTACAACGGTTACGCCGAGCAGGTCGCCTCGCTCTACAAGGGCCTCGACAAAGAGCCGCTCTTCATGTGAGCCTTGGTTGCGGAACGGGGAATGCCGGTGTCAGCTTGCCGGGCGCCGGCCGCTGGATCGCATCGGGCGACTTAGGCCGCGTCGGGAGAAAGCGCTCATGGCCGCCATTGTCGCCGTCTACAAGACTCCGAAAAGCGTCGCCGCGTTCAACGATTATTACTTCTCCAAGCATGTGCCGATCGCGAAGAAAATTCCCGGCCTGCGCCGCTATCGGGTCAGCGACGGCCCGGTCGGACTGCCGGTCGAACGCGGCGCCACGCACCTCGTCGCGATCCTCGAGTTCGACAGCGTCGAGGCGATCCAGCAGGCGCTCGGCTCGCCCGAAGGACAGGCGACGACGTCCGACATCGCCAACTTCGCCGACGGCGGCGTCGATCTGATGATATTCAACACTAAGGAGGCCCGACCGGGGACCCGTCAGGCCGGTTGCGGCGCGGGCTCGGGGCCCGCGTCGTGCTCGAAGCCGTACACCTCCGGCAGAATGAAGATCGCCGCGAGCAATCCGATCAGTGGAAAGATCGCGACGAGCAGCGTCGCGTTGGCCTGCCCAATCGCCGTGAACACCGTCGGGAACAGGAAGATCGCCAGGAACGAAGGCAGCTTCACGAAAATATAGGCGAACCCGCTCGCGGTGCCGCGGTATTCGGGCTTTGCGACCACCGAAGGAATGGTCATGCAGTTCGAGGCGTCCCAATAGTGGCCCCAGAGCATGGCCGCCGCGGCGAACGGCAGTACGGCCTTGGCGCCAGTGTAGAGCGCCGCCGCCGCGACCAGCAGGGACACGAACACGATGCCGAAGCCGGCGATGCTGATGCCGCGCTGTCCGATCTTCGGCGTCAGCAGCGGCCCGACCCATCCCGAGATCGCGGCGATCACGTAAAGCGCCATGGTGACCACTGTCGTGCCCAGAACGGAGGAGACGCCGACCATCACGAAGAGCACGGGAAGATAAAAGGCGAAGGTCGAGAATTCGCTGCCCTGGGCGAAGCAGGCGATCCAGCCGTAAAGGGTTGCGCGCCAGCGTATCGGATCCTGTTTGATGTCGGCGAGGAACGCGGTCGGACGGGGCTTTGTCACGTTGACGTCCTGATCGGGCAGCATGTCGAGCCTGTCGTCGTACATCCGCGTCGCGACCTCCTTCGCCTCGCGGAAGCGGCCCTGGCGGACCAGCCACACGGCAGTCTCCGGCAGATCGTGACGAAGGATCAGGATGACGAGCGCCGGCACGGCGCCGAGCCCGAGGGTCACGCGCCATATCAACTCGTGATTGAGGTTGAGAATGAGGAAGAGAGCGATCACCGCGAGCGTCAACACCTGCCCGACAGCGAACATGAATTGCCAGCGGTTGCCCATGACCTCGCGCTGGCCCTTGGGCATCATCTCCATGATGTAGGTGTAACCGGTCGCGATGTCGCTGCCGAGCGGGACCCCGAGGAACAAGCGTATGACCGCAAGCGCCACGACGCTCGACACGAAAGCCTGCGCCAGCGCGAGCACGATGAAGAGAACCATGGTTGCGAGGAACATCAGGCGGCGGCCGAGCTTGTCGGACAGCCAGCCGCCGAGAAGGGCGCCAATGACCGC
>Ga0209656_10001355_pt1 | contig 15990 bp, 15 predicted proteins | sample BogFormECP12_OM2_FD_188239 | JGI IMG/M metagenome (GOLD analysis project Ga0209656, IMG submission 188239) | Bog forest soil microbial communities from Calvert Island, British Columbia, Canada - ECP12_OM2 (SPAdes) (version 2) | ecosystem: Environmental > Aquatic > Freshwater > Wetlands > Bog ... | reverse complement strand
CCAGCACCAGTGAACGGATAGGCCGTTCATCCACGTCCGGAACGGAGGCCGGACCCCGGAGCAATCAGCCGGGAACGGACTGGGATCAGACCTCCGCGAACAGAAGGAATGCCACCCATGGCTCGAGTTGTGGGCGTCGACCTCCCGCGCGACAAGCGCATGGAGGTCGCGCTGACCTACATCTACGGCGTTGGCCGGACCCGGTCGAATGAAATTTTGGCCGCCACCGGTATCGACAAAGACCTGCGCACCAAGGACCTCACCGACGATCAGGTGACCCACCTGCGCGACTACATCGAAGCCAATCTCAAGGTCGAGGGTGACCTGCGCCGTGAGGTGCAGGCCGACATCCGTCGCAAAATTGAGATCGGCTGCTACCAGGGCCTACGGCACCGCCGCGGCCTGCCAGTGCGCGGTCAGCGCACCAAGACCAACGCGCGCACCCGCAAGGGCCCCAAGCGCACCATCGCCGGCAAGAAGAAGGCCAGGTAAGTCATGCCACCAGCCAAGAAGGCAGCCGCTGCCCCCGCCAAGAAGGGTCAGAAGACCCGGCGGCGGGAAAAGAAGAACGTCCCGCACGGCGCCGCCCACATCAAGAGCACGTTCAACAACACGATCGTGACGATCACCGACCTGCAGGGCAACGTCATCGCCTGGGCGTCGTCGGGCCACGTCGGCTTCAAGGGTTCCCGCAAGTCGACGCCGTTCGCCGCGCAGCTGGCCGCCGAGAACGCGGCCCGCAAAGCCCAGGAGCACGGGGTGCGCAAGGTCGACGTGTTCGTGAAGGGCCCGGGCTCGGGCCGCGAGACCGCCATCCGATCGCTGCAGGCCGCCGGGCTGGAGGTCGGCGCGATCTCTGACGTCACCCCCCAGCCGCACAACGGCTGCCGTCCGCCCAAGCGCCGTCGGGTCTAGGAGAAGAACAGACAATGGCTCGTTACACCGGACCCATTACCCGGAAATCACGCCGGCTGCGCACCGACCTCATCGGCGGCGACCAGGCGTTTGAGAAGCGCCCCTACCCGCCCGGCCAGCACGGCCGTGCGCGGATCAAGGAGAGCGAATACCTGATGCAGCTGCAGGAGAAGCAGAAGGCCCGCTTCACCTACGGCGTCATGGAGAAGCAGTTCCGCCGCTACTACGAAGAGGCCGCGGGCCGTCCCGGCAAGACCGGTGACGAGCTGCTCCAGATCCTGGAAAGCCGGCTGGACAACGTCGTCTACCGCGCCGGGCTGGCGCGCACCCGCCGGATGGCCCGCCAGCTGGTCAGCCACGGCCACTTCTCGGTCAACGGCGTGCATGTCAACGTCCCGAGCTACCGGGTGTCGCAGTACGACATCATCGACGTGCGGGACAAGTCGCTGAACAGCGTGCCGTTCCAGATCTCGCGTGAGACCGCCGGCGACCGTCCGATCCCGAGCTGGATTCAGGTGGTCGGCGAGCAGCAACGCATCCTGATCCACCAACTGCCGGAGCGGGCGCAGATCGAGGTGCCGCTCACCGAGCAGCTGATCGTCGAGTACTACTCGAAGTAAAAGACCACCTGCGCCAACCGGTTCAGGTACCTAAACGGCATCAAATAGCGGGTGCCGAGAAGGAGAAGAAGAAACACCATGCTGATCTCACAGCGACCCACCCTGTCCGAAGAGACCATCAGCGACAACCGTTCGCAGTTCGTCATCGAGCCGCTGGAGCCGGGATTCGGTTACACGCTTGGTAACTCGCTGCGCCGCACGCTGCTGTCGTCGATTCCCGGGGCGGCCGTCACCAGTATCCGTATCGACGGCGTGCTGCACGAGTTCACCACCGTGCCAGGCGTCAAGGAAGACGTCACCGACATCATCTTGAACCTCAAGAGCCTGGTGGTGTCCTCGGAAGAGGACGAGCCCGTGACGATGTATCTGCGCAAGCAGGGCCCGGGCGAGGTGACCGCCGGTGACATCGTGCCGCCGGCCGGTGTGACCGTGCACAACCCCGAGATGCACATCGCGACGCTGAACGACAAGGGCAAGCTCGAGATCGAGCTCGTCGTCGAGCGCGGCCGCGGCTATGTTCCGGCCGTGCAGAACAAGGCGTCGGGTGCCGAAATCGGCCGTATCCCAGTCGATTCCATCTACTCGCCGGTGCTCAAGGTGACCTACAAGGTCGATGCCACCCGTGTCGAGCAGCGCACCGACTTCGACAAGCTGATCCTCGATGTCGAAACCAAGAGCTCGATCGGCCCACGTGACGCGTTGGCGTCGGCGGGTAAGACACTGGTCGAATTGTTCGGCCTGGCACGCGAACTCAACGTCGAGGCCGAGGGCATCGAGATCGGGCCGTCGCCGGCCGAGGCGGATCACATCGCGTCGTTCGCGCTGCCGATCGACGATCTGGACCTGACCGTGCGCTCCTACAACTGCCTCAAGCGCGAGGGTGTGCACACGGTTGGCGAGCTGGTGTCGCGCACCGAGTCCGATCTGCTCGACATCCGCAACTTCGGGCAGAAGTCGATTGACGAGGTGAAGGTCAAGCTGCACCAGCTGGGTCTGTCGCTCAAGGACAGCCCGGCCAGCTTCGACCCGTCCGAGGTCGCCGGCTACGACGTGGCCACCGGCACCTGGTCCGCCGAGGGCGCCTACGACGACCAGGACTACGCGGAAACCGAACAGCTCTAAAGACTCAGCAGTATCTAGACAGGAGCGTCAGCAATGCCCAAGCCCACCAAGGGTCCTCGCCTCGGCGGGTCGTCTTCGCACCAGAAGGCGATCCTGGCCAACCTGGCGACGGCGCTGTTCGAGCACGGCCGGATCAAGACCACCGAGACCAAGGCTCGGGCATTGCGGCCCTACGCGGAGAAGCTGATCACCCACGCCAAAAAGGGCACGCTGCACAACCGGCGTGAGGTGCTCAAGAAGATTCGCGACAAGGACGTGGTGCACAACCTGTTCGCCGAGATCGGGCCGTTCTTCGCCGACCGCAACGGCGGCTATACCCGCATCATCAAAGTCGAGGCACGCAAAGGCGATAACGCCCCGATGGCGGTGATCGAGCTGGTGCAGGAGAAGACGGTCACGTCGGAAGCCGATCGTGCGCGTCGGGTAGGCGCGTCGAAAGCCGCTGCCAAGGCTGCTCCGAAGCCTGCACCTGAGCCGGAAGAGGTTGAGGCCGAGGCCGAGACGCAAGAGGCCGAGGCTCAAGAGGCTGAGGAGACTGACGCGCAGGAGGCTGAGGCCGAGGCACAGGAGGCTGAGGCCGAGACGCAAGAGGCCGAGGCAGAGGCAGAGGAGACTGACGCGCAGGAGGCTGAGGCCGAGGCACAGGAGGCTGGGGCCGAAGCCAACGAGTCGGAAGCCGAGGACGCTGACAAGTCCTAGCGATTTGCCGTTGAACGGCGCGCCCGCCATCGACGCCGATGGCGGGCGCGTTCGTCTTCGGCTCGATATCGCCTATGACGGCACGGATTTCGCCGGCTGGGCTACGCAGTCGGATCAGCGAACGGTCGCGGGTGTTCTCGAGGAGGCACTCTCGACGGTCTTCCGGACCGAGGTGCGGTTGTGGGCGGCCGGGCGCACCGACACCGGCGTGCATGCCACCGGTCAGGTCGCCCATGTCGATATTCCGGTGGATGCGCTGCCCAACGCCTACCCTCGTTCGCCCCGACCGACCGAAGCGGAATTCCTGCCGCTGGTCCGGCGACTGGGGCGGCTGCTGCCCGCCGACGTTCGCATCCGCCGGATCATTCGTGCGCCAGCGGGTTTCGACGCACGATTCTCGGCGCTGCGCCGCCACTACGTCTATCGGCTCTCGACGGCGCCGTACGGGGTGGAGCCGCATCAGGCCCGCTACATCACTGCCTGGCCGCGCCCGCTCGATGTGGACGCGATGACCGAAGCCTCTCGAAACCTGTTGGGGTTACACGACTTCGCGGCATTCTGCCGTTACCGCGAAGGTGCTACCACTATTCGCGATCTGCAACGGCTGGACTGGGGCCACGATGGTCACCTGATCACCGCATACGTCACCGCCGACGCGTTCTGCTGGTCGATGGTGCGGTCGCTGGTCGGTGCGCTGCTGGCCGTCGGCGAACACCGGCGCACCGCAACGTGGTGCGCCGGGCTACTCACTTCGACGCGGCGGTCCAGCGACTTCGCCGCCGCACCGGCGCGGGGTTTGACGCTGATCGGCGTGGATTACCCGCCGGAGGGCGAACTGCAGGCGCGCACGCTGATCACTCGCGAATTACGCACCCGCGACTGAGCTTTGGTTAGAGCCTGCCGGCGACAAAGCTTGCGGCCTGATCGACCAGCCCGGAAGTGATGTACGAGTTCTGTAGATGCGACGACCAATGCAGATCGTGTATGCCTCTCGTGCAGATCGGGTCGCCGCCGGCGCATAAGTCGATGGTCTTACCGGCGAAGGCTGGGCTGAAGTTGGGGACCGGGCCGAGCACCCGCTGGGTGCCGTTACCGAACAGGGCGACCCCCGCGATGTGCTGGTCCATGTTCGGCGGCATGGGATCGGTGTAACCGAACCCGGGTCGGTTCATTGCGACCACGACGTCAGCCGCCGCCGCACCCAGCGAATAGCCGCCGAGCACCAGCTTGGTGTTCGGGCAGCTCGCCACCATCTGTTGCACGTGGGCGCTCATGTCGTTAGAGCCGTCGGTGATGCTGACGTCGGCGGGATAGTTGACCCCGTAGGAGCCGATCGTCATGTGCGGCACCTTCTTCTGCAGCGAGTTGATGAAGGCCTGGCCGACCTCGCCGACGCCGGGGGCTTCTTCGCGACCGCGGGCGAAATCTACTTCGGCGTCCGGGCACCCCGCGGACGCCTTCGGAATCGGCCCGCCGGCTGGGAATGGCGCCAGTGCCGGGGCGATCAGCAGCCCCGCGGCGAGCAACCCGGCGGCGGCGAAGCCGACTAGCCGCTTTGCCGCGCTCGGAGCAAATTTCATGAGCGGATGGTATCGAGCAAAGCTAATGACTTGCTGATACTGCCTGCAGGGTTGGCTTAATCACTCGCGCGGCCTTCCAGCCGCTCGAAACGATTACTGCAGCTTGCCCGCGACGAAGTCGGCGGCCTGATTGACCATTCCGGCCTGGATGTATTGCGACGCGGAGTGCTGCGGCCAGTTGTCGTTCCAGGTGTGCGGGTCGGCCGGGTTGCAGACGGGGTCCGCGCCGTGGCACATGTCGATGGTCCGGTCGTTGTAGGCCGGGTTGAAGTTCGTGATCGGCCCGACCCACTGGCTGCCGTTGCCGAACAGCGCGACCGCCGCGATGTGCTGGTCAGAGCCGGGCGGCAGCGGCTCGGTGAACCCGAACGCGGCGATGGGAGCCGCGACCACAACGTCGGTGACCGCTGCGCCCAGCGAGTAGCCGCCCAGCACAATCCGGGTGTCCGGGCAGGCGTTGATGGTGTTCTGGACGTGAGTGCTCATGTCGTTGGCGCCGACGTCGACCTCGGTGTCGGCGGGGTAGCGGACCGCGTAGAGGCTGACGTTGCGGTTGACCTTGGACCGCAGCGAGCTGACGAAGGCGTTGCCGATAACTCCGGCGCCGGGCGACTCCAGACGTCCGCGGGCAAACACCACCTCGACGGGAGAGCACGAGGCCGACGCCGTCGGGATCAAGGTCGGGATGGTCGCGGGTGCAAGCGCCAGCGACGCGGCGAGCAGCGCGGCGACGGCGAACCGACCCAATCTGCCCGGAACCGATTGTGGCGGTGGGTTTATCGAGCGCAGCCTCATGGGCCGATACTAATGCGCCGACGGGATATCAGCGCAGGCAGTTCTACGTCAGTGAAATACCGCGGGCTGCGTTTGATCGACCACGGACGGAAGCGGGGCTTCGGGTCCAGGCCCTGGCGTGGGCCCCTGCCCCGGGAAAGGCCCAGGTGGCACGCCCATCGGCCCAGGTGGAACGCCCATCGGACCTTGGGGTGTGCTCGGTGACAGCACCCCGAGAAGCCTGGTCTGGACGAAGCTGGCCGCCTGGCTGGTGTAGACGGGCACGTACCCCTCGGTGTGCCCGCTCCACTGGTTGCCGGGCCCCGCGTGACAGATCGGGTCTTCGGGGTTGCAGTAATCGACGGCCTTGGCGGCGAACAGCTGGCTCTGCTGCGATATCGGCCCGCCGCCGCGGTCGGCGGGGTTGCCGAAGGTGGTCACCGCGACGACGTTGTTCGCGTATTTGGGTGGTAGCGAGGCGCCCCAGCCGATGCCGCCGATGGGAACTCCGGTGACGATGTCGATCACCGATGCGCCCTGCGAGTATCCGCCGAGCACCTGCGGGGTGTTGGGGCATTTGTCGGCCACGTCTTTGATGTGCTTGATGGCGTCGTTGGCGCCGTCGCCGCCGTGCAACTGCAGCAGGCTGGCCTTGTAGTTGACCGGGTAGGCGTCGATGTTCTTGCCGGTGCTCTGGCGCAGGTTGTCGACGAGGGACTGCCCGACGTGTCCCAGACCGGCGGGCTCGTCGGTGCCGCGGGCGAAGGTCAGCGCGATGTCCGGGCAGTTGTCGGCGCCGGCCGACGGGACGGCCCGGGGAACGGCGCTGGGTGCAAGCAGCAGGACACCGGCGGCCAGCAGCGCGGCGGCGCTCAGGCCGGCCCAGCGAAAGCTGCGTGACCAGCGACGATGGGACCCCGGACGGCTGATGCGGTTGATGCTCACCAGGCGATTTTAGCGAGAATCGGGTCCACGGTCACATCGGCGGCTGCGGAGGATCCCGCCGTGGGAATGCTCCAGCCGCCGTAGCCGCCGCAGAGGAGATCGGGTAGTGCGTCAGCATTAAGTCTCGATGGGCGTTCGGGGCACATTGACCGACCTGCATTTTTTTTCTGTCTATCAAATTAGACTAGAAAATGTCTAACCGACTAGACTATGCTTGTGGCGACAGACGAACCGCGGCGAGACGTCATAAAACGACTCAAGAAAGCCGGCTTTGAGCTGGTGAAAGCGGAGGACGAGTGATGCGCGAATACAAGGTCAAGGTCGAGCGTGATGGCCGCTGGTGGATGATCCACGTTCCCGAGATCGACCAAATCACCCAGGCGCGCCGTATCAACGAAATCGAAGACATGGCGCGCTCACTCATTGCGATCAGCACTGATCAACCAATCAGCGAGATCACCGTTCACGTCGCGAACATCTGCGTCGACGGGGTCGATGTGCTTGAGGGTGCCGCGCAGGTAACCCGCCTGCGCAATCGTGCCGTCGAAGTCGAGCAAGAAGCGGTCGCTACGGCCAGTGACTTTGCGGTCCGGTTGACCAAGGCAGACGTGCCCGTTCGTGACATCGCCACACTCATCCACGTATCGCCACAGCGTGTCAGCCAGTTAACCAACGGTTGACTCGTCGGCCAATCAATCCCAGCAACGCGGCGATGTTGCGGGCCGTCCAGACACGGTTTTAATCTGGGTAGCCATCGCTGCCGTGGTCACTAGGCCGCCCCCATTAGGTTGAACTGTGGATCGACGATAAATCACGCCGTCACCACGGAATATCGTGAAGCCAGCTGGTCCGGGGAGTTGGGGGACTGATGGCATCGCAATCGACCACTCGGCTCCACATCAGCGGGTATCGATTTCTGCTGCGCCGAATCGAATGCGCGCTACTGGGCAGGGACATCCGCGGGGTTAACGAACCGATCCGCGCATCGATGCAGTCGCTAATGACCGGCTGGGTGCTGGCGCTCATCATGCTGGCTGGATGCGCGGTCCTGGCCATCGTGCGCCCACAACCAGCGGCGACGAACGCACCAATCGTGATGGGCAAACAGTCCGGGGCACTGTACGTCCGGGTAGGTGAAACCCTCCATCCGGTGCTGAACCTGGCCTCGGCCAGGCTGATTGTGAGAACGAACGTTGACCCGCAGCCGATAGCTGAGTCGGAATTGGGCCACAGCAAGCGGGGTCCCCTATTGGGCATCCCCGGCGCGCCGCAATTTCTGGCGGCGCCGCTCGCCGAGGACGAATCACGGTGGGCCGTCTGTGACGGCCCTGATCGCGCAGCGCCGAGCACGACGATCGTCATCGGCCGGGCCGACGGACCATTGTCGCACCTTCTGCCGAGCGGACAATCCGTGCTGGTCAGGCCCGTCACCGGCGGGTCGACCTACGTGCTTTACGACGGTCGCCGCGCCGTGGTGAATCTGGATGAGCCCGCGGTTGCGCACGCACTGGCGCTGGACGGTCAGGTCCCACTGGCGGTGTCGCCGACGCTGTTGAACGCCGTCCCAGAGGCACCGCCCATCACGGCGCCGCGGATTCCTGACGCCGCCGGCCGCGGACCAGCGGCGCTGCCGGGATTTCCGGTCGGCAGCGTCCTCCGCGTCGCCCGCGCCGACGGCGACGAGCACTACGTCGTACTCAGACACGGGATTCAGCGGATCGGGCAGGTTGCCGCGGATCTGCTCCGATTCACCGACTCGCGAGGCACCCGCACCGCCATCTCGGTCGCGCCCGACATCATCCGCGCCACTCCGACGGTGACCGAATTGCCAGTGGACACATTTCCCGACCGGGCGCCCTCGACATGGAATGCCAGCGGTTCGGCGCTCTGTGTCAGGTGGGGGCATGCGGCGTCGGGTGGCGCCGATATCTCGTTTTTGGCCGGCGGCCTGCCGATCCCGGCCGAGGACGAGCCGGTGAAGTTATCGCAGGCCGACGGAAAGGGCCCAGCGGTCGACGCCGTCTACCTATCGCCGGGGCGCAATGCATATGTACGTGCCACCGGACTGTCCGGAGACAACCCCCGCGCCGGCATCCGATACTTGATCACGGACACCGGCGTGCGATTCGCCATCCACGATGACGACGCGGCACACGACCTGGGGCTGCCCGATACAGCGATCCCGGCGCCCTGGCCGCTATTGGCCAAACTGCCTGTCGGTCCGGAATTGAGCAGGGCGAACGCCTCAGTCGCCCAGGACGCTGTCGGTGGCGCGCGATCGACTGCCGGCTCGCGGTAGCCGGGCCGCCAGTGTGCCGATGATCAGCACTACCGCAAGCACGCCACCGCAGATCGCTGCGCCAATGAATGCCGTGTCCCGCGAACCGTGATGCGCCGGCGCGGCAAGCGGCGGCGGCGCAATCCGCATCGGTGGTCGTGGTGGCAGACGAGCCGGGCTCACAGGTGGATCGGTGCTGACAGCCGCGAGGAAGTCGACAACGCCGGTGCCGACCAGCGGATCCCACCCGCCGGGCGGATGATGCGCGGTGGCCTCGATACGCTGCATGACCTGGCGAGCCGTCAGCTTCGGGAACCGCGATCGGATCAACGCCGCCAGACCGCTCACCACCGGAGCGGCGTAGCTGGTACCCGAAAGCGGACTCGAACCATTCGGCCCACCAAGGCTATTCACTAATCCATCGCCTGACGGGCTCAGTGACACCACCCCCTCGCCGGGGGCAGCGACATCCACCCAAGGCCCAGCAAGGGTGAACGACGAAGGTTCGCCGTGCGCGTTTACCGAGCCCACGGTCAGCACGTAGTCGTCGTACCAAGCCGGACTGACAACAACCGTCACCGTTTCCCACGTCGGTTGCGGTGACTGAGTAGGACACTGCCCGGCGCCAGTATTGCCGGCGGCGACCACCACGACGGCGTTCTTGACGTCAACCGCGTAGGACAGTGCAGCGCCGAGCGCGCGATCGTCGAGCGCCGATCCGGTGCGGATGCAGGCGACCGAGGAGATATTGATTACCGAAGCACCGAGATCTGCGGCCGTTCGAACAGCTTTCGCCATGGTGCTGACGTCACCGAAGCCGGAGTTGGACGAATCCGCCATTGCGCCGAACTTGGTGCTGGACTGGCGGATGCTGATCAAACTGACGTCCGGAGCGATCCCGCTGAAATCGTCCACATGACGAGGATCCGTTGCGGCGGCTATGATCCCGGCCACCGCGGTCCCGTGTCCGTCACAATCCTGGGTGCCGTCGCCGGTGAATACGTAGTCCCCGCCGGCCGCCGTCTTGGGGAGCCGTGAGTGCGGCGCAACCCCCGTGTCGATGACAGCGACCCGTTGGCCCGAACCACGGGTCAACTTCCAAACCTGTGGTAGGTCAAGCCCGGAGAGTTGAGTGGAGGAGTTGGCCCTGCCCCCGTCGGGACCTACAGACGGCACTGCGCACATCTGCCGCTGCACGGTGGGCTGCGGCGGCATTGGCGGCGCGGGCTCGGGTAACCGGCTGTTGTCGATCGGCGGTGGCGAGACGGCACGTGCGGCCGGTACGCCGCATTGGGGCAGTGCGGTGATTACCAGCACCGTTGCACACCGCAACGCCCTGGAATGTGCTGTGCTCATGGCAAGTTGATACCGCGCGCAGCGCCGTAAAGCCCGCAGATCCAGCACGCCAGCGGGCCGATGACTGCCAGCGCAAGATACTCCAGCATCTCGACGCTTCGACGCCCGATGGGAGAGAACGTCATTGTTTGGGTGATGAAGCCGAGGCATAGTGCGGCCCCGGCCAGCATCATCGACGCGGCGGCTATGTACGGCGTGCGCACCGGATAGGCGACGCCGGCGATCACGAATGTGGCGCTGAGTGTTACGGTTCCAGACACCATTAGCGGCACGGATCGCGACAGGTCCCGGTGTGAGCCCGCCCGCAATAGCAATACACTGCCTGTGACGGTGGCGAACGCGATGCCAAGCAAACCTCGGCCACCGGCGAAATGCGATCCGGCTGCCGCGCCGACGGCTCCCAGGGCCGCCGCCCCGGAGAATGCGGCGACCAGGCTGGTTAGCCAGCTGTTGGCGCGAATTGCTCTGATGTTAAGCCGATGTCGAGCGAGCGCAAGCTCCTCGCGAACGGGATTCGGCTCTGACGTCACTTGTGAAGATAGTCCGGCGAGCATGATCGACAATGGTGCAGACGCTTCGACCAGCGCCAGCGAGATCGCCGCGGACGCCGCACCGACCGCCTGAAGCGGCGCGGCGGTGACCGCGCCCACAGCAGCCGCAGCCGTTTCGATTGTCGCAAAACATGCCAATGCCGTGAATGCAGTTGCGCGACAACCCATTACGCGGAGCGCGGTCGCCGATGTCGCCGTGGCCGCCGTCGCAAGCAGCGCGTTCGGTGCTCCCACCTCGCCGGGAACCGCCAGGAAACCTGCGAGGGCTGCGAATCCGCAAACTGCCAGACCCAGCGCGAGCCCGGCAGTCCTGTCGCGCAACACGCGGTAGGCCAGTACCGCCGCCGGCAGAGCAATCAAACCGGCCACCGCCGCTACGACGGCACAGCCGCTACGGCGGGCATCGTTGGTATCGAAAGCTGTTCGAAGCAAGACCGCTGCACCCGTGCCTGCCAGGCAACTCGCCGCCAGGATGCTGATGAGTCGGGCCGCTCGCCGGGTCCAAGGTCGCACGCTAGGGCCCAGCGACATCGATACCGCCTCCGCTACGTCATCGATGCGCGGTGGCGTTAGAACTACCGTCGCGTCGGTGAGAATCAATGTGGTGCCGTCACGGATACCCAACTGGGCCAGTGTCTTCGACGGGTTCAGCGGGATCTTCCCTGGCAGGGAAAGCTGATGGCGGGCTGCGACTGTCTGAGCGCGATGACCACCTTCTGCCAGAATGTCGACGATTGGCGGTATCAGCGACGCAATCGGCACTAACGCGGATAACGCCAAGTCGACGTGGAGGGAGTCGGCATAAACCGACACCCGCCGCAACCCTCCGCCGAGTTGGCAGGGTTCGCTGCTTTGGCGTGCTTCCACCCCTTGGTGCACTGCGACCTCCGTTCGCCGATGCGGCTGCTGATCCGGACGCTAACCGGTGGTGCGATGCCCGCGCATGCGTTGATCCACAGCCGACTTGCGGCCGATTGCGGTCGCACCTACGGTGCGGGCGCAGGAGGGTTACGTGGTGCAGCTCGATGGTTCTGCGACCGTGGAATTCGTGCCGTCGGCACGTCTGCCCACACCGGATTTCGAGACGGCCGACATCGTCGTCGCGGCCCCGCCGCCAGTGACGCGACCGGCAGCGACGAACGTGATGACCCGTCTTCTGCCGGTCGTCATGGCCATCGCGACGGTGGGGATGATGGTTATGGTCTTCCTCTCACGTTCGGCTGTCGCGCGGAATCCGGCGTTCATGACGTTTCCGCTGATGATGCTGTTGTCCGCGGTGGCGACGCTGCTGTCCGGCGCGGATCGGCGGCGCGGCGAGATCAACGCCGACCGCGCCGAGTACCTGGGCCACCTCTCCGACCTGCGAGGTAACGTCATCAAGACCGCTGCGGCACAGCGCTGTTCGCTGGTGTGGTCTCATCCGGATCCTGACACGTTGTGGACCTTGGTCGGCGGCCGCCGGATGTGGGAGCGGCGAGCTGCTGACTCGGACTTCTGCCTTGTCCGGATCGGTATCGGAACACAGTGTCTTGCCAACCGTTTGGTGCCTCCGCCGCCCGGACCGGTGCAGCGGCTGGATCCGGTAACGGGGAACGCGTTGCGTCGATTTCTCCAAACACACTCGACAATTCCGGACGCGCCGATTGCGCTCGACCTGCGTGGACCGCAGGCCGTGACAGTCGGCGGGAACCCTACCCGCGCGCGTTCGCTGTTACGTGCGATGATCTGTCAACTGGCCGTGTTGCACAGTCCGAGCCTGGTTTTGGTTGCCGCGGTGACCAGTGACCGCAACCAAGCCCACTGGGACTGGTTGAAATGGTTGCCGCACAATCAACATCCGCTCGCCAACGACCGCCTCGGCACTGCCCGGATGGTTTACCCATCGCTGGACGCGGCTCAGCAGGGCCTCGCCGGCGTGTTGACGGACCCCGCGCCGGCCCAGCTGGTGGTCGTCGTCGACGGCGACGTCGGTGACGGGTGGGTGATCCAAAGCGGCACCGGCCACGCGACCTTGCTGACGGTCGGCACCCGCCATGATGGCGCGCCAACAGTTGGGGAGCTGTCGCTGCGGGTGAGCGAGAACGAGCTATCCGGCCACGGTGACGCATCCGTATGCCCAGACCAAATGAGTTACGCCGCTGCGCTGGTCTGTGCGCAAAGACTGGCCGGGTACCGGCCCGGCAGGGTGGATGCGTTCGGGGGGACGTCCGGCGGCGGCTCGGGCTGGCAGAGTCTGCTCGGGATCAGCGATCTCGCGTCCACCACCCCGACTGATTGGTGGAACAGCAGAAGTCCTCACGATCGCCTTCGCGTTCCGATCGGCACAACCGTTGCGGGCCCGCCGCTCGAACTCGACATCAAGGAGGCCGCCGAGAAAGGCATGGGGCCGCACGGGCTCTGCATCGGGGCAACCGGATCGGGTAAGTCGGAGTTCTTACGCACGGTCGCTCTGGGGATGATCACTCGTCATTCGCCGGAAGAGCTCAACCTGGCGCTTATTGACTTCAAGGGTGGCGCTACCTTCTCCGGCCTGGAGCCGGCGCCGCACGTCGCTGCGGTTATCACCAACTTGTCCGACAAGGCCGCACTGGTCGCTCGCATGCGCGACGCGCTAGCCGGTGAAATGAACCGCCGACAGGAAGCCCTGCGCTTGGCAGGCAACCTCGACGGGATTGGTGCCTACGATCGGATGCGGCGTGCCGGGGCCCAATTGGCACCCCTTCCGGTGCTGTTCATCATCGTCGACGAATTTTCCGAACTGCTCAGTCAGCATCCGGATTTCGCTGACGTCTTCGTGGCAATCGGCCGACTCGGGCGATCGCTGGGCATGCACCTGCTGCTGGCCAGTCAACGTCTGGACGAGGGAAGACTTCGCGGGTTGGAATCGCATCTGTCCTACCGAGTATGCCTGAAAACGTTGTCGGCCAACGAATCGCGGCTTGTCCTGGGAACATCCGATGCCTATGAACTGCCAAGCGGGCCGGGTGCAGCCTATCTGCGGGTCGGTACGGATGCGTTGATTCGCTTCCAGGCCGCATACGTTTCCGGTCCGTATGAGTCTGAAATCTATTGCACTGCAACGCAATATGATTCGCCGGATCGGCGGATTAGCCCGGCGCTCGCCCGTTTGTTCACCGTGGGACGGGCAGGGCCGGTCATACCGATCGGCAGGGCGGTCGAGCACGTCATTGATCGGCGCACCGTCTTGCAGACGGTCGTGGATCGGGTGTCCGGGCATGGCCCGCGTGCGCATGAGGTCTGGCTGCCGCCGCTCGGCCCGGCGCCGGCACTGGACACCGTGTTGGACGATGCCAAGTCCACCGGCAAACCCATGTCCGCGTTGACCGTCTCCATAGGTGTCGTCGATCGGCCGTTTGAGCAACGGCGAACACCGCTCGTCGTCGACTTGTCCGGGGCCGCCGGCAATGTCGCTGTTGTCGGTGCACCTCAGTCCGGCAAATCCACAGCTCTGCGCACATTGATCACTGCGCTGGCCGCCACCCACGATCCGGGCTTGGTGCAGTTCTACTGTCTCGACTTCGGCGGAGGGGTGTTGGCATCGTTGCGAAACTGGCCGCACGTTGGTTCGGTCGCCGGCAGAGCGGACCCGCAGTTGGCTCGACGCATGGTCGCCCAGCTCGAAGCAATCATCCGGACCCGCGAGACCATTTTCCGCGACCACGGGATCCAGTCGATGGCGCAGTACCGCCTGCTGAAGGCCGGACAAGATCCAATATGCGACCGCTTTGGTGATGTCTTCCTGATTGTTGACGGGTGGGCAACCCTGCGCGGTCAATTCGACACGATCGAGGCGTCGATCACCAGCCTTGCTGCGCAAGGACTCTCATTCGGTGTGCACGTCGTGATCACCGCATCCCGATGGGCCGAGATTCGTCCCGCGCTCAAGGATCAGATTGGGACGCGAATCGAGTTGCGGCTCGGCGATCCCGCGGATTCCGAACTGGACCGTCGGCGGGCTCAGCAAGTCCCGGAGGGCAAGCCGGGTCGAGGGCTCTCAGATGATGGGATGCACATGGTGATTGCCCTACCCCGGGTGGACGGCGCCCGCACAAGCTCTGATCTGGTCGAGGCCAGTGCGCGTGTGGGGGAGACGCTGCGGGCCCGTCATGGCGGATCCACCGCGCCCCCGATACCGCTACTGCCTGCCCGCGTCGACTACCACAGCGTGGTCGAGAGCGCCGTCGACGGGCACGGCGCCGGCATCCTGATCGGTCTGGAGGACCGTGAACTACGGCCAGTAGCAATCGATCTTGCGCAGCAGCGCCATGTTCTTATCCTCGGGGACGGCGAATGCGGAAAGACATCCGCATTGCGCGTCATTTGCCGCGAACTGCTACGGACCACGACTGCCGCCCAGTCTCAGTTGTTCGTCGTTGATTTCCGGCGCTCACTGCTCGGCGTCATCGAGTCCGAGTCCGACCACTTCGGCGGATACCTTGCCTCGGCGGCTGCGGTCGATGCGGTGCTGCCGCGCCTGGCCGACCGGTTGCGTGGAAGAGTGCCGCCTCCGGACGCTACCCCTATGCAATTGCGCACCCGGTCGTGGTGGTCAGGACCCGAGATATATGTCGTGATCGACGATTACGATCTGGTCGCCACCGATCGGAGCAATCCGCTGATGCCGCTCCTGGAATTTCTGGCGCATGCCAAAGACTTGGGTTTGCACATTCTGATGGCACGCCGCAGCAGCGGCGCCGCCCGCGCGATGTTCGAGTCGCTCCTCGCCGGACTGCGCGACGCCGGCTGTACGACATTGATGATGAGCGGAAGTCCGGAGGAGGGTCTGGTGATTGGCCCGGTGCGCCAGTCGCCGATGCCGCCTGGCCGCGGCACGTTGATCACCCGTCAAGGTCACACTCAGCTGGTGCAGGTCGCCTGGAGCCCGCCATGAGCACGCACGTAGTCGAGGTTGGTCCGAATGCGATCCACCGATTATGTTGCGGGGCAGATGTATTCGCTCGCGACGAAGTGGTAAGGGCGGCGTTCGACAACATCGACGATCAGGTAACCCTGGTCGACCTGCGTCCGGTCACGGTCCACTCACTGTGGCGGACGGTTTTGGGGTCGATGGATTGCGGAAGCCCTGAGCGTGCGATCGTCGTCCACCCGTCGTGGTGGGCGTCAACGCG
>Ga0209656_10001353_pt1 | contig 15991 bp, 12 predicted proteins | sample BogFormECP12_OM2_FD_188239 | JGI IMG/M metagenome (GOLD analysis project Ga0209656, IMG submission 188239) | Bog forest soil microbial communities from Calvert Island, British Columbia, Canada - ECP12_OM2 (SPAdes) (version 2) | ecosystem: Environmental > Aquatic > Freshwater > Wetlands > Bog ... | reverse complement strand
GCCGCCAGGGTGTCGGCGGTCTCGCCCGATTGCGAGACAAACATCGCCGCACCGCCGCGCGGCATCGCCGGGGCGCGGTAGCGGAACTCGGAGGCGATGTCGACCTCGACCGCGATCCGGGCGATCCGCTCGAGCCAGTACTTGGCGACGACACAGGCATGGTAGGCGGTGCCGCAGGCGATCATCGTCAGGCGTTCGAGCTCGCCCAGCGCAAAGGGCAGCTCGGGCAAGTGCACGGTCCGGGTCGCCGGGTTGATCAGCGCATGCAAGGTGTCGCCGATGACCGCCGGCTGCTCGAAGATCTCCTTCTGCATGAAGTGGCGGTAGTTGCCCTTGCCGATCAGCGCTCCCGAGGCGGCGGCCTCGCGGATCGGGCGGTCGACCTCGTGGTTCGCAGCGTCGAAGATCCTGACCGCGCGCGAGCTGACGATCGCCCAGTCGCCCTCTTCGAGATAGGTGATGCGGCGGGTCAGCGGCGCCAGCGCCAGGGCGTCCGAGCCGAGGAACATCTCGCCGTCGCCATAGCCGATCGCGAGCGGGCTGCCGCGACGCGCGCCGATCAACAGGTCGTGCTCGCCGGCGAACAGGAAGACCAGCGCAAAGGCGCCGTCGAGCCGCGCCAAGGTCTTTGCCACCGCTTGCTGCGGCGACAGCCCCTGCGTCAGGAAATGCGTCGTCAGGATCGCCACCGCCTCGGTGTCGGTCTCGGTCCGGAAAATGTAGCCGAGGGCCGTCAACTCGTGGCGCAATGCCTGGAAATTCTCGATGATGCCGTTATGGACGACGGCGACCCGGTCGGTCGCGATCGGATGAGCGTTGGTCTCGGTCGGCAGGCCATGGGTCGCCCAGCGCGTGTGGCCGATGCCGATCACCCCTTGCACCGGCTCGCGGTCGAGCCGCCTGGCGAGGTTGACGAGCTTGCCCTCGGCGCGCCGGCACTCGATATGGCCGTCGACCAGGGTGGCGATGCCGGCCGAATCATAACCGCGATATTCCAGGCGGCGGAGCCCTTCGAGAAGACCTGCCGCCACCGCGTCCCGGGCAATGATGCCGATGATGCCGCACATCAGCGATTCTTGCCCCGCAGCCGCGAGCGGATCTCGGCGGCGCGTCCCGGCTTGTCGACCTGCCGCCCGCGCGCGATCGACAGCGCGTCTGCCGGCACCTCGCGCGTTACAACGCTGCCCGCCGCGACGTATGCTCCGTCGCCGACCGTCACCGGCGCGACCAGGGCCGTATTCGAACCGATGAAGACGTCTTCGCCGATGGTCGTCCGATGCTTGTTGAAACCGTCGTAATTGCAGGTGATCGTGCCGGCGCCGATGTTGGTGCGCGCTCCGACCTCGGCGTCGCCGATATAGCTGAGGTGATTGGCCTTGGCGCCGGCGCCGAGCCGAGCCGCCTTGACCTCGACAAAATTGCCGACATGCACCTCGTCCTCGAGCACCGCCCCCGGACGCAGCCGGGCGAACGGGCCGACCCGGGCGCCTGCCCCCACCACAGCGCCCTCCAAGTGGGAAAACGAGCAGATCCGCGCCCCTTCCCCCACCGTCACACCGGGGCCGAACGTGACGTTCGGCTCGACGACCACATCGCGGCCGAACCGGGTATCGGCGCTCAGGTATACCGTTTCCGGCGCCACCAGGGTGACGCCCAAATCCATCGCCGCGCGGCGCAGCCGCCATTGCATCAGCGCCTCGGCCTCGGCGAGCTCGGCGCGGGTGTTGATGCCAATCAGCTCTTCGGCGGGGAGTTCGACCGCGCGACACTGGAGGCCTTTGTCGGTCGCCAGCCCGACAATACTGGTCAGGTAGAATTCGCTTTTCGCGTTGTTGCGATCGAGCGCCTCGACAAGCTCGAAGATGTGGCATGCCCGGACCAGCATCAGGCCTCCCCAAACGAGCTCGATCGCGTACTCCTCGAGAGTGGCATCGGCGGCCTCGACAATGCGCAGGGTCCTCCCATCGGGCGCCGAAACGAGCCGGCCATAGGGGCCGGGATCGGCAGGCCGCATGCCTGCCAGCAGGATCGCGGCCGGCGCCCTCTTTTGCTCTGTCAAGAGCCGCGCCAAGGTCTCGCTACGCAACAAGGGCGTGTCGCCATAGAGCACGAGCACCTCGTCGATATCGCCTTGCGGCGCAAGGCGGCCAGCGAGCGCTCCCAATGCAGCGCGCACCGCGTCGCCGGTGCCGAGCGGCGGGTCCTGTACCACGGTCTCCGCCGGAGCGACGGTCCGGGCGAGGTCATCCATCTGCGGCCCGATCACAACGACGGTCGCGGCAGGCCTCAGCGGCTCCAGCGCCTGCAGGAGATGGGCGATCATCGGTTGCCCTGCGATCGGATGCATCACCTTAGGTATCGCAGATTTCATCCGCGTGCCGCTGCCGGCGGCGAGGATAATGGCGGCGAAACGGGATTGGCTCATCGCGGGCTCGGAGAAGGTACAATCAGACGCGGCGGCACCGTTATCTACACCAAAAGATCATTGCCAACTTATAGCATGACAACGAGGGGTCGGTAGCGATGAGCCGCTTTTTGCTGGTGTTCGATCTCGACGGCACTCTCGTCGACAGCGCGCCCGATTTGCGCGCCGCGCTAAACCAGATGCTACGCGAGCGCGGCCACCCCGCGCTGTCGCTGCCGCAGGTAAAACGCATGATCGGTGACGGTGCGCCCGCGATGGTCGCCCGGGCTCTCGCGGCGAGCGGAGCCGATCCGACCGATGCGGCGGCGGCATTGCCGCGCTTCCTCGAGATCTACGAGGCGAACGCAGTCCGACTGACCCGCCCCTATCCCAAGGTGCCGGAGACGCTGGCAACCCTGCGCCGGCAGGGTTACCGTACCGCGATCTGCACGAACAAACCACAGCGGGCGACTATCGCGGTGGTCGAGGGCCTCGGTCTGATCGAGCTGTTCGACGGGATCGCCGGCGGCGATCGCTTCCCGTTTAAAAAGCCCGATCCCGGTCACCTCCTCGGCCTGATCGGCGAGCTCGGCGGCCGCGTTGGGGCGAGCGCGCTGATCGGCGACAACGAAAACGACGCCGCCGCTGCTCGCGCCGCCGGGGTCCCGCTCGTGCTGATGCGTTACGGCTACGCCCGGGTTGACCCTGAATCGCTCGCCGCAGACGCCCTTCTCGACCATTTTGCCGAGCTCCCTCGAGCCCTTGCACGGCTCGATCTGGCTCCCTGAAAGGCCGCCGGTCGCGCGCCTCTTGCTCCGATCCGCCGCGGGCCGCATAACGTTATCGAGGAAACGCCCCGATGCCACATTCTTCCGACGATCCGCCGAGCGATCGGATCAGCGCAGAGGCGCCGAGCGCCCAACCCGCCGAAGGTCGAGAGAGCGAACCGACGAGCCCGAGCCAGCCGGCGACACCAGCTGAGGACGCCTCGATCGCGCCTGATCCGCAGGACCGGACGGCGGACCACGGCGAAGCCCCGAGATTGCCCCGCCGCCGGCGTCGGCGCCGCAGGCCGCCTCGTGCAGCAGACCCGGGAGGGGCGACAGCAGCTCCTCAAGGCCAAGCTGAACAGCCCGCGGCAGATGGGGACGCCCCCCAGAGCGGAAACTTAGCGGCCACGCCGCCGCCCGAGGATCAACCTCGACGCCGTCGCCGTCGCCGTCGCGGGCAGCGCCGCGACGCAGACTCCGCGGAGGTGAAGGCAGGTGAAGCAGCCCAGGCTGCGGAGAGCGCGCCGGGGGCTCGTCCGAACTCTGCTCGACCTGACAACGACGCCAAGCAGAACGGCGCTTCGCAAAGCGCGCCACCGAGCGATCGCGAGCCGCATGAAGGCCAGCCGCACACACAACCGCGCAGCAGACGGCGCCGCCGGCCGCCTCCGCACCCTACCGAAGCGAGCGCAACCGAGGCCAACAAAATCGTTGCTGCGTCGGCCGCCGAAGGCACCCCGGCGGGAGCACCGCGCTACCAATCCGCGCCATACAGAGGCTCGCGAAGCCGCGGAGTGCGTGGCCGCGGAAGCGGCGATGAACGGCCGCCGGAGACAGGACCGGTAGGCGATAGCCAGCCCCCTTCAGACCGCCGTGCACGCGGCAAGGGCCCTTCGAGCCGTAACGATCGACGGCGGGAAAGGGACCGGGATGCGCCGAGGAAGAAACCGGAGCAACGGCTCTACGCGCTCGAAGCGGTGGTCGATCGTGGCTTCGAGGATGTGGTTGATGCGGCCGAGGACAACCTCACCCGTCGCGTCCACTGGACGATCGTAAAGCGCACGGTGGCCGACCAGGAGAGCGGTAAGCCGATCACGGCCACCTATGTTCTAAAGCGCGACGGCGTCGACACCGAATATCCCGGTCTCGGCGCCGCACGGGCGGCTGTGAACAAAACCATTGTTCATCCCGAAAAGCTGACCTTGTCAAAGGCGGAACATGCCGCGGAGCACGCCGCTGCGAAGAAGTGACGGGCCAAAGCCGCCCGGATCCTCTCCGCTACTGCCGGGAATCGGGTTCAGGCTTCGGCCGGCGTTACTCGATACCCTACATCTGCCTCGGTAGAGCCATGCACCGGCCTCATTCGGCGATAAATGGAGGCGCACAGGATTTTGCAAATCTCGACCTGCCGTGCGCGGAACCGATCACCTTTTCACTCGTGCGGCCTCGCCGCGCAATAGAGCTTCACCCGACGACAGGCTTTCCTTTCTCTCTGCGGCGCTGGCGATTGTTGGGCTCTCGTTGCTGGGTTGGGCTATCCTGTTGATCTTCGTTTTCCGACTGTTCGGCAACTCTTAGCGTTGCAGACCACCAATCAGTCGTTGATGCTTGACGACGGCGGGACCGGCCTGCGCGATCAGCGCGACGCGGCTTGTCCGGACCGAGACTTTTGCGCGGAGGGACCTTCAGCAGGCTGCGGTACATCCAGAGGAACATCATCGCTCCGAATATGCCGACCAACCCCCAGCTGATTACGCCGACGCCGAGGAATACGATGACGATCCAAGTGACCAGGGGTAAGCAGATCGCCGCGCTTGAAGAAGAGACCCACAAGGCATGGAGGGACTGCCGAATCCGCCCTCGATGATACAACCAATCTGCTCCGCCGATGCTCAAGGTTCCTAGAATGGCGGCGATCACCTGAAGTGCTAAGATCTCCAGCATCAAGATCCCCTCGTCGATCGATGCCGCTCACGTCGGCGCCGGCTTGGTCTCAACGTACCAGCGCTCGATGCCGGCCTTTCATCACCTGTGCGGTCCTTCTGAGCCAGCAGGATTTGGCCAAGTTGAAGGCCTGTTGGGACCGGTCGATGGATCTTCGGCAGCGACATGCCCAGGGTTTTATCTTTCATTCGTTGCAATTTTATTGATGCGGCGGATCGCGCAGTTATCGGAGGCGTCCGTATCACCGAGCGCAGCCGACAGCCCTGATCCGGCGCTTCGAGCATCGGTCGTCCGTGTTACGGCCGGCGCATCGCGATGTTCCAAGAGACGGTTGAGCGATCGTCGCGGCCGCGGGTGGCGTGTTGTGATGCCGGCAAGTGCTGCGTGACCAAGAGCATGGCCTTTTCCAGTTTTCTATAGAACGGGCCTTGCACGCCGAGGAGAGGTCGATCCTTCCCGCCGAGCCCCCCTCCCCAGGCTTCAAGATCCGCGCATACGGCCAGTGCGAAAGAGTCGGCCTCCGGTTCTTTCTCTTCCACCGCGACTTCCCGCGGGTGTTGGTTCGCCGGTAGCATCCGCGCCCTCGGTGGCCGAACCGAAGCCGCCGTCGAGCCGTCGCACATCCCACTGTCATGAAGCACACGCCGCAAATAAGCCGCGACGCCGATCACGAATTTGTCTGCGGGGCGCCCAGCCTTGACCCAACTATCCACGTTGCCCATGCCCCAATTGTAGGCGGCAATCGCATCTGGCCAGTTTTTGTACCGCCGATATAGCTGCGCCAGGTAGGCGCGCCCGATCGCGCGATTTTCCGTCGAATCAAACCGATCGCCGCCGCCCACATCGGCCGCCGCTGGCCCGCTGACCTGCATCGGTCCTTGCGGCCCGGACGGATCGGGACGCCACATTGTGAGATCCTCACCGTGGCTGGACTCTGCGCCGTCGACCGCATAGGCTACGCGATCGAGCGTCGGGCTGATATTTGGCTGGGCGCCTCTGATCACTCCCTGACCCGAACTTGCCCCGCTCACTGCGACGGACGGGTTGGTCAGTGCCGTGCGTTCCCCAGCGTTCGCCACCGCGACAGTCTGAACGACCGACAAGGCGATCAACATGGATCGTGCGCAACCCCTCATCGATTCCCTTTGCTGGCTTGAACCTGCAAGAATACCGCAGAGAAGGATGCGAGCAAAGAAAGAAAGACATTTTTTAACTATGGTTGAAATTATTAACCTAAATGATCAATATTTAGCGGTCCACCTAGGGAAATTTATGGCCTATGTTGATTTGTGCTTGCCAGAGGGGCGTCGCAGCGATGTTGCGCAATCGCCGAGAGCCGGGGTGATCGTGCGGCTGGGAGCCGTGCTCGCCGGTGCTCCCTAAAGCGCCTCACACCCCCCTACCCCTGATTTCCTAATAACCGGCTTCCCGGGGAAGCGTCCTCGTCCGCGGCTTCATTTAGGCCGCGCGCCGCGCCTGCTTTACAGCACTTCGAAGAGGCCGGCTGCACCCATGCCGCCACCGACGCACATGGTCACGACGACCCAGCGCACGCCGCGCCTCTTACCCTCGATCAGCGCGTGGCCGACCATGCGCGCGCCCGACATCCCATAGGGGTGACCGATCGAAATCGCGCCGCCATCGACATTGTACCGGTCAGGATCGATGCCGAGCCGGTTTCGGCAATAGAGAGCCTGAACGGCGAAGGCCTCATTGAGCTCCCACAAGCCGATATCTTCCACCTTGAGCCTGTGCTGCTGCAACAACTTGGGCACCGCGAAGACCGGGCCGATCCCCATCTCGTCCGGGGCGCAGCCCGCAACCGCGATCCCGCGATAGGCACCGAGCGGTCGCAGCCCACGGCGTTCGGCCTCCGTGGCTTCCATCAGCACCGAAGCAGAAGCGCCGTCGGAGAGCTGCGAGGCGTTGCCCGCGGTGATAAACCGGCCCTCCTTGACGGTTTGCCCGTCACGGAACACCGGCTTCAAAGCCGCCAGGCCCGCGAGGGTCGTCGAGGGCCGGTTGCCCTCGTCCTTGTCGAGGGTGACGGACACCAGCGAAGTCTCACCGGTCTCCCGGTTGTCGACGCGCATCACCGAAGGCATAGGAGCGATTTCCTGATCGAGGCGACCTTCCGCCTGGGCGGCCGCTGTCCGTTGCTGCGAGAGCAACGCATATTCGTCTTGCACTTCGCGGGTAACCTGATATCGCTCGGCTACGATCTCGGCGGTTTCGATCATTGTCATGTAGAGGTCGGGCCGCTTCTCGAGCAGCCAGGGATCCTGCGCCCGGAATTGGTTGCGCTTGTCGTTCTGAACCAACGAGATCGACTCCAGGCCGCCGCCGACGGCGATCGTCATGCCATCATGTACGATCTGTTTTGCCGCGGTCGCGATCGCCATCAGCCCAGAAGAGCATTGCCGATCGATCGTCATCCCCGCGACCGAGACCGGCAATCCGGCGCGGACGGCCGCCTGACGGGCCACGTTAAAGCCGGTCGAGCCCTGCTGGAGCGCAGCACCCAGGACGACGTCCTCGACCTCGGCCGGATCGATCCCCGCGCGCCGCACCGCCTCGGCGACCACATGGCCGGCGAGCGCTTGCGCCTGGGTGTCATTGAAAGCGCCCCGGTAGGCTCTGCCAATCGGCGTGCGGGCAGTCGATACGATAACGGCTTCACGCATCTTTATCTCCCTATACGACGGCCGAACGCTGTTCGTTACAGAATAGTCGAATTGCGTGGGGTCATGTAGCATTCGATTTCCGACCTGTGCGAAGGAGACAGCTATGCCTGAAAAGTACCCGCTGCCATCGGGCGATCCCGCAAGTCTCGGATTTGCCGGGAAGCCGCTTCAGCATCTCGACCGGCTGATCCGGCAGCATATCGAGGAAGGCCGCTACCCCGGGGCGCAGATCGCGCTAGCGCGGCACGGAAAATTGGCGCTCTTCCGCAACTACGGCGACGCAAAGACCAAGCCGCGTAATGTGCCGGCTATGGACGAGACGTTGTTCCTCCTATTCAGCCAAACCAAGGTGCTGACCAGCTCGGCCGTCTGGGCACTGATCGAGGAAGGCAGGCTCTCGTTCATGGATCGGATCGCCGACCACCTGCCGGAATTCGCCCAGCGCGGCAAAGGCGAGATCACCTTGCATCAGGTCATGACGCATCAAGGCGGCTTTCCGAGCGGTGACGTGACGAAAGCGACTTGGACCGATCACGCGCAGATGCGCGCCGAAGTCTGTGACTTCTCGCTCGACTGGACGCCAGGTACACGGCTGCAATACCACCCGCGCGCCGCCCACCTGACCCAGGCGATGGTAATCGAGGCGGTTACAGGCCAGGATTATCGCGACGTCATTCGCGATAAGGTGCTGGCACCTCTCGGGCTCGCCGACGATATCTTTGTCGGGGTGCCGGCGAGTCAGCAGGAACGCTGCGCCGACACCTACGCGCCGGAGCCGCGCGACAATTCGGCGGAGTTCAAGGCCGCCGGAATGCCGAGCGGCGGCGGCTACGCCACCGCCCGCGGTATGGTGGCGTTCTATCAGATGCTGCTCGGCCGCGGCCGGCTCGGCGATGTGCGGCTGCTGTCGCCCCGGCTAGTCGCTTATGTCACGCGCAGCCACACCGGAGAGCGGGGCGACGAGGCAATGGGGGGCATTCCGATGCATCGCGGGCTCGGTCCGCATGTGCGCGGCGAGAGCGACCGGATCCGCGGCCTCGGCACTATCGGTGCGCCCGAAACCTTCGGGCATGGCGGTGCAGGAACCTCCTATTCATGGGCGGATCCGACAAGCGGAGTGTCGTTCACCTACATCACCAACTTCATGTCGCCCGATCCGTGGCATACGGCGCGTCTCGACCGCGTGGCCAACCTGGTCCACGCCGCGATTGACTGAGCGCGTACCCGACCGATGGCGCCGCGAGTTGATCCAGTCCCTTCCGATGAGGTGCTGCCGGCGCGGGCCGATGTCGTAATCATTGGTGGCGGGATCATCGGCACCAGCGCGGCGCTGTTCCTCGCGCAAAAGGGGGTGCGGGTCGTCCTTTGCGAGAAGGGGCACATCGCTGGCGAGCAGTCGAGCCGCAATTGGGGCTGGTGCCGCAAGATGGGGCGCGATCCGCGCGAGCTCCCATTGATCATCGAGAGTCTGCGGCTGTGGCAGGGCATGAACGAGCTGGTCGAGGCCGAGACCGGCTTTCGCCAAGCCGGGATCATGTATCTGGCCGAGACACAGGCCGAGCTGGGGCAGCTCGAAGCCTGGCTCGAACATGCCCGCCAGTATCAGCTCGACACCCGCATCATCAGCCGGAACGAAGCGGCCGAGCTGATGCCCGGTCTGACCGGCACCTGGACCGGCGCGCTCTACACCGCCAGCGACGGCAAGGCCGAGCCCCAGCGAGCGGCCCCGGCGATCGCCGAAGCGGCGCGTCGGCATCGCGCCGCGATCGTCACCCAATGCGCGGTGCGCGGCATCGAGACCGCGGGCGGACGTGTGTCGGGTACGATTACCGAAAGGGGCCGCATCGCCTGCGAGACTGTCGTGCTTGCCGGCGGTGCCTGGTGCCGCCTGTTCTGCGGCAATCTCGGCATCGAGCTGCCGCAGCTCAAAGTGCTGGCTACCGTAATGAGGACCGAGCCGCTCGAAGGGGGCCCCGAGATCTCCGCCTCGGGCGGGCTTTTCGGCTTTCGCAAGCGGATGGACGGCGGCTACACCGTCGCAACGCTCGGGGTTCGCACGATCGACCTCGTCCCGGATCATTTCCGCCTGTTTTTTGATTACCTTCCGGCGGTGCGATTGCACTGGAAGAAGCTGCGGTTCCGGGTCGGCGACCGCTGGGTAGAGGAATGGCGCAGGCCGCGGCGTTGGGGTCTGGACGAGCCTTCGCCTTTCGAGACGGTGCGCGTGCTTGATCCTGAACCTGACCGGTTTGTTGTCGATCGCGCACGGGCCGCCACCGCCGAGGCCTTCCCGGTATTCCGCAACGCGGTCGTCGCGGAGAGCTGGGGTGGCATGATCGATGTGATGCCCGATGCGATCCCGGTGATCTCGCCGGTCGAGACCCTGCCGGGCTTCTTCATCGCCACCGGGTTTTCCGGGCACGGTTTTGGTATTGGTCCCGGGGCCGGCAAGTTGGTGGCCGATATGGTCGCCGGTGATCCGACCCTGGTCGATCCGACACCCTTCCGCCTCTCGCGCTTCACCGACGGCTCAAACCCGCGCCCGCACCCGCTGGCGAGCTGACTGTCCGACGTCGGCCGGGTGAGTATCAGGAGGATGATATTATAATTACCGCTATCGTTCAGTATCGGCTGCCGCTGAGCATAGACCAAGCCGCATGCGCCGAGCATTTCCGCAGGATCGCCCCCGGCTTCCACAGTGTGCCGGGGTCGATCAGCAAACAGTTCATCTACGCCGAGGATGGCTGGGGGGCGGCGTCTATCTCTGGCAGAGCCATGCTGATGCCGGGGCCTTCTACTCCGGCCCGTGGCTCGAAGGCATCCGCGAGCCCTACGGCATGGACCCGGAAATCCGCTACTTTCACACTGCCGCGGTCACCGACAATTCGGCCGCCGCAGTGCTGTTGCCCGCTGCGGCGGAGTAGGGGAGTCGCTACTCGTCTACGTCGGCGCGCGCCGGTCTGGTGTGCGCGGCCGAGAATTTGACCGAACGGCCGGGCCGCGAGGCTCCCCCCTGCATTACCCGACCTCAGCCCAGCTTGCTTTCGCCGGTGAGCGCCGGTATAAGGCGCGGCTTCACGCGGATATTGAAATGCCTAAGCTCAAAACCAAGAGCGGTGCCAAGAAGCGGTTTGGCCGCACCGCGTCCGGCAAGATCACGATGAATGTCGCGCACAAGCGCCACCGCCTGATCAGCAAGCCCAAGCAGATGAAACGCAAGGCGCGCGGCAAGGTCACGCTACAGCCCGGCGACGCCAAGCTCGTGTTGACCTACATGCCCTATCTGCGAGGCTGAGCCATGGCCCGGGTCAAGCGCGGGACGACGACCCATGCCCGGCACAAAAAGGTTCTGAATCTCGCCAAGGGATACCGCGGCCGCGGCAGCACCGCTTACCGCATCGCGATCGAAAAGGTCGAGAAGGCGCTGCGCTATGCCTATCGCGATCGGCGCAATCGCAAGCGTGACTTCCGCGGCTTGTGGATCCAGCGGATCAATGCCGGCGCGCGAGAACACGGTTTGACCTACTCGCAATTCATGCACGGGATCAAGCTCGCCGGGCTCGATCTCGACCGCAAGGTGCTGTCCGACATCGCGATCCGCGAGCCCCAAGCGTTCCAGGCGATCGCGGTTACGGCGCGCACAGCGCTGAATCCCGCACCGAGCGTCGAGGCAGCCGAGTGATGAGCCGCCGGATCCGGCGATTTAGCGACGAGTGCGAACGCTAATTCGCGGCGTACCGGTGTTAAATCGAGGAGGGGCCGCATCGATCGGCCCTTTTTTTGTTGCAGGATTTTCCGATGGAAGACTTCGACGACACCGTAAAGGAGATCGCCGCCGCCGCATCCTCGGATGCGCTCGAGGCAATCCGCGTCAAGGTGCTTGGCCGCCGCGGGTCGCTGACCCTGGCGATGCGAGAGCTCGGCGGGCTGGATCCCGAGAAGCGGCGGCTCGCCGGCGCGGCGTTAAATGTCGCCAAGGACCGGATCACCGTCGCACTCGCCGAGGCGACCGCGCGGCTTGGCCGCGCCCAGCTCGCGGAGCGGCTGGCCGCCGAGCGCGCGGACGTCACGCTCCCGGTGTCGATCGCGGTAACCGGGCGCGTCCACCCGATCAGCCAGACCATCGACGAGATTGTCGCGATCTTTGGCGAGATGGGTTTCGCGGTCGCCGAAGGGCCGCATATCGAGGAGGATTTCTACAACTTTACCGCCCTCAACATTCCGCCCGAGCATCCAGCGCGCCAAGAGCATGACACGTTCTACCTGCCGGAGCGGCCGGACGGCACCCGGCTCGCGCTGCGCACTCACACCTCCCCCGTGCAGATCCGTACGATGCTGGCGCAAGAGCCGCCGATCCGGATCATCGTGCCCGGGCGGACCTTCCGGTGCGACCACGACGCGACGCACTCACCGATGTTTCATCAGGTCGAGGGGTTGGTCATCGACCGGACCAGCCATATGGGCCATCTAAAGGGCTGCCTAATCGAATTTTGCCGCGCCTTTTTCAGTCTCGACGATCTGCCGGTCCGCTTCCGCCCGAGCTACTTTCCGTTCACTGAGCCCTCGGCCGAGGTCGATATCGGCTGCTCGCGAAAAGGCGGCGAGCTGAAGATCGGTGCCGGCGGCGACTGGCTCGAAATCCTCGGCAGCGGCATGGTCCACCCGCAAGTGCTGAAGAATTGCGGCATCGACCCGGCCGAGCATCAGGGCTTTGCGTTCGGCATGGGGATCGAGCGCATTGCGATGCTGAAATATGGCATCCCCGATCTGCGGACCTTTTACGAGTCGGATCTGCGCTGGCTGCGGCATTACGGGTTTCTGCCGCTCGACATCCCCTCGCTCGTTCGCGGCTCACTCTTGGGAGAAGCCGCGGCGTGAAGACGACCATCGACTGGCTCCAGACCCATCTCGACACCGACGCCCCGCTCAGCGCAATCGTCGACCAGCTCGTCATGCTCGGCCACGATGTCGAGGGGATCGAGAACCGTGCTGCGGCGCTCGAACCTTTTATTGTGGCCTCGGTCGTCTCTTCAGAGCGCCACCCGAACGCCGACCGACTGAAGGTCTGTCTGGTGGACACCGGTAAGACGCAGGTCCAAGTCGTCTGCGGCGCGCCCAACGCCCATGCCGGAATGAAGGGCGTGTTTGCGCCGGCCGGCACGGTCATTCCGCGCACGGGCTCCCTGTTGCGGGAAACCGCGATCCGCGGTGTCGCCTCGCGCGGCATGCTGTGCTCGGCCTATGAGCTGGGTCTCGGCGAGGATCACGAAGGGATCATCGAATTGCCGGAGGACGCGCCGGTCGGGGCGCAATATGCGAGCTATGCCGGGCTCGGGGATACCGTCCTCGACATCAAGGTGACGCCGAACCGCGCCGACTGCCTAGGCGTGCGCGGAGTCGCCCGCGATCTCGCGGCCTCAGGTCTCGGGCGTCTGAAGCCACTCGATGCGACGCCGGTTTCGGCCTGTTTTCGTTCGCCGATCGGCATCCATATCGAGGACCATTCCGCCTGTCCGCTGTTCCTCGGGCGGCATCTGCGCGGCGTCCGTAACGGGCTGAGCCCCAATTGGCTGCGCAGCCGCCTCGAGGCGATCGGGCTGCGGCCGATCTCGGCGCTCGTCGACATCACCAATTTCCTGACCTTCGACGTAAACCGTCCGCTCCACGTCTTCGACGCCGGTCGCCTCGCGGGCGATCTGACCGTGCGCTTCGCGCGGCCCGGCGAGACCCTGCTCGCCCTCAACGGTCAGGAATACGCGCTCGACGCCGAGATGACCGCAATTGTCGACGAGGCCGGGGTGCAGAGCCTCGGCGGCGTGATCGGCGGCGAGGCGACCGGCTGCACCGAGGCGACAACCGAGGTTTTGATCGAGGCGGCACTGTTCGATCCGGTGCGCACCGCGGCGACCGGCCGTAAGCTCAATATCTCGAGCGACGCGCGCTATCGTTTCGAGCGAGGGCTCGACCCGGCCTTCGTCAGGGACGGGCTCGAAATCGCCACCCGCCTGATGCTCGACCTCTGCGGCGGCGAGGCGTCCGAGATCGTGACGGCGGGCGCCGTCCCGGATTGGCGGCGCCGCTACGTGCTGCGTCCCGAGCGGCCAGCGACCCTCGGCGGGCTCGACACGCCGCCCGAGGAGAGTGCCGCGATCCTGACCGCACTCGGCTTTGCGGTCGAGAGCCTACCGGGCGGTGACCTAGCGGTCGAGCCGCCCTCTTGGCGCGGCGACATCGTCGGCGAGGCCGATCTCGTCGAGGAAGTCCTCAGGGTCAGGGGATACGACCAGATCCCGGCGGTACCGCTCGATCGTGATACGGCGTTGTCGCGCCCGTCTCTGAACCCGACGCAGCGACGCGCGGAGCTCGTGCGTCGTACGCTGGCCGCCCGGGGCCTAACCGAGGCGGTAACGTTCTCGTTCATCTCGACGCGCGAGGCCGAGCTGTTCGGCGGCGCCAAGCCGGAGTTGCGGCTCGTCAACCCGATCAGTGCTGATCTCGACGCGATGCGGCCTTCACTCTTACCCGGGCTCGTCTCCGCGGCGCAGCGCAACGCCGATCGCGGATTTCCCGACATGGCACTATTCGAGCTCGGTCCGCTCTACCGGGACGACACACCGGGCGGCCAGCCTTTAGTCGCTGCGGGACTGCGCGCCGGGCGGACCGGCCCCAGGCATTGGCGCGAGCCGGCGCGAGAAATCGATCTATATGACGTCAAGAGCGATGCGCTTGCCGCGCTCGCTGCGATGGGAGCCCCAGCCGACAGCATTCAAGTCGCGGTCGATCCGCCGGCTTGGTACCACCCCGGGCGGGCCGGCAGTCTGCGGCTTGGGCCGAAGGTGCTTGGTGCCTTTGGCGAGCTGCATCCCGGGGTCATTGCCGCGCTCGACGCCCGACCGCCGATTGCCGGCTTCGAGGTTTTTCTCGACGCGGTGCCCGAGCCGCGCGCGGCGCGCGCCAAGCCGCCGCTTCATATATCGGTTTTCCAGCCGATCGAGCGCGACTTCGCCTTTGTCGTCGACTGCGGTCTGCCGGCCGAGACCCTGTTGCGCGCCGCCCGCGGTGTCGACCGCAAGCTCGTCTCCGAGATCCGGCTCTTCGACCTCTACGAGGGCGCGGAATTGTCGGAAGGAAAGAAGTCGATCGCTATTACCGTGGTGCTCCAGCCTCAGGAGCGCACCTTGACCGACGCTGAGATCGAGGGTTTCTCCAAGCGCCTGATCACTCAGGTTGAAAAGGCCACCGGCGGGCAGCTGCGCGGCTGACCGAGCGAGCCGTCCGGGGTGCCCCGGATTCTCCCGCGCTTTGCGGGCGGAAAACAGGGCAACGGTGGCCCGCGACAATCGTCGAGCTGTCGGTTGGACCAATCCAGCTAACCGAGGGACGGCCGGCCGCTCTCTCAAATTCCCGGTTAAACCGGGAAAATTCCCGACAAAAACGAATCCGGGCTCGAAATCGACCGGCCTCATCACCCATAACGCCTTCTCCATCAGATGCTTGTGAGACCTGCGGCGGCAATTTTGATATCGCAATACCGGGAATTTCTTGCATTCGAAATACCCGGATAAGCACCGTAACCGGGAAATAACCGGGAAACGCCAAGCCGATCGTCGCGTGTTGGCTGGGGGAAAAAATCGAATCGACGCGGCTCTATCGCCGATATGACAATTAGGTCAAAGCCTTACGTGCCTGAGCCAACGCGACGAGCAGGGCGGGTTTCGCGCCCAACAGGGAGGAACAGGGGGGCTGAACCAGCGCGCCGGCGGGGCCGTCCGGGTAGCCGTTTGATCATCGTCGCAGAGAATGCGAGGCGATCTTGGCGCGAAGATGGCGGCGTGCCTCAAGCAAACCGGCCCGGGGCGAACGCGACGATGTCGATTGACGGAGGGCGGCCGGTAACGAGATCGGCGACGAGCTTGCCGGTCATCGGTGCGGCGGTCATGCCGACATGGCCGTGGCCGAAGGCGTAGATCACGTCCGGGGTGGCCCGCGAGCGACCGAGCACCGGCAGCGAGTCGGGCAAGCTGGGCCGATGGCCCATCCACAGCGATATCCGCTCCTCCGAGTGGGAGGCAGGCAAGCCGGGCAGCATCTTGCGGCCCTGCGCGAGGAGGATCTGGGCACGCCGCCAATCGGGGGGTGCTGCGAGCCCGGCAAGCTCGACTGTGCCGGCAAAGCGCAGTCCCGTGGCC
>Ga0209656_10001351_pt1 | contig 15996 bp, 15 predicted proteins | sample BogFormECP12_OM2_FD_188239 | JGI IMG/M metagenome (GOLD analysis project Ga0209656, IMG submission 188239) | Bog forest soil microbial communities from Calvert Island, British Columbia, Canada - ECP12_OM2 (SPAdes) (version 2) | ecosystem: Environmental > Aquatic > Freshwater > Wetlands > Bog ... | reverse complement strand
AAGCGGAAAAAGAAAGCCACTTAAGCACAGGTGCCTTGAGTGGCGAGCCTTGCACCCGAGGATTAGTTCCTGCTAGGGTTTTCCCGGACCAACCAAAGCGTTCCCAGGAAAGGTGTCAGGCACCATCTTCCCCTGATCGATCAGCACGGTTCCTCCGACAATTACAAACCGCATTCCGGTGCTGGTTTCCATCGGCGCCTGGTAAGTCGCGCGGTCGGCGATGGTCTGCGGATCGAAGACGACAATATCGGCGTCGGCGCCCTCCTGCAACCGTCCCTTGGCGCGGGCGGCGGGCGTGGACTTCTCGAGAACCTGAGCCGGCATCAGGGTCATCTTGCGGAGGCCGTCCATCAGCGGGATGGTCCCTCTTTCGCGGACGTACTCTGCCAGCACGCGCGAGTAGGTTCCGGCGTTACGGGGATGACCTTCGGCGCCATCGCTGGCGATCATCACTAGCGGGTTGGAAATGACTTTGTCCACCACCTCCTGCATGTTGGCAAACATCAGCACACCTTGCGGCTTCGTTGAACTGTGCAGTTCCTCGAAGCGCTCTTTCGTCAGTCGTTCGCCAGTATCGGGCAATTGCAGCGCACTGTACTCGATGCCGAGCTTCTCTCTCCATCCGGGATTGAACAGCGCGGAATTGATGGTCGTCATTCCGGCAATATAAGGGTAGGCCTCGGTGGTGACATCCAGGCCGCGGGCGCGCGCTCCTTCGACCAGCGAGAGGCACTCGATCGCGTTGCGCAGGCAAGTGCTGTTGATGTGCACGATATGCAGCGATGCTCCCGTAATGGCCGCCGCCCCGATCACCTCGCTGATCGACTCGATGTCGGACCCGGGTTCGACGGAGCCAAAACTGCGCACGTGAGTGTAAACCGGCACGCTGCGCGCGGCGGCGAGCCGGAACATGTCGATCACTTCGAGACGTGTCGCTCCGGGCGTGTACTGGATGCCCATTCCAACCGCCAGGCCTCCGGCGTCAAGTTCTGCGCGCAGGCGCTGCTCAATGCGCTCGATTTGTTCCGGAGTGGCAGGCTGATTGGTCGCGGGCCCGCTCTTGGGCAGGATCTCCGGAATGCCGGCGTGAGGGCTGAGGTCTTCCGCTGGAAGTGGTGCTCCAAACACCAGCGCCCGCGCCGCGGCGTGGCTCGCCGCGGTGCCGTAGTTGATCAGAGAGTGACCATCCTTCGCTTTGAGGAATGCGGCAACATCGGGAACGCCAATTTCCAGCTCGAGCGCCGTGGTGACGCCGTCGAAGGCCTTCACGCGACCGCTGGCGAGGTCCTGTCCGTGTTGGTGAAGGTCAATGAAGCCTGGAGCGACAACCATTCCCTTGGCGCTGAGCACACGCTTGCCTACTAACGGCTCGGCAGAGATGCGAGCGATCTTTCCATTGCTGATGCCGATATTGCGGGGTGCGTCGAGCCCGGTCTCGGGATCCATCGCACGGCCGCTTTCGATGACGAGGTCGTACTGCTGGGCGAACGCAGCGGTGGCCAGCATAAGCCACAGCAGGACCAGCGGCAGGAAACACTTCGATTTGCGCATGGGTGGGGATATTACGTTAGTTCGTGGTAAATCGCCAGCGTCGGCCTTGTCGCGTATACCAAGCGCGATGGTGGCGATAGGCTACGGAACCTTTACAATGCGCTCACACCATTTCGAGACAAGCTGATGTCGCACTCGGCGTCAACAAACTGTGCGAACCAGGGGAAGAGATTGAACCTTCGCAGGTGCTCGATGGCAGCCCTTTGCGCATTCGCAGTTGTGGCCCTTGCCCAACAACCCAGCGACCGGAAGCAAGCGCCGGCCTCGCAACAGCCCCCATATTGGGCTTTTGCGGTCGACCCACCCGCGCCGCCGGATACCAAGGCCAAGCCTGACGGCGCGACTCCGCAGCACGTGCCCGGGAGCACGGCAGCGTTCACGCTGGCGCAAGTGTCCGACTTCTTCGTCGTGCCCGACTGGCATCCCGACGGGCATCCTCCCATGCCGGAGGTCGTGTTGCATGGCCGCAAGCCCGACGTGATCGCGTGCGGTTACTGTCATCTGCCGAACGGTGAGGGACGCCCCGAGAACGCCAGCCTGGCAGGCTTGCCGGTGGAGTACATCTTCCGGCAGATGGCCGCATTCAAAAGTGGCCGGCGCAAGAGCTCAGAGCCGAGGCTCCAGCCAGTTATGTACATGATTGGCGTAGCACAGCACGCAGACGAGCAGGAAGTGCGGCTGGCGGCAGAATATTTCTCTTCGCTGAAGCCGAAGCCGTGGATCCGCGTGGTGGAGACCGCGACGGTTCCCAAGACGCATGTCACCGGGTGGATGCTGGTCGTGGACAAACCCGTTGCGAACGAGCCGATCGGCGAGCGCATCATCGAGACGGCAGAGAACCTGGAGCGCACCGAGTTGCGCGACGACAACTCAGGCTTTATTGCCTACGTGCCGATGGGGAGCGTCAGTAAAGGCAAGGTTCTCGTGACCACAGGAGGTGCCGGCAGAACGGTGCCCTGTGCCATTTGCCACGGCGCCGATCTCAGGGGAAGACAAAATGCGCCGTCGATCGCAGGCCGTTCGCCCAGCTACATCGTTCGGCAGCTCTATGACATGCAACACGGCTCACGGGCAGGAGCCAGCATGCAACAGATGCGGGCACCGGTCGCCAGGTTGACCCTTGACGATATGGTGTCAATCGCGGCGTACCTGGCGTCGCTAAAGCCGTAGCGCGGGGCATCGCCTCGGGTTCCACTCCTTCGTCCTCACCAAATCCGGCAGCGAGTGGCTTGAAGAAGCTGACTATCCTCGGGCGGTCGCGCGGGGAGCGCAAGCTCGAATCGGTGGATGAATTGCGAGAGGAGATCCGTCGGGACGTGGCCCGGCGCAGAGGTTTTTTCGGATGGTGAAGAGTAGCTGAAGAGAAATCCGTAACCCATCCTCATATCCGACGTTTTCAGCCCACTATTATTACGGATTAAGTTTCTTCCAAGCATCGATTACATCATCGCTGTCGATCGCCTTTGACACCGCTACTGCAACTTGCGTAGCTTTGTTCAAGTCGTCGAGAATGGATTTCTTCAGCGCTGCATTCGATGGCTGCTTTGTTTTGAAATTGGGATCAAGATGGATCTGGCAGACGGCACGAGCAAGCTCGTACTCCCGCCATCCCTGATCGCCTGATCCGTCGCGAATCCGGGTAGCATTGTTCAATAGATCGAGCGCGCGTTTCCAATCATCGTCAGGATTCTTAGGGTCCTGGGTCTTCCCCATCAGAGCAAGCGCATACTGGCCTCTGTTCCGGTGAAAGATCTCTTGTAGGTCGGCTTCCACCAGCGCCTGGAAGACGGGAAGCGAACGATCATTCACATCTTGGGTGGACGGCTTGCGATATTGCTCTGCCTGGAGGAAGATTCGCTTCTTCGCGGCGAGGGAAGCGCTCTTGATGGCGTTCATCATGTCAGCGCGAGTCTGATCATCCGGCGTGTTGGGCGCGTTCAACCAGCGAGTCACCAAAGCTAGGGCCGACGTATCAGCCCACGACGTGTCTGAGACCACTGCGGTTTCATACCGCTTCCAGAGATATCCGTAAAGAACACCACTAGCGGAGAAAAAACCCATCACGGCCAATGCGACGGTGGGGCTGCCTAACTTTGCCTCTGGTCGAAATGGAAGAGGGTCTACCCCTTTAGCCATGAAATACGCTAACTGCCGGAGGGGACCTTGCATCTGGCGCAAATTGACAAGACCAGCCCCAAGAATTAGCTTTGTGAGCCAGTCAGCAATCTCCTCGAGATTTGTGTAGGGGTGGGGGCGTGCGCTCGACGACTGGTCGTCCGAGCTCTGAGAAGCGCCGGTTGGGCGAAATGCAAAGAGCAGACCTAGCAGCATACCGCATACGAAAAAGGCACCCGAGACAACGGTTAAATAACCGATCGCCTTAGCAACGACCCCTTCTTCCCAGTAGATCCGCCGAGTGGCACCCAGTATGAGAGCAGTGAACCCGATAGCGACGCACACCAACAGTTTGCGTATTGCCCCATCATAGACGGCAGCCTCGACTGACAAAGCTGCAGGGGGCTTACGGTTTGATCTCCACCAACCCCAAACCACAATCCCCAGCAGTAGAAGAATTGCTATGAGGCTGGCTTGGGCTTCTTCCCACATCCTGCGTTCTTCTGCCCAGACGAGCACAACGGCGAGCGCAATGGCGACCACTCCGGCTGGAAGCAACAGCCATGGGAAATACTTGCCCTCGAGCGAAATTAGGCGTCGCACCGAGCCCCCGATATTCAATCTGTTCATTTAGCTATTATCCAGAATTCAGTTGTTGACAACCAATAGCCTGACACTATATGCGCCTGTAGGGGCGCCAGCGCATAAATATTTGCCATGGGGGTCGGCGTGTTCTATAAAGGGGATGTCAAGAGAAAACACTTCTGGCGGGTAGCCGGGTGCCCATGTTCGCGCCCGTTATTCGGTGCTGCTTCGACCGCAGCATCTTTAGCTTATTGCTAATTGCTTCCTACTTCTTGCCCTCATCCTTTTTGTACGCCCCACTTAGCGTGTTTTTCTGCTCGGCGAGCTTAATCAACGTGGGATAGAACTGGACGAACGTCGTGTCCACTGCGCCATGCTGCTCGTGGCAACTGTAGCAGTCCATCTCGTGCGGGAATGGCGTGGTGGGCTTGGTCTCGTCGAAGCCATAGAACGCCCAGCCGCCGGGTACGCGCTTGTCTTTCAGATGCACTTCGCGACCCATGACATCGTCGTTCTGAAAATGGCCTGACTTGTTGATGGATGACTTGCTGCCGGCGCCGCGCACTTCGAGCACCAGCATGGTTTGGTCGGGCCAGGTGCCGGTCTCGAGGAACGCCTTGTAGGCGGGAGGGTTGACGAACACGTTATCGAACATGTCGTGACCTGCCATGCCTGCCACGCGTGGGGCGTAGCTCATGTTGAGGCCGCTGGTGAGGTAAATCCATTCGCGATAATTGGCAGGGAACTCCAACTTGCCGTCCTGCGTAAAGTGAGGTGTATCCGATGACGCTGAGGCGGAACCCTGCGCGAGCGTGGTATGCAGTCCAGTCGCGAGCAAGAGCGCCAACGAAACGGCGAGTACGGTCAAGATTCGCATCGTGATATTTTCTCCCACCGGGATGCTTTCCATCCAAGATGGGATGAGTCTAAGGGAATCAGGTGCCATGGTCTTGAACAAACTCAACACTATGTGAGGGCGGGAAATGGCAGCGTCGCTACAAATTGCGGGCGTTGAGGAGCGACTGACCGGCGGCAAGTTCTATGGCAGTGTACTCGGCAAGCAAGCCGTCGGCGGAGCCATCTTTACCGAACTGAGCCATTCGCAGCCGCGCAAACTGCCGGCGCATTCGCATGAGTTGCCCTTCTTCTGCCTGTTCTTTGGCGGCGATTACGGCGAGAAGTACGGCCACCGCGACGTGCAATTCCGCCCATTCACATTTTCCTTTCGTCCCGCGGGCGTGCCGCATCAGGATGAAATTGGTCCGCGCGGTGCGCGAATGTTCGGCATCGAAGTGGAACGCGGATGGCAACGCAGGCTGCAGGATTGTTCAGGAAATCTAGGCGTGGCCTACGATTTTGAGGGAGGCGAACTCCTGTGGCTGGCGCTCAAACTCTATTGGGAAACGCGCACGCCGCTCGATCCACGCGATCTGCAGATCGAAAGCCTGGTGTCGGAACTATTGGGCTCGGTGGCCTGTAAACCTGAGCGAGGTACTGCGGCTCCATACTGGCTGCGGCGAGTCAAAGATAAGCTGAACGTTGAGTTTCGTGACCGGATCACCATGGACGATCTGGCGTGCGAGGCCGGCGTGCATCCCGTACACCTTTCGCGCGTGTTTCGCAGATTCACCGGAATGGGCATCGGCGAATACGCGCACCGGTTGCGCATCCGCGAAGCGTGCGAGCGCATGCTCCATCCGCAACATTCACTCGCCGACATCAGTTGCGACATAGGTTTTGCCGACCAGAGCCACTTTACGCGCACGTTTCACCGCATTACGGGAACCAGTCCGGGGGCGTTTCGCGCCATGCTTGCCCGTGAGTCGCTTACTTCTGTCGCGTTTCTTTGCCCCCGCCTATCCTGACCCAGTGAGTTCCGCCGTCGGTCGAATACTCAGACCACCAGTCGACCTGGTCAGGGTTGCGAAATTCATTGATGGTGCGGAACTGCACAGGCTTACCCTTGGTCTCGGTTTTGTTTGCGTATTCCCAATGAGCGCCGTCCGCGCTGATGGTCAGGTCAGTCGCATGCGGCCGTCCGCCGCTGGGTGATAGCCCGTAGAAATGGAATGTCGCGTCCTCTGGATCAAAGACGTAAACGGAAAGCTCGCGGCTCGGCTTGCCGTCCTCGAGGAGCGACTGATCGCAGATCATGAAGACGTGATCGGGCGACCAGCCGCAATTGCTGACACCAGTCACCGTCAACGCTTTGCTGTAATCCGTATCGAGCATCTTGCCCTCGAGCGGCCATGTACCGCCAACCCAGCGGTTTAGGACGTCGGCGGTTGCTTTGTCGGCGGCGAATGTTGGAAACGAACTGCAGATCATCACGAGTACGAGAGCTGTCTTCATGGCGTCTCCTCGCGCGAGTTATTGCGGCGAAGCCCAACGAGCATAGGTCAATGCTGATCCATTGCCAAGCGATGTGGGACGAGTTGCTCGAAATCACATCGGAGCCCACAGAGATTCATTACAATATGGTCATGGACTCATTCGTCATCGCTGGCAGGCAGTTCCGCTCGCGCCTGATCGTGGGCACGGGCAAGTACAAGTCAGGGCAGGAGACGGCGCGCGCCATCGAAGCCTCGGGCGCGGAGATGGTCACGGTTGCGGTGCGGCGCGTCAATCTCGACCGCAGCAAGGAGTCGCTGCTCGACTTCATCGATCCCGCAAAGTATTTTCTTTTGCCCAATACCGCGGGATGCTACAGCGCGGGCGAGGCGATCCGCACCGCGCGACTGGGGCGCGAAGTAGGACTCTCCGACTGGGTGAAGATTGAAGTCATAGGCGATCAGCAGACTTTGTTTCCCGATGTACAGGCCACCATCGAAGCCACTCGGGTGCTGGTGAAGGAAGGGTTTACTGTTTTACCATATACATCTGATGACATTGTAGTTGCGAAACGGCTCATTGATGCAGGCGCCAGCGCGGTGATGCCGCTGGGCGCGCCGATCGGCAGCGGACTGGGCATCCAGAATCAGCCCAGCATGCGCATACTGCGTGAGCTGATCACTGAGGTGCCGCTGATCGTGGACGCGGGCGTGGGCACGGCGTCGGATGCGACCATCGCCATGGAGCTGGGCATGGATGGCGTGCTGATGAATACCGGCATCGCGGGCGCGCAGGACCCGGTACTGATGGCCGAAGCCATGAAGGGCGCGGTGATCGCAGGACGCCAGGCATACCTCGCAGGCCGCATGGCGAAAAAGCTCTACGCAACGGCGAGCTCTCCACTGGAAGGCGTGGTGCGGTAGAAACACGGTTTCAGTTTTGAGTCGGAGTTCGGACTCACTCCCACCCTGTCCACAAACGCGGTGGACAAGACGGGGACCCGGTAGATTGGAATGTACGTCGCTAAAGAAGACTATATTGTGAGAATTAGTTCGGGGTTAACTGTTCTTCACCTGGGTTGCGTCGGTTTCACGGACCTCGATGTGGAAGACCGGGTCAAATTCGCAAGACGAAGTCTGCATTGGAAACTCACCCAATGTTCGAAGGTGGTGGGTGTGGATCGCAGCGGTTCCGTGATCGAAGAGCTGCGGAACCTTGGGATCTTTCACAATGTGGTTGATGGAGATGTCGAACGACTGGAGGAACTACCAATCGATCAGAAGTTCGACGTCATCATAGCGGGCGACATCATTGAGCACTTGTCCAACCCTGGGCGGATGTTGGATGGCATCAAGAGATTCTGTACCAACAAGACGCGAATCGTAGTCACGACCCCCAATGCGTTTGGTGCGCCGAATTATCTGCGGCATTCAGCCGGGAGATTTCGCGAGGGCGCCGAACACGTGATGAGTTTCAACGAGCAGAATCTGACCACCTTGTTGCGGAGGCATGGATATACCGTCACGGAATCCCACACCTGCTTCCAGCCGCGATCTGCAGATGCACATCACCGCCTTGCTTTCAAAGTGGCGAAAAGTATTTTGAATATGTTTCCTCGCTTTGGGGGCACTCTCTTGGTTATCGCCAGGCCCATCATCAGGAATAATGACTCGACCACGGCTGCGCTGTAATTCAGGCGGGCATGGTTGCGGAGCGGGTTCCCGCATGCTCTTTATTTTGCCTGGGCTCCGGATGCCTGCTCGCCCTGCAGCTCAAAACAATTCACCAGCATATCCACCACCTCGCGCCCGATTTCCAGCGACGCCGTCGCTGCCGGTGACGGTACATTGCAGACATGAATCATGCGGCGCCTGTGCACGAAGCAGAAGTCGTCGAGCAGGTTGCCGTTGCGGTCGACGGCCTGCGCGCGAACGCCTGATCCGCCCGGCACAAGGTCGTCCTCAGTCAGCTCCGGGACCATCTGCTGCAGCGCGCGGGTGAAGGCGGGTTTGATCCAAGCGCGGTATTGTTCGGCCATTCCCATCTTCCAGTACTTGCGCGCCATCTTCCAGAAGCCGCGATAGCGAAGCATCTCGACCGCCTCGGTGAGATCGACATCGCTGCCGATGTAGCCTTCGCGGCGCAGCGCCAGCACCGCGTTGGGCCCGGCTTCGACGCTGCCGTCGATGTGCCGCGTGAAGTGCACGCCGAGGAACGGGAAGCGTGGATCGGGAACGGGATAGATCGGATTCTTCACCAGTTGGCGGCGTCCGGGCTTTACCTCATAGTACTCGCCGCGGAAGGGAATGATTTCGAGGTCGGTCTTGCAGCCCGCCATACGGCTGATGGCGTCGCTATAAAGCCCGGCGCAATTGATGACCTGGCTTGCGCGAAACGCCCCGGCGGTGGTCTCGACGATGTTGGCGTCGCCGTCGTCGCGCAGGCCGGTGACCTTGGCGCGAAGACCGATCTCTCCTCCGGCGTGCTCGATGAGCTCGACGTACTTCTTCGCGACTTCGGTGTAATCCACGATGCCCGTTGAGGGAACGTGCAGCGCACAGATGCCGTCCGCGTAGGGCTCGATCTGGCGGAACTCATTGCGGTCGAGCATGCGCAGGCCCTGCACGCCATTGGCCACCCCGCGCTCGTGCAACTGCTGCAAGCGCGGGACCTCTTCAGGAGCGGTCGCCACCACCAGCTTGCCGCATTCTTCGAAAGCGATGCCCTGCTCCTGGCAGAAGCGCTTCATCGAGGCGCACCCGGCGACGCAGTTGCGCGCCTTCAGCGAGCCGGTACGGTAGTAAATGCCGGAGTGAATGACTCCGCTGTTGTGGCCAGTTTGGTGGGCGGCCACGCGATCTTCCTTCTCGACAACCAGCAGGCGTTTGTCAGGGAAGCGGCGGGTGTATTCGAGCGCGGTGGCAAGACCGACAATACCCGCGCCGACGATGAGGAGATCTGCCTGGCGATCAACCATGGAAGCCTGTCTAATGGAAAGCTTGATTATACGGGCGTAGCTGCCCGCAAGCTGTGACACCCGGCACTGCCCTGGCTTTTCAGCCAGGAGTAAACTTTTCTCACTGACTCGAAGCATAGGGGGAAACATGCGGGTGTTGGTCACCGGCGGCGCAGGCTTTCTCGGCTCGCATTTGTGCGACGCCATTCTTGCGGACGGGCACTCGGTGGTCTGCGCCGATAGTCTCCTGACCGGTCGGATGGAGAACGTCGACCACCTGTCGCACGAGCCGCGCTTCGAGTTCCTGCAGCAGGATGTCTGTCGCCCGTTCGATCCGGGTAAGGTGGACTACGTGTTTCACTTCGCCTCGCCCGCCAGCCCGGTTGATTACCACAAGCATGGTATCGAAACTCTGCAAGTCGGATCGACGGGCACAATCAACTGTCTTGAACTGGCAAAGAAGTACAACGCGAAGTTCCTGCTGGCTTCGACCTCGGAGTGCTACGGCGATCCTCTGGAACATCCGCAGAAAGAGAGTTATTGGGGACACGTGAATCCCATCGGCCCACGGTCGGTGTACGACGAGGCCAAGCGCTTTGCCGAGGCCGCAACCATGGCCTATCGCCGCTACCATCACGTGGACACGCGTATCGTTCGCATCTTTAATACATACGGGCCGCGGCTGCAGATCAACGATGGGCGCGTGATCTCCAACTTCATGAAGCAGGCATTGCTGGGCGAGCCGCTCACAGTCTATGGCGACGGCCTGCAGACACGCAGCTTTTGCTTCGTGAGCGACGAGATTGAGGGCATTCTGGCACTCTCGCGTGCGAACGAACACTTGCCAGTCAACATCGGCAATCCGCACGAATTCACCATATTGGAGTGCGCCCGCCTGGTGCTGCAATTGACAGGATCGAAAAGCACCGTCCGCTTCGAGCCGCTGCCGCAGGACGATCCGCGCCAACGCCGTCCCGACATTACCAAGGCGCGCGCCCTGCTGGGCTGGGAGCCGAAAATCGACCTGCTCACCGGGCTGCAGTTGTCGCTCGAATATTTCCGTGCTGCGGTGCAATCCCATGACATCGAAGCACAAACATAGCCGGCTGTGGAATTCGGTCCTGTCTCGTACAATTTGATTGCCGTCGGTGACGTGACCTGCAATGAAGCAACACGCTGAATTCGAGGAGCTGCGCAGCGAGAGCGAATCGTGGTGGTACATCGCACGCCGCAAGCTGTTGCGCGAGGCTGCGATGCAGGCCATCCTCGGCAAGCGTGAGGCGCGCTTACTCGATCTGGGTTGCACCGCACAGTTGGAGTTCGACGATCCGGCGGCGTACCGGGTGTGCAACGTACAAAGCTCGCTGAAGGCGCTGGCCTTCCGGCAAATCGAGGGCGACGGACATCTGCTGTGCTCACGCATTGAAGAACTCTCGCTCGCCTCGAATTCATTCGACGCCATCGTCGCGGGAGATGTCCTTCAGCTGGTGGGCGACGACGTGATTGCGCTGCGCGAGATGCGGCGCGTCCTCAAAGACGGCGGCCTGCTGTGTCTAACCGTACCGGCATACTCCTTCCTCTGGGGCGAGGACGATGAGGCGCGAGGCCATCAGCGGCGGTATACCGTCAGTGAGCTGCGTCGCAAGCTGACCACCTGTGGATTCCACGTCCATCGCGCGTCCTACTTTGTTGCCAGCGCGTTTCCCCCGCTCGTAGTTGGGCGCGCGGCCAAGAACATCTTCCACAAGTCGATTACTCAGCATCGTCATTATCCCCGTCCGTCGCCGGTGGCCGATGCGGCCATGTCGGCCCTGCTCGACGCGGAGCGCCACCTGATGCACTACATCAACCTGCCATTCGGGACGCGAGTCGTGTGTTGGGCGCTGAAGCCGGCGCTGGTGGCCGAGACGGTGACCTTGCCAGCGTGGGAGCGGCAATGGGCGCGCCGGCCATTGGCGCAGGGCAGCGGGTGAAACGGTAGAATCGAAGCGTGGCCGTACTTCGCAACATTTTCCGCAACACCGGCACAACCCTGGAGATGATCAAGTGGGAGCACTCGGTGCTGACGCTCCCCTTTGGGTTGACCGGCGCGGTCCTGGCTGCGCGGGGCATTCCGAACCTGCATACGTCCATCTGGATCATCGTTGCGTTGTTCGCGGCGCGCTCGGCGGCGATGGCATTTAACCGTCTGGTGGATGCCGACATTGATGCAGAGAATCCCCGCACCAAAATCCGCGCGCTTCCCGCCGGTAAGCTGTCGAAGCAGTTTGTGCTGGGATTTGTGGTAGTCACGTCGGCGATCCTGATTTTCGCTGCATGGCAATTGAATCCGCTGGCGTTTTATCTCTCGCCCGTGGCGCTGGCCATTGTCTTTTTCTATTCGTTCACCAAGCGCTTTACGCGTTGGGCGCATGTGGTGTTAGGCGTGGCGATGGGCATCGCTCCCGCGGCCGCATGGATCGCAGTGCGCGGCTCGTTCGACCCGCGGATTCTCCTGCTGACGGGCGCGGTGGTGTTCTGGGGCGCGGGATTTGACGTTCTGTATAGCTGCCAGGATTACGAATTCGACCGCGAGGCCAATATTTATTCGATTCCCAAGGCGTTCGGGATTCGTAACTCGCTCGTCATCGCACGTGTGTTTCACCTGATCACCGTGGTTCTGCTGGCCTGGATGGTGATGGCGTTTGGACTCGGCAAGATTGCAATGCTTGGTGTCGCGATCGTCGCCTTACTTCTCATCTACGAGCACTCGCTGGTGAGACACGACGACCTCAGCCGGGTGAACGCCGCGTTCTTCACCATGAACGGCTTTATCTCGATGGGATTCCTGTTCTTCGTCGCGGCGGATTTGCTGTTGGGGCGGGGATAAGAAACCGCCCCACACGACCTCAAATTTACTTCGCAGGTAAGTAGCTCAGGTCGGGCCGGAATTGAATGATCTCGGCTGTCTGACTCGCCACCGCTGCATCAATTCGATTGATGACGGAGTCCGCTTCCGTCTGGCCCAGGCCATCCTTTAGCATGTCGCGGAACGGCTTGGTGTCGGTCTTGCCTTCGAATTCAGCCCAACTCTTGTGCGGCAGTACAAGAACGTAGTCCCCCGTATTTCCGCCGAAGGCCAATCCATACCAGATGTAAGCGACAGGCCACTTGGTTTTTTGCGCCGCGTCGTTGACACGTGCGATCGCGCTCTCAAAATCGGCGTCTTTGCCGTACTTCACGTGGAAGGTAATGATTTCGGCGAACTTGTCTGTCGGTTTTGAGTCGCCCATGTTGCTGACCTTGGGCATCAGCGCGTAGTAGCGCGCGGTCAAAGACTCGACGTAGGAGCCGATGACCTTGTTGTACTCGTCGATGTCGGCCTGATCGGGAATGGGGGGCTTGTCAAAGTCGGCCCAGTGCTGGTTCAAGCGCCCGACGATGTAGGTTCCCGTGCCCTCGCCCGTCAGCGTCTCCCATACATAAAGCGCCTGCGGGTCGTTTTGCTGCTTGTGCCATGCTGCTTTCTGCTTACGGCCATCTTCGTACTGCTTCACCATCCCGTTTTTGGGCTTTTGATATTCCAGGGCGGCGAGAATCGTGGTGGTGGGTTGAGCGACAACGGCGAGTGCTCCGCACAACATGAATACAGCGGCGACGAACGCTGTTCGTACCTTCATGGTTTCTCCTTGGTGGTAGAAGCTGAGATTGGAAGAGAAGCTTTCCGAGACTCACTGGGAACTAGCCGCGCGCCGCCGGCCGCAGAACGGCCGCCCGCTCCAACTGTGTCAGAAGTAAGTCTGTGGGCGAATCATATAGCAATCGCCTGCAACGTCAAGTAACAATCTGAAGTGACTGATGCGAAACATGGGTACCCAACAGCAAGATTCTTCTGTGCGTTTTGGTCGGTGCGATATTATGGAAGAGATGGCAACCGTAGCGCAGCAGACGACTGCCGGCAAGAAGCAGCACCCGTTTCAGACTGACGATCCAAGGTTGGGACCCATCGCCGAAAAAGTGATGGTGGAGGAGCGGTTGTCGGAGGACGATGCACTCGCGCTTTATCGCTCCGGCGACATCCTTGCCATCGGGTGGCTGGCAAACCACGTGCGCGAGCGCATGCACGGCGATATTGCCTACTTTAACGTCAACCGGCACATCAACTACACCAACGTGTGTGTGGCGGCGTGCCGCTTGTGTGCCTTTGGCCGCAAGAAAGACTCCCCCGGCGCTTACACCATGGCGCTAGAGGAGGTGTGGAACACCGCAGCTTCCGGTTACACCGAGGCGGTGACCGAGTTCCACATTGTCGGCGGCCTCCATGCCGACCTGCCGTTCCAGTATTACCCTGACATGATCGCGGGGCTGAAGCAGCGGTTCCCGCAGGTGCACGTCAAGGGCTTCACCATGGTGGAAATCGCCTTCTTCGCCAAGATTGGCAAGATGACGCCACGCGAAGTGCTGATTCGGCTGAAAGAAGCTGGGCTAGACTCGATGCCAGGCGGCGGAGCGGAAATTTTCTCCGATCGGGTGCGGCACATCATCTGCGATCACAAGATTGACGGCAACGACTGGCTCGCGATCGCCCGCACCGCGCATGAAGTCGGGCTCAAGTCAAACGCGACGATGCTCTACGGCCACATTGAGTATGACGAAGATCGCGTCGATCACCTGCTCAAGCTACGTGCGCTGCAGGACGACACCCACGGCTTCCAGACCTTCATTCCGCTGGCGTTCCATCCCGACAACACGCCGCTGCGGCACCTTCCCAAGACTACGGGCATGCTCGACCTCAAGCAGATCGCGGTATCGCGGCTGGTGCTCGACAACTTCCCGCATATCAAGTCGTACTGGCAGATGATGACACCGAAGATCGCGCAGATTTCGCTGCGCTTCGGCGCCGACGACATCGACGGCACAGTGGTGGAAGAGAAGATTTACCACGACGCGGGCGCGACCACGCCGCAGGGCCTGAGCCGTCAGGACCTGATCCGGCTCATCACCGAGGCGGGACGCGTGCCGTTCGAGCGCGACACTCTCTATCGCCCTGTCACCCGCACCGAGACCACCGTGACGGTGGGGGTGTAACCGCGTTACTTCTGCTCCGGCTTCAACCGCTTCCCGCCCGGCATGGGGGGCCAACCCAACGACGCCCCCTGGAAGAGCGGCGTCGCCTTCTCGTGGCGCTTGCCCTTTTCGTCGTGCACCGCGAATCGCCGCGGATGCTCGGCCGGGCCCGACCACAAGGACACTCCGGCGTACACGCCATCGTTACGCAGGATGTAATAGCTCATGTCCATGTACTCCAGCTTGCGCATGTCGCCGTTGTAATTGCGCACGATGCGTTTGAGCGCATCCATTCCTGCCTCTTCCGGCGACATGCCGTGGCGCATATTTTCGACGATGGTATGCGCGCCGCACACCTTGATGTTTTCCTCTCCATTTCCTGTGGCGCCTGCCGCGCCCACGTCCTGATCGCAATAACAACCGGCGCCAATGATGGGCGAGTCGCCCGCGCGCCCGGGAATCTTCCACGCCAGTCCGCTGGTGGTGGTCGCGCTCGACATTTCACCGTTCGTATTGACGGACGAGCAATTGATGGTTCCGGTCGGCGGCTTCAGCACGCGTTCGATCGCATCCATGCGGAACTCCGGCTCGATGCCGATCTTCGCCGCCAGCTTTTCCATCTTCTCGATGAGTGGCTCGAGTTCAGTAATGTCGCCTCCGACGTCGGGGAACTTGAAGTTGGGGCTGGCGAGACCGGGGCCCCACCAGTCGTCATTCGACATGGTCTCGCGCCAGAGTTGCCAGGTCTTGCGCGAGCGCTCGGTCAAAAGGTTTTCCTTGGAGAAGCCCATCAGCAAGCCGAAATGCGATGCGCCCTCGCCCACCAGCATGACGTGGCCCGTGTGTTCCATCACTGTCTTCGACAGCAGCGACACGTTCTTGATGTCGTGCACTCCGGCCACCGATCCCGCCATGCGTGTTGGCCCGTGCATGCAGCAGGCATCGAGCTCAACCACACACTCTTCGTTGGGAAGGCCGCCCAGTCCAACGCTATCGTCGTTGGGATCGTCTTCCGGGCCGGTGATGACCTGCATGACGGCGTCGAGCGTGTCGCCACCGCTGCTCAGCACCGCATAGCCGCGGTCGAGATAGTTGTAGCCGTTGGCGGCGCAGATGATCACCGGTGCCTTGGGCTTCGCGCCCGGTGCCGGGGGCTTGTAAGCCGGCGCCTGTTGGGCCCGCAAATCAAGAGCGAGTGACGCGGTTCCAACGGCGGTGGTGGCGAGAAAATCGCGGCGAGTAAATTTCATGAGGTCTCCGAGAAAGGGCAGGATAGCACGGGGTGAGTGTGGGCCACCGGACGGTCAACTATCGCGGCACCGATCGCCTAATCTTCTCCAACCACTCCTGAGGGTTTGTCATTCTATGGGATTCTAGAAGTTCTCGCAGACCCTTGGAGGGCGCGCTCGTAT
>Ga0209656_10001350_pt1 | contig 16003 bp, 9 predicted proteins | sample BogFormECP12_OM2_FD_188239 | JGI IMG/M metagenome (GOLD analysis project Ga0209656, IMG submission 188239) | Bog forest soil microbial communities from Calvert Island, British Columbia, Canada - ECP12_OM2 (SPAdes) (version 2) | ecosystem: Environmental > Aquatic > Freshwater > Wetlands > Bog ... | reverse complement strand
GTCCCCCACGGCCGGACCCTGCGCCAGCGCGGTGCCGGCCGGGTTCGCCGGGCGAATCAACCTGACCATCCCGCTGGCCACCCAGCTCGGCCTGGCCGACCGTCCCGGCGAGATCCACGGCATCGGCCCCATCGACCCCGCCCTGGCCCGGGACCTGGCCGGCGCCGCCGCGCAGAACCCCAAAACGACCTGGTGCGTGACCGTGACTGACGAGCAGGGGCACGCCATCGGGCACGGCTGCGCCCGGCCTGAACCCCACAATCACCGCAATGAACAGGCGAAACGCCGCAAACCCGGCCCGCCGGGCGGCCCTGATCCGCCCCGCGGGACCAGCGACACCTCCGGGCCCGGGTTCTCCTTCACGGCCGAAGGCCAGCACGGTCCGCCCGGCGGTTACGGCACCTGGCGGCTGCGCACCGGAGCCCGCGGACAACCAGACCTGATCGTCGCGCTCGACCCGATCACCACCGAGGACTGCGATCACCGCTTTGAGGCTAGGGGCCACGACCCCGGGGTCAAGCTGCGGCACCTGAGCCAGGTCCGGCACGCCACCTGCACCAGCCCGATCTGCCGAAGACCCGCCGCCACCTGCGACTTCGAACACAACATCCCCTACGAGGCAGGCGGCCGATCATGTCTCTGCAACGGCGGCCCCAAGTGTCGCCGCGACCATCGGCTCAAGCAGCACCCGCGGTGGAAGGTGGAGCAGCTCGCCGACAGCACCTTCCGGTGGACCACCCCCTCCGGACGGCAATACACCACCGAACCGACGCGGTACCCCATCTGAAGAACCCGGTGCCGGGCCGCGAATGTCGCCACGGTCACCCGGCGCGGTGGCCGGGAGGGATCCGATCCTGGCTGGCGTTCGGGCAACCCATCGTCCACGGCCGCACTCTAACGCGCAGCGCTAGTGAGCTAGCTTTCGCGGGCGGCGGCAAGTTCGGTGCGGAACCGCTCGTAGTCGCTGAGTTCGCGGCCGACGGGGATCACGACTAGGTCGTCGGCGACGGCGTCGATCCGGTTCAGGATGTCGCGCGCCGCCTGCTCACGCTCGCGGTCGGCCGCCAGAACGACCATGTTCTGGCACCACGACGAGATCAGCCAGCCCAGCAGCAGCAGCGCCACCACCATGACCCCGAGCCACGGGGCCAGGGAGACGTCGTTGATCAGGGACGGTGACTTGTGCGCCGCGCTGGACCCGCCGAACGCCAGGATCAGCACGATCCAGATCAGGCCGGCCAGCGTCAGCGCCATCAGCAGCCACTGAGCGAGCGCGGTCAACCGCCACCAGCCCGTCACCTTGTCGCGCGGCGGCAGGCCTTGCGCCACCGCTGTCCCGAGGGCCGACTGGGCCTCGCCGGCTCGGGACCGCGCCGCCGCCCGCACGGTCCGCGACCAGGGCTCGGGCAGCGAACCGCCTACCTCGTCGGCGAACACGTTGATCGCGTTGTCGATATCGGACCGCTGCGCCTGCCCGGCCTGGCCGGGGTCGCTGGCTAGCAGCTTGTGAGTCGGCGCCTCGCCGCGCAGGCGGGCCACCAGGCGCGCGGGCGGCCAGCCGATATAACCAGCGGCGGTGCGCTCACGCACGCCGTTCAGCGTCTCGGTCACCGCCTTCGCCCCGGCGGCCCTCGCGAACGCCGCGGTCAGCGTGCCGACCGGACCGGCGGGCACATAGGTGGCGGGATCCTCGGCCGGCTTGCCAGTGCCGTTGCCGTCCTGCGTCGCGTCCTCCCACGGCGGCCGCGCGGAGGACGACGGGCGGGTCGGCGCGGCGGTCGTCTGCCAGGGCTGCCAGTCGGCTGCGCCTGCCTGTCCGTTGCTCTCGTGCTCGTTACCGTCCGGCTGCTCCCAGGGCGGGCGGTCCGACACCCGCGTGGAAGCCGGTTCGGGTGGGGCGGCATCTGGAGCGGCCGACAACAGCGGTACGGATGCCGCGGGAGGAAGCCAGCCGGGCACCGAATCCCCAGCGTAGACCGCGAACCTCTCGAGCATCGCGTCGATGTCCGCGGTGATCCGGTCGCTCGCGGCCCGCCGGGCGGCCACCGCGCCGGCCAGCACGCGGCGCAGTTCATTCAGGCCGACGCCGGTGGTCGCGGAGGTCACCAGCACTTGAGTCTCGGACAGGCCCTCACTGTCGAGGAGCCGGCGCAGGTCGGACGCGCAGTCGGCGGCTTGGTCGGGGCTGAGCGTGTCGACCTGATTGAGTACCACCGTGGTCACCATGGCGCGCCCGGCTAGCGGGACCAGGTAACGCCGGTGCACGGACGCGTCCGCGTATTTCAGCGGGTCGAGCACCCAGACGAGCATGTCGGCCAGCTTGACCAGGCGATCGACCAGCGCCGCCGAGCCGGTGACCACCGAGTCGTGGTCGGGCAGGTCGAGCAGGAGCATTCCGGTCAGCGACGCCTCGCCGTCGTCGAGCGCACTCGCGCGCGCGTAGCGGTGGCGCCGCTGGACGCCGAGCCAATCGAGCAGCGGGGCGGCCCCTTCCATCCCCCACACGCACGCGTGCGAGTGCTTGGTGGTCGGCCTGGTCACGCCGGCGGGGGAGAAGTTCGCCCCGGCCAGGGCGTTGAACAGCGAGGACTTGCCGCAGCCGGTCCCGCCCGCCAAGGCCACCACGGTGTGCGAGGCGGACATCCGCATCCGCTCACCCGACCGCCGCAGCAGCGTTTCCGCCTCAGTGAGGAGTGCCTGGCTGAACCCTTCGGATCCGGTTCTTGCGGACCCGAGCTTCGTCAGCTCCTGGAGCGCGGCGAGCCTGGCAGGCAGCCGCGGATGCGCCAGCCCGGTTACCCCGATCGTGTTCGCTATCACCTAACCGCCTCGAGCGAGAATTCCGCCTGGTAGAGCCGGATGGCCGCGACGTCGTCACAGGCCCCGGCCGCGTCGAGCACTTCAACGAACCTAACGAGCTCCTCGTCAAGCAGCAGCCGGACCCGATCCAGCAGGTCGGCGCGCGCCTTGGCCAGGATCTCGGTCAGCGTCACCGCGCCGAACACCGACGTCAGCAGCCGCAGCGGCTCGGTGTAGACGCTGCCACCATCGGGTCCGGCTGGCGGCGCGCCCGCGGCCGACCTCACGCCGGGCCCCGTCGCAGCTGGCCCCGTCGCAGCTGGCCCCGTCGCCGCAGGCACTGCCTCGCCGAGCATGGCCATCAGGACCACCAGGCTCAGTGCCTCCTCGTCGAAGGAGATCCGCCGGGCCGCGGGCTGCAGGTCCTCCCCTTCCACCAGCTGGGTCAGGTGATCCTGCCAGGCCCCGACGGCCCGCGCGGCACGCAGCGCCAGGTCCGGCGAAGACCGGCTGAAGGCCGAGGCATGGGCGGCGTCGGCGGCCTTGATCACGTCCGCGGCCTTGATGTCCGCGTCGGCCGGATCGCCGCCTCCGCTCTGCCCGGCGGGCCCGAAGACGGACTCGAACACCTGCTTTGTGCGCGCGTCGCGGGCCCGTTCGGCGGCCGCGTCCGCGAGCAGCACGGCCCCGGCGGGATCGGCGCGCCAGCTGCCCTCCACGGTTTCGGCCGCCCGGTCCGCTACGGACACGATGAAGGACTCGATGGCCGAACGGAGCGCGGCGTTCAGCGCCGCCAGCCGCGAAGGCCCGCGGCGCGCGCGCTTGCCCTTCTTGTTCCCGCCCTTGGCGGTCTTGGCGCCGCGGTGCGGCCGCAGGTCGCCGCCGACCACGCAGTCCTCCCAGCGCGCAAGCACCTCGCCACGGAGCAGGGTGCCGTCCTTCATGCCGGTGCTGGCCTCGTTAAAGGCGCTCTCGTACGCGATCTCGGCGGCCCGCCGCAGTTCGAGGCGCAGCACGACCTGCGCCTCGACGTGCGCGGCCATGGCCGGAACCCTGGTCTTGAACGTGTCGAGCACGCCGGACATCGTCTGGGAGAGCACCGCCACCCGGCGGTCGGCCCGGGCGGCGGTGTCGGCGAGCCAGTCGCGGACCGGCTGATAGGCGTCGGCCGGGAGCATCCCGTCGATGAGGGGGATCTCCGGTATGACGAACCGGTCGGCGGCCGCGATCCCGTTCGCGTCCAGCATGGCGTTGAAATGGCCGACGAGTTCGGTCCGGTAGGCCTGCGGGATCCGGGACAGGACCACGCCGAGGGAGGCCTTGCGGTCCCGCGCGTGCTGCAGGATCTCCCAGACCGGCCCGTCGGCGTACCGGCTGGCGCTGGTCATGAACAGCCACAGGTCCGAGGCGTCGAGGAACTGGTAGGCGAACTCGTGGTGCGCCTGCACCACCGAGTCGATGTCCGGCGTGTCGAGCAGCGCGATGCCGCGCGGCATGCCCTCGCTCGCCGCGAGCACGAGCAGTCCGTCCCGGCCGGGCCGGGCCAGGCCTTCCTGCCTGACCCGGGGCAGGGTGGGCAGGAAGTTGTTCTCGGCGAACCAGTCGATCTCGTCGGGGTGGCAGGCCAGGACCGGGCTGTTCGTCGTCGGCCGGCGCACGCCGGTGGCGCTCACGTGCGCACCGACGATGCTGTTCACCAGCGTGGACTTCCCGGCACCCGTGGAGCCGACCAGGGCGACGAGCACCGGCGCGGCGGAGCGGCGCACCCGGGGCAGCAGGTAATCATCGATCTGGCTGAGAAGCTTGCCGCGTTCGGCCTTGACCTCGGCGGAACCGGAGATCTGGAAGACGAGCGGGGTGGCGGAGATCCGCTTCCTGAGGTTGAGCAGGGCCGCTTCGAGCAAGCGCGCGTCGACCCGGACGTGGGGCTGAGGGGCGCCGCGGGACCGGACCGCAGCAGCGGGCTCGGAACGAGGGACGGGCTCGGTGGTGGTGACGGTGGCCGACTCGGTGGTGGTGACGGTGGCCGGCTCGGTGGCGGGCTCGGTGGCCTCGGACGGCACGGCCGGGAACTGCTCGGTCACGGGCTCGGTGGCCTCGGACGGCACGGCCGGGAACTGCTCGGTCACGGGCTCGGTGGCCTCGGACCGGACGGCCGGGAACTGAACGGTGGCGGGCTCGCCGCTCTCGGGACGGGCAGCTGCAGGCTGGGTGGCCGCGGGGGGCACGAGGTCGGCCGCGGTCTGGTTGTGGCCCGTAGTGTCATCCCTTGCGATAGCTCTATTGTTTCGATCGGGATCAACAATGTTATCCAGTTTGTCCGATTCAATCTGCTGAGACGGAAATTCTGGCTGAGAGTCCTGGGATGACCGCTCGTCTCGCTGCGACGGGGTCGACTGGGAGGATTCGGGCGATTGCGACATACTGGCATCCTGGGCGGACGCCTCTGGGTAGTCCGGTGAAACCATCACGTGACTGTCATCCCTATTACCCCCTTGACTCTCACCACCGTCCGCAATATCACCGACCACATGGTTCTCGGCAGGGTGGTCAAACTCAGCGGCGACGCCAGTATCCGAGCTGGACTCGCCGCGCCCGCCGGCCGCAGACGCCGCTGACGCCGCCACGCCCTGACCTTCCATCGTTGTAATGTCCTCCTCAAAACCCCGCGGAAACCCCGGCGGCTTATCGGGGTTTCTCGGGATCTCCTGGGGCGGGGTGGGTCACCAGCTTGATCGCCTGGCACGCGGAGTTTATCCCGTTCGTCAGGCGGTTACATCGCGCATGAGTTCTGTAATCTCCGCCGCAATGGTCACCACGTCGCCTACCACGACGATCGCGGGCGGCCGGACCCCCTCCTTCGCCACCAAGCTCTCCACTTGCTCCAGTGTTGAGTTAATTGTGCGCTGCGTCGGCAGAGTACCGTCTGCGATTACCGAAACGGGAGTACCCGGACTGCGTCCGTATCGCATCAGTTCGTGCACTACCGCACCAATCCGTTCCACGGCCATCAGCAGCACCAGGGTCCCCGAGCTACCCCCGAGTAGTTCCCAGTTCACCGTGGACCGTTCGTCACCAGGCGGAACGTGTACGGACACGACGTGAAACTCCTGCGCGACGCCGCGGTGGGTCACCGGGACCCAGGCACTGGCCGGCACGCCCACCGCGCTGGTGACGCCAGGCACGACGGTGACCGGGACGCCGGCCCGCAGGCAGGCCAGCACCTCCTCGGCGCCCCGGCCGAACACGAACGGGTCACCGCCCTTGAGCCTGGCCACGAAACGACCCGCCTGGGCGTGGCTGATCAGCGCCGCGTTGATGTGCTCCTGGGCCATCGCCCGGCCGTAGGGGATCTTGCCGGCGTCGATGATCTCCACGTCGTCGCGCAGTTCGTCCAGCAGCGAGCGCGGCGCCAGCCGATCGGTGAGGACCACGTCGGCTTCGGCGAGCAGTTGCCGGCCGCGCACCGTGATCAGCCCGGGATCGCCGGGGCCGCCGCCGATGATCGCCACCCCGCCGTGGTGCCCCCGCCCGTGCCTGGCACTGAGCTCACCGGACCGCAGCCCGGCCACGACCGCGTCCCTGATCGCGGCGCTGTGCCGGGGGTCGCCGCTGAGCACTCCTACCCGGACGTCGTCCGCCCGGCCCGAGGCGGGCGTCCAGGCGGCCGACGCCGCGGCGTCGTCGGCGCGCACGTACCAGGTTCGCTGGGTTTCGGCCGCCGCCGCGACCGCCGCGTTGACGCCCGGGTCGTCCGTGCACGCGCAGACCAGCCAGGCCCCGGCGCAGTCGCCAGGCTGATAACCGCGCGCCTCCCAGCGGATCCGGCCGGCCGCGGCCAGGTCCTCCAGGGACGCGGTCACCTTCGGGGACACCAGGAGTATCTCCGCGCCCGCGTCGAGCAACGCGGGCACCCGGCGGGACGCGACCCCTCCCCCGCCGACGACGACGGCGCGGCGGCCCTCCAGGCGGAGCCCTAGCAGATACGGGTCCATGGTTCCTCGTGGACTAAAGCTTGTCGGCTACGCCAGCCGAGTCAAAGGTAGCGACGTCGCGCAGCGCACGCGCCGCACTCTGCACCAGGGGCAGGGCCAGCACGGCGCCGGTACCCTCGCCGAGCCGCAGCCCGAGGTCTACGAGCGGCCGTAGCCCCAGGTAGCTTAGCGTAACCGCGTGGCCGGGCTCGGCACTGCGGTGACCGGCGAAGCAGGCGGCGATCGCATCGGGGGCCAGGGCCACCGCGGCCAGCGCGGCGGCGCCCGCGATGACCCCGTCCAGGATCACCGGCACGCGCAGCGCGGCGGCGCCGAGGATGAACCCGGCCAGGGCGGCGTGCTCGAAGCCGCCAAACGCCGCCAGCGCACCCACCGGGTCGGCCGGATCGGGCGAATGCCTGGCCAGGCCGCGGCAGACGACCTCGATCTTGCGCGCGTAGGTGGCCGCGTCGATCCCGGTGCCGCGCCCGGTCGCCTCGGCTGGGTCGGCTCCGGTGAAGGCGCAGATCAGCGCGGCGGACGCGGTGGTGTTGGCGATGCCCATGTCGCCGGTGACCAGGCACCGGTTGCCCGCCGCGACCAGGTCGCGGGCGATCTCGGCGCCGACGACCAGGGCCGCCATAGCCTGGTCCCGGGTCATCGCGGGGCCCGCGGTGAAGTCCGCGGTGCCGCGCGCGACCTTGCGGGGCAGCAGCCCGGGGACCGGCTCGAGGTCGGCGGCCACCCCCACGTCGACCACCGTGACCTCGGCCCCGGCCTGCGCCGCGAACGCGTTGACCACCGCTCCGCCGGCCAGGAAGTTGGCGACCATCTGGGCGGTCACCTCCTGCGGCCACGGGCTGACCCCCTGCGCGTGCACGCCGTGGTCGGCGGCGAACACCGCGACGCAGGCCGGCTCGGGCAGCGGCGGCGGGCAGCTGCCCGCCAGCCCCGCCAGCCGCACCGACACCTCCTCGAGGACGCCGAGCGAGCCGCGCGGCTTGGTCATCCGGTCCTGGCGTTCCGCCGCGGCGGCCATCGCCTCGGCGTCCGGCGGGGTAATCGCCCCGATCAGGTCGGCGAGCGGGTCCACTGGTGCCTCCCCTGGCATTCCGCGGTGGCCGAACTCCTCGGCGTGCACCGCCCACGACACCGGCCGCCGGCGCGCCCAGCCGGCCGTGGCCAGTTCCGGCTCGGCCGCGAAGGAGGTGACATACCCCACGCACAGGTAGGCGATCACCGCCAGGTGCGCGGGCAGCCCGAGCTCGGCGGCGAGCTCGCGCTCGTCGAAGAAGCTCACCCAGCCGACGCCGAGGCCCTCGGCCCGGGCCGCCAGCCACAGGTTCGCCACCGCGAGCACGCTGGAGAATTCGGCGGTCTGCGGCTGGGCGTGCCGGCCGAGCGTGTGCCGGCCGCCGCGGGTACGGTCGCAGCTGACCACGATGTTAACCGGCGTGTCGAGGATCGACTCGATCTTCAGCTGGTCGAACGCCCGGGCCCGCGCGCCGGGCAGGTCCGCCGCGAACTCGCCGGCGTGCCGGCGGGCCAGCGCCGCGATCCGCTCTCGCCGCGCCCGGTCGGTGATCATGATGAAGTCCCACGGCTGGGAGAAGCCCACCGACGGGGCCTGGTGGGCCGCCGCGAGCACCCGGCCGAGCACGTCGGCGGGCACCGGGTCCGGCCGGAACCCGCGCCGGACGTCGCGCCGCTCGGCGATCACCCGGTAGATGGTGTCGCGCTGCTCTTGGGAGTAACCGGAGTTATCCATGGGCGTGGTGGTCGTGGGAGTGAGGGCGAGAATCGTGGTCGTGGGGGTGATCGTGGGGGTGCTGGGGCTCGCCGACGCGATGCTCGAACCCCGGCATCGCGATCCGGTACACGCACATGTCGCAGTTCATCCGGATGTCTCCTGACAGCGCCTCGTGGTACCGCTCGTAGACCAGCGCGGCGACCTCGTCGCAGTCGCCGAGCACGTCGGCGCACCTGATGTCCAGGTCGGGATGCGCGGCGGCGTACTGGCCGGCGCGAGCGGCCACCCGGTCGGGCAGCACGCCGGGAAACAGGAAATACCTGGCCACCACGATCTGCCGCGCGCCGAGCAGGCGGCACCGCTCCAGGCCCTCGAGCACATCGGGCCGGGCCAGCGAGACGAAGGCGGTCTCGGCGAGCGGGTACTCGCGGCCCTCCCACAGCAGCCGGGTGGTCTTGACCACGTCCGCGTTGGCATCCGGGTCGGTGGAGCCGCGACCGACCACGAGGACGGCGGGAGCAGTGCTAGCCACGGGGGGACGACCCCCCTGGCACCCCCCGCCGTCGCCCGCCACGGCGGCGATTCTCGCCGCCAGCAGGTCGAGCAGCGCGGGGTGTGGTCCCAGGGGGCGCGCGTAGGTCCACCGCAGGCCGGGATGCCGGGTGCGCTCGCGGGCCAGCGCCGCGGGGATGTCGCCCTTGGCGTGCCCGGCCGCGGACAGCATCAGCGGCACCGCGACCAGGTTTGCCAGGGTCCCGTTCGCCAGGTGCGCCGGGGTCCCGTTCGTCGCCAGGTGTGCTGGAGTCCCGTTCGCCAAGTGCGCTTGGATCCCGTTCACCAGGGTGGCGACGGCCTCGCGCAGCGGCGGCGGGGACAGCTCGATGAAGCCGCCCGCCACCCGCGTCCCGTCCCCGGCGGCCAGGCCGCCGACCCGCTCGGCCAGCGCGTTGAAGGCCGCGACCCCGGCCTGATCACGGGTCCCGTGGGCGGCTAGCAGGAGAGGCGGTTTCATCGGGTCGGCTCCGGATCAGCCGCCGAGTCCGCCGGAGCGCGGGCCAGCCGGAGCAGCGCGTTGAAGGCCGCGACGGCTACCGCGGAACCGCCCTTCTCCGAGATGTTGCTCAAGGCCGGCAGGCCGCTGGCGCGCAGCTGGTCCTTGGCGTCGGCCGCGCCGACGAACCCCACCGGGACGCCGATGACCAGGGCGGGCTCGACCTGCCTGCTCATGATCTCGGCCAGGGCGGTCGGCGCGCAGCCCACCAGCCAGATCGCGCCCGGCCCGGCCTCGCCGTGCGCCAGCCGGACCGCCGCCGCGCTGAGCGTGATGTTCGTGGTGCGCGCCAGCCGGGCGCACAGCGAGTCGCCGATCTTGCAGATGACCGGGTAGCCGGTGATTCCTGCCGCGACCATGGCCACGTCGGCGACGACGGGGACCTCGCGGCGCAGCGCCGCGACCCCGCGGGCAAGCGCCGCCTCGTCGCAGGCCAGATCGGTGGCGTAGTCGAAGTCGGCGGTCGCGTGGATGACCCGCTCGGTCACGGCCCGGGTGAGCGGGGGCAGCGCGCTCACGTCGATCCGGGACCGCAGGATCCGGTACGACTCGGCCTCGATGGGATGGACCTGGTTCACGTCATCACCTCTATGGCGTCGGCCGGGCAGACTTCGATGCATTCGCCGCATCCGGTACATCTGGGGAGAACGACGAGCGGGCTGCTGGCTCCCGGCCGGATCGCGTGCTCGGGGCAGGTGAGCAGGCACGCGCCGCAGCCCAGGCACCCGGCCGTGATCACGGGGGTCAAGGGTTACTCCAGCGGTAATCCCGAGGGGTCACCATCCGGCCCGCCTGCATCCGGGTGCGGGACGAGCCGACGATGACCAGCGTGTGCATGTCGGCTAGGCCGGGATCGAACTCACTCAGCGTACTGAGCGATGCGGCCTGACCTGGTCGGCTGGCGTCCCGGACCCAGCCGACCGGCGTGGCCGGCGGCCGGTGCGCGGCCAGCAGGTCCAGGGCCCGCCGCAGCTGCCAGGTCCGCTTTGCGCTGGCCGGGTTGTAGAAACAGGTCACCAGGTCCCCCTCGGCGGCGGCGGTGATCCGCCGTTCGATCACCGGCCAGGCCGTGTGCAGGTCGGACAGGGAGATCATGACGTGGTCGTGGCCGAGCGGGGCACCGAGCACGGCGGCGGTGGCCAGCGCGGCGGTCACCCCCGGCACCACGGTCACGTCGATCGCGTCGTCGGCGATCTCCAGCGCCGGGCTGCCCATGGCGTAGATACACGCGTCGCCCGAACCGATCAGCGCCACCGCCCGCCCGGCCCGCGCCTGCGCCACCGCCTCGGCGGCCCGCTCCTGCTCCGCGCCCAGGCTGCTGGCCAGCACCCGCGTCCCCGGCCGCAGCAGGTCGGCGACCTGCTCCAGGTAGGCATCGAGGCCGACGACTACGGCGGCGCGGCGGAGTTCGGCCACCGCGCGCGGCGTCATCAGGTCCCGGGCGCCGGGCCCGATCCCGATCACCGCCAGCCGGCCCCGCGGCCGGCCCCGGGCCACCGCGACCGTGGCGTGTGCGCTGGCCCGCTTGGCGGCCAGCAGCGTCGCCCCCGGCTCGACGAGCGCCGCCGCCTCCGCGACGCTCGGCGTGCCCACCGCGCGCCGGACGACCTCGCTCGGGTTGGGCACCGGCACCGCCGCGAGCCGGCCGGCCGGGAAGGTGACCACCGGCCAGCCGCGTTCGGCCGCGGCCGCCAGCAAACCCGGCTCGTCCGCCTTCACATCCGCCGTAGCGATATACCGAACGGACTCCGCTGACAGCCCCAGTTCGGCCAGCGTGCCGTCGATGAGCTGGCCGATCTGTTCGGCGGGCGCACCGCGGCTCGCGCCCACGCCGACAAGCAGGGAAGGCGGATGGTAAACCGCGGTCCGTTCGGCCCCATCGATCTTGAGGTCGGTCACCACGACGGCCGGAACCCCTGGTTCGGGACGGTCGGTGCGCACGACGTTGGGGGGCAGCGGCGGCAGCGGCCATTGGGTGTCGGCGGTGAAGGTCACCCGGTCGCCGGACAGGATCGCGGCGCCCACGGCGGCCAGGTCGCTGCCGGGCGCCACGCGGAAGCCCAGGTCGGCGCCGAACTCGTCGAGTGCCGTGGTGCCGGCGGCGTCGCTGGCCGTGGTGATGACCGGCTCGGCGCCGAGGGTGTCCGCGACCCGGCGGGCCAGCGCGTTACCGCCGCCTTGATGAGCGCCGAGCACCGGAACCGCGAAGCGCAGCGCCTCGTCGACGCAGACCACCCCGGGGTCCGCGGTCTTGCCGTGCAGCAGCGGCGCGAGCAGCCGGACGGTCGCGCCGACGGCGAGGAAGCAGACGATCGCGTCGCATTCTTTGAACGCGCGCGGCAGCGCCGCGCCGGCCGGGCCGTCGTAGCGGCGCGCGTCGGGCCAGGCTTTCTCGAGCCGTTCCGCCGCGGCCCGGCCCGCGGTGGTGACGCTGACCAGGCCGATCATCGCAGCGCCCACAGGACGAAGACCGGGTTCTGGGCGGCGAGGCGGAGCTGACCGCCGGGGAGGGGGGCGAGGCGGGACGCCTGGAGCTGGACGCCCTCGGGGTGGTAGCCCAGGTCGGTGAGCAGGTCGCTGGTCTCGCCGACCCGCTGGACGGCGGCCAGCGTGACCACGACGCGGCCGGGGTTCGCGGCCTTCACGGCGGCGGCCAGCACGGCGCGGTCGCCGCCACCGACGAAGACCGCGTCCGCGGGCGGCAGGCCGTCGAGCGCTTCTGGCGCGCGGCCGTGGCGGATATGCGGGTGGACGCCGTAGCGGGCGGCGTTCTGGCGGATCCGGTCGCACTGGGCCTGGTCTGCCTCGACGGCGATCACGTGGGCGCCGAACCGGGCGCACTCCACCGCCACCGAGCCTGAGCCCGCGCCTATGTCCCAGATGGTTTGGCCCGGAGCTGGGCCGAGGCGGGCCAGGACCAGCGCGCGGACCTCCGCCTTGGTGATCATCGAGTCGCGGTGGGCGAACGCGTCCTCGGGCAGCGCCCAGCCGGGCGGGGCGCCCTGGTGGCCGGCCAGCCAGCCGGGTGTGCTTTCTGCGTTCGGGGTTTTCGGGTCGATCGCGATGAGGATGTTGGGGTCGGCGAAGTCCCTGGCTGGTTCGTCGGCGAGGTCGGTAATCCGCTCCTGGGGAGTGCCGAGGCGTTCGGCGACGTACACCTTTTTGCCCGCGGCGAGCAGTTCGGCGCCGAGGTCGCGGGCCGTGGCCGTCTGCGGCGCGGTCAAGATGGCGGCCTTGGGGTGCGCGAGCGCGGCGGCGAGCGGGTGCCTGGGGTCGCGGCCGTGCGCGGAGACCACCAGGGCGTCGTCCCAGTCCAGGCCCAGCCGGGCGAAGGCGAGCGTCACCGACGAGGTGGCCGGGATGACGCTTGGCTCAATTCCGCGGGCGCGCAGGGCGCGGACGATGCCGAAGAAGCCCGGATCGCCGGAGGCCAGCACGGCGACCTCGCCGGAGCGCGCGTCGATGGTGTCGAGGATGTCGTCGAGGCGCTTGATCTCTTGACGTTCGGTTTGCGGCGGGATCGGGGTATTCGGGACGGCGGCTAGGTGCCGGGGCGCGCCGATGACGAGCCGGGCCGTGGCGAGGGCCTGCGTTGCTTCGGGACCCAGGGGACGGCCGTCGCAGCCGATCACGGTGACGGTGGGACTCATGCCGCCGCCTCGGCGATCTTGGTCTGGCCGGTGAAGTCGACCATGATGACGTGGACTTCTGGCGTGGTCTGGTCTTCGCGGGCGGCTTGTTCGGCGCAGAACCGGCTGAGCACGCGGGCGGCGCGGGCGCACAACTCGCGGCCCGCCGCGGGCAGTAGGCCGGCCTCCTCCCAGAGTTCGGCCGCGTGCCGCGCGGTGTTCGCGCGGGCGACGCGTTCGGCGAGGTCATGGTCGCCGCCGGCCGCCAGGGTGATGTCTTTGAGCAGGTTGAGCGAGACCTTGGATCGTGTGTAGTGGGTCATCAGCACGCCGGCGGCCAGCTTGGTGAGCTTGCCCGCCATGCCGGCGAAGATGACGCGGGTCAGCCCGTGCTCCACGGCGCGGCGCAGCGCGGCGCCGGTGAAGTCGCCCACCTCCACGAAGCACACCTCGGGCAGGTCCGGCAGCAGCGTCATGGCGCCCTTCTCGGTGCGGCCGCCGGTGCATAGCACGACCGTGTCCTCGCGCTGGGCGGCCAGCACCGAGATCGCCTGCTCCACGCTGGCCCGCCAGGACGCGGTGGAAAACGGCCGGACGATGCCGGTGGTGCCGAGGATCGAGATGCCGCCGATGATGCCGAGCCGGGCGTTGGTGGTCTTGCGGGCCATCTTCTCGCCGTCGGGGACCGAGATGATCACGTAGACGCCTTTTTGGGCTAGGTCTATTGCTTCGCCGACCGACTGGGTGATCATCGCGCGGGGTACCGGGTTGATCGCCGGGGCGCCGAGCTCCAGGCCGAGGCCCGGCTTGGTGACCACGCCCACGCCGACGCCGCCGTCCAGCTCGAGGCCTGGGTCTTTGCGCCAGCTCACGGTGGCGGTCAGCCGCGCGCCGTGGGTGACGTCGGGATCGTCGCCTGCGTCCTTGACGACCACCGCTTCGGCTTCGGTTTCTGACGTGGTGCATTTGTCGACCGGGAACCGGACCCGCTGGCCGGACGGCAGGCCGATCTCCACGGTGGCCTGGGTTTCCCCGGTGGTCAGCGCGGTGGTGGCCGCCTTCGCGGCGGCGGCCGCGCAGGATCCGGTGGTCCAGCCGGTGCGCAGCGCCTGCTTCCTGACCTTCGCCGTCCGCGGCAGGTCGGGTTCGCGCAGTTCGGGATCGTCGTGCTGGGTCACGGGTTTACCGGCCGTGGCTCGGAGGTTTCGCGCAGCTGCTTCCTGGCCTGGCGGTCCGCCTTGCGGTACCCGTGGAAATGCCCCGGGTGGTACAGGTGCGAGCGGCTGCCGCCGGCGGCCAGGCCGGGGCCGACCAGGACCAGCGTGTGCTTCCAGAGCTTTCGTTCCTTGATCGTGGCGGCCAGGTTTTCTAGTGCGGTCTGCACGATCAGCTCGTCCGGCCAGGTCACCTGGTAGGCGACGACGCACGGGGTGTCCGGCGGGTAGCCGCCGGCCAGCAGCTCGTCCTGCAGCTGGCCGGACCGCGCGGCCGAGAGGAACAGCGCCATCGTCGTCTGGTGGCGGGCGAACTCGGCCACCCGCTCACCCGGCGGCATCGGGGTCTTGCCGCCGCCGAGCCTGGTCAAGATCACCGACTGCGCGACTTCCGGGATGGTCAGCTCGCGCCCGATCCGCGCCGCGACCGCGGTGAAGCTGGACACCCCGGGCACGATCTCGGTGTCCAGGCCGAGGGTTTCACACTGCTCGAGCTGTTCTTGGATGGCGCCCCACAGCGAGGGGTCGCCGGAGTGGACGCGGGCGACCTTTAGTTTCTGCCGCGCCGCGCGCTCGTAGTAGGGCAGTACGCCCTCCATCGGGAGCTTGGCCGAGTCCACGATCTCGGCGTTTTGGCTGACGTGCGCTAGCACACGCTGGTCGACCAGGCTCGACGCCCAGATCACCACGTCGGCGGCGGCTATGGCCTGCGCGCCGCGCAGGGTCAGCAGGTCCGGCGCCCCGGGCCCGGCCCCCACGAACACCACCCGTCCCACCGGACTCGTCTCGCCGCGCGGAGCGCCGGTTCCTTCCGCGGCCCTGGCTCCTCGCTCCTCCCCGCCCGCGGACGTAACGACACCAATGCTCCATCGATGTCGTTCCAACGACACCGATGCTCCATCGTTGCTGTTTGCAAGCTCTGCTGCGGCCGGGCGGAGGGCGGCACCGGTGGCGGATGGGCGAAGGGCGGGGACTATCAGGGTGGACAAATACGGAATGTCCGGAATGTCTGCTGTGGCTGGCGCGGGATCGGGTCCGGGGCTGGCGGACGCGGCGGGGCGCAGGACGTCCGCGGCGGGGGCGGGGCGCAGGACGTCCGCGGCGGGGGCGGGGCGCAGGACGTCCGCGGCGGGGGCGACGATCTCGCCTTCGAGGCCGAGGCGGGCGCCGATGACGGCGCCGTCCAGGCGGCCGGCCGCGTGCAGGCGGTCCCGCACGATGGCGGGCGCGGGGCTGGCGGCGGCGCCTACCTTGTAGCCGACGACGGTTCCGCCGCCGGCCAGCGCCTGGTCCAGGGCGCGGATGCCGCCGTTGAGCGGGACGAGCGTGACCGGTTCGGTGCCCTCGGCCAGCGAGATGCCGGCCCGGGAGGCCAGGTCCTGCAGGGCGGTGATGCCGGCGACGGTCTCCACCGTCACCTCCGGGACCAGGTCGCGGACGGTCTGGGCCAGGTAGCTGAACGTCGAATACAAGTTGGGATCGCCGAGGGTGCCGAACGCGATCGTGGCGGCGCCCGCGGCGAACTCCGCCGCCACCGCGGCCGCGGCCGCCTGCCAGGCCGTCGCTCGCCGCGGCGTGACGCCGCC
>Ga0209656_10001349_pt1 | contig 16003 bp, 12 predicted proteins | sample BogFormECP12_OM2_FD_188239 | JGI IMG/M metagenome (GOLD analysis project Ga0209656, IMG submission 188239) | Bog forest soil microbial communities from Calvert Island, British Columbia, Canada - ECP12_OM2 (SPAdes) (version 2) | ecosystem: Environmental > Aquatic > Freshwater > Wetlands > Bog ... | reverse complement strand
GCTGGCCGCCGGGGCGGCGCTGGGGGTCGGGGCCGGGCCGGCCGGGGCGACCCCGGCGACCCATCTGAGCAGCTTCGGCCAGAACCTCTGGGGGACGCTCGGCAACGGGACGACCACCGACTCGAACGTGCCGGTGTCGGTCAACGGGCTGACCGGGATCACGGCGATCTCGGCCGGCGCCTACGACAGCCTGGCCGTGGTCAACGGCAACGTCTGGGCCTGGGGGTCCAACCAGTTCGGCCAGCTCGGCATCGGGCTGACCACCGGCCCCCAGACGTGCAACAGCGGCAACGACCCCTGCAGCAACACCCCGGTGGAGGTCGAGGGGGTCGGCGGCGTCGGGTTCCTCTCGAACGTCGTGGCCGTCGCCGCCAGCAACGCCTGGTACTTCAACCTGGCGCTTCTCGGCAACGGGACCGTGGTCGCCTGGGGCGCCAACGGCTTCGGCGAGCTCGGGGACGGGACCACCATCGACCGCTCCACACCGGTGGTGGTCGCGGGGCTCAGCAACGTGACCGCCATCGCCGCCGGCGGATACTTCGGGCTGGCCCTCGACAACACCGGCACGGTCTGGTCCTGGGGGTCGAACTTCGACGGTGACCTGGGCCTCGGCAACGACACCGGACCGACCACGGCGTGCGGCATCCCCTGCAGCACGAACCCCGTGGTGGTCCCCGGGTTGAGCAACGTGACCGCCATCGCCGCCGGCGAGCAGCACGGGTTGGCCCTCCTGTCCAACCACACGGTCGACGCGTGGGGGCTGAACAGCGACGGGCAGCTCGGGAACAACTCGTCCATCGGCCCGAACCTGTGCCCGAACCCCACCAACACGGACGGGTGCAGCTGGTCCCCCATCCCGGTGCCCGGCCTCACCAACGTGACCGCCATCGCCGCCGGCTCCTTCCACAGCCTCGCCCTGCGAACGAACCACAAGGTCAAGGCGTGGGGGCTGAACGACCAGGGTCAGATCGGCCACGGCACGTTCCTCGGTCAGATCTGCGGGCCCTCGCACTGCTACAAGCACCCGGTCGCGGTCAACTCGCTCACCCACGTGAGCGCCATCTCCGCCGGCGGCTACCACAACCTGGCCATCTACCTCGCCGGCGGGACCATGGACGCGGCGGCCTGGGGCTACGACGACCACGGCCAGTTGGGGAACGCCAGCAACGCCAACACCGACCTCCCGGTGCCGGTGAGCGGACTGAGCACGGTCGGCGTCCTGCTCATCTCGGCAGGCGGGTACCACAGCCTGGTGGGGACCACCTGAGCCTCCGGGCCGGCGTTGCCGGCCCGGTTCGCGCACGCCAGGTTCGCTTCGCTCAGGCCGCGTGACGGGGAACCGACCGTCCCTCGGACGGACGGCGGCGGTGACCGGTCGCCGCCGGGAACCTCAGAGGCGGTAGAGCTTGACCGCGTTCTCCCCGAGGATCTTGCGCCGGGAGGAGTCGCGCAGCGTGGCCATCTTCTCGCCGACCGTGTCGAGCGGGGTCGGGTAGAGGCAGGTGGGGTGGGGGAAGTCGGTCTCGAAGAGGATGGTGTCCTCGCCGACCTTGTCCACCAGGCGCTGGAGGTCGCCCCCGGCCTGCTCGAACCAGAACGTGGCGTACCAGTGGTCCTTGAAGTACTCCGAGGGCTTCCGGCCGAGCTCGGCGAACTGCTCGGGCGCGTTCTCCGCCATCTCGTAGTCGACCGTCTCGAGGATGAACGGGATCCACCCGATCCCGCTCTCGACCGACACCATCTTGAGGTTCGGGTGGCGGTCGAACATGCCGTTCACGATGGTGTTGGCGACGATCCGGGCGTTGTTGATGAAGAGCATCGACCCGCCCAGGGCCGGCTTGACGTACTCGTGCTGGGACGGCCAGAAGTACTGCCCGAAGAAGTTCATCGCCGTCAGGCTGGCGCCGATGTGGAAGTGCACCGGCATCTCGAGGTCGGCGCAGGCCGCCCAGAAGGGGTCCCAGTCCCGGCTGGCCAGGTCGGGGGAGCCCAGGTCCTGGGGGTCAGAGGTCATGTTGATGCCGCGCATGCCCATCCCGGCGACCCGTTCCGCCTCGCGCACGCAGGCGTCGATGTCCCAGGCCGGCATGAGCGGCATCGGCAGGAGCCGGTTGTTCGACTGCTCCTGGAGCTCGGCCCGGCTGTCGTTGTAGATCTCGATGACGAGCTGGCGCAGGACGTCGTCCTTGACCGCTTCGAGGCTCTGGCCGCCCAGCCCGAGCGAGTTCGGGTACAGCACCTGGTGGCTGATGCCGCACTCGTCCATGATCTTGAGCCGCTCCACCGGGTCCCAGGCGGCCTGGTGCACCGTGTCGAGGTTCCAGGCGATCATCGATTCTTGGAAGGGGTGCTTGTCGCCCTGGCGGTCGATGACGCCGCCGCCCCCGGCCCGGCCCAGCTCGAGCGCGCCGTCGTCCATGATCCACGTGGGCTCGCCGTTGATCTGCTCGACGCGCGGCACGCGGTCCTTGTAGGCGGCGGGCGCCCGCGAGACCCACAGGTCGTGCATCTCGGTCATGTGCGAGTCCGCATCGACGACGCGCAGGTCCTCGGTGATCAGAGCCATCTGGTTGCTCCCTTCGTCGGACCGGGGTCCGGGTCGGCGCCTCGTCCGCGACGCCATGGCGTGGTGGCCGGTCGCATCGCCCCCGCCGCCGGACTGGCCCCGCCGTGAGGCTAGCGCACGCCCGACAACACTTAAATCTTACAACCGATGGGGCGGCCCGCCGCGACGCCCCGAGCGGGGCCGACCGGCCCCTACCGGCTGAGGACCCGACGGTAGACACCGAGGTAGGCGACGGCGAGCGCCTCGATCGACCACGACGCGGCCCGGGCCGCCGCCTCGGCCCGCCGGACCGGTGACGAGAGCCCGGTGCCCCGTCTTGCGTCGGCCAGGGTGGCCGTCAGGGCGTCGGCCAGGGCCGCCGGGTCCCCCGGCGCCACCAGCAGCGCCAGACCCCCGGCGGCGTCCCGGTAGCCGGGGATGTCCGAGGCGACCACGGGGGTGCCGGCGGCCATCGCCTCGACCACGACCATCCCGAACGACTCGCCGAAGAGGGAGGGGGCGCACAGGACGTCGGCCCCGGCGAGGCGGCGCGGCACCTCGTCGTGGTCGAGGGCGCCCAGCCACTCGACCCGGGGCGAGGACGGGAAACGCCGGCGCAGGGCGCTCGTCGCCGGGCCGGTGCCGGCCACCCAGAGGCGGGCCGGGTCGGGCACCTTCTCGAACGCCTCCAGCAGGACGCCGAGGCCCTTGCGCTCCTCGTGGCGCCCGAGGAAGAGCACCGTCGGGCGATCGGTCGGCCACGGGTCGACCGCCGCGAACCGCGCGACCTCGACCCCGTTGAACAGCACCTCGTACTCCCCGCCGCCGAGGGCGGCGGCGGTGTCGCGGGCGGCCGCCGAGACGGCGACCCGGGCGTCGAGCCGGCGCAGGGCCAGGCGGGCCAGCGGGGCCAGGACCTCGTCGACGCGCCCGAACCCGGACCGGTGGAACGTCCCCACCATCGGCGGGCCCCCGGCCACCAGCAGGCCGTACCCGGTGAGCGGGGCCAGCGGCTCGTGGAGATGGGCGACGTCGGCCCCCGACGCCAGGACGGCGGCCCGGGCCCGGTGGGCGGCCAGGGGCCACAGGGCGAGCGGGGCCACCGAGCCGTTGGCCCGGACCCCGACCGGGCGTCCGACCCCGACCGCCCCGGGGTCGAGCACGGCCAGGGCGGCGGGGTCGTCGGCCGGGGCGATCACGCGCACCGGGTGACCCTGGGCCCGCAGCGCCCGGGCCAACGCGAGCACCTGGCCCTGCACCCCGCCGGGACGGGTCAGGGCGTACGGGCAGACCATGGCGATCCGCACCGGTGCCCCCTCAGCCGGCGGGGCCGGCGCCACCGTCGAGGTCGCTCGGCCACTCGGGCTGGAAGACGTGCCACTGCTCGGGGTTCCGGGCGATGAAGCCCTCGAACGTCGCCGCCAGGTCCTGGGTCACCCGAGCGACGTCGACGCGCATCCGCCCGGTGCGCGACGTGTCGAGGGGGGGCGAGATGACGCCGAGGTGGAAGGGCCCCGGTCCGCTGTAGACGGTCGCCGCCACGAGCGTCGCCCCGGTCCGCAGGGCCACGGTGGCCGGCCCGGCGGCGAACGTCGTCGTCTCCCCGAAGAAGGTCACCGCCACCCCGGTCCCCATGATGTCGCGGTCGCACAGGAGCCCGACGAGGCGGCCGGCCCGCAGGGCGTTGAGGACGGCGCCCCCCGAGTCCCCGTCGAGGGGGACGATGTCGAGCCCGATGGCCCGGCGCTGCTCGATGAAGTAGGAGAAGAGCTGGGGCGGGTCGATCAGCTCGGCCACCGAGAGCATGGGGTACCCGTCGGCCGCCAGGTAGGCCCCGCCCCACTCCCAGCTGCCGACGTGGGGCAGCGCCATCACCACGCCGCGGCCGGCGGCCATGGCGTCCCGGAGGTGCTCGTAGCCCTCGACGATGAGCATCCGGGCCAGCACGTCGGCGGTGGGAACGCCGGGCAGGCGGGCCCCCTCCATCCAGTACCGGGCGTACTCGGCGAAGCAGCGGCGGGCCCAGCGCGCCACCAGCTCGTCGTCGGGCTCGACGGCCGGCGAGTCCCACGCCAGCACGTGGCGGATGTGGCGCTCGGCCATCTGGCGGGGCAGCGCGTCACGCCGGGCCAGGACGGCCCCGACCACCTGGGCGGCGGCCCAGGCCACCGGCTCGGGGACCCGGGCCATCGCCTCGCCGAGGTAGCGGTAGGCGACGTAGGTGGCGAGCTGACGAGGTCTCACTCAGGACCCCAGCGCGGCGCGGCGGGCGGCGTCAGTCGCGCTGGCGGCCGCGGGCGACGGTTCGCGGCGTGCCGGCCCGTCGCGTCCGGCGGCGCATGGCCCGGCCGGTCCGGCTGGCCAGGCGCTCCTGGCGGCGGGCCCGCCAACGCCCGAGGGGCTCGCCGGCCCGGACCCGGGCGGTGCCCGGGGTGGCGCCCTGTCGCCAGGCCCGCCAGCGGGACTCGACGGGGGCGCTCCGGCGCCGCAGCACGCGGGTCGGCGGGCGGGTGGTGACCGGGCCCTCGGCGCTCTTCCAGACCCGGACGAACCGACCGACGGCGGTCGCCGTGGTCAGGGCCAGGAGGACCCACAGGATCGGCACGAGGAGGACGGCGGCCAGGAACCCGACGCCGAGGAGGATCATCCGCTCGGCCCGCTCCATGAGGCCGCCCTTGGCCTGGAGGCCGAGCGCCTCGGCCTTGGCCCGCTCGTAGGAGACGAGCCCGGTGACCCCGAGGATGGCCAGCGGCAGGAGGACCAGGTGCCCCTCGTGCTGGGAGGCCAGGTACCAGGCGACACCGAGCATGAGCACGGCGTCGGCCACCCGGTCGGTGACCGAGTCGAAGAAGGCGCCGCGCACCGAGGCGGTCCCCGCCGCCTTCGCCACCGGGCCGTCGAGCAGGTCGTGGAGCCCGGTCAGGGTGAGCAGGATGATGGCCAGGTGGAGGTGACCGCTGCCCACGGCGACGGCGGTGGCGGTGGCGGTGACGAGGCCGGTCGCCGTCAGCACGTCGGCCGACACGCCGTGGCGGTACAGGGCCCGGCCGACCGGCTCGGTGGTGCGGTCCACGGCCTCTCGCCACTGACCGTCGAACATCGCGGCTCCTCTGGTCAACCCCCGGGCGGTGGCGGGGACGCCGACCGGGTGGGGGCCTTGGTCTGTCGGGGCGCCGGACCCGGTCCTGGCCGCCGTCGTGTCCGGTGTCGGAAGGGTCGGACAGCCGGTCGGCCCGGGCCGGTTCTCCCGGCGCCCGTTCGTCCCAGGGTAGCACCGGGGGTACCGATCACCCTGACCAGGGACCCGCCGGGCGGTCCGATGGCCGAGCGCGACGCCTCCTCGTATGCTCGAACGAGCGCACCACCGACGGGGGGCCGTCGGGGACGGCGCCCGAGGAGGTGGCCCGTGCCGAGCCTGTCACCGTCGAGCATCCGCAACGTCGCGCTGGTCGGGCACCACGGTGCCGGCAAGACGACGATCGCCGAGGCGCTGCTCGCCGCCGCCGGGACCATCCCCCGCCAGGGCCTGGTCGACAAGGGCACGACGGTCTGTGACTTCGAGCCCGAAGAGGTCGCCCGCCAGCTGTCGGTCTCGCTGGCCATCGCGCCGATCACCTTGGACGGGACCAAGGTCAACGTGCTCGACACCCCCGGCTATGCCGACTTCTCGGCCGACCTCATGGCCGGGCTGGCCCTGTCCGACCTGGCCGTCGTCGTGGTGAGCGCCACCGATGGCGTCCAGGCCCAGACCGAGGACGCCTGGCGGGCGGCGGCCGCCCTCGGCCTGCCCCGGATCATCGTCGTCAACAAGCTCGATCGCGAGCGGGCCGACTTCGAGCGGGTCCTCGCCGAGGTGCGGGCCGCCTTCGGCGCCGGCGTCGCCCCGGTCGAGCTCCCGATCGGCACCGAGGCCAACTTCCGCGGGGTCATCGACCTGCTCGACGACAAGGCCACCCTCTACCCGCTCGGGTCGGGGCCGCCGGTCGAAGGGACCGAGGGCCCGATCCCCGAGGAGCTGGCGGTCACCGAGCACGAGGTCCACGAGCAACTGGTCGAGGGGATCGTGGTCGGCGACGACGACCTCATGACCCGCTACCTCGAGGGCGAGACGATCTCGCGCGACGAGCTCGAGACGACGCTGGCCTCGGGGGTCGCCTCGGGCAGCGTCTTCCCGGTCCTGTGCTGCTCGGCGCTCACCGGGGTCGGGATCGACCGCCTGGCCCGGCTCCTGGTCGAGCTGGCTCCGTCGCCCGACCGGCGCCCCCCGACCACCGTCCTGGCCGGCGAGGGCACCACCGAGGTCGCCCCCGACCCCGCCGGCCAGCCACTGCTGGTGGTGGCCAAGACGTACTCGGACTCCCACGCCGGGCGCATCTCGCTGTGCAAGGTCCTCTCGGGCACGCTCAAGCCCGACACCGTCCTGACCAACCCGCGCGTGCGGGCCGACGAGCGGCTCCACGTGCTCGAGGTCCTCTGCGGCAAGGATGCCAGCCCGGTCGGCGAGGCGGTGGCCGGTGACTTCGTCGCCGTGCCCCGCCTGACCTCCACCCGCACCGGCGACACCCTCGCCCCCAAGGGCACCCCGGTCACCGTCCCCCTCCCCGACCCCGAACCGCCGGCCCTGTCGGTGGCGGTGCACCCGGCCTCGCGGGCCGACGACGACAAGCTGATGTCGGCCCTCGGGCGGCTCTGCGAGGAGGACACCGCGCTGAGCATCACCCGCAACGACGAGACGCACCAGACCGTGCTCGGGGTGGCCGGCGAGGTGCACCTGGCGGTCACCATCGAGCGGCTGGCCCGCAAGTTCGGCGTCAGCGTCGAGCGCGAGGACATCCTCATCCCCTACCGGGAGACGATCACCGGGTCGGCCGACGCCGAGGGCAAGCACAAGAAGCAGTCCGGCGGGCACGGGCAGTTCGGCGTCTGCCACCTGAAGGTCGAGCCCCTCGGGCGCGGCGAGGGGTTCGTGTTCCACGACGCCGTGGTCGGCGGGGCCATCCCCCGCCAGTACATCCCGGCAGTCGAGAAGGGGGTCGTCGAGACGATGGCCCAGGGCGGGGTGTTCGGGTTCCCGGTGGTCGACGTCGCCGTCACCTGCGACGACGGCAAGTACCACAGCGTCGACTCCTCGGAGATGAGCTTCAAGATGGCCGCCGCCCTGGCCTTCCGCACCGCCCTGGCCGACGCCGGCCCGGTGCTGCTCGAGCCGGTCTCCAGGCTCGAGGTGACGATCCCGGCCGACCTCCAGGGCGACGTGATGGGCGACCTGCACTCCCGCCGGGCCCGGATCCAGGGGACCGACCCCGGATCGGACGGCCAACAGACGGTCACCGCCTTCGTGCCGACGGCCGAGCTGGCCCGCTACGCCGTCGACCTGCGGGCCATCACCGGTGGGCGCGGGCGCTTCCGGGCCGAGCACGACCACTACGACGTGGTGCCCGACCACCTCGTCTCGTCGATCTCGCGCCCCAACGCCTCCTGATCGGGCGCCGGCCAGGCGGCCCGCACCCGCTCCCACGAACGGTGCAGCGTCTCGGGGAGGACCCGGGCGTCGCCGACCGCCGTCATGAAGTTGGTGTCGCCGAACCAGCGGGGCACGGCGTGGAGGTGGAGGTGGCGGGGGATCCCGGCCCCGGCGGCCCGCCCGAGGTTCGCCCCTAGGTTGAGCCCGTCGGGGGCGTAGGCCCCGGTCAACGCCTCGGCCGCCCACCGGGTGGCCTGCCACAGCTCCGCCGATTCGTCGTCGGTCAACGACGGGAGGTCCTCGACGTGACGGAGGGGGACCACCAGCAGATGCCCGCTGGCGTAGGGGTAGAGGTTGAGGACGACGAAGGTGTGCTGGCCCCGCCACACCACCAGGTTGTCGCCCGACGGCGGGCCGCTTGCGGCGAGCCGGCAGAAGACGCAGGCATCGGCGCCCTCCCCGGCCCGTTCGCTCTCGGTGGCCGAGGCCACGTAGGCGCCGCGCCACCCGGCCCAGAGGTGCTCGAGGGACACGTCGTCGCGGCTCAGACGGCGCCGGCGGCCCGCTCGGGCGAGCCGCGCTCGGCCACCTCGGCGCAGACGGCCGCCACGAAATCGGCCAGCGGCACGCCGCGCTCGACGTCTTTGATGCCCCGTCGGTTGACCCCGACCGTGCCGGCCGCCACGTCGTCGGCCCCGACCACCAGCACGTACGGGAGCTTGTCGAGCCGGCCCCGCCGGACCCGGGTGCCGACCGGCTCGTCGGCCGGGTCCACGGTGGCCCGCAGCCCGGCCGCCCCCAGGGCGGCCGCCACCTCGGCGGCGTAGGCATCGTGCTCGTCGCGCACGGCCAGCACCCGCACCTGCTCGGGGGCGAGCCACGTCGGCAGGTTGCCGGCGTAGTGCTCGAGCAGGACGGCGAAGAACCGCTCGACCGACCCGAACAGCGCCCGGTGGATCATGATCGGCCGGTGCCGGGCGTTGTCGGCCCCCACGTACTCCATGGCGAACCGTTGCGGCTCTTGGAAGTCGAGCTGGATGGTCGACATCTGCCACGTGCGCCCGATGGCGTCGCGGGCCTGCACCGAGATCTTGGGGCCGTAGAAGGCGCCACCGCCCTCGTCGAGCACGAGCTCGAGGTCCTTGTCGGCAGCCGCCGTGCGCAGCGCCTCGGTGGCCTCGGCCCACTCCTCGTCGCTGCCGATGGCCTTCCCCTCGGGGCGGGTCGACAGCTCGAGGTAGAAGTCGTCGAGACCGTAGTCCCCGAGTAGGCCGAGCACGAAGGTGAGCAGCGAGTCGAGCTCTCCGATCATCTGGTCGCGGGTGCAGAAGATGTGGGCGTCGTCCTGGGTCATGCCCCGGACCCGGGTCAGGCCGTGGACGACGCCGGACTTCTCGTAGCGATAGACGGTCCCGAACTCGAAGTACCGCTGGGGGAGCTCGCGGTACGAGCGCTGGCGGCTCTTGTAGATGAGGATGTGGAACGGACAGTTCATCGGCTTGAGGTAGTACTGCTGGTCGCCGTCGAGCTCCATCGGCGGGAACATCCCCTCGGCGAACCACTGGAGGTGCCCGGATGTCTCGAAGAGCGATGCCTTGGTGATGTGGGGCGTGTAGACGAACTGGTAGCCCGCCGCCTCGTGGCGGACCTTCGAGTAGTCCTCCATCAGCCGCCGCACGATCCCGCCCTTGGGGTGGAAGACGGCCAGGCCCGAGCCGATCTCGTCGGGGAAGGAGAACAGGTCGAGCTCGGCCCCGAGCTTGCGGTGGTCACGCCGTTCGGCCTCCTCGAGGCGGTGGAGGTGCTCGGCCAGGGCCGCCTCGGACTCCCAGGCGGTGCCGTAGATCCGCTGGAGCTGCGGGCGCTTCTCGTCCCCCCGCCAGTACGCCCCGGCCACCCGCATCAGCGTGAAGTGACCGAGGCGGGTGGTCGAGGGGACGTGGGGCCCCCGGCACAGGTCGGTGAAGGTCGGGGCGTTCCAGTAGGTGGACACGACGGGCTCGCCGCCGCCGGCCGGGCCGGCGTCGACCTCGTCGGCCCCGCGCCCGACCGCCTCGATGATCTCGCGCTTGAACGGCTGGTCCTCGAACAGCGCCAGGCCTTCGTCGATGGAGTGCTCGTGGCGGACGAACGGCTGGTCCTCGGCGATGATCTCGCGCATCGTCGCCTCGATCCGCACCAGGTCGTCGTCGCTGAAATGGTGGTCGTCGGGCAGCTTGAAGTCGTAGTAGAAGCCGTCCTCGATGACCGGACCGATGGCGTAGTGGGCCCCGGGCCACAGCCGCAGGACCGCCTGGGCCAGCACGTGGGCGGTCGAGTGGCGGAGCACCGCCCGCCCGGCCGGGGTGGTCTCGGTCACGATGGCCACGTCGGCCCCGTCGGGCAACGGGGCCGACAGGTCGGTCTCGTGGCCGTCGACGGTGGCGGCCACCGCCGCCTTGGCCAGGCCCCGCCCGATCGAGGCGGCCAGGTCGGCGAACGTCGCCCCGGCGGGCAGCACCTTCAACGACCCGTCGGGCAGCCGGACCTTGACCTCGCTCGCCATCGGATCGCCTTTCTGGCGCCCCGACCAACGTCGGGGCCGCCCCCTCGTGCCGTCTGCTGGTGCCGTGACGCCCGGTGCGGCGGTGGCGTCGTGCCCGGGGCCGGCCGAGGCCCGCCTCTCGGGGGCCGACCGCCGGCGCCGGCTCAGCCGGCGTGCCGTGACGTCACAGGGTAACGCCCAGGAGCGAGGCCGCCGCCCGGGCCGGGCGCCCCTCGTGCACCGCCCGGTCGACGGCGGCGATGGCCGAACCCGTGTCGAGGTCGTCGTCGAGGTGGGTCCGAACCGACTCGAGGGCCGGATCCTCCGGGCCCGACCCGGGGGCGGCCCGCCACACCGTCAGGCGCTCGGCCGCCCGCTCGAGCCCGGCGTCCTCCCACTCCCAGTCGCGCCGGTAGTGGTGCTCGAGGAGGGCCAGGCGGACGACGGCCGGCTCCCAGCTCTTCAGGAGGTCGCGCACGAACACCAGGTTGCCGAGCGACTTGGACATCTTGGTCCCGCCCAGCCCGACCAGGCCGACGTGGAGCCAGTGGCGGACGAACACCTGTCCGGTCACCGCCTCGGACTGCGCCGTCTCGCACTCGTGGTGGGGGAAGACGAGGTCGCGCCCGCCCCCGTGGATGTCGACCGTCGTCCCGAGCTCGCGCAGGGCCAGGGCCGAGCACTCGACGTGCCAGCCCGGGCGACCGGCGCCCCAGCGCGACTCCCATGCCGGCTCGTCGGGCAGGGACGGCTGCCAGAGGACGAAGTCGAGCGGGTTGCGCTTGTTGGGGTCCTCGGGGTGCCCGCCGTGCTCGGCCGCCAGCTCGAGCATGCGCGCCGGCTCGAGGTGGCTGAGGGCCCCGAAGGCGGGGAACGTGGCCACGTCGAAATAGACCGCCCCGCCGGCCCGGTAGGCATGGCCCCGTTCGAGGGCGACCCCGATCAACGAGAGGATCTCGGGGATGGCCGAGGTGGCCCGGGGCTCGGACCACACCGGCAGGAGGCCCAGCGCCTGCATGTCGCCGTCGAAGCGCGCCATCTCCTCGGCCGCCAGGTCGAGGTAGTGGACGCCCAGCTCGCGCGCCTTGCGCAGGATGTCGTCGTCGACGTCGGTGACGTTGCGCACGCAGCGCGTCTCGTGCCCGAGGTCGCGCAGGCGCCGCTGGAGGACGTCAAAGGTGAGGTAGACGGCGGCGTGCCCGAGGTGGGCCGAGTCGTAGGGGGTGATCCCGCAGGTGTACATGGTCACGAGCGGGCCGGGGTCGAACGCCACAACCTCGCGGCGCGCCGTGTCGTAGAGGCGCACGGCTCCGCTCACAGACCGCCGAGGCGCAGCGTGCTGTGCGCCTTGTAGCGAATGTTGAGGCTGATCAGGACGGCCGTGAAGGCCTCCACCGCCCCGGCCTGGGCGAGGCTCCCGGCGTCGAGCGGGCGCAGCCCCTCGATCGAGGCGATCAGGTCGATGGTGGCCTCGGTGGCCGCCGGGTCGTCCGAGCACACCAGCACGTCGGCCGCCAGCCCGGCCTCGAGGTTCTCCATCTCCGAGGCCGGCAGGTGGTGCATGGCCGCCGCCACCTTGGCCCCGGGGGCGTGGGCGGCGACGGCGGCCGCCATCGAACCCCGTGGCGCGGTCAGGGCGACCATCTCTTTGCCCTGGCGCTCGAGGGCGACGACGACCGAGATCACCACCTTGCCGGCGAGCGCGTCGGCCAGCGGGCGAACCGTCGGGATGGCGGCGTCCCACGGGGTGGCCACCACCACCAGGTCGGCGGCGGCCGCCGCCTCGTTGTCCCCCCCGGCCAGCGACAGGCCGCGCCCGCTCCAGCGCCCGTTGAGCTCTTCGGCGATGGCCGACCCACGCGTCGCGTCGCGCGAGCCGATGGTCACCTCGGTGCCGGCGACGCCGAGCCGCACCGCCAGGCCGCGACCGGCCGGACCGGTGCCACCGAGGATCCCCACGTGCATGGCGACACCATTCCACACGCCGGTCCAGGGTCGTCGACCCCGGGCGACCGGTAGCCTCGGCGCCCATGGGCCTCCTCGAGCACAAACGGATCCTCGTCACCGGCGTCCTGACCGACGCCTCGCTGGCGTTCGCCGTGGCCGACCTGGCCCAGCGCGAGGGCGCCGACGTCGTGCTCTCGGGCGCCGGTCGGGGGCTCTCGTTGACCCGCCGCACGGCCCGCAAGCTCCCCCGCCCGGCTGAGGTGCTCGAGATCGACGTCACCGAGCCGGCGCAGCTGGCGGCGGCGGCCGAGACGCTCGGCCGAGGTTGGGGGCGCCTCGACGGGCTGCTGCACGCCATCGGCTTCGCCCCGCCCGAGTGCCTGGGCGACGACATGTTCGGCGCCGACTGGGACCAGGTGTCGGTGGCCCTCGAGATCTCGACGTACTCGCTCAAGGCGCTCGTGGGGGCGTTCCGACCACTGCTCGAGGTGGCCGGCGCCGACGGCGGCGCTTCGGTCGTCGGCCTCGACTTCGACGCCACCGTGGCCTGGCCGCTCTACAACTGGATGGGGGTGGCCAAGGCGGCCCTCGAGTCGCTCAGCCGCTACCTGGCCCGCGACCTCGGCCCGTCGGGCATCCGGGTCAACCTGGTCGCCGCCGGGCCGGTGCGCACGATGGCCGCCAAGTCGATCCCGGGCTTCGTCAGGTTCGAGGACACCTGGGCGCAACGGGCGCCGCTCGGGTGGGACGTCCACGACGCCGACGCCGTGGCCCGGGCGTGCGTGGCCCTCTTCTCGGACTGGTTCCCCAAGACCACCGGCGAGCTCGTGCACGTGGACGGCGGCGTCCACGCCATGGGCGCCTGAGGGGGGCGTCGGGTCCCGAGCGCGCCGAGACTCCTCGTGGTGCGTCCCCAATCGCGGCCCGCGTTGAACTGGGGAGCGTCCCGCAGGCACGTGGGGGGTGTCCTGCCTCCCGGGACCTCAGCGGGGTCTGGCGGCCAAGCGCTGACCCGTGCTCGCGCTAGTCGCCTGCCCACAAACGGCACCTCTGGGACAGCCAAGGCGGCATTCAACGGCGACCTAGCGAGGCGACTCGGCCTCGCCGAACCAAGTGGCAAGGGATTCGGTGAGCCCAGTGTCCTTAGCCTCGCCCACCCACACAACATGTCCGTCAGGTCGGATCAAGACCGCTTGGGGAGACGCCACTACTCCGAGGACCGCAAGCTCCCATACGCCGTCGTAGCGAGCGTCCACCTGACGGACTCGATCTGACCACGGAGAGATCGCGAGACTGTCGGGCTCCCCGACGTTGAGGAGCAGAGGTCGTCCGTCATGCAGCAGCATGAAGACACGGGAGGGGCCGTCCGCTGTCTCGAGGTCCAGGTCAGGCATGCGCCGCCCGAGTAGCGGGTGGCCCTTGCCGAAGTCGTAGTGAATGTCGAGGCCGGAGAGCATTCCGGCGATGTGCTTCCGTGGCTCGTCCATGGCCAGCAGCCCGCTCATGGTGTCTTGTAGCGCCTTGTGAGGGGGGTCGGCGCTCACCAGGGCTACTTGCGCCATGGTGTTTTGGAGGACTCGAGCTCCGACTGGGTGGCGCTCGGCGTCCCCGGCCGATCGCGCGCCCGGCGCCGTCGTGGAACCTCGCGTCGTGGAGACGGGGGATCGCGTCCTCGTCGAGCGAGTCCGTGGCCCTGGGCCCGTGGCGAGCCGGCCCCCGCGGTACGCTCGGCCGGTCGGCGGCGAGCGAGGGGTGGGCCATGACGACGCACGAACCCGGGTGGTGGCTGGCCGCCGACGGTCACTGGTACCCGCCGCACCTGCACCCCGACGCCGCCCCGGCGACGCCCCCGGGCCCCGCCCAACCGCCGGTGTCGACGCCCGCCCCGTCGGGTCCGACGTCGCCGACCGCGACCGAGCGCCGCCCGTGGGATGCGCCCTCGGCCGAGCACCGACGCACGGCGCGGTGGGCCGTCGTGAGCGCGCTGGTGGTGGTCGTCGTCGGTGTGGTCGCCGGGGGCCTGGTGGCGCTGGCCGGCAGCACGGCGAGCACCCGCGACGCGTCGGCCGCCGTGGTCCAGGCGGTGAACCAGACCGAGTCGGCCAAGACGGCCCAACTCCAGCTGACCGGGAGCGTGACCGTCGGGTCCACCCAGGTCGACACCACGGGCAGCGGCCAGCTCGATCTGGCCAACCACGCAGTGGCGCTGACGATGAACGGTTCGGCCGCCGGCCAGCCGGTCGGCCTCGCCATCATCTACGTGGACGGCATCTTGTACGCCCAGGTGCCCGGGATCGACCAGGTGGCGCCGGGCAAGACGTGGCTCTCGGTCGATCCCACGTCGCTCGGACTGGCCACCCGGGCCGCCCCGTCGATCGGCCTCGGCGCCAACGATCCGTCGGCCCTCCTCCAGACGCTCGGCCAGCACGGCAACACGGTCACCGACGTCGGCCCGGCCACCGTCGACGGGGTCTCCACCGAGGAGTACACCGTCGTCATCAATCCGGCCGCCGCCTCGTCGGCCATCGACGGATCCAGCCTCCCGCAGTGGCTCAAGCAGGCCGCCGACCGCTTCGCCCGCCAGGGCGGGACCTACACCGTCTGCATCGACGGGTCCGGACAGCTGCGGCGTCTGGCGTTCGACATGACGCTGACCCAGCCGGCGTCGGCCCAGGTGCACGAGGTCATGGACTTCTCGAACTTCGGGGCACCGGTGAGCATCACCGCCCCGCCGGCCGACCAGGTCGTCAGCTTGTCCGACTTCCTCGCCCAGGCCGGCTCGACCAGCTCGTAGCGGGCGCCGCCCTCAGGGACCGGGCGGTGGGGCCCCGGGCCGACCGGTCATCGCCCGCACCGTCTCGGTGAGCGCGTCGGCCGTCAGGTCGGCCGCCGCCACGTAGGTCCCGCCGAGTGCGTCGGCCAGCGGCCGGGCCAGACCGAGCCGGGTTCCGCCTTCCTCGCAGTCGATGACGACGGCGGCCAGCCCGGCCTGGCGGACCTCGTCGGCCGCCAGCAGCGAGGCGGCGACCGGGTCGGCGCCGCCGTCGGCCCACGTGGCCCGGCCGTCGGAGACCAGCACCAGGAGGGGCCGGTAGCGCTCCCGGCGCGACGCCCCGGCCAGGTCGAGCGCCGCCCGGATCCCCGCCGCCAGCGGGGTCCGACCCCCGGTGCCGAGGGTGCCGAGGCGGGCCGCCGCCACCTCGGTGCTCCCGGTCGGCGAGAGCACGACCCGGGCGTCCTCGCCCGAGAAGGTCACCACCGCCACCCGGTCGCGGCGCTGGTAGGCGTCGAGGAGGAGGGCGTGCACGGCCGCCCGGCTCGCCGCCAGGCGCCGTTCCACCCCCATCGACCCCGACGCGTCAACGGCCAGGATCACCAGGTTGGCCACCCGGTGCTCGAGGACCGACTGACGGATGTCCTGACCCCCGACCGACAGCGGGCGCCCGGCCCGACCGCCCTCGGTGGCCCGCCGGGTGGCGGCGGCGGCGATCGTCGCGGTGGCGGCCAGCGGGCCGCCCCCGGG
>Ga0209656_10001348_pt1 | contig 16021 bp, 12 predicted proteins | sample BogFormECP12_OM2_FD_188239 | JGI IMG/M metagenome (GOLD analysis project Ga0209656, IMG submission 188239) | Bog forest soil microbial communities from Calvert Island, British Columbia, Canada - ECP12_OM2 (SPAdes) (version 2) | ecosystem: Environmental > Aquatic > Freshwater > Wetlands > Bog ... | reverse complement strand
TTGAGGGTGGCCGGGCGGTTGAAGGTGATCCTGGTCACGCCCTCGAGCGGGGTGTCGACGAGCAGGTCGGCCACGGTGGTCACCTCCGGTCCGGGCGGGCAGGGGGCAATCTAGAGGGCCCGGACCCCCGACGCGTGCGGCCATCGGGACCCGTCGGGCGGACGGACTAGCGTTGCCGGTCCGCGGGGGCTGACGCACCCGGCGCCGAGGCGCAGCGGGCCGGGGCACGATCGATCCAGGCACCGCCCGGTGGACAGACGGAGGACCAACGCAGATGCCCGAGTACCGGTACGTGACCTACGAGGACCTCGAGGACGGCAAGGTCGTCCGGATCCTCCTCAACCGACCTGAGACCCGAAACGCCCAGAACCGGGGGCTCCTGGTCGAGCTCGACGACGCCTTCCGGCGGGCCGAGGAGGACGACCAGGTCCGGGTGGTGATCCTCGGGGGGGTCGGCCCGCTGTTCTCGTCGGGCCACGACCTCGGGTCCAAGGAGGCCCGGGAGGAGCGGACCCCCGGGCCCGACCAGCACCGGACGGCGACCATCGACGGGGGCACCCGCCTCGGAGCCGAGCAACGGATGCTCCAGGAGTGGCACTACTACTTCCAGAACACCCTGCGGTGGCGCAACCTGCGCAAGATCACCATCGCCCAGGTCCAGGGGACCGTCTACGCCGCCGGCCTGATGCTGATGTGGGCGTGCGACCTCATCGTCGGGGCCGACAACGTCCTCTTCGCCGACGTGGTGGGGACGCGCCTCGGGATGTGCGGGATCGAGTACTTCGGCCACCCCTGGGAGTTCGGCCCCCGCCGGACCAAAGAGCTGATGCTGACCGGCGACGCCATCGACGTCCACGAGGCCCACCGGCTCGGGATGGTCTCGAAGATCTTCCCGGTCGACGAGCTGTCCGAGCAGACACTGGCCTACGCCCGCCGGATCGCCCAGCTGCCCACGATGACGGCGCTGTTGATCAAGGAGTCGGTCAACCAGACGGTCGACAACATGGGCTTCTACAACGCGCTCCAGGCGTGCTTCACCCTCCACCAGCTCAACCACTCGCACTGGGCCGAGGTCCACGAGAACAAGATGCCGGCCGGCCTCGTCGAGGACGGGATCCCCGACTGGAAGACGGCGCCGCCGGTGCGCATCGCCGTCCCCGACGCCGTCGAGGGACCGGTCCCGTCGCGCTGAGCGGAGCCGGACCCGACCGGTCGCGCACCGAGCCGGCCGCCGGTGGCTGACGAGGTCCTTCTCACCGAGCGGCGCGGGGCGGTGGCCGTCGTCACCCTCAACCGCCCGGCGCGCCGCAACGCGCTCAACGGCGAGCTGGTGCGGGCGCTGGTCGAGGCGGTCGCCCGCCTCGACGCCGACCCCGACGTGCGCGTCCTCGTGCTCACCGGGGCCGACCCGGCCTTCTGCGCCGGGGTGGACCTCAAGGAGGTCGGTGGGGCCGGCGGGGGGGCGCCCGTGCACCGGGACCCCTGGCCCGGGACGTTCCCGCCCCACGACAAACCGATCATCGGGGCGGTCAACGGCCCGGCGGCGACCGGCGGCCTCGAGATCGCCCTCAACTGCGACTTCCTCGTGGCCTCGGAGCGGGCCGCCTTCGTCGACACCCACGTGGCGGTGAACGTCATGCCCGGGTGGGGCCTGACCGTCCTGCTGCCCCAACGGGTGGGCCTGGCCCGGGCCAAGGAGATGAGCCTCACGTCCAACTTCGTCGACGCCGCCACCGCCCTCGCCTGGGGACTGGTCAACCACGTGGTGCCGCACGAGGAGCTCATGGACCGGACCCTCGCCCTGGCCGAGGCGGTCGCCGCCCAGGAGCCGGCGCCGATGGTGCGGATCCGCCGGACCTACGACGAGGTGGCGGCGACCACCGCCGGGGCCGGCTGGGAGCTCGAGCTCGAGGTGAGCCGGGCGTGGGAGCCGGCCTACGACCTCGGGTCGATGGATCAGCGCCGGGAGGAGCTGGTGGCCCGGGCCCGGCGGTCGCGCCCCGGCCGGTGAGCGACCGGGATCAGGGCCCCGAGGATGCGGTGACGGTGATCGTCGTCGTGTTGTAGGTCCCGATGGCCGTTCCCGAGGGGATGCCGATGTTGAAGTCGTCGGCCGTGGTGCTGCCGGCACACCCGGTGCCGGTGGCCGTGCCCGAGGCCAGGCAGACGGCGCCCTTGCCGGTCCCGGCCGCCGCCGAGTAGAGGTCGACCTGGGTGGTGGCCCCCGTCCCGGTGGCCACGTTCACCGGGTAGGTCGGACAGGAGCTGAACCCGATCGCCGGGTGGCTGCACGTCGAGGCAGGCGTGGCGACGGTGCACCCGCTGGCGAAGTCGCAGACGGCGCCGGGCGTCGTACCGGCGAAGGGGTCGGCCGAGATGGCGGCGTTCTGGGAGTTGCCGAAGGTCGCGCTGCCGGTGCCGTTGAAGTGGAAGACCGAGCCCGTCGGGAGGTCGTTGCCCGAGAGGTAGGCGCTGAGGGCCCACCCGCTGCCCGAGCCGGTGGCGTCGAGCACCTCGAGGCGGGGGGCCGAGCCGCCGCTGCAGGTGGTCCCGCCGGCGCTGGCCACGCAGCCCGACAGGGCGGTGGCCGACCCGCTGGCCCACTGGTCGGCGCCGTCGAGGGCGAAGGCCCAGAACAAGTTGGGCGAGCTCTCGAGCGTCAAGGTGCCGGCGGCGACGGTGACGCTGGTCGAGATGGTGCAGCTGGCGTTGCCGCTCGACGTCGAACAGGCGGTCGCCCCGGCGGGGGCCGGGAGCAGCGCTGCGCCCCATGCGCCCATCGACGCCCCGGCCAACAGGGTTGCGGCGATGACGGCCAGCGGTCGACCCGATCTGCGCATCCGCCCCTCCTGGGTCCGTGCACCCCCGGCCGCCTCGGCCGGTCCGTGACTGTACCTATCGGCCGCCGCCGGCCGCACCTGAGGGCGACGTGACGCCCGGCGGCACGAAGGCGCGAACGCGCCAACGGGTCGACGCGCGAACGCGCCACGGTCGACCGGGGCGGCTGCTCAGTGTCCGGACTGGGTCTCGGGCACGCGGGGGGGTGGCGTGGGCCCGACCGTTCCCGCCGACCCATCGGCGGCACCGCCGGCCCCGGCCGGCGGCTCTGTGTCGCGGCGCCGACGGGCCAAGAAGACGAGGAGGAGGGCGAGGAGGAGGGCCAGCAGGGCGCCCATCACGATCATGGCGATCACCGCCCACGCGGGGAGGCTCGAGGGGGTGACGAGGGTGATCGTCCCGTGCCCGACCCGGACGACCGGCGGGGTGGGGAAGGCGATGACGCCTCGCCAGTAGGCCGTCTTGGCACCCCCGTCGTAGGCCAGGGCCACGACCACCGGGTGGGGCCCGCCGGGGATCCGCCCGACCGGGACCGAGACGGTGGCCCGGTCGCCCGGCAGGATCGTGCTCGAGCGGACCGGGACCTGGTGGTCGCCCCGGTCGTAGGTGACGGTGATGCCCCCGCGCGGCCGCTCCCAGGTGTTGCCGGCGTTGGCCGCCGTCACGTCGAGGTCGGACACCAAGAGCCCGCCGGGGGCGAGGGTGACCGCCGGGATCGTCAGCAGCGGGTGGAGGGAGCCGGGCACGGTGATGGCCACCCCGATCGCCACCCGGGCCACCACCGACGCGCCGAGCTGGCCCTGCTGGTCCTGCCCGGACGGGGTGGCGGGGGTCGGCGGCGGGCTGGCCGGCTCGCCGACCACGCCGGCCAGGTACTGGCCGCTGGCCGCCCCGGCCGGCACCGACACGGTGAATGTGACGAGCACCCGCGACCCCGGCGGCACGCTCACCGTCTGGGGCAGGCCCTGCAACCAGCAACTGGCGGCCACGCACGGCTGGCCAGCACCGAGGGCGACGTAGGTGTCACCGGCGTTGACCGCCGTCTTGCCGTAGGCCGGCAGGAGCGTCACCCCGCAGCTCACGGTGGCCGGGTTGGCCACCAGCAGGGTCTGGGTCCTGGTCGACCCGGGCCCCGCGTCGAGGCGGAAGTAGCTGCTCACCGCGGCGTCGGGGGCGAGGGACGGTCCGATGTGGACCGTTTGGCACGTGTCGGGCGAGCCCACCGACACCCCGGCGGCCGAGGCGGCGACCGCCGGGACGACCGCCGGGCCGAGCGTGAGGGCGGCGACCGCCAGCACGGAGCGCCGGTGGCGCCCGGGCCGGCGGGCCGTCGCGGTGGCGCTGGTCAGGTCTCGGCGGGGCATCGAGATCGGGTCCGTCGGCTCAGGGCCCCGACGAGACGGTCTCGGTGACCACCGTGGTGGCGTCGACGGCGGCCGCCGTGTTGGCCTTCACGCCGATGTTGTAGAAGTCGCTCGGCGTGGTCCCGGTGCACCCGCTGGCCGAGGCGCTGCCCGACCCGAAGCAGACCGCTCCCAGTCCCGAGGTGGCGGCGGCCGAGTACAGGTCGACCTGGGCGGTCGGCCCGGTCCCGGCCGACATGTTCACCGGGTACGTCGGGCACGACGTGAAGCCGAGGCCGGCGTGGCTGCACGCACCCGGCGCCGTGGGCACGGTGCACGTCGAGCCGAAGTCGCACACCGTTCCCGGCGTGGTGTTGGCGAAGGGGTCGGTGCCGATCGCCGCGTTCTGGGAGTTGCCCACGGTGGCGCTACCGGCCCCCGCGAAGTGGAAGACCGAGCCGACCGGCAGGTCGTTGGCCGTCAGATAGGCGCTGAGCGCCCAGCCGCTGCCCGATCCGGTGGCGTCGACCACCTCGAGCCGGGGGGCGGCGCCGCCGCTGCAGGTGGTCCCCGAGCCCCCGGCCGTGCACCCCGACAGGGTGGCCGACGAGCCGCTGGCCCACTGGTCGTAGCCGTTCAGGACGTAGCTCCAGTACAGGTTGGGCGAGCTCTCGAGGGTCAGCGTGCCGGCGCTGACGGCCACGCTCGTCCCGATCGTGCAGCTGGAGTTCCCGCTCGACGTCGAGCAGGCGGTGGCGCCGGCCGGACCCGCCGACCCGAGGACCACGCCCCCGAGCGGCGCCAGCGGCGCCAAAGACAGGACGCCCACCAGGGCCATCCGTCGAATTCGCGTGCTTGGAGCCCTCATCGTCTGCCCGCCTCCTTGACTCGGTGCCCGAGGGGTTCGTCCCTCTCGAGATGGACCACCGTGCCGCCCTTATCGACCTGGTCAGGCGCTCCCTTGAGGAGCGATTCGCCCGCTGAAGTGGCAATTCGGTTAGAGAATCTCCCCCCGCCTCGCCTCGGGGTCCCCGACCCGCCCCGACGCCCCACTCGGCGGCCCCTCGGCGCCACCGGGGACCGGGCTCGGCGTCACCGTCGAGGGGTCGCCCACTCAAGATGGCCGGCCCCCGTGCCGATATCCGAGCGGAGGGGTGAGCGCGTGTCGACGCCGGCGGACCGAGCACGGCTCTGACGCCGACGCCCGTGGAGGCGCGGATGAACAGACGACTCGGGCCTCGCCGCCGAGTCGCGGCGATCCGGCCGTCGCCGCGGGTTGTCGCCGTCGGCGGCCCGGTGGTCCGGGGTCGCGCCCGGTGCCCGGTCCACCCCTGGCGGCGCAGCGTCCTCCTGGTGGCCGTGACCGCGGCCCTTGTCCTCGAGCTCCTGGCGGCACCGGTCCGGTCGGGGGGCCTCAGTCCGTCGCTGATGGTCTGGTCCGACGTGGCGGTGGGGTCGATCGCCGCCCGCTCGGGGACGGTCACGGCCTACGACCCGGCCACCGCCCAAGAGGTCCTCTTCGGCGGTCTCGTCACGGCCAGCCGCGACAACGACACCTGGACGTGGGGCGCCTCGGGGTGGACCCAGGTCAACACCGGGTCCCCGGGGTGCACGACGGCGTGCCCGGCCAGCCCGTCGGGGCGCAGCGGGGCGGTGATGGCCTACGACCCGGCCACCGCCCAGCTGGTCCTCTTCGGCGGGACCACCGCCTCGGGTCTCGTCAACGACACCTGGACGTGGAGCGGCTCGGCCTGGACCCAGGTCAACACCGGGTCCCCGGGGTGCACGTCGGCGTGCCCGGCCAGCCCGTCGCCGCGCGCCGGCGCCGTCGTCGCCTACGACCAGGCCAGCGCCCAGCTCGTCCTCTTCGGTGGGTACGACGGCAGCGGGTACGACAACGACACCTGGACCTGGGGCGGGACCGGGTGGACCCAGGTCAACACCGGGTCTTTGGGGTGCACCAACGCGTGCCCGGCCAGTCCGCCCGGTCGGACCGGGGCGGCCGGGACCTACGACGAGGCCACCGCCCAGCTGGTCGTCTTCGGCGGGTACGACGGGACCAACGACGACAACGACACGTGGGTCTGGAGCGGGACCGCCTGGGCCCAGGTCGACGACTCCGGCAACGTCGGGTGCCTGACGACGTGCCCGACCAGCCCGCACGGCCGCCAGGGGGCCACCGTGGCGTTCGACGCCCGGCTGGCCCAGCCGCTCCTCATCGCCGGGACCAACGGCACCAGCTACTACGACGACACGTGGACGTGGAACGGGTCGAGCTGGACCCAGGACGACGTGAACTCGTCGGCGTGCACGACGGCCTGCTCGAACAGCCCGACGGGGCGCACCGCGGCGTCCCTTTTCTACGACCCGGGCAGCGGCCAGCTCGTCATCTACGGCGGTCTCAACGCCGGCGGATCGCTCAGCGGCGCCTTCAACTTCATCGCCCCGAGCCCGACCGCCGCCGAGTGGGCCCAGGTCAACACGGCCAGCGCCCCGACCGGGCGGGGCGTGGGGCAGTTCGCCTACGACGAGGCGACGTCCCAGATGGTCCTCTTCGGCGGGATCGGGCCCGGGCCCACGGACGACAACGACACCTGGACCTGGAGCGGGTCGAGCTGGACCCAGGTCGACGACGCCGGGGCGCCGGGGTGCACGACGACCTGTCCGGGCAGCCCCGCCGGCCGCTACTCCGGCGCCATGGCCTACGACCCGGCCACCGGCCAGCTGCTCCTGTTCGGGGGGTCGACCGCCGGGGCGACCCCCTGGAACGACACGTGGCTGTGGAACGGCTCGACCTGGACCCAGGTCAACACCGGGTCTGCGGGGTGCACCAACGCGTGCCCCAACAGCCCGCCGGCCCGCCAGGGGGGCCAGATGGCCTACGACCCCGCCACCGGTCAGCTCGTCCTCTTCGGCGGGGCGCTGAACCCCAGCTACTACAACGACACCTGGACCTGGAACGGGTCGAGCTGGACCCAGGCCGACGACGCCGGCGCCCCCGGCTGCACGACGACCTGCCCGTCGAGCCCGCCCGGGCGCCAGGCCGGCGCCATGGCCGACGACCCGGCGACCGCCCAGCTCGTCTACTTCGGGGGCGGCGCCAGCGCCGGGAACTTCAACGACACCTGGCTGTGGAACGGCAGCTCGTGGTCCCAGACCGACGATGCCGGCTCGCCGGGGTGCACCACGACGTGCCCGACGAGCCCGGCGCCCCGCATCCGCCCCGGCATGGCCTTCGACCCGGCCACCGCCCAGCTCATCGTGTACGGCGGGGGGTCGACGTACGGGGACACGTGGTTCTGGGGCGGATCGACGTGGACCCAGTGCAACCCGTCGACGACCTGCTACAACAGCCCGGCCGCCCGCTCGGGGCCGAACACCGCGTTCGACCCGGCGACCGGCCAGCTCGTCGTCTTCAGCGGGTCGCCGGCCTCGGGCCCCAGCACCACCGACACCTGGGTCTTCGACTTCTCCCCGCTGGCCCTGACCCCGGCCGCCGTCACCTGGTCGACGACGCTGAACGGCTTCGACGCCTCGCTCGGCCAGGCGGTCACGGTGGAGGTGGCCAACGAGGGGACGCTCGGGTGGGACCTGGCCGTGTCGTCCAGCGAGGCGCCCTACTCGGCGACGCTCCACCTCTCGCTCGCCTCGACGACCATCAACGGCTCGGCGGGTTCCGCCAGCTCGTCGGCCGCCCCGGTGCCGACGTGCCCGGCGACGTGCCGGGCCCCGTCGGGGAACACGGCGACCTACCCGGTCACCGTCCCGATCGGCTCGGCCTCCGACCTGTACAACGCGGCGGCCGGCACCGGGATCGGGAACATCAACCTGGCCACCGACTGGTGGGAGGCGATCCCGGCCAACACCCTGGCCAGCTCGTACGCCAACACGGTCACCCTCACCCTCTCCTACGGCCCCTGACACCGGCGGTCGGCGGTGTGCCAACATCGTCGGCCGGGACCGAGAGCGAGAGGTGACGATGTACCCCGGGACGTTCGCCGAGACCGACCCCGATTCGCCGGCCGTGGTCATGGGGGCCACCGGCGACGTGGTCACCTACCGCCAGCTCGACCAGGCGTCCCTGCGGTTCGCCCGGCTGTTGCGCGACACCGGTCTGGCGTACGGCGACCACATCGCCGTGATGATGGAGAACCACCCGCGCTACTACGAGCTGGTCTGGGCGGCCATGCGCTCGGGCCTCTACGTGACCGCCGTCAACTCGCACCTGACGGCGGCCGAGGCGGCCTACATCGTCGACGACTGCGGGGCCCGGGTGCTCGTCACGAGCGCCGCACTGGCCCCGGTGGCGGCCGACCTCGTCCCGGCCACCCCGGCGGTCCGCCGCCGGCTGATGGTCGGCGGGTCGTCGGCCGGGTACGAGCCCTACGAGGAGGCGGTGGCCGGGTACCCCGACGACCCGCTCGAGGACGAGCGGCGCGGGACGGTCATGCTCTACAGCTCGGGCACCACCGGGCGCCCCAAGGGTGTCAAGTTCCCGCTGCCGCCCGGCGAGGCCAGCCTGGGCGAATGGGAGATCGCCGAGCACTCCGAGAACACCTACGGCTTCCGCCAGTCGATGGTCTACCTGAACCCGGCCCCGCTCTATCACTCGGCCCCGCTGCGGGTGACCCTGGCCGTCCAGAGCGTCGGCGGCACGGTGGTCGTGATGGAGCGCTTCGACCCGGCGCTGGCCCTCGAGCTCATCGAGCGCGAGCGCGTGACCCACAGCCAGTGGGTGCCGACGATGTTCGTCCGCATGCTCAAGCTCCCCGACGACCAGCGCCTGGCCCACGACCTCTCCAGCCACGAGGTGGCCGTGCACGCCGCCGCCCCGTGCCCGGTCGACGTGAAGGAGAAGATGATCGCCTGGTGGGGGCCGATCATCCAGGAGTACTACGCCGGCACCGAGAACATCGGGAGCACCGCCATCTCGTCCGAGGAGTGGCTGGCCCACAAGGGCTCGGTCGGTCGGGCGTCACGGGGGGCGGTCATCCACGTCTGCGACGACGACGGGGTCGAGCTCGGGCCGGGCGAGACCGGGACGATCTACTTCGACTACCCCGACGCCGCCTTCGAGTACCACGGCGACCCGGACAAGACGGCCGGCACCGCCCATCCCGACCACCCGGGGTGGCGGACGCTCGGCGATCTGGGGCGGCTCGACGAGGACGGCTACCTCTACCTCACCGATCGCAAGGCGTTCATGATCGTCTCGGGCGGGGTCAACATCTACCCCCAGGAGATCGAGGACGTGATGGTGGGCCATCCCGGGGTGGTCGACGTGGCCGTCTTCGGCGTGCCCGACCCCGAGATGGGCGAGGCGGTCAAGGCGGTCGTCCAGCCGTCCGCCCCGACGGCCGACCGCACCGAGCTGGTGGCCGACCTGCGCCGGTGGTGCGAGGAGCGGCTGGCCGGCTACAAGCGGCCCCGCTCGATCGACGTCGTCGACCAGCTGCCGCGCCTCGACAACGGCAAGCTCTACAAGAAGGGCCTGCGCGACCCCTATTGGGAGGGCCACGCCAGCCGGGTCATCTGACGCCGGTCGGCCGGCGCCCGGCCGGTGGTGGCGCCCGGGCTCAGGGCTCCCGGCGGACCGGGACGTGGGAGTACCCGGCCACGTTGGACATGTGGACCCGGCGGGTGCCGTCCTCGTCGACGACGAACCTCGGCCAGCGCCGGGCCAGCTCCTCGACGGCGATGCGGGTCTCCATCCGGGCCAGGGCGGCGCCCAGGCAGCTGTGGATCCCGTAGCCGAGACCCAGCTGGAGACCCGGCTCCCGGTCGACGTCGAAGCGGTCGGGGTCCTCGAAGTGGCGCTCGTCGCGGGTGGCCGAGCCGGTGACGAAGATCGTGGGGTACCCGGCCGGGACGGTGACCCCGCCGTACTCGGCGTCGCGCATCGAGAAGCGCCCCTGGTACTGGGACGGCGGCCAGTAGCGCAGGATCTCCTCGACCGCCCCGGGCACCTTGGCCGGGTCGTCGAGGATCTTCTGCCACTCGCCCGGGTTGCGGCCGAACAGAACCACCGCGTTCCCCACCGCCTTGGTGACCGTCTCGGCCCCCGCCCCGCCCAGGAGGCTCACGAAGCCGGCGATCTCCTGGTCGCTCAGCCGGGTCATCTCGCCGTCCCCCCGGTCGACCTCGACCCCGGTGAGCCGGCTGATCATGTCGTCCTCGGGGTGCTGGCGCTTCTCGGCCACCAGCGCCATGAAGTAGCCGTGGCACTCGATGGTGGCGGCGATGCCCTCGTCGGACGGTTCCATCTCGCCGGGCTCCCGGGTCAGCATGAGGTCGAGCCAATGGCGGATCTGCTGGCGGTCCGCCGCCGGCACCCCGAGCATCCGGCTGATGATCTCGACCGGGAACGGGGCCGAGAAGTCCGCCACCGCGTCGAAGTGGTCCACGCCGTCGAAGGGTTCGATGTAGGTGGTGATGACCTCGCGGATCATCGGCTCGAGGGCGGCCACCGAACGAGGGGTGAACACCCGGCTCACCAGCTGGCGCAGCCGGTCGTGGGCCGGCGGGTCCATCATGATGATGCTCTCGAGCATCTGGATGAGCTCGGCCGGCTTGCTCAGCGTCGAGAGGTCGACCCCCCGGCTCGACGAGAACGTCTGCCAGTCCTTGTGGGCGGCGCACACGTCGTCGTAGCGGAACAGGGCCCAGAACCCGTAGGTCTCGTTGAAGTAGACGGGACGCTCGTCGCGCATGCGGCGGTAGAGGTCATAGGGGTCGTTGAAGAATTCCTCGGAGAACGGATCGAACTCCGCTGGGCTCTTGCTGTTGATCGTGGTCGTCACGACGTCCTCCTGCTCTGGGCGGGCCAATCGTACAAGGGGCGTTCGGCGCGACGCCGGCCCGGCCGGGGGGCGAGCTCAGGCGGACGCGGTGTCGCCGCCGGGCGGCGCCGCACCCTGGGGGGTGGTGGCCGGGGTCGGCTCCTCGTCGGGCATGACCAGGATCTCGTGGACCCGGGCCCCGCTGACCACCACGTTGAGGATCTGGGTGGCCATCTCGTCGGCCGTCATGAAGGCGCCGGCCGGGTAGCCCTCGGCCATCCACCGCTCGAACATCTCGGCCGCCAGCTCGGCGTTCCACTCGTTGGCGAACTCGGTGGCCGTCGGACCGACGATGAACGTGGTGACCCGGAGCCACGGGTACTCGTTGCGAAGGCCCCGGGCCATCTCGTGGAGCGCCGCCTTCGACGTGCAGTAGGGGATGAGGCCGGGGTAGGGACGCCCGACCGAGCTCGAGCCGAGCAGCACCAGACGGCCCCGGGAGGCGAAGAGGTGGGGGAGGGCGGCCCGGGTGACCATGGCCGCCCCGAGCACGTTGGTCTCGAGCAGCGTGCGCCACAGCTCGACATCGGCGTCGCCCATCCTGGCCAGCGGGGAGAGCCCGGCACCGTAGACGACGACGTCGAGGCCACCGAAGCGCGCCGCCGCCTCGGCCACTGCCCGCTCGCAGTCGGCCGGGTCCCGGACGTCGGTCGGGATGGCGAAGCTCCGCCCCCCGGCCTCGGCGACCGCTTCGGCCAGGCGGTCGGCCCGCCGGGCGGCGAAGGCCACGTCGGCCCCGGCCCCGGCGGCCAGCACGCCGACCGACCGGCCGATCCCCGACGACGCCCCGACGACCAGGATCCGCTGTCCTTTGAGTTCCATCTCGGAGCGCTCCTCTGTTCCGCTGCTGGCGGTCGCGGCGTGACGGGCGATAGTAGCGCCGACGATCCGAATCGGCCGTGCCCGACCCCTCGTCCCGACCGGCCGCCGTCGGCGTCGGACCGGCCCGACGGTCGGGCCGTCGAGTGCCAGCCCGAACCCGGTCGGCGGCCCGGTCGCCGAGCCGTCCGTCCAGCGTCGCGGTACCGTGCGCCTCCGTGGCCACCGGGCACCTGCGCGACACCGATCAGCTGGCGGCGGGGTTGGCGACGTGGCTGGCCACGCCGGGGTCCCCGGTCCGGGGCGAGCTGTTCTCGGTGTCCCGGCCGTCGAGCGGGTACTCGAACGAGACCCTGGTGGTCGAGGTGGCCACCCCCCGCCGCGTCGAGAAGCTGGTGGTGCGGCTCCCCACCCTCGAGCCGTCGTTCCCCGAGTACGACCTCACCATGCAGGCGGGGGTGCACGAGGCGTTGTCGGCGGCGGGCCTGCCGGTCCCGGTCCCGGTCACCGTGGTCGACGACCCGTCGTGGCTGGGCACCGCCTTCCTCGTCATGCCGTTCGTCGAGGGCCACGTGCTGGGCGAGGCCCCGATGTTCGACCGGTGGCTCATGGGCCTCGACGACGACGCCCAGGCGCAGGTCCACGACCGCTTCGTCGACGCGCTGGCGTCGGTCCACCGCGTCGACTGGTCGGTCGCCCCGGTGGCCACCGTGCTGCGCGGGCGGTCCGGGACCCTGGAGGACGAATTGGCCTGGTGGGTCGGCTACGTCGAGTGGGCCAGCGACGGCTCCCCGCTGCGCCCCTTGGTCGAGGGGCTCGAGTGGTGCATCGCCCATCGGCCGGCCGGTGGGTTCGGGCGCTCGCTCCTCTGGGGCGACCCGCGCCTGGGCAACGTCATCGTCGGGCCGGACGGGACCATCCGGGCCCTCGTCGACTGGGAGCTCGCCTCGGTCGGGCCGCCCGAGATGGACCTCGCCTGGTACCTGGCGCTCGGCGACGTTCTGGCCTCGCTGGTGAGCCGCCGGGTCGGTGGGTTCCCCGACCGGGCGGCCACCGTGGCGCGTTACGAGGCGGCCCTCGGTCGCCCGACGGCCGACATGGCGTGGCACGAGATCTTCGCCCTCTGCCGGTCGCTCGCCATCAGCAACCGCCAGGCCAGGATCGCCGCCGCCGCCGGCGAGGCGTACGTGTCGGCCCCGGACGAGACGAACCCGGTGGTGCCGGTGATCGCGGCGCGCATCGCGGCGTTCGGGTGACGACCGGACCCTGTCAGGTGAGCAGCGAGAAGTCCATCACGCCGGCCTTGGCGATCTCGTAGCAGAGGGTGTCGTACGGCTCGGCGATGCCGTAGCTGACCTCACCCTCGAGCTCGAAGCGGCAGTGGTGCTGGTCGAGGCCGCAGATCCGCCGCCGCACCTCGGGGTCGGTGGCGTCGTAGGTCTCCCCGGTCACCACCCCGTCGCCGACCTCCATCCCGTGCCAGATGTCACCGTCGGGGGTGCCCCCGTTGGGGCCGCCGTACATGCCGCAGCGCAGGAAGGCGATCTGGTGCCCGAGGCGCTCGAAGCGCATCGTCTTGACGTCGCCCGACTCGAAGTGCAGGTCCACCTCGCCCGCCACCAACAGGTGGGTGTCGGGCTCGAAGCGCATCCGGTGGACGCGCCGGTGCAGCTGCCCGGCCCCCCGCCGGTCGTCGCCCAGCGGGTACAAGAGGTGGTCCCCCCAGATGCCCACCTCGGCGAACTCGATCCACTCGCCCGAATGGGGATGCTGCGTGCCGCGGTACATCCCCGGGCCGCCGACGCCGTCCCGGGTCCCCCAGTGGTGGTCCCGGGTGCCGAGGTGGGTGGCCCGGCCGAGCTCGAAGCGTTCCCCGTGGGCCTCGACCCAGCCCTCTTGGACACCGAAGCCGTCGTAGCCGGCGACGCCGGGGAACGGACGGCCCTTCAGGATGGCCCCCGCCCCGAGCAGCCGGAACACCGGGCGCTTGGTGTCGAGCCAGCGGATGTCGAAGCTCGTCTCGTGCTCGTTGCCGGCCAGGGCCAGGCGCCACTCCCGGAACGGCTCGACCACATCGAAGCTGATGGGGCCGACCGTCATGTCCATGCGGTCGTCACCGAGCTTGCGGTGCGCCCGCACCGTGGTGTGGCGCCCCCGGACATTGACGATGGCGAAGGCCTCGGCGGTCCCGAGGTTGGGGTAGATGCCCATCCCGCAGACCACGAGCAGGTCACCGACCCGGTCCCCGCTGGTGAACCAGATCCGCTCGTAGGCCTGGGCGTCGGGCGTCCACATGACCCGGACCGGGTGCGGGTAGTTGTGGACCAGGTACTCGTCGATGCCCGACATGGGCGAGTGCTCGCGGTTGGCCTCCGGCACGCCCGGACCCTATAGCGTTCATCCCTGGCCATGGTCGAGCGCGAGCGGGACAGCGGGGCGGGGGGGGTGGCGGGCCGACCGTCGGGCGCGCCGGTGGTCCGGTGACGGCCCCCTCGATCGACCCGACGGACCCGGCGTTCTTCGTCCGAACCGACCTTCACCAGGTGCTGGCCCGGCTGCGGGCCGAGGCCCCGGTGCTCGAGTTCGCGCCCGGGCTGTGGTCGCTGACCCGCTACCACGACATCCGGTTCGTCAGCAGCCACCCCGAGGCGTTCTGCTCCGGGCACGGCTCGCTCGTCAACGACCCGATGCGGGCGGCCGCCCACGGGTCGGGCGGGTCGTCGCTGATCCACCTCGACCCGCCCGAGCACCGGACGCACCGCCGCCTGGTCAGCTCCCGCTTCACCCCCCGCTCGACCGGCGGGTGGGAGGAGCGCATCCGCGCCTACGCCGGCCGGGTGATCGCCGCCGCCCCGGCCTCCGAGACGATCGACGCCGTCGAGCACCTGACCGCCCCGTTCCCGCTGCTCGTGATCGCCGAGCTGCTCGGGATCGCCGAGGGCGACCGGGCCGACTTCCGGCGGTGGTCCGACGCCACCATCGAGTCGACCGACGCCGCGCCCGGGCAGAGCGCGGCGACGATCGGCGAGTTCCTCGGGTTCATGAACCAGCACCTCGACGCCAAGCGCGCCGCCCCCGGGGACGACATCGTCTCGATGCTCGTCAACGCCGAGCTCGACGGGCGACCGCTGACCCGCGGCGAGCTCATCGCCTTCCTCATGACGCTCCTCGTCGCCGGGAACGAGACCACCCGGACGCTGCTTTCCGGGAGCCTCGTCGCCCTCGACGAGCATCCCGACCAGCGCCGGGTCCTCGTCCCGGGGGGAGTGGACGACGCGGTGATCGAGGAGTGCCTGCGCTGGGTGACCCCGGTCAACGCCTTCTGCCGGACGGCGGCGGCGCCGGTCGAGGTCGGCGGGCAGACGGTGCCCGAGGGCGACTACCTCGTGATGCTGTACGCGGCGGCCAACCGCGACGAGGAGGTCTTCGGCCCCGACGCCGACCGCTTCGACGTGGCTCGCCCGGTTCAGCCCCAGCACCTGGCGTTCGGGTTCGGCGAGCACCTGTGCCTGGGGGCCAGCCTGGCCCGCCTCGAGGCCCGGGTCTTCCTCGAGGAGCTGCTGGCGGCGTACCCGTCCTTCGCCGTGGTCGGCGACACCCGGCGGACGCCGTCCACGATCGTGGCCAGCATCGCCGAGCTGCCGGTCGTGCTGGCCCCGTGACACCCGCCCGTCCGCCCACCACGATCGCCGGCATGCTCCTGGCCCACGCCGACGACGACCGGCCGGCCCTCCTCTTCGAGGACCGCCGGTGGTCGTGGCGCCAGGTGGTCGACGAGTGCCGGCGCCGGGCGGCGCTGTTGTCGGCGCTGCGCCGGGACGGCCCGTTCCACGTCGGGGTCCTCCTCTACAACGAGCCCGAGTTCGTGTTCCTGCTCGGCGGGGCCGCCCTGGCCGGGGCGGTGGTGGTCGGGATCAACCCGACCCGGCGGGGGGCCGAGCTGGCCACCGACATCGGGCACACGGACTGCCAGCTGATCGTCACCTCGGGCGAGCTGGCGCCGCTCCTCGAGGGTCTCGACCTCGGGGTCGGTCCCGAGCGGGTCCTCCTGGCCGACAGCGACCGGTACGCCCGGCTGCTGGCCGAGCACGCGCAGGACCCGGTGCGCGCCGGCCAGCCGGCACCCGAGGACCTCTACCTGCTCCTGTTCACCTCGGGCTCGACCGGGGCGCCCAAGGCGGT
>Ga0209656_10001347_pt1 | contig 16023 bp, 15 predicted proteins | sample BogFormECP12_OM2_FD_188239 | JGI IMG/M metagenome (GOLD analysis project Ga0209656, IMG submission 188239) | Bog forest soil microbial communities from Calvert Island, British Columbia, Canada - ECP12_OM2 (SPAdes) (version 2) | ecosystem: Environmental > Aquatic > Freshwater > Wetlands > Bog ... | reverse complement strand
GCTGCGCCTGTCGCTGCTGCGTTCGCCGACCTGGCCCGATCCGGAGACCGACCAGGGGCCCCACGAGTTCACCTACTCGCTGTATCCGCATGGCGGAACGTGGCGCGAGGCGCTCACCGTGCATCAAGGCTACGAACTGAACTATCCGCTGATGGCCGTTACTACAGGGCAACATCCCGGGCCGCTTCCGGCCGAGAAGTCGTTTTTTGGGACGACTGAAGACAACGTGGTGATAACCGCCATCAAGAAACAGGCACCGCAACCGCCGGTGCAGGCCGTTTACGATGGCCAGCCGCGGACCGTGCATCCCGAGGAAGGTGGGCTCATCATTCGTTTCTATGAATGGGCAGGGAAGAAGGGCGATATTCATCTCAACCTGCCGCAGGCTGGCGTGGCGGCGTGGGAGATGAACCTGATGGAAGTGGCGCAGAGTCCTCTGTCGCTGGCCGCAAACCCCAAAGTACTAACCGTGCCGACGAATCCGTATGAGATTAAGACGGTGAAGGTGGCGTTTGGCACGGCTGAAGCCGTGCCCTGATACAAAACGGTCGGATGCCCCACCCTTTCGCCAGATTTTGGCGAAGGGCGGGAGGAAGAACTTTGTGCCGCCCCTTAAAAGGGGCTCGGGACTTATACAACAGCTTACCCAGCATTCCGCGCCCAACCACCCCAACGAGCACAACATCGGTGCTCGTTGGGGACCCCGGTAAGGCGCTCCATGCTGGGCTATCCTGTTTCGTCCCGCAAAGCGGGACTGGTGCGTTGCAGATCCGACGCTCCCGAGGAAATGGGACAATGAGCTCTTCCTCCCAAACTCGTGGGCATGTCCCTGATACAAAGCATTCTCTTCAAGTTGTCATTACGAGCGCCCTGTTCTTGGGCGCGAGGAATCTGCTTTTCTTCCCCTCGCCGAAAAAAGCAGGTCCCTCGACTCGCGCTCAGTCGCTCCATCACCCCAGCGAGCGCAAAAGCGGCGCTCGCCGGGGGCCCCGATTGCGCTCCCTCGCGCTCGCTCGGGATGACAAATCATTAAGATGGTTGCGTTCGGCACGTCCGAAAGCCTGCCCTGAGCGAGTCGAAGGGCCGTGTCCTGATACAAAACCGTTTGCCCGATCTGGCATCGGCCGGTGTACGCTCGTTCGCGGACTGGAACAGACTTTCGCGGTAGAATACCGCGTAGGCGGCTGCCATGGCTAACTCGACAATTACCATTCCTCTTGATCCGCAAACGGCGCGCGCCTTCGACTCCGCTTCGCCGGACGAAAAGCGCAAGATGCAGGCACTGCTGAGCCTGTGGCTGCGCGAACTGGCTGCCGGTGAACACGCTTCGCTCCAGCAGGTGCTGGATGAGGTCGGACGCAAGGCGCAAGCCCGTGGCCTCACCCCGGAGATGCTCGATTCGCTGCTGAAAGGCGCGTAATTGCGCTACGTCTTCGATACCAACGTCTTAATAAGCGCACTGCTGTTACCCGATTCGAAGCCTCGCCGTGCTCTCGATTTGGCACTTGCAAGAGGGAAACTCTTGCTCTCCTTCGCCCTGCTCGCCGAACTATACGACGTTCTGAGCAGGAGGCAATTCCGGAGGTACGTTGATGAGGAAGATATCCGAAGATTTCTAGATGCCTTGACGCGGGAGGCACTGTGGGTGGAGCCGACAACGGCCATCAAAGTTTGCCGGGACCCGGACGACGACAAGATTCTTGACCTAGCGGTGAGCGGAGCGGCGAGTTTTATCGTCACGGGCGATTCTGACCTACTCGTATTACACCCGTACCAAGGCATCGACATCCTTTCGCCTGTGCAATTCCTGGAGTTGCAGTTACTTCAGGACTGCCCGTTTTTTGAGGCGCCACACCGCTGCCGCATAATAATCGGACTCCCATGCCCTTCACTCTCCTCGACTGGTCGGCCATCATCGGCTATTTAACCATCACGCTGGTGATGGGGCTCTGGTTTCGGCGGCGATCGGGCCGCAGCGTGGACGACTACTTTGTCTCCGGGCGCAACGTGAACTGGTGGCTGGCCGGAACCTCGATGGTGGCGACGACGTTTGCCGCCGACACGCCGCTGGTGGTGACCGGGCTGGTGTACTCGCAGGGGATTTCCGGCAACTGGCTATGGTGGGCCTTTCTGCTTTCGGGCATGATGACGGTCTTCCTGTTCGCCCGCCTGTGGCGGCGCTCGGGCCTGCTCACCGACGTGCAGTTCGCGGAGATTCGCTACTCCGGCAAGCCGGCGGCGTTTCTACGCGGCTTTCGCGCTGTCTATCTCGGGCTGCTGATGAACTGCGTCATCCTCGGCTGGGTGACGAAGGCGATGACCAGCATTGTCGCGACGACGCTGGCGGGCACGCCGATGCTGACCAGCATCAGCCAGTTCATGGCGCATTTCGGCGCGGTGTGGAGCGGCAACGACGGCGCGGCGCTGGCCATCTGCGTCTTCTTCCTGATTCCGTTTACCGGGCTGTACGTCGCGCTGGGCGGGCTGTGGGGCGTGCTGTGGACGGACCTCTTCCAGTTCGTGCTGAAGATGTCCATCGTGATTGCTGTGGCGTACTTCGCCGTCGTGGCCTGCGGCGGCATGAGCGCGATGCTGGCGAGCTTGCGGCAGATACAAGCCAACGCGGGCGCGAACGCTGCCAATCCGCTGGGCTTTTTCCCCGACTTCTCACGCGGTATGACGGCCGAGCCGCTGTGGATGGTTCCGGTGGCGAGCTTTCTGGTGTTCATTGGCTTGCAGTGGTGGGCGTTCTGGTATCCGGGCGCGGAGCCGGGCGGCGGAGGCTACATTGCGCAGCGCATCTTCAGCGCGCGCGACGAGAAGCAGGGGCTGCTCTCGGTGCTGTGGTTCAACATCGCGCATTATGCCATCCGGCCGTGGCCGTGGATCATCACCGGGCTGGCGGTCATTGTGCTGTATCCCGGCCTGCAGCACCCCGAGGCCGGATACATGATGGTGCTGAACGCGCACCTGCCGCGCCAGTATCGCGGCCTCGCCATCGCCGGATTTCTGGCGGCGTTCATGTCAACCATCGCCACGCAGCTCAACTGGGGCGCGTCGTATCTGGTCGCGGACTTCTATCGCCGGTTCTTGCGCAAGAGCGCCTCCGAGCCGCATTACGTTCTGGTTTCGCGGCTGTGCACTGTGCTGCTGGTCATTGTTTCGGCGTGGGTGTCGGTGGAGCTCGGCTCCATCGCTTCCGGATGGCAAGTTGTATTGCAGATCGGCGCGGGCACGGGCGCGGTGTATATCCTGCGCTGGTATTGGTGGCGCATCAATGCCTGGAGCGAGATCTCGGCCATGGCGTGCTCGCTGCTGGTGACGGTGATGCTGAATCGCTGGCAGCCGTTCGCCGGCAACAGCTCGCTGGTGTTCGCTAAGGGCGCGCTGGCGACGACGATGGTGACGACGATCGTGTGGCTTACGGTGACGCTGCTGACCAGGCCCGAGCCGGACGAAGTTCTATTGCGGTTCTATCGGCATGTGCGGCCCGATGTGCGCGGATGGAGGCAAGTTGCTGCGCAGGCGCCGGAGTTGGCGCCGCATCGCGACCTGGGGAGCAACCTGGTAGCGTGGGCCATCGGCTGCGCCATGATCTACCTGTGTTTGTTTGGGGCGGGGAAGATGTTGCTACATCAGTTCGCGGTTGGGTCGGCTTTATTGGTGGGATCGGCGATTTGTGCCGTGATGCTGTATCGGGGCGTGGTGAGGAACTTCGCGGTTGAGTCATCCTGAGCGGAGGTTCGTCCCGCTTTGCGGGACGAACCGGAGTCGAAGGACCCCTACAACAAGAAAAGATCGTTCCTGAAGCGTTGTTCGAAAACTCGGTGGCCGCGCTTGCGTTTTCCGGGCATCCTGCCACTATAGGGGTCCTTCAACTCCGCACCAGTCCGCTGCGCGGCCTCGTGCTCCGCTCAGGATGACAAAGAGTTGACAGTTGTGGCCGCCGCGGAAGTCTAGAATTAAATTAGAAGAAGCGCCGGCGAAAAAATGGGGAGCCCTTTTGGCTCCCCGCAGAAGCGACAGAGGCGATTATCGTTTATGTGATTCGCTGAGCGAGCAATTGGTTGCACGATGCAGGAACTTACCACAGTACAGGCGATAGAAAGCGTACCCGAGGTGGCCCGGATTCCGGGGGCCGAGGAATGCAACGTCGCCATTGACGGCGTGACGTGGCGGTATTGGCATGCCGGTTCCGGCCCACCACTGCTGCTGATTCACGGTTTCCTGGGGTATTCGTTCTCCTGGCGGTTCAACGTCGAGGCGCTGTCGCGCGACTTTTCCGTGTATGCCATGGACCTGCCGGGCTGCGGCTTCTCGCAACGCACTGAGGATTCGGAATGCACCCTCGCCGGCGACGCCGAGAGAATGGTGCGCTTCATGGACCATCTCGGCATCCAGGAAGCGCACGTCTTGGGCTCCTCGCGCGGCGGCGGGCTGGCCATTGTTCTCGGCGCTTTGCTGGCGAAGCGGAACATGTCGCATCGCATCCGGCGGCTGGTGCTGGTTTCGCCCATCAATCCCTGGTCGAGCAACGGCCAGTTGTTGACCCGCGTGTTCGCCACCACGCTCGGCGGCGAGTTCGTAGTGCGCGTCCTGCCTAAGTTGGACGTCCTGCTGTCCCGATACTTCAAGCGAATGTACGGTGAGCCGAAACGCATCGCTCCGGGAAGCATTGAGGGCTACGGAGCAGGGCTCGACAGCCCCGGCAGCTTCGAGCATTTGCTGCGCATTGTGAGGTCCTGGCACGCTGACCTGGCACTCGTCGAGCAATCCTTGCTGGCGCTCAGCGAGTTTCCCACGCTGCTGCTGTGGGGCTCACGCGACAAGTGCGTGTTTCCCTCCTCCATCCATCAATTGCAAGCCCGACTCAAGAACAGCGCGCTGATTCTGATGCGCGGAGTCGGCCATCTTCCGTATGAAGAGGTGCCCGCGGAGTTCAACCACATCGTCTGCGATTTTCTGCTGCATGATACGCCTAAGACGGCGCTCGAAATCGCTGCCCGTCCGCGGATTCCGGTGCCAGCCTCGCAGTCGCGACAGGCGATACCCTGAGGCTTGCGCCTCCAGCCCACAGTACGGGCGGAAGCACTTGACGGCGGGATTGGAGCTAGCGCACAATCCCGGCAACGCCTCAAGGTTTCCGCAACGTTCACGAAGCAAGTTCAACTCAACAGGGCGACCGGAGCAGGAACATCCCGACTGCTCGGAAGGAAGAATCCCATGGCGCACCAGAAGGAATCCCAGAACTTGATTTTCGTTATCAACCTGTCCGCTGCGTGTGTCCTCGTTCTTGCGGCCACGCTGTTTTCCGGCACCGCGTACGCGCAAACCGTTACCTTCACCTACAAGTTAACGTGTAACGTTGGCAGTCCCGGTTGTCCGGGCTCGAACCTGCGCCTGGCTACTCAGGTCGGTGAGGTATCGAGCGACACGGTCGCGATTGCCACCGTGAACTCGGATGTGCCGGGCTACACCACTCCGGTTCCGATTAACGGCGGCTCGTTGAGTTGGACAAGCACCCCCGCGACAGCGGCCAAGTGCCTGTCGTCGCCGCCAGGACTATCGCACTGCGATGCGGGCTACGGAAATCCCGGTGGAAGTGCGTCCATCGTCGGCTCGGTTTTTGGGTTGCCCAGCGGCAGTTCGTTACTGGCCGCTTCGTTTTTTGGCGGAGCCACCAGTGCGGCCAGCAACAATCTGGGTGAGTTCATCGGGTCGTTTGCGGGGTCAATAGACATCTCCTATATCAATCCCACGATATTGGCCAATCTCGGCATGGCCGGCCTGCCGAATTCCGGAAGCGGTGTTTTGTCGGACGAGATCTATGAGGACTATCAGGCCATGACCAACAGCTTTACGGTGTCGGTCACATTTACGCCGGGCAATGTCAACGTGATTCACAGCTTCACCGACGGATCGGACGGTGGCGGGCCCTATGCCGGCTTGACCATGGACAAAGCTGGAAACCTGTACGGAACAACCAGCAGCGGAGGCAGCGCCGGCTACGGCACGGTCTTCAGGCTCTCCAACAAAGGATCGGGCTGGGTATTCACTCCGCTGTACAGTTTCCAGGGGGGCAGTGACGGGGCTAATCCGCGAGCTAAGGTAATCGTCGGCCCCGACGGCAGTCTCTACGGCACGACGACGGCAGGAGGAGGCTCGGGATGCTACCAGAACCTGGGCTGCGGTACAGTTTTCAATCTAAGGCCCTCGCCGACCGCCTGCAAAACCGCGCTCTGCCCGTGGAGCGAGACCGTGCTTTACCGCTTTACCGGAGGCAGTGATGGAGCGACCCCGGAAGCTGAGGTGATATTCGACCACGCAGGCAATCTCTATGGCACAACCTCCGCTGGAGGCCAGGAAGCAGCCGGAACGGTTTTTCAATTGACACCTGTCGGGTCGGGTTGGACGGAGAACGTGCTTCACAGCTTCAGCGGATCCGGCGGAGGACTGAATCCCGCGTCAGGCGTGATATTCGACCCGGCCGGCAATCTCTACGGTACGACCACGAGTGGCGGCCAGGGCGGAAACGGCACGGTTTACCAACTGACGCCATCAGGGTCGGGCTGGACAGAGAAAGCTATCTACGTTTTCCAGGGCGGAGCCGACGGTGGCCATCCTGAAGCATCTCTGGTCCTCGACACGGCGGGCGATCTTTATGGGACGACCAGCGCCGCAGTTTACGAACTGTCGCCTTCGAACGGTGGCTGGGCGTTTTCCGTGCTTTACAGCCTTAACGGAATGGGTGGCTTTCCCACTGGTCCAGTGATCCTGGACGCGGCGGGGAATCTCTATGGCGCAAATCTCGGCGGTGGCTATTACCACTACGGCTCGGTTTTCAAGCTCGCGAACTCCAATGGCACATGGACGCCTACACTCCTCTACCAATTTACCGGCGGCGGTGATGGAGCCTATCCTATCTCCGTTGTCCTTGACGCGAAAGGCAACCTGTACGGTACAACGTACGAGGGTGGAGCAAATGAATACTACGGTGTCGTGTTCGAGCTGCCGGCCCAGTGAAGCTCTTCCTCCGGTAGCGGGGCGCGGCTGAATCCGCGCCCCTTCACGAAACCACAGAATGCAGAACCTCGCAGGAAGGGATGTACGACCGTCATTTGCTGACAGTCAAGCCTCTCCATCCTTTGCGGGGCTACAACAGGGTGTAGCGCTGGGCGAAACTGGGCTTGCTCAGGCAGACGTCGGCGTGGATGTCTTCTGCCTTCTCCAAGGGCGCATAGTGATCCGTCTTGACCGTCTGCAAGCAGTACGTGCAGATGCTTTCCTTCTCAGACTTTCTGGTGAACTGGGAGTTTGTATCGGATTGCTGGCCGCTCATAATGCCACCTCAAGAAACCCGCAGGATGGAATTAACGCGGTGAGCCTTGATTCCATTGGGGACCTGCGGGCTACCTACCACTTACGAGGATCAGTATTCACTGCGGGCAAGGGCCTCGTCTGTGACCGTCGTCACGTGGCGGAGCGCCAAATCTCACACCATGAGCAGACGGGCGTCGCGAAGAAATCCGTTGCGCGAGTGCAGGATATTAAAGGAGCTTCCGTCGCAATATGCCAACCAGCCCAATGACGCCAGAGCCAAACAGCGTGATGCTGCTGGGCTCGGGCGTGCTTCCACCCGCTTCCAGGCTGCAGCCATCGTGGTTGCTTTCGCAGTAGCAGCCACTGCAGCCGCTGATCGTGAAAGCTTCCGAGGGAATCGTGCCTACGGCGCTTTCGGAGGCCTGCGACGGGCAGCCCTGCTTCGTGCCATTTAGTCCACCGCAGCCTCTGCCGCCGTTCTGATCCCAGAACACTGGGTCGCCGCTGGGGACGCAAAGCAGATCCCTCGCTGACTAAAGTCAGCTCGTGATGACAATTCTGAAGTCGCTCCGGCGCAGGCTCTTCCCGAATCCGAACCCCGTAACGGGAAAGTTCCCTGAACGGGCGCGCCGCCAGCCACTCCTCACTTTCGTCTTTTCTTCGTATCTATCTCGCGCGATGAAACTTACACGTCGCGTGAAGCTCCCTCCGCAACTGGTACAGGAGTTGCCTTTTATGCCGATGTTGTTGGCATCGAGATGGCGACAACAGAAAGCAGTGCGGTGGGAACTATGCTTACGCCTTCGATTCCTGCGATCGCAGCGGTTGACACAGCATCAGCGCACAAGCCGGTCATTCTTCTGGTGGAGGACGAATCCATCGTGCGCGAGGTCACGCGGGAGGTGCTGGAGCGGGCCGGCTATCAGGTGTTGGAGTCGGACGGGCCGGGGGAGGCGATTCGCCTGGCCGAGGCGCACCGGGGGCGCATCGCGCTGTTGCTGTCCGACGTCGTGATGCCGGGGATGAGCGGCATTGATCTGGCGCGGTTGATTCATGAAAGGCAGCCACGGCTGGCGACCGTCTTCATGTCCGGTTATGCCAGTCACGCCGTGTTGCAACCGGCTGCGCGAGATGTGCGCAGCACCTACATCCAGAAACCGTTCACGGTGGATGCGCTGCTGGCCGGGGTGGCCGAAGCGCTGGCAAAGAGCCCGGCGGGGCGCCGCGAAAACCTGGCGTAGCTCGCTCGGGATGACAATAACAAATCACTTATCGGCAAGACTGAAGTCGTGCCCTGACACAAAACACGCGCGCTCAGACCTTGATACAAAACGGATTCTTTTTCGAATTTGTCATTACGAGCGCCCTGCTGCTGGGCGCGAGGAATCTGCTTTTCTGCTGCTCGCCGGAAAAGCAGGTCCCTCGACTCGCGCTCAGTCGCTGCTCTCCCTCGCGCTCGCTCGGGATGACAAATCAAGAAATGGTCGCTTTTGGCACAGCTGAAAGGCCGGTTCTACCCCTCTACACAAAACCAAGAGCTGCCTAGCCGGTCTTCCCATTTGAGAATTGCGTTGCTTCGCCCGGGCGTAAGTCTCCGACCGGTTGTTTTGCCGGTGGAATTGTGGCGGGCGTTGCCGGCTGCGGCTCGGCGGCCAATTTGCCGGGCAGCGGTACCGTCAAAATCACGACATCCACCCGGCGATTGAGTTGCCGGCCCTTGCTCGTGCTGTTGCTGGCAACGGGGTGAAACTCAGCATAACCGGCAGCCGACAGACGTTCGGCAGCGATGCCGTGCTGCTCGATGAGGAGCTTAACTAGTTCGGTCGCGCGCGCCGTGGACAGCTCCCAGTTGGAAGCGAAGTGCGCCGTGTGGATGGGGACCGGATCGGTGTGACCTTCGATGCGCACGCCGTAGGGATGCTCTTGCAGGACTTGTGCCACGCGGCGGAATGCGTCCTCGGCTTGTGCCTTCATGGTGGCCGAACCGCTGTCGAAGAAACCAGCTTCGCGCAAGCTGATGACCAGGCCGTCCGGCTCCAGGTGAAGCGCGACTTCACTGCGCTTGATCTCTCCCGCCAGAGCGTTTTCCAGTTCGCCTTGAACGGCGGTTATGTCTTCCTTTATAGAAGATGCGTCACCCGGTGTGCGAGTCCCCGAAAGCGGGATCTTGTGAGGAATCGGGCCCGCTTTGTGGCCGTTTGCTTGAAATACGCCGAGCTGCTGGAAGGCCGACTCGATGGCGACGGAGAGGCGCCCGGCTTTTCTCTGGTCCATTTGTGCCGAGGCGTACATCACCACGAAGAACGCAAACAGCAACGTGACGAAGTCGGCATAAGAGACCAGCCAGCGGTCATGGCTGACGTGGTCGCTCCAGCGCCGCTGGCGTTTCACAGCAAAGCTCCGGCAGCGGTAACGCCTTTGGCTTGGGGAAAATCCCTCAGGAAGCCGACCAGCTTGGCCTCCAGCATTCTGGGATTCATGCCTTCAAGGATGGAAATAACTCCCTCCAGGGTCATCTCACGGACCACCTGCTCCTCGCGGATGCGGAGGCGCAGCTTGCCGGAGCTGGGCAGAAAGAAGAGGTTGGCGGCCCCGACGCCGTAAACCGTGGCCACGAACGCGACGGCGATCCCTTTGCCGACCTCGTCGATGTTGTCGAGGTGCTGCATGACCTGAATCAGTCCCAGCACTGCTCCGATGATTCCGATGGTCGGGGAAAATCCTCCCGCCGACTCGAAGACCTTGGGAATGTTGTCTTCGTGCTCGGCCTGATTGTCAAGCTCCAACTGCATCATCTTGCGCAACTCCTGCGGCTCGGTGCCGTCCACCGCCAGCATCAGGGACTTCCGCAGGAAAGGGTCCTGGATGGCGGGCAGGTCGGCGTCGAGCGAGACGATGCCTTCTTTGCGGGCCTTGTTGGCAAACACCACCAACTGCCGCACCATCTGCTGCGGGTCAAGTTTGGGCTCGGAGAAGACGGTGACCAGCCGGCGAAAGGCCGTGCCCACCACCGGCAAAGGGAACTGAAGCATCACCGCCCCCAGGGTTCCGCCGAAGACGATCATGGCGGCGGTGGGCTGCAGAATCTGCGAGATCTTGCCCCCCTCCAGCAGCAGACCGGCGACGATGCCACCCACACCGACGGCCAGTCCGGCGAAGCTGCTCTTATCCACGGCTGGGCTCCGCTGCGCTGGGCGGCGCATTGGCGAAGCAGTGGGGATAAGTAAATTCGTCGCGGCTGGTGCCGAGGGGGCAATCCTTAGCGCCGCTCACGATGGCGCGGCGAAACTCCAGGACGCGGTCGATCACCTGAGTGGTGGTTTCACGCACCACGAGCTTCTCGCCGTTGAGCAACGTGATGACCGTATCCGGCGCCTCCTCGACATACTTAATAAGGTCGGAGTTGAGCGCCAGGCGGGCATTGTTCAGGCGGGTGAGCTGGATCATCGGAAGCCTCGGCTGGGGGAACGACTCAGGCAGGACATCGGCAAAAGTTGCCGAGCGCTTGAGCTTTTCTGGAGGTCGAAGTGCACTGTCTTCTGCGGCGCATTGTCGTCGCGTTCTTCATGAGAACTGTCTCATGTGTTCTTGATCGGCAAGGGATGCTCCTGGAGGGGGATGTGCTTTCCCGATGAGGCGACACGAAAAACAGATTCCTCGCGCCCAAAAGCGGGACGCTCGTAATGACAATTCGAAAAACAGCCGAAGGGTCGCACCCCGATACAAACGGAGCGGGAGATTGTATCGGATGAGCCAGCAATTAAAGCCGGAATGGGACCAAGCCGATAAGGACGGTGAACAAGCAGTCGGTTCCGCCGGTCTTAACCCCCGGCAGCGCACCTGCGGGCAACGAACTCAAATGGAGCTCGGGCAAGGTGGAACCATGAGAGAGGAGCTATCCCATGGCAATTAGCGTTTTGTATAACATTCCATCCCTTGCGGCAGAGAACCAGTTAAAAGTCACCAGCATGGGCCTGCAGAATACGTTGTACCGTCTGTCAACGGGCTCACGCATTAACTCCGGGGCCGATGATGCGGCCGGGTTGGCCATCGCCAACGGCTTGGGGGCCAACGTCACGGCGCTGACCCAGTCGGGGCTGAACGCAACCGAGGGCGCCGACAAACTGCAGGTGGCCGATGGCGCCCTGTCGCAGGTAACCACCCTACTCAACCGCGCCGTGACCCTGGCCACGGAGTCGGCGAACGGAACCATCAACGACGGCTCGCAGCGCCAGGCGTTGGACGCTGAATTTACCGCCATCAAGGCGGAAATCGACCGCATCGGCAGCAACACTACCTACAACGGTTCGGCCATTTTCTCCGGCGGCGGCACCAACTTCAACCAGATCATTGGCGACAACTCTGCCGCCCCGGCCGGCCTGGCCACGGCGGTCAGCGGCACGCTGGCCATCAAAACGACGGGCGGAGCGACGATTTATACCACCCAGGCTACCGACACCACCGTGGGCGCCGTGATCAATGACATCAACGGCTCAGGGACCGGGCTGGTGGCTACCCTCAACGCCAAGGGGCAACTGGTGGTCACCGACGCGGAGAACCGCGGCACTTCGGCGGCCAACCAACTGTCGGCGGACGCTTTGACAGGCGCCTTCCAGATTGGCGGCGCCGCCAGCGGGGCCTTCGACAACGCCGCCAACGCCAGCACCATGAACGTGTACTTGAGCGATTCCACGCCCGTCGGCAGCAGCACGATCGGGGTCACGCTGTCGCAGTTCGACAGCAACAACATGAACGGCATCAGCCTGGCCAGTGACAACTTGCAGACGGCGGCTGGCGCGCAAACCGCGCTGACCGACATCAACAACGCCATCAGCCAGGTGTCGGCGCTGCGCGGCAACATCGGCGCCAGCGTCAACCGGCTGCAGGCGGCCGGTAATGTCATCAGCGCCCAGATCCAGAACCTGACTTCGGCGCAAAGTGACATCACCTCGGCCGATATCCCGACAGAGGTCGCGAACCTGACCAAGTACTCAATCCTGAACCAGACCGGTATCTCGGCGCTGGCGCAGGCGAACCAGATGCAGCAGGCAGTGCTCAAGCTGCTCCAGTAGTTAGCAGGGGTCATTCTCCTGACGGCGCGCAACCGGCCGCGTGAACACTACGGGTTGCACGGGGGAGAAGGTGGGACCTGCGGGTTCCCCTTCTTCCCTGCAGTTTTGCAAAGATCAAGCTCGGGTAGAGCGGGCTTTCAGGCCGCGTCTCCCAGCAACAAAGAAGACCCGCTTCCGCCGCTGAGGTTCTAGACCTCAGCGGCGGAAAGAAAACAAATATGGCGATCCCGAACGCGGGCCTGAAGGCCCGCTCTAGCGAGAGGAGCCCTGCCCGACCGTGAGTACCTCAAGCGCCAATCTCTCTAGCATTCTTTCCAGCGTCAACGATGCCTTCAGCGGCAAGACCAGCGGAATCGACGTACAGACCGTGGTCAGTGAGTTGATGGCCATCCAGCGCCAGCCCGAAACGCAGATGCAGCAGGAGCAGTCGGACATCAACCAGCAGATCAGCCTACTGGGTGGCATCAGCAACGATCTCCAGGCGCTGAACACTGCTGCCAACAGCCTGCAGGACGTCACGGGCGGCCTCGATGCCAGGACGGTTACTTCGAGCCAGAGCGACATTGTGACAGCTACCGCCGACACCTCTGCCGCCATTGGAAACCACGCCGTCACTGTAAGCAGTCTGGCGACCGTGTCGTCAAGCTACTCAGATGACGTGCCCGCGACCACCCAGCTTGGCGGCGACGAAATTGATGTGGCTTACGGCGATCCCAACAATCCGTCGAGTACCGACAAGATCGTAATTCCCTCGGGCGACAATTCACTGCAACAGGTGGCCAGCTACATCAATTCATCCAACTATGGAGTCACGGCCAACGTGGTGACCGACGCGCAGGGATCGCGGCTGGTGCTGGTCAGCAAGACCTCCGGCGCCGCCGGCAACTTGACGGTCACGAGTTCGGCGCTGAACTTCACGCAGGGAACGGCGGGAGTGGATGCGCATCTCACGGTGGACGGCGTGCCGATTGACAGCTCCAGCAACACGGTGGCGACAGCCTTGCCCGGCGTGACGCTGAACCTGGCGAGCAGCGCGCCGAATACGCCGGTAACGATCGCGGTTGCCGCCGATACCAGCCAGGCGACGCAGACCATCAACAGTTTTGTCTCTGCTTACAACACCGTCATCAACGACATCAACAGCCAGTTCGCAGTTGATGCCAACGCGCAGGAAGGCCCGCTGGCGGGCGTCAGCGGCTTACGACAACTGCAGAGTGATCTGCTGAGTGCCATTTCCTATTCCGTCTCGGGGACGGGTCAATACGTAAACCTGCAGTCGCTGGGTCTGGAGATGCAGGACAATGGCACGCTGCAAGTGAACTCCACAGTGCTCAATGACGCCCTGAGCAATCACTATCAGGATTTCCAGAACTTCTTTCAATCGCTTTCGCCGCAGGGGTTCGGCAACTTCTTCGGTAAGCAGATGATGCAGATGACCGACGTGACCCAGGGGCCGGTCGCGCTGGCAGTCCTCGGGCTGCAGCAAACCAATCAGTCGCTGACCAACGATATAAACGACTTCGAGGCGCGAATGACCATTGAACAGCAGCAGCTGACCCAGCAGTACAGCGCTCTGAACGCGACCCTGGAGCAATATCCGCTGCTGATGCAGCAGATCGCCAGCCAACTGGGCAGCCTGTCCAGCAGCAAGAGCAGCTAGCCGCCATGCAGAACGCGCTCGAAGCCAAGCTGACTTACCGGGAAAATGTCGTACGCAGCGCCACATCGATCGAGCTGGTGGTGATTCTTTTTGACGCCGCCATCGACGACATGCAGCGGGCCAACGCTGCGATTCAGGCCGGCGATGTCGAAGAGCGCGCTCAAGCTATTCGTCACGCGATGCTCATCCTGCAACAGTTGCAGGGAACGCTCGATTTTGAGAAGGGCGGGCAGGTCGCACGGCAGTTCGAGCAGTTCTACAACCTGATTCGGGCCAGGCTTCTGGAATCCCAGATGCGCAACTCGACTGAGCTGATGCAGCAGCAGATCCAGTTCATGTCGGAGGTCCGCGATTGCTGGGCAGAGGCAGAAAGACAACTCAAGCCTAAGCCGGCGGCGCCCGCGGTGATCGCGGCGCCGGCGACGGCAAGAAGCGTTCTCGAGGAAGGAGGTCCGACAGCCGAATGGAGTGCGTAAACGACACTGCAAGTCTGGAGTTGTTGCGGCGTGCGAACACATGCTTCGCGGGCTTCTTCGAGCGCTTTTCGGGCGAGCTGGCGGCAGGGCCCGAAGAGGAACTTCCTGCTCTGCTGCGGTTGCACGAGACGCTGGAATCCGTGGGCGCTTTGCTCGATGGCCGGCTGCAGAGCACCGCCAACCCGGACGTTCGTGAAGCCCTGGGTTGCTATCGCGAGAACCTCATCCGGCTCCGCAGCGAACTGGCTGCCATGAATAAGTCGGCGACTGCTCGCCGCGCCAGCCTCGACTCGCGGCGCGAGCACCTTTGCGGAGCGAGAGCCTGGTGCGTTGTCTCGCGGGCTACCACCTAGGTTGTCCGGCTCCGGACAATGGTTTCTGAACTCGGACGCCTCAAGCGCAATCTCTCGGCATCTTGCTCTTGTAACCAGTTGAACAGAAACGGCTTATCCGATCTATGAGCTTGGCCTTCGAATTGTACTTACCAGACTCAAACCGGGCGTTGACCAGCGGTAGTCGTGAACAGAAAAAATCCTAACGATCCGCTGGCTGGCACGTCTGAAAGTGCATGAGGAGGCGGTATGGAGCGCATATATCTGGTGGCGGCCCTGGCGATCATAGTGACCTTCGCGGGATTCTCTCGCGGGTTCCAATCGCTGCAACGGATTTCGCAGCAGCATGGCCAGGCTATGAGCGGCCCGCAGTGCAGCGCGCTGCCTTCCATCGTCTCCCGAGTGCTCGCCAAACTTAAGAACGAGTTGCATCAGACGGATCCGGAAGAGGCGCAGTTGCTGGCCGAATTGAATCTGCCGGTTGCGGCGATGCAGGCGAAGGCCGCCGAGCAGGCCGCGAAGCAAAGTCAGGCCGCGGCTGAAAGTGCCCGCCAGACCGCGATGCGCGAAGCCGAACGCGCGCGACGTGACGCGGTGAAAATGCGCGAAGAGATGGCGCGCGCGGCGGTCCCACCGGTTGCCATCGATCTGCACGGGCTCGACGGTTTGGACCAGCGGATTCAAGTCAAGACCGCCGCGATTGCGCAACGCATCGCTGCGCGAAGCATGAGAATGCAGATGGCGGCGGCGAGGATGCAGGCAGTATCCATGCAGTTCGACAATTCCGGGAGGCGCCATTCGCACTGCGGCGCGCGCCGGGCCGAGATGCAGTAAGAAGCCGGCCTATATTTGCACGTGCCGTCTATCCCGCGGCCAGCTTGGCTAGCTTCTGGCGGCGTTGTTGCCATTCCTCAGTGGCGAAAATCGTTGGGCCCACCTCGATTAATCTCGGCAGCATCTGGAAAACCGACACGGGCGTCCACTTCATTCCATGGCGGGTGCGATAGCCGCGGCGGTTGAGCTCGTCGGCGATGGCTGAATAGGGGCCATCCTGGATGGTCAGCTCCATCATGAGGAAGAGGACTTCGCGCTCGGTGGGGTTCTCTTCCAGGCGCGGCGGAGGGTCGGGCGCCACCTGCAGGCCGAAGGGAACTTCTCCGGGA